>Ga0207683_10006122_pt1 | contig 10305 bp, 9 predicted proteins | sample KBSM73metaG_FD_184333 | JGI IMG/M metagenome (GOLD analysis project Ga0207683, IMG submission 184333) | Miscanthus rhizosphere microbial communities from Kellogg Biological Station, Michigan, USA - KBS M7-3 metaG (SPAdes) (version 2) | ecosystem: Host-associated > Plants > Roots > Rhizosphere >...
ACTACGAATCGGGCGTCGAGCTGGTCGACCAGGCCGAGAACGTGGTGATGACCCGAACCTTCTCGAAGATCTACGGCATGGGCGGCCTGCGGCTCGGCTGGATGTATGGGCCGGCCGGCATCGTCGACGTGATCAACCGCCTGCGCCAGCCGTTCAACGTCAACCTCGCGGCGCAGATCGCGGGCATCGCCGCCCTCGAGGACATCGCCCATACCGACGCGAGCCGGACCAACAACGACATCTGGCTGCCCTGGCTGTCGGCCGAGACGACGAAGCTCGGCCTGAAGCCGCTGCCCAGCGTCGGCAACTTCCTCACCGTCGGCTTCGGCTCGAAGGAGCGCGCGGCGGCGGCCAACGACTGGCTGATGAACGACGGGCTGATCCCGCGCATGATCGCCGGCTACGGCCTGCCCGAGCATCTGCGTATCACCACCGCCACCGAGACCGAGGTGAAGGCGGTCGCCGCCTCGCTCGCCCGCTTCGTCGCCCAGCGCAAATGACCGCGCGCTCATCCGGCCCGATGTTCGACAAGCTGGCGCTGATCGGCATCGGCCTGATCGGCGGCTCGATCGCGCTCGAGGCGCGCAAGCGCGGGCTGGCCAGGACGATCGTGGCGGCGACGCGCAGCGCCGAGACGGCCGCCACGGCCAATCGACTGAAGCTCGCCGACCATTGCGGCACCGACCTCGCGGCGGCGGCCAAGGATGCCGACCTGGTGATCGTCTGCACGCCGGTCGGTGCCTGCGGCGCGGCCGCAAAGGCGATCGCGCCGGTGCTCAAGCCGGGCTGCATCGTCTCCGACGTGGGCTCGGTCAAGCAGGCGGTGATCGCCGACATGGCGCCGCACATGCCGGCGGGCGTGCATTTCGTGCCGGCCCATCCAGTCGCCGGCACCGAGTATTCCGGCCCGGAGGCGGCGATCCTCGATCTGTTCCAGGATCGCTGGTGCATCCTGACGCCGCTGCCGGACGGCGATCCCGCCGCGGCCGATCGGCTCGAGGCGTTCTGGAAGGCGCTCGGCAGCGAGGTCAACCGGCTCGATCCGGCCAACCACGACCGCATCCTCGCCATCACCTCGCACCTGCCGCACCTGATCGCCTACACCATCGTCGGCACGGCGGACGATCTCGGCGGGCATCTCAACAGCGAGGTGCTGAAGTACGCCGCCGGCGGCTTCCGCGACTTCACCCGCATCGCCTCCTCCGATCCGACGATGTGGCGCGACGTCTTCATGAACAACCGCGAGGCCGTGCTCGAGGTGCTGCAGCGTTTCCAGGAGGACCTGTTCTACCTGCAGCGCGCGATCCGCTGGGGCGAGGGCGACAAGCTGTTCGAGCTGTTCAACCGGACCCGCGAGATCCGCCGCGCGCTGATCCATCTCCACCAGGCGTGAGCGACCGCAAGCCTCTCTGGGTCTTTGCCTACGGCTCATTGATGTGGAATCCGGGCTTCGCCGTGCGCGAGACCGAGGCGGCCCGGCTGCACGGCTTCCACCGCGCCTTCTGCATCTACTCCGAGCACTATCGCGGCACGCCGCAGAAGCCTGGCCTGATCCTCGGCCTGCTGGCCGGCGGCTCGTGCTGCGGCCTCGCCCACCGGCTGCCGGTCAAAGGCTATGAGTCGGTGCGCCGCTATCTGTGGCGGCGCGAGATCGAGAATGACGGCGTCTATGTCGAGGAGGTGCGGCCGATCCATCTCGCCGACGGTCGCACCGTGGCGGCGCTGGTCTATCTCGCCGACCGCGCCCATCGCCAGTTCGCCGGCAAGCTGCCGCTCGCCAAGGCGCTCAAGCTGGTGCGCCAGGGCAGCGGCGCGACCGGCAGCAACATCGAGTATGTGCGCAACACGCTCGCGCATCTGCGCGAGCTCGGCTTGCGTGACCGCAACCTAGAAGAGATCGCCCGACGAGCCGGGGTCTAGCGGCCGTTGAAGATCGCCTTGACGATGAAGCTCCACTCCTCGCGCGCCTGATCGACGGTGAGGCCGAGCCGCTCGCGCAGCACGATCCAGCTCTCCGGCGTCAGCGCCATGGCGAGCGCGTTGAGCGTGCGCTCGCGCTTGTCGCCGGACAGCGTCGTCAGCTCCTGACCGAAGCATTCGGCGAGCTGCTCGCGATTCGTGGTGTAGAGCTCGCTCACCTGCTCGCCCGCCTCCGATGAGCGGCGCTGCAGCGTCTCGACGAAGGTCCACATCGGCAGCAGCTTCTCGTAGCGGCCGGCGCGCTGGCCGATCGCCGCCGAGATGCGCGCATCGAGTCCATCGGTCAGCGCCGGGGACTGCGGCTCGCCGCGCAAGCCGGTCAACACGCGGCCAAGCACGGCGACATAGAGCTCCGCGGTGTCGGCGAAGTGCTGGAACACCGTGCGCGCCGAGACACCGGCAAGCTTGGCGATGTCGCGCACGATCGGCGCCACCTCGCCTTCCATGGCAAGCGTCAGGGTTGAAGACACGATCGCTTCTCGCGTCCGCGCGACGCGATCGCCGCGGCCAACCGGTTGCACTTGCGGCTGCGTAGTCGACAGTTCGACATCCATTTGACTGATCCTCGAGCGACTGATCGCAATTCGATACGCAGATTGTGGCGCGTCCGTCCCCCGAAAAAAAGGACAAACGATGACCCGCGATGCATATACAGCGATGCGCTATAAGCATCGGGCGTAAGCCTTTCGTAAGGTTGGCGATACAATGATGAAGAAGAAAAACGTCACGTCGGCATCGCTTGCCGCCCAGGCCATGGGCTGGATCGATCCCGTGACCAAAGCCGTCGTGCCGCCGATCCACATGGCGAGCACCTATGAGCGCGATGCCGACAATGGCTATCGGTCCGGCCGCATCTATGCGCGCGCCGACAATCCGACCTTCGACCAGGCCGAGGCGACGCTGGCGGCGCTGGAGGGCGGCGCCAAGGCGCTGATCTTCTCCTCCGGCATGAGTGCCGCGACCGCCTGTTTCCTCGCTTTGTCGCCCGGCGATCACGTTGTCGTGCCCAAGGTGATGTACTGGTCGCTGCGCAACTGGCTCGCCAACTTCGCGACCCACTGGGGCCTCGAGGTGGCGTTCGTCGACGCCGAGCGGACCGACGCGATTGCCGCAGCCGTTCGGCCCGGCGCCACCAAGCTGGTCTGGCTCGAGACGCCAGCCAATCCGACCTGGGCGGTCAGCGACATCGCCGCAGCGTGCGTAATCGCACACAAGGCCGGCGCGCTGCTCGCCGTCGACTCCACCGTCGCCACGCCGGTCCTGACGCGACCGATCGAGCACGGCGCCGATCTCGTCATGCACTCGGCCACCAAGTACCTCAACGGCCATTCCGACATCATCGCCGGCGCGCTGGTCGGCGCGCGCGACGACGCGCATTGGGCGAAGCTGCGCGCCATCCGCGCCCAGCTCGGCACCATCCTGGGACAGACCGAGGCGTGGCTGCTGATGCGCGGCATGCGGACGCTGTTCCCGCGCGTGCAATGGGCCTGCCGCTCGGCCGAAGCCCTGGCGCATAAATTCGCCGAACACCCGATGGTGGCGGAGGTGCTCTATCCCGGCCTGCCCTCGTTCGGCGGCCACGCCGTCGCCAAGAAGCAGATGGCCGGCGGCTTCGGCGGCATGCTGTCGGTGCGCATCAAGGGTGGCGAGCGCGCCGCCATCGCGACCGCGGCGCGGGTCGAGCTGTGGAAGCGCGCGACGTCGCTCGGCGGAGTCGAAAGCCTGATCGAGCATCGCGCCAGCATCGAGGGCCCCGGCACACCCTGCCCGACCGATCTGCTGCGGCTGTCGGTCGGCATGGAGGATGCGGGCGACCTCCACGACGATCTCGACCAGGCCCTGCGGCGCGCTCACAACGCCTGACCGAGGGTGAAGCCGTCGCGCAGCGGGTCGTCTGCGTCGAAGCGGAAGCAGCTCTCGCCGGTGACGTGCGCAATGCCGCCGACTTCGACGATCACGCTTTTGCGCGGACCGACCGGCGGCGCCTCACGCAAAGTTTTGCCGGTGAAGACCGACCCAGTGCAGCTCTCGAACGACCGCTGCTCGCCGAGCCGAACCTGGCGCCGCGCCATCTGCAGCGCCAGGCGGGCGCTGACGCCGCTGCCGGTCGGGCTGCGATCGATCTGGCGGCCGGCGAAGATGCAGACGTTGCGGCTGGGAGCCGACGCGCCGTCTCCGCCGTCGGTCAGGATCGTGCCGTAGAGGAACGCGAGATCTGGCTCGGCCGGGTGCTCGATCGGCACGGCCCTGGCGACAGCGCGCGCGATCTCCTCGCCGGCATCGGCGATCCGGCGCATCGGCGAGCGACGCAGATCGAGGCCGACCGAATCGGCCGGAAGGAACGCGTAGAACGCGCCGCCATAGGCGATGTCGACGGTCACCGGTCCCCAGGTTTCGGTCGGTGCGAGGCGATCGAGCGCATAGGCGAAGGACGGCACGCTCTCGAAGTGGACCGAACCATCCGCCGCGACGGTCGCGACGACGAGCCCGCACGGGCATTGCAGGCGCACCGTCGGGCCCGGCACGCGACCGCTCTCGACCGCCCAGCGCGCGAGCGCGATGGTCGCGTGGCCGCACATCGTCGACCAGCCCTCGTTGTGCATGAACAGCACGGCGAGATCGGCTTCGGGATGGTCGGGCTCGACCAGCAGCGCACCGTACATGCCGTCATGGCCGCGCGGTTCCAGCATCAGGCCGCGGCGCAGAGGGTCGAACCGCTCGCGCGCCTCGCGCCGCTTGTCGAGCAGGGTCGCGCCGGCAAGCCGCGGCCAGCCGTCGACCACGATGCGCGTCGGCTCGCCACCGGTGTGCATCTCGACGGTCGACAGGATCATCCGAACACCTGCGGCAGGGCGGCGCCAATGCGCTCGTTCATCATCTCGATCGAGCCGTCGGTGTAGGCGGCGATCTTGGCCCCGGCGAGGTGGCGGGCCAGCGGATACTCGGCGCGCAGGCCGTTGGCGCCCATCGCCTGGATGCAGTCGGCGATGCGCTGCAGCGCCATGTCGGTGGCGAACTTCTTGGCGTGGGCCGCGGGCAGCACCGCATCCTTGCCCTCGTCGATCAACCGGGCGGCGCGATAGGTGAGCAGCCGCGCCGCCTCGAGGTCAGTCGCCGCATCGACCAGCTTCCAGCGCACGCCCTGATGCTCGATCACCTTCTGGCCGAAGGTCTCGCGCTTCTGGGTGTAGCGCACCGCCGTTTCCAACGCGGCCTGCAGCATGCCGCAGCACATCGCGGCGACGTAGGTACGCGCGCCGTTGATGCCGGCGAGCGCGCTCTTGAATGCAGCGCCCGGCGGATGCAGCAGCGCCTCGTCCGGCGCGATGTAGTTGACCAGGCGGAAGCCGCCGACGCCGATTGCGTGGCCGCCGTGCAGCTCGAACGGCGTGTCGCGCTCAAAGCCCGGCCGCTCGGCCTCGATCGCGAAGCAGGCGATGCCGCGATAACCCAGGCTCCTGTCGGTCTGCGCGTAGGCGATGGAGAGGCCGGCGACCGCGGCATTGGTGATCCAGGCCTTGGCGCCGTTGAGCTTCCAGCCGCCCGCGACCCGCTCGGCTTTCATCTCCAGCCCGCCGAAGTCGCTGCCGACGCCGGGTTCACTCAAGCCGGCGCAACCGATCAGCTCGCCGGTCAGCATGCGCGGCAGCAAGCGCGCCACATGCGCGGGCTTGCCGTCGCGGGCGAAGCGGGCGCAGGCGTTGTGATGGTTGATCAGCGCGAAGGCAAAGGCGAAGTCCGCCTTGGCGATCTCCTCGAAGGCGCGCAGCTTGCAGGAGAAGCGCAGCCCCTGCCCGCCGTGCTGCTTGGCCAGCTCGATGGTGTTGAGGCCGGCTGCGCAGGCGCGCTTGATGGTCTCGAGCGGATAGTGCCGCTCCCATTCCCAGCGCGCGGCATTGGGTGCGACATGCTCCGCCGCGAAGGCCTTGGCCTTGGCGACGACGGCGCGTTCTTCTGGCGTCAGGGTTTCGTCCAACATGCGGGCCTCGATATCACGATTGATGTTTGGCGGCGCCGGCCGGCGGGTTAGAATGGCGGCGACGCGGGTGTAGCTCAGGGGTAGAGCGTCGGCTTCCCAAGCCGTAGGTCGCGGGTTCAAATCCCGTCGCCCGCTCCAATTTTCTTCGGGTCGGGAAGCGCACATGGACACGGTCGTTGCGGCGCCGGGGCTGCGCGGCGATTTCGCCGCGGACGTCGCCGCCTTCTCCGCCTACTGGCGCGGCAAGCCGGGCAAGCAGGCCGCGCGCGACGCCCGCTACACCTTCCTGCGCCGCCATGCCCGCACGCTCTACGACAGGCTGACCGACGGGCGCGGCAAGTTCGTGCGCCTCGAACGGCTGGTCTACGACGCCGCAGCGATCGTGCCCGGTCTGGTGCCGACCAAGGCCGAGGTCGACGCCGAGTCCGAGAAGAGGCAGGCGGACAAGGACGGCGTCGAGATCGACCAGGGCATCCTCGCCAACCAGTTCCTCGCCGATCCCGAGTGCGGCCGCCATCTCTGCCACGCCATGCTGCTGCCACGGGGGGAGTCGTCGGACGCGCTGGCCAAGTTCCGGCGCGACGGCCGGCTCGATCTCGGCACCGCCAAGGTCGAGCGCCACGGCAAGGCAGCCGTGCTGCTGCTCTCCAACGAGCGCTTCCTCAACGCCGAGGACAATGCGACCCAGCCCGCGACCGAGATCGGCGCCGACGTCTGCATCCTCGATCCCGATAGCCAGGTCGCGGTGCTGCGCGGCGACGTCATGCCGGCGGGCAAGTATGCCGGCCGGCGCGTGTTCAACGCCGGCATCAACCTCACCCACATCTACTACGGCAAGATCCCGTTCCTGTGGTTCCTGATCCGCGACCTCGGATTCGTGAACAAGATGTTCCGCGGCCTGGCCAAGCCCGATGTCCCGCCCGACGAGGTCTCGGGCGAGTCGATCGAGAAGCTGTGGATCGCCGCGGTCGAGACCTTCGCGATCGGCGGCGGCTGCCAGATCCTGCTGGCGACCGACTTCAACATCGCCGCCAGCGACGCCTACATGACCCTGCCGGCGCGCAAGGAGGGCATCATCCCGGGAATGTCCAACCTGCGCCTGGCGCGTTTCGTCGGCGACCGCATCGCGCGCCAGGCGATCATGTACGAGCGCCGCATCGACTGCGATTCCGACACCGGCCGCCTGATCTGCGACGAGGTCGTGCCGCCGGCCGAGATCGACGCGGCGATCGTGCGCGTGATCGATCGCCTGACGACCTCCGGTTCGGTCGGCGCGATCGGCAACCGCCGGGCGCTGCGGCTCGCCGCCGAGCCGTTCGACACCTTCCGCCAGTACGCCGCGCTCTATGCCCGCGAGCAGGCGCTCTGCCACTTCAGCCCGGCACTGATCTCCAACCTCGAGAAATTCTGGAACGCGCAGAGCCGCAAGGCCTAGCTGGCCGTTTCCACCGTTTTCGCCGTTTTTGGCAGAATCACCGATAACGATTCGCAAGTCTGTCATCCCAAAGCCGGAGGGCGAGGGATCCTTCGCGTTCGGGAAAGATCCCTCGCTGAAGCACGGGCACAGCCCGCGCGACTCGGGATGACAGCCAGTGCGATGTGAGAGTTGCAGGCACATGCAGCAAGCTAATCACAATCGCGGCGCAGCACCTATTATGGGCAATGGCTGACGAAAAAAGCCAATAAACAGGGGCTGAAAATGCCGGCCATTGCCCATAATGGCTCTAACCACCGGCCATCAGGTCGGCGAGCTGTGGATCGTTTGAGAGCTCTTGTGCCGACGCGATTCGCATCACCCGCCCGCGGCTCAGCACGACGCCGCGCTGCGCGATGCCGAGCGCCAAGCTGGCGCGCTGCTCGCTCAACAGGATCGCGGTGCCGTCGGCGGCCACGGCGCGCAAACGCGCCATCAGCTCGGCCACCACAAGCGGCGCCAGGCCCAGGGTCGGCTCGTCGAGCAGCAGCAGGCGCGGCCGGTCGATCAAGGCGCGCGCCAGTGCCAGCATCTGCTGCTGCCCACCCGACAGCAGCCAAGCGCGCGCCTGCGGCCGTTCTGCCAGCATCGGGAAAGCCGCCAGCATCTCCTCGACCCGTCGGCGGCGCTGCGCCGCCGGCAGCCGCGACGACGCTTCGAGATTCTCGGCGACCGTGAGCCCGGCGAACAGCCGCCGCCGCTCCGGCACATAGCCGACGCCAAGCGCGATCCTCTGCTCGACGGCAAGCGCGGTCACGTCCTGGCCGAACAGCCGGATTGTCCGCGAAGCCCGGAAACCCAGGATCGTCTCCATCAGCGTAGTCTTGCCCGCGCCGTTGGCGCCGAGCAGCGCCACGATCTCGCCGGCCGCGACCGCGAAGTCGCCGGTATCGAGCACGTCGATCATGCCGGGACGCCGAGGAAGCTCGCCCGCACCCGGGCATCGGCGCGGACCTCGGCCGGCGCGCCGGCCGCGATCACCCGGCCGCCGTCGAGGCAGACCAACCGATCGCAGACTCCCGTCAGCAAGTCGATGTCGTGGTCGACGAGGATCAACCCGCGGCCGGCCGCGCGCAGGCGGACGAGTTGCTGCGCCAGCGCCGCGCGCTCGCGATCGGTCATGCCGGCGGCAGGTTCGTCGAGCAGCAGGAAGACCGCCCCGGTCGCCAGCGCGCGGGCGAGGCCGTCGGCCCGCGTCTCGCCCTCGATCGGAGTCTGGAAGGTGCGGCCGATGCCGAGCCGCGCGATCGCGTGCGGGGGCAGGCGATCGAGGCGCGTTGTGTCGAGCGCGATGGTGCCGGCATCGGCCCGCTCCAGCCCGCCGATCGTGTTGAGCAGCGTCGTCTTGCCCGAGCCGTTGGCGCCGATCAGGCCAACGATCTCGCCGCGGCCGATGGCGAAGGAGACGTCGTTCAGCGCTTCGAGGCCGCCGAAGCGCTTGCCGACGCCGTCGACGGCGAGCCGGCGCGGACCGGGCGCCGGCGGGACGTGCGGTAGGACGGCCGGCGCCGGCACCTCACGCCGGCGCGCGAGCAGGCCGGCGAGACCGTCCGGCAGCCACAGCACGACCGCCAGCGTGGCCGCGGCGTAGGCGAGCAGCCAGCCCGCCTGCAGGCCGCGGAAGATCTCCGGCAGCAGCACCGCGAGGGCCGCCCCCAGCACCGCGCCCAGCGGATGGCGCGCCCCGCCGACCACGACCGCCGTCAGACAGAGCAGCATCACCGGGAATCCCGTCGCCTCGGGCGAGACGACGCCGGTCAGCGCGGCCGAGAAGCCGCCGGCCAGGCCCGCGCAGGCGGCGCCGACGACGAAGGCGCGGAGGCGCCACAGCGCGCCATCGATGCCGAGCGTTGCCGCGACCAGCGGCGCCTCGCGTAGCAGGCGGGCCTTCTCGCCGGTCGGGCCGCGGAAGACGACGGCATAGGCCAGCACCGACGGGACCAGCACGGCCCAAACAGCGAGCAACAGGCCCGGGCCGCGCGGCAGGCCGAAGCCGAACCCGACCAGCCCGTTGGCGCCGCCGGTGAAACCCTCGGCATGCAGCGCCACCAGGTTGACCAGCGACGCGAGTGCGAGCGTTGCGAGGGCAAAATAGTGCGACTGCAGGCGCAGGATCGGCGGGCCGGCGAGCGCCGCGAGCGCGGCCGCGGCGAGCGGCGCCACAAGCAGGGCGAACGGGCCGAGATGAGGGGCGGTGAGCGCCGTGGCGTAGGCGCCGACGCCGAACAGGGCGCCTTGCGCCAGGTTGAGCCCGCGCAACTGACCGAACACGAGCTGGTAGCCGAGCCCGAGCAGGCCGTAGATGCCGATCAGCGTTGCCAGCCGCTCGGCCATCAGGCGCGCTGCCCGACCGGCTCGCCGAACAGGCCGCGCGGCCGCAGGGTCAGCACCAGAAGAACCGCGGCATAGAGCGCGGCCGAGGCCCACGCATCGCCGACCTGCGCCGACACCAGGGTCTCGAAGGCGCCGATCGCCAGCGCGCCGACCAGAGCGCCCGGCACGCTGCCCCAGCCGCCGAGCGCCACGGCAATGTAGGCCTTGAGCATGTGGCCCGCGCCCTGGGTCGGCGTGACCAGGAACTGGTGCCCGAGCAGAAAGCCCGCGACACCGGCGAGCGCGCCGGAGAGCGCGAGCGACAGCGGGACGTAGCGACCGACCGGGATGCCGACGGCGCGTGCCATCTGCCGGTCCGACGCGACCGCGCGCATGCGCCGGCCGACCTGCGTGCGTTCGAGCAGGAACCACAGCGCGGCGACCAGCACGCCGCCCACGATCACAATCGACAGCGGCTGCAGGCCGAGCGGGACGCCGCCGATCGTCACCGCGCCGCTGCCGACGAACGGCGGCGTGGAGCGCGGCGCCGCGCCTAGGG
>Ga0207683_10006123_pt1 | contig 10305 bp, 10 predicted proteins | sample KBSM73metaG_FD_184333 | JGI IMG/M metagenome (GOLD analysis project Ga0207683, IMG submission 184333) | Miscanthus rhizosphere microbial communities from Kellogg Biological Station, Michigan, USA - KBS M7-3 metaG (SPAdes) (version 2) | ecosystem: Host-associated > Plants > Roots > Rhizosphere >...
CACGTGCAACGCCGCCTTACCGCTACCGATGAAATACACCGGATGGTCGATCGGCTCGTTCAGATACTGCGACTGCATCGTATTGAGGTCGGTCCAGCGATAGCTGCCGTCGGCAAAGAACCGGATGCGCGTGTCGGCGGCCAAGCGATGGACGCGCGCCTGCTCGTCGCCCGGCGCCAACGCGAACGGCTGCGACGACTCGGGCAGCTCGATTTCGCTGGTGCCCGTCTCGATGCCGCCGCGGAAAATGTCGGACTCGCGGCTGCGCCCGATCGACTCGTTGTTGAAGCTGCGCGCGGTGGTCGTCACCTTGCCGAGAAACTTCGGCGCCTTGCGCGAGTCGGCCAGCAGGCTGAAGCGCGAGTTGGTGTGGAAGCGCCCGACGATCTCGTCGTCGTGCAGCTGCACCGTCGGATCCCAGTGATCGATCATCTGCGTGAACTGCGAGAACGACAGGCGGTTCAAGTTCACGAGCGTGGTGAGTTGCTTGCCGTGATCCGATGCGCTGACCTGCGCCGTGACGCGTTCCAGAGCAGTACCTTCGTTGGCGCGCTCGCGGATCAACAAGGCACTGTACTGTCTGCCTTCCTGTTCCCACGTAACTTCGGCGCGCGATGATTTGAGCGCTTCTGCGGCGAGCTGCTCGAGCCGGCGCGACAGCTCCGCCTTCTCGCTCGACGACATCGGGACGGTCGCGACTTGGATTTCGGTGTCAGTGATCGCAAGAGGCGCGGCGGCAGGTGCCTCCAACGCATCGATCGGGCCCGGCTCTACGGCTTGATCCGCGATGGCATCGTTCGAGGGCGGCGACACTCTCGCCAGCGCGTCTTCGAGCTCGACCTCGCTCGGCGCCGTCGAACCGGCAGGCAGTGGCGGCAGATCATCGCCGTCCCGCTGCTCGGCGTCCGGGGCTTCGATCAGCACGAGCTTCGAAGTCGGCGCGTCGCCCGAGTCGATACCGTACTGGCGGCCGCCGAACATGATGATGATCAATAGGGCGAGGTGCAGCGCTGCGGATGCAGCGACGCCGATCACCTTGCGCGAAGTGCGCGGGTCGAAACGGCTGGACAGCGCCATGACGTCCCCCTGAGTGGGCCAAGCATAGTCCTGGCGCGGGGGATTGAGAATGCGCGGAGCGCAATCATTCGGACAGAAATAGGTCGGGCGGAGCCTACTTCGCCGAAGGATGCCGGCCGGCGGATGTAATAAAGGAGTGCTCGTCCGGCGTCGCTTGACAGAACGCGAGCCGGACGCCCGACCGTCTACAGATAGCCGGTGTGCTCCGGCGTCGACATCCAGTTGTTGTGGAGGCCGTCGAAGTAGCGGATCGGGATCGTGTCGAGCGTGGCCGGCTCCAGGTCCAGCGCTGCAATGTTGACGCTGCAGTAATCGCCGCCGACCTCCTGCAAATAACCGCGGCTGAACACGTGCACACCGCAATGTTTGCAGAACATCCGCGTCGAGATCTTGGCGCCCCACTCGTAACTGCTGAGGTCGGCCTGCCCGGAGATCAGGCGGACGGCTTGCGGCTTCACGATGGCGGTCCAGCCGCGCAGCTTCCCGCAGATCGAGCAATTGCAGCGGCCGGTGCCGGCGGCCAGGTCCAGATCGGCTGCGATGCGCACCTTGCCGCAATGACAACCGCCGGTGATCGTTTGCTGGGCCATGTCTTTCTCCTCCTGATGGTGTGGCCATCGTACCGGCCATTGCGGCCAGTTTCTGGCCGCAAGTGTGGCTAGACTGCCCGCCATGATTACCACCTCTGCTCGCCTCCTGCGGCTGCTCTCTTTATTACAGTCGCGTCGCCACTGGACCGCGCGCGATCTGTACGACCGGCTGCAGGTCAGCGGCCGAACCGTGCGTCGAGATGTCGAGCGGTTGCGCGAGCTTGGATATCCGATCCACGCATCGCCGGGGCTCGGCGGCGGCTACAGCATGCGACCCGGCTCCGCGATGCCGCCGGTGCTGCTCGAAGATGATGAAGCAGTAGCTGTTGCCGTCGCGTTGCGTGCTGCCTCCGGCAGCATCGCGCACATGGATGAAGCAGCGATGGGCGTGTTGGCGAAGATCGACCAGGTCATGCCCGCACGCTTGCGCAAACGCGCGAGCTCGCTGCATTCCGTGACCGTGTCGCTGCCCGGCGTGCAGGAAGTCCCGGCAGCCGATTCGTTGATGCAGATCGCTGGCGCATGTCGCGACCAGAAGAAACTCACCATCGATTACGCGGATCGCGCCGGCAAGCAATCGGCTCGACAGATCGAGCCCGTCCGCCTCGCGCACACGGGCCGACGCTGGTACCTGGTCGCGTGGGACCTGGAGCGCAAGGACTGGCGCACGTTCCGCGCCGATCGCATCGGCCGCGTCGTCGAGAGCGGCGCGCACTTCACGCCGCGCAAGCTCCCGCATGACGTCGTGAAGTTCGTGTCGCAATCGATTGCATACGAGCCCTATGCGTGTCGCGCACGACTGAAACTCGCCGGTGTCGTCGGCGAGCTGGCGAAGCGAATCCCGAGCTGGATTGGCGTGCTGGAGCCGCTCGACGCGCAACACTGCGTGCTCAGCGTCGGCGCGCCGACGCCCGAAGCGCTCGTCGCCTTCATGCTGATGGCCGGCGTGGATTTCGAATTGCTGGATGCGCAAGAGCTGCGTCCGCAGTTGCGCACCGTTGCCCGGCGTCTGAGCCGTGCCTTGGCTTGACGCCGGGCGCTGCGGCCTCAGGTCGTCCCTGACCTGCCATCCGTGCCCCTCCCGGTGACGTCCTTTGCGCTACTGCCCGCGCAGAGTAGAGTCGGACGCATCTCAGCTACGTTGTCAGCCATGCCGCACGTCCGGCGCTTCACACTGCTCCTGCTCGCGGTCAGCTCGCTGACGATGAATTGCGCGGCGCTCGCAGACGAGCCCAAAGAAGCGCCCAAGCAGATCGAAGCGGTCTTCAAGCTGCGCGAAGTGCAGTTCGTCTATCGCACGCTGGTGAACTTTCTCGCGTGCGACGAGCTGCGCCGTGACGTCGCAGTCATCCTGCGTGCTATGGGCGCGCGCGACGACGTGCAGGTCCGCGTCAACAATTGCGAGCTCGTGCTCACGCCGGGCCAGCAAGCGTCGGCCCGCGGCTGGGATCGCTTTCATCCCGATCGTCTGCCCGATCCCACTGGCGGCTTCGACGACGACGACCAGCAGCAGTTCTCGACGGTCTTCGTCAAAGGGATGTTCCCGATCGAGGCGACGCCGGAAGTGATGAAGGAGATCGAGCAGGACAAGTCGCGCCGCGAGCTCATCTCGCGCGTCACGGGCGATGCAACGGCGGCCCACAACGATCCCATCGTGTTCCCGGCCGAGCGCAAGCAGATAACGCTGTCGCAAGGCACGCTCCGCTTGCGGCCCGAACATTGCCAGTTGCTCGAACAGATGATGCCGAGCCTGACGCGCAAGCTCGACTTCAAGGTGATCAGCAAACAGTTCTCGTGCGACCGCTACGGGCGCTCCGAATTCGCACCGAAGGTCACCGTCGAAGTGTTGTGGCCGAGTGGCGCTCCGGCGCCCGGCGAAAAGAAATGACGTCTAGCCCACTTCGACATGAACCGGGTCGCCTTCTTCGACCCGGTCTTTTTCACAGCGCACTGCAGTGAAAGGCCGGAACGTGATGCGGCCCTTGATCACCGGGGTCACGAGCCGCGTGTGATCCATGCGGAACGTGGTGTCGAACTGCACGGCGTTTTCCGGGTCCACCTGCCATTCGAGATTGTCGGCGACTTCTTCTTCGAGCTCCGGCGGCGGCGTATACAGCCAGCATTGCCCTTGAGTGAGCTGATCGCGCGGAATCTGCTTCCACGTGCCGACGGAGCGGCGCTGCGCATGCAGCACAATGGTTTCGCCAGCCTTCACCTGGGTCGCCGACGCCGAAACCTTCAACGTGACCTTCTGCGAGCCGTCCAGCACGTACACCATCGGCGTCTGCTGCTTGCAGCCGAGGGCGAATGCGCAAACCAGAATGATCGTGAGTGTGCTGCGTACGAGTTGCATGGCTGCAAGCATGCCTGTTCGCAGCCTAATGCGCGACCTTCGACAGAAGGTCCCAACAACCCGACGGGTCGCTACTTCGGCGTGGCGGCAGCCGGCGCGTTGGCGTTGATCAACGGCGTCACGTTCATGCCGGAGGGCAGAATCACGGTGCTGGCGTTGTCACCCTCGGCGAACTTCAGCAACGCCTGGTTCGCTTCGTGCTGCAGATACTCGCGCGTCAGGCTGCCCGCGATGATGCGGTTGGACTCCGCGATGCCGCGCGCTTCGGTCACTTTGATCTCGGCTTCCTTCTGCGCGATCTGCGTCTGCACTTCCATGGCTTCCAGCCGCTTCTGATTCGCGACGGCGTTGCGGATCGACTCCTCGATGGAGGGGTCAGTGATTACCGCACGCACCACGACGCGCGTGATCTTGAAGACACCCGGGTCGGTCTTGTCGAGCTCCGCCTGCATGTTGGTGTGCATGGCGTCGCTCAACTCGTCGCGGCGCGTGTGCATCACGAGCGAGTCGACCTTCGCGACTTCCTTATATGCGGTGTTGCGGGCTACGCGCAGCACGAGGTTGTATGCCGGAACCATGTAACCTTCGTCCGCACGCGCCGATTGTCCCGCGTACTTCGTGAACAGCTCGGCGATGGTGGCCGCCTCTGCGCGGTAATAGAGAGTGATATCCATGTCGCGCAGCGAAAGATTGTCGCGCGCCTTCGGCGTGAGATCGGTCAGGTCGATCGCCACTTCCTTCGCGGTGAATTCCTCGACCCGCGAAATGAACGGCCACTTGAAATAGACCCCAGGCGTGACCTCGTCCTCGCTCGTGATACCGAGCGTGGTACGCACGCCGACGTTGCCGGTTGCGATCGTGCCGACCATGCCGCCGAGCACGAACGCCGCCAGCACCACGACCCCGATGCCGAGCAGGAGCTTGCGAAGCACTCCGCCGCTCGCGCCTTCGCTCATCGACTTCAGCTGCAGAGCCATGGGGCCCTCCCGTTGTGGACCGGGAGCCTACCCCTGGTGCGCGGACCCGACCGTGACGGGCTTCAGCAATCCCCGATCAGGATGCTGTCGCCGTCCGGATTGTTGTAATAGGAGCAGTTGCCGTCGCCGCCCCAGTTGCCGAACGCCGTGTTGTTGTTCCAACCGGCATACCCCTGCGCGCCCCGCGCACGCGCCTGAGCCAGATTGACCAGCGGCGGCCCGCCTTCGAAGCCGGCATTGCCGTACGGGTCGAGCCAGTAGCGCCCCGGACGTACTGGCCCGACCAGTTGCTGAAGCGCCAGGAGTTCGGCGCGCGGCAGCCGACGCCCATTCACATAGATGTCGGTGTCGCCGTTCGAGGCGTTCGCCTTGAGATCGCCGCCCATCTGCAGGCCCGCATGCATTTGTCCTGCAAGTGGCTGACCTTCGCGGCCCCAGAGACCGGAGGTCGGGTCATACCAATAGCGTCCGCTCGGAATGACCGTGCGATAGGCGAGCTGCAAAGCCAAGACGGCTGTATTCGGCAGCTGCACGCCGTTGACGATTACGACTTGCTCGCCAGCCCGAGCTGTCGAGCAAACCACCGCGAACACGAGCACCGCCAGTGCAGTCTTGAGTATCGAGCGCATGGCTGCACGGTCGCAGCTACACGCCAGCGAGTCCATCCCTGGAATATGGGACTCCCTTTCGACCAGTTACTTCGGCGCGGGCAGATTTGCGCAGTTGTAGTAAACGACTTCCGGATCGTTCAGCGCGTTGACGTTGACGATGCCGACCGTCGCTTCGCCGGGCAGGTGCAGATACGCGTAGTTCGCGCCTTTGCCGGGCGCCGCCTGCACCGCCGTCTGGGTCAGCGCCTCGATCGCCGCCGGCTTGTTCATGCTCTCCTTCATACCCCAGTCGTGATCTTCCTCGAGGAGCTTGCGGCACTGGTAGTCCGCCTTCGGCTCCGCTTGTCCGACCATCACCCGCTGGCCGGATGCAGCCGTGTAGTCCTTCACTGTGATCTGGCCCATCGTGTTACAGCCCGCGAGCAGGGCAAGCAGAGGAACCGCCGACCAATAGCCATGCGACATGAGCAACTCCCGGATGACTGATAGCGACGCAAGCTAGACCCGTGCCGCCGACGAAAACATGTCGGACGTCGCAATTGTTTATGATCTGCCCGACAAGACCTGGCCGGGGATGCTCATGCCCGACAAGACAGGCGCAGGCTGGGAAGCCGTCAGCGCATTGCTCGACGAGTTGCTCGACCTCGATGAAGGACCGCGGGCCGTGCGGCTCGCGCAGATTCGTTCGCAGAACGCGACCCTGGGCGATCACATCGCCGGGTTGCTCTCGCATCAAGCATCGGTGCGCGGCGAGGGCTTCCTCGAAAACAGCGCGATCGATCCGCTCGGCCTCACCGAGCTCGCCGGCCGCAGCTTCGGCGGCTACACGCTCGATCGGCCGCTTGGCCAGGGCGGCATGGGCAGTGTGTGGCTGGCCCGGCGCAGCGACGGTCGTTACGAAGGACAGGCGGCGGTCAAGCTGCTCAATCTCGGGTCGCTCGGTCAGAGCGGTGGCGAGCGCTTGCGGCACGAAGCGAATGCGCTCGCCAAACTCTCGCATCCGAACATCACTCATCTCATCGACGCCGGCGTCGCCGCCGGGCAGCCGTATCTCGTGCTGGAGTACGTCGAAGGCGAGCCGATCGATATCTGGTGCGACGCGCAGGCTCTCGGCGTCGAGGCTCGCGTGCGACTGTTCCTGCAGGTGCTCGGCGCGGTGTCGCATGCGCACGGTCGACTGATCCTGCATCGGGATCTGAAGCCTTCGAACATCCTGGTGACGAAGGAAGGCAGTGCCATGCTGCTGGACTTCGGCATCGCGAAACTCCTCGAAGGCGATGGACGAACCACCGCGCCAAGCGAGATGACGCGTCTCGGCGGCGCTGCGCTGACTCCGGAGTACGCCGCACCCGAACAGCTGCAGCGCACCGAGGTCACGACGGCCACGGATGTGTACGCGCTCGGCGTGCTGCTCTACGTGCTCCTCGTTGGCAAACATCCGACCGCGGGCGAAGCCAGCACGCCGGTCGAGCAGATGCAGGCGTTGGTCGCAGCAGAAGCAGCGCCTCTCAGCGACGCAGCTCTGCAAGCAGAGACTCAACTGCTGAAGCTGTACGGCCTGTCTGCCGCACAACTTGCGCGCGAGCTCAGGGGCGACCTCGACAACATCGTGGCCAAGGCGCTGCAGAAGGAGCCGGCCGATCGCTACCCAACGGCCGATGCGTTCGCCAGCGATCTCAAACGTTATCTGAATCACGAGCCCGTCATCGCCCGGCCCGAGTCGCGCGCCTATCGCATGCGCAAGTTCGTGCGGCGGCATCGAGTCGCGGTCGGCTTCGTCGCATCGATCGTCGTCGTGCTCATCGCCGGCATCGCCGGCACGACGTGGCAGGCGATCGAAGCACAACGCCAACGCAAAGAGGCGACTGCGCAAGCGCACGAGAGCGCGCGCCAGCGCGACGTCGCCCGCTTTCAGGCGCAGCGGGCCGAAGCCTCGAGCGAGTTCATGAGCCTGATGCTCGAAGAAGTCGGACCGGGCGGCAAGCCGCTCACGCCGCTCGAGCTGGTCGATCGTGGCGTGCAGTTGCTCGATCGCAGATACGGCGACGATCAAGCCTTCGCCGCACGCATGCTGGTGCAGATGTCCAGACGCTACATGGATCTGGGCAATACCGAGAAGCAGTGGTCGATACTCGGCCGTGCGCTGGCCATCGCAGAGAAACAGGACGACCCCGATCTGATCGCCGACATCGAGTGCACGATCGTCAGAACTCAGCAGGATGCCGGCAAGTACGACCTGGCCGAAGAGCACATGCAAAGCGCGCGCGCCGCGCTCGCGCGCGCACCGAATGCCGAGGTAGCCACCAAGGTCGATTGCTTGCGAGCGGAAGCTGAAGTGGCGGATGCGCATCGTGACAGCGACGCTGCGATCTCGCACTTGAGAGCCGCGCAGCAGCTGTTGGAAGACACGCAGAACACGCGCGGCCTGCAGTATCACGCGGTGCTCACCGATCTGGGCGGCATCTATTTCAGAACCAGCCGCTTCCGCGAATCGCTCGAGCTCAACGAGCGGACGGCACGAGCGCTCGACGAGAACGGTCGTGGCGGCACGCTCGGGCGGGTGCGCGTGGCGATAAATCGAGCGTCGGTGTTGTTGCGACTGGGTGAAGTGCAGCGCGCCGAGGAGGCTAGTCGCGACGCGATCCGCCGCGCGCAAAAGCTGGACGAAAACAAACCTGCGCAGCCCGACCAGATCGTCGCTTACAGCGTCATCCTGAATCGGCTGGGCCGCACCGACGAATCGATCGCTCGCCTGACCGAAGCGAGCCGTCAGCTGCGTGCGGCCGGCAGTGGAGCACGCGTACAGCAAGCCAACTACAACCTGGCGCGCGCGCTGATGCTTGCAGGCAGATACGACGAGTCGCAGAAACTCCTCGATGAAGTGCAGCGTGCCTGGAGCGAGAACGCGACCGCGAATAAGGACCGACTCAGCGATCTCGCGCGAACGCGCGCCGAGATCGAACTGGCGCGTCGGCACGTGAACGAAGCCGGCGAGTTGATCGACGCTTCGCTGGCGCAGTTCGGGTATCCGTCCAAAAGCAACGGCCTGGGCCTGGCGGCTGCGCTGACGACCGCTGCACGGATCTATCTGGCGAAGAACGAGCTGCCACAGGCGGAGTCGTTTGCACAGGCCGCGCTGAAGATCTCGGAAGGTATCGCCCGCGACCCGACCCAAAGCGCCGATGTTGGCGAGGCCGCGCTCGCGTTGGCTGCCCTCCAGCAGGCCAAAGGTGACCAGGTGGCCGCGCGGGCGAACGCGGATCGGGCAGTCACGGCCCTCACCAATGGCTTAGGGGATAAGCACGCCACCACGCGGGAGGCCACGGCGCTGCAGGCCGCACTGCACTAACCAAGCAATTCCGGCCAAAAAAGATTCATGGCGCTGGCGGCTTTCGCCGGCCGTTTCCCGTTTATGCCGATACGGTCTTCTTCTCAACGGGATACGCATCATGAAACGCTGGCTCATCTTCTTCTACGGCGTGGCGAGCTACGCCATCTTCTTCGCAACTTTCCTCTACGCGATCGGCTTCATCGGCAACTTCGGCGTGCCGAAGTCGATCGACTCCGTGCGCGAGACCTCGCTGGGCATTGCGCTGCTGATCAACGCCGGGCTGCTCGGCGTGTTCGCGATCCAGCACAGCGTGATGGCGCGCCCCGCCTTCAAGCGCTGGTGGACACGTATCATTCCGCAGACGGCGGAGCGCAGCACTTACACGCTGCTGTCGAGCGTTGCCCTGATCGCCCTGTTCGCCTTCTGGGAACCGATCGGCGGGATCGTGTGGAATGTCGAAGCACCGGTTTCCAAGGCGCTGATCTACGGCGCGTATGCGTTCGGCTGGGGCCTCGTGCTGGTGTCGACGTTCCTCATCAATCATTTCGACCTGTTCGGTCTGCGCCAGGTGTGGCTGCAGCTGCGCGGCAAGCCGTACACGGCGCTGCAGTTCAAGACGCCGGTGCTGTATCGCTACGTGCGTCACCCGCTGTACGTCGGCTGGTTCTTCGCCTTCTGGGCGACGCCGACGATGACTGTCGCGCATCTCGTGTTCGCGCTCGCCACGACCGCGTACATCCTGATCGCGATCCAGCTCGAAGAGCGTGACCTCATCGCCGAGCACCCCGAGTACGCGCAGTACCGCGAGCGCGTGCCGATGCTCGTGCCGTTCACGAAGTCCGCGTGATGTTGTTCCCTTACCTGGAGTTGGTTCCCATGCGTTCGATTTGTTTCGCCGTTGCTGCGCTGGCTGTCGCGGCGCCGTTCGCCGCCAAGGCCACGAACATCGATCCGCCGAAGGTGCCGGACGCGATCGTCGCGCCGGCAGGAAGCAAAGCCTTCCTGATCGGTCACGCGGTCGGCACGCAGAACTACATCTGCCTGCCCGACGGAGCAGTGGCGAAGTGGGTGCTGTTCGGTCCGCAGGCGACGGTGTTCGAGTTCCGCAGGGGGGAGATCTCGGTCATACGCACGTATCTGGATCACGCCGAAGCCCTCAAAGCCGTGGGGCTGGACGAGTAGGCGATGCCCGAGGAGTCCACAACGCCTGATTTGGTGGAGCGTGCGCGGCTCGCAGTCAATGCGATCGGCGACCGCGATCTCGATGCGACCATGAGCTTCTACGCACCGCACGCCGTCTTGGAAGCGGTCGTCGGGCGCTTCGAGGGTGTGGCAGCAATCCGTGGCTTCCTCGACGACTGGTTGG
>Ga0207683_10006125_pt1 | contig 10304 bp, 9 predicted proteins | sample KBSM73metaG_FD_184333 | JGI IMG/M metagenome (GOLD analysis project Ga0207683, IMG submission 184333) | Miscanthus rhizosphere microbial communities from Kellogg Biological Station, Michigan, USA - KBS M7-3 metaG (SPAdes) (version 2) | ecosystem: Host-associated > Plants > Roots > Rhizosphere >...
GCGCGATCCCCGCGGAGACGACGAGGCCCTCGTCGTCGACGGGAACCGGGACGAGCCTCGCGCCGCGCAGCCGCAGGACGGCCCGGGCGCCGGCGTAACCGGGCTCCTCGACCCACACCGCGCTGCCCGGGTCGACGAGCACGCGGGCGATCAGCTGGAGCGCCTGCTGCGAGCCGCTGACCGCCATGACCTGGTCCGCCTCGCAGCGGACCGCCCGCGCCGTCCTCAGGTAGGAGGCGACGGCCTCGCGGAACGCGGCGTGGCCCATCGCGTCTCCGTAGCGGAGGTTCCCCGGACGCGTGCGCTGCGTCCGCGCATGCCGTCCCACGAGCCGCGACCACGTCTCGTGCGGGAACCGGTCGACCGCCGGCTCGCTCACGCGGAACGCGCCCCAGCCGCCGAGCCACGGCTCCGTGCCGCCCGCCAGGAGGAATTCCGTGTCTCGCGAGACGGGACGCCGTCCGCGGACCGGCTTCGTGCGGGCCGCGGCCCGATCGGCTGGCGGGGTGTTCGCCGCCACGCTCGCGACGAAGGTTCCCGAGCCGGTGCGGCTGACGAGATAGCCCTCCGCCACGAGCTGCTCGTACGCGTTCAGCAGCGGCAGCCGCGAGATCCGCAGCTCGAGCGCGAGGGCGCGGGTCGACGGAATGCGCTGCCCCGCGCGCAGGCGCCGCTCGAGGATCGCGGTCCGGAATCCGTCGTAGAGCTGGCGGTACAGGGGGACGGAAGAGCGCCGGTCGACGGGAAGAACGGGGGCGATCCCGGAGCCGGCGCCTCGCATCCGGAGATCTTAGTGGCTATTCGGAATTCAAAACAAATGGCTATTGATGATGACCGCTTTCCGGGGCCAGACTCCCGACATGAACCGAGCCCTCTCGATCGCGCTTCTCGGCGCCGCGGTCCTCTCGACCGCCTCCGCGCGGGGGCCGCAGGACAACCCGAGGCCCACGCCCGTGGCAGTGGACCTGACCGGTCTCCACGATTTCGACCTGCGCGTCGGACGGTGGACCGCCCACCACCGCCGGCTCAAGGAGCGGCTCGCCGGCAGCACGGAGTGGGTCGAGTTCGACGGGACGCAGACCTTCTGGAAGGCGATGGACGGCTACGCGAACGTCGACGACAACGTCTTCGACATGCCGGGCGGCGCCGCGTACCACGGCGTCACGCTTCGCGCGTACGACTCGAAGAGCGGGCAGTGGGCGATCTGGTGGCTCGACGGACGAAACCCCTTCGGCTCCCTCGAGCCGCCGGTGAAGGGCCGATTCGTGAACGGCGTCGGGACGTTCTACGCCGACGACACGCTGCGAGGGAAGGCGATCCGCGTGCGGTTCGTCTGGTCGGGCATCACGGCGACCGCCGCCCACTGGGAGCAGGCGTTCTCTCCCGACGGCGGAGCGACCTGGGAGACGAACTGGGTCACGGACTTCCGGAAGGCGCCGTGAACCGGCGAGGCCTCGCCGTCGCCTCCTGGCTGCTGCTCTGCGGGTCGGACGGCTCGCTTCGACTTCCAGCGGCTCCCGAGCCTCCCGCTCGCGCCGAGCGCGACGGCGGACACGACTTCGACTGGGAGATCGGAACGTGGAAGACCCGGCTGAAGCGGCTGCAGAAGCCGTTGACCGGCTCGGCGGCGTGGGTCGAGTACGAGGGGACGTCGGTCGTGAGAAAGATCTGGGACGGGCGCGCCAACCTCGTGGAGCTCGACGTGAGCGGCCCGGCCGGCCGCATCGAGGGACTGAGCCTGCGGCTCTATGCTCCGTCGGCCCGTCAGTGGAGCCTCAACTTCTCCAACGCGAGGGGCGGGACGCTGAGCCCGCCCTCGATCGGGGAGTTCCGGGACGGCCGCGGCGAGTTCTTCGGCGTCGACACCATCGACGGGGGCCGCACGATCCTCGTCCGCTTCGTGATCTCGCCGATCGACGCGAGCTCATGGCGATTCGAGCAGGCCTTCTCGGACGACGGCGGCCGGACCTGGGAGGTCAACTGGATCGCGACCGATACGCGGATCCGAGAGGAACAGGGAGGTACGCGATGATCACGGAGACGCTCGCAGTTTCGGCCGAACGGCAGTTCGACTTCCTGGAGGGACGGTGGGACGCGGTCTGCCGCGTTCCGACGGAGGACGGCTGGGCGGAGGCCCCCGGCACGCTGACCGCGGCGCGGGATCTCGACGGAGCGATCTTCGTCGAGCATTTCGACGGGATCTACCACGGAGGCCGGTTGAAGGGCCTCGGCCTCCGGGCGTTCAACCGCGAATCCGGCGAGTGGGAGCACACGTGGACCGACAGCCTCGCGCCCGGACACTTCCACGTCTGGAAGGGCCGCTTCGTGGACGGGCGGATCGACCTCTGCTCCGAGTGGGACGAGGACGGCCGTCGGGTCCGCTCGCGGCTGACGTGGTCGGACATCACGGCCGACTCCGCGCACTGGGAGAGCTCCCGGTCGTTCGACGGAGGGGAGACCTGGCGGATCCACTGGGTGATCGACTTCCGCCGGAGGCGCTGACGCGGTGGGGCGCTAAAGGCTAAACGCTAAACGCTGAACGTCAGACGCCGGCGAGCCCCGGCTCGATCCGCGCGAGCCCCTGGTCGGCGGCCCAGAAATCCATCGAGAGCGACGCGAGATCGTCCACTTCCGGAATCGGCCGCGCGTCTTCCGAGAGGTCGATCGACTTCACGTATCGGCGGCAGGTCTCGCAGGCCTCGATTCGGACGGCCGCGTGAGTCTCGGCGCGGAACGCGGGCAGCTTGTAGGGATCCTCCTCGAAGCAGGCCGGACAGAGGATGCGGCTGAAGTGCCATTCGCCTCCGCAGAGAGCACAGCCCAGGAAACGGCGCGATCCTTCCATCTCGGCGCCGTCCCGGCGCAGGGCGATTGCGGGAGGACCGCCGCAGAAGGGACAGCCTCCCCGCCGGTGAACGCGGTCCGGGGTGACGTTCCACCGCCGAAGCGTTTCGACGTACGGCCGCAGGATCGCGCGCGAGAGGTAGTCGTCGCCCGCGGTCCGACCGCCGGCCCAGTAGACGAGCAGGCGCTTCGCGGCGGTGGAGGAAGGCTCGTCCCGCCGCGAACGAGCAGCGGCCGCCAGGCCGGCCGGCCCGGCGTCGGCCGCGTAGGCCAGAACCGTCGCCGCCGGGCCGGCAATCCGCTCCGCGTCCTCGTAGAGGCGGCCCGAGAGAGCGCGCCGGACGTGCAGCGCCTCGATCGCCTCGGACGCCCGGGCCTGCGCCACGTAGAGCCCGGCCGCGAAACGGAGCGGAGCGGCGGCGCCCGGCGCCTCCACGGCGAGACGCTCCGCGCGCGCCGCGCGGCGGGCGAGCTCCGCGGCGGCCGGCGGCGAGCTAGGTCGGGCGAGAGCGTTCACCGCTCAACACCTCTCGATACCAGCGGGGATGATGCAGCCGCGCCCACGCCCTCGTGACCGTTCCGCGCGACATCGAGACGAACGTCCCCGGCTCCGCGGCGGTGCTCAGGAAGACGTGGATCACCAGCGAGACGGCGAAGCAGATGAAGGTGAGATCGTGGATGACGAAGGCGAGCTGCCGGACGAGGGGCGGGAAATAAAGCGGGAACCACATCACGAGCCCCGAGACCAGCAGCCCGATCGAGCCCAGGGAGACCGCCCAGAAGTAGAGCTTCTGGCCCCCGTTGTACTTTCCGACCTGCGAATCGTCGATCCCCGCGCGTCCCTTCTTCGTCGCCCGCTGCCGGAACCAGTCGACGTCCGGGTCCCGGAAGTGCATGTCGCGCAGCCACTGGAAGAATCTCTCGACCGAGAAGAGGAAGAAGGCCACGCCCGCCCACGGGTGCACGAGGCGGCAGACGGAGAGCCCTCCGAAGAGGTGCGCCATCCATCCGAAGACCGGGGTCCAGATCGGCATGCCCGAGAGCATCGCGACGGCGAACGAGACCGCCACCGCCCAGTGACTCAAGCGCGACAGGAGATTGTGCCGGGAGATCTCGTTTCCCACGACGACGTCTTCGAAACGGCGCGCGACGATGACCGCCGGATCGCCGGCGAGATGCGGGCCGGGGGTCGTAGCGGAAGTGCTCATGCCTCTCGAAGCCTCATGCGAGGGGAAGGTTGCTGTCGTCCTGATCGGCGCCGTACGCGCTCTTGGGCCCGTGGCGCATGTAGTGCCCGACGACGCCGAAGACGGCCCCCAGGATCGCGATGCCGCCGAAGGGTCGGAGGAATTTCTTCCAGACCCTCACGAGGAACGGGACGCGCGGATCCGACGGCAGGCCGTACCACTCGGGATGATCGCCGTGCGCCAGGATCGTCACGACGCTGGTTCCGTGAACGCCGGCCGGATCGTAGACCGCGGCCTGCACGAAGCCGTCCTTCTTGAGCTGCTCGACCCGGGTCTGCCCCATGACGAGCATGTCCTCCTTCGTCCCGAAGTGGAGGCAGCCGGTCGGGCACGCCTTGACGCAGGCGGGCTCGAGGCCGACCGACACGCGATCCACGCAGAGCGTGCACTTGGCCATCTTTCCCGTCGTCCGGGAGAAGCGCGGCACGTCGAATGGACAGCCCGTCTCGCAGTACTTGCAGCCGATGCACTGGTCCGGGTTCACGTCGACGATCCCGTTCTCGTACTGGACGATCGCGCCGGGCGCCGGGCAGGCGGCCAGGCACCCGGGATCGTCGCAGTGCATGCACTGGTCCTTGCGCATGAGCCAGGCGAGGCCGCCCTCGAAGTCGAGCTCGTTGAAACGGATCAGGTTCCAGTACTGGGCGTCGAGCGTCGGCAGCGTCTGATACGTCCCGACCTGCTCGGTGGCCAGGGGCCGCAGGTCGTTCCACTCCTGGCATGCGACCTCGCAGGCCTTGCACCCGATGCAGGTCGTGGTGTCGATGTACTTGGCGACGGTCGCGACGCTCCGCGCGCCGGAGAGGCTGCCCCACACGGAGGCGGAAGACCGGCGGATCTCGAGCGACTGCGCCACCACGGCTCAGGCCTTCTCGACCTTGACGAGAAACGCCTTGTACTCCGGCGTCCACGTGTTGGCGTCCATCGCCGACGGCGTCAGGTGATTCGCGAGCGGCCCGGTGTGCCCGGTGCTCCCCGCGGCGTAGCCCCAGTGAAGCGGAATGCCGACCTCCCAGACCTGCTTGTCGCCCACCCGGAATGCGTGCAGGCGCTTGGTGACCATGGCGACGCCCTGCACCGAGCCGCGCGCCGAGGTGACGCGGACCTGGGATCCGTTGGCGATGCCTTTCTCCTTCGCGAGCCCCTCCGGGATTTCGACGAAGAACCCGGGCTGCAGCTGGTTGAGCACCTGCGTGTGCTTGGTCCAGTAGTGGTAGTGCTCCGTCAGGCGGTAGGTCGTGGCGACGATCGGGAAATCCTCGCGCTTGCCGTAGACGTCCTTGTCGGTCGAGAACCTCTTGGAGACCGGGTTCGTGCTCACCTTCGGATGGAGCAGGTTCTCGACGGGCGACTCGACCGCTTCGTAGTGCTCCGGGAACGGCCCGTCGGCCAGCTGTGCGGCGAAGAGGCGGCCGACCCCCTCGGCGTTCATGATGAAGGCGCCGTACTCGCCGGGCGGCGAGTCCGGCTTGATGTCGGGCACGTCGCCGACCCAGAGCTTGCCGTTCCAGACGATGCCGGGGCGGGTCGGATCCCAGGGTTTCCCTTCGGCGTCGGCGGACGCGCGGTTGTACATGATGCGGCGGTTCGCTGGCCACGAGAAGCCCCAGTTGGGGAACATGCCGAGGCCCGTCGGATCCGCGGTGGAGCGGCGCGCCGCGTTGTTGCCGGCGTCCGTGAAGACGCCGACGTGGAGCCAGTTGCCGCAGATCGTCGACCCGTCGTCCTGGAGCTGGCCGAAGTTCTCGATCTGCTGGCCGGCGAGGCGAACCGTCTTCGTCTTGTCCTTCGGATCCGGGATGTCGGCGAGCGCCTTGCCGTTGATCTCCTTCAGGACCTCGGTCAGATCCGGAGCCGCCGGATTCGTGTAGTTCCACGTCACGTTCAGGACCTGCTCCGGCAGCGCGCCGCCGTCTTTCTCGTACAGGTCCCGAACGGCGAGAAAGATCCGGGCCATGATCTCCTGGTCGGTCTTCGCCTGACCCGGCGGGTCGATCGCCTTCCACTTCCACTGCATCCAGCGGGCCGAGTTGATGAACGTCCCGTCCTTTTCGGCGAAGCCGGACGCCGGCAGCTGGTAGACCTCGGTCGGGATCTTCGACGCCTCGTCCGTGCCGTACTCCTTCGGCGCCTTCCAGAACGTCGCGGTCTCGATCTCGTAGTTCTCGACGACCACGAGCCACTTGAGCTTCGAGAGCGCGCCGATCATCTTCGGGACGTTCGGTCCGATCCCGACCGGGTTCATGCCGAAGGTGATCAGTCCCTCCGGGCCCGGCTCCTTCCCGCCGGCGCGGGTGGAGGAGCCCCGGTACATGTCGTCGAAGATGTACATCCACGAGTGGTTGCCGTCGATCTTGGGGAGCCAGGCGTATCCCCAGTCGTTTTCCTTCTTCGCGTTCTCGCCGTACTGCGCCTTGAGCAGCGAGACCATGAACTTCGGATAGTTGGTCCAGTAGTTCATCGACGGCCACTGCGCTCCGTTCATGGTCGTCGGCGTGGCGTCCTTGAGGTACTCCGTGAGGGTCTGGAGAGGCCCCGACGGCGTCTTGAGGTACCCCGGCAGGATCTCGAAAGTGCCGGCGATGTCGGTGGCGCCCTGGATGTTGGAATGCCCGCGGAACGCGTTCACGCCGCCGCCCGGCCGTCCGACGTTGCCGAGCAGGAGCTGCAGCATCGCGGCCGCGCGGATCATCTGCACGCCGGTGGAGTGCTGCGTCCATCCGAGGGCGTAGGTGACCGTTCCGCAGCGCTGCGCGTTGCCGGTGGACGTGACCATCTCGCACACCTTCAGGAACTTTTCCTTCGGGGAGCCGCAGATGCGCTCGACCATCTCCGGCGTGTACCGGTCGACGTGCTTCTTCAGCAGCTGGAAGACGCAGCGCGGGTCCTGGAGCGTGTGATCGATCCCGTAGGAGCGGGTCTTCGGGTCCGCCTCGTAGGCCCACTCGGTCTTGTCGTAGGTGCCGGACGCTTCGTCGAAACCCGTGAAGAGGCCGCCGTCGAAGCCGTACTTTTCGCCGACGAGGTAGGACGCGTTCGTGTGGAGCTTGACGTACTCCTCGTGGAAGCGGCCGGTCTCGATCGCGTAGCGGATGATGCCGAGCAGGTAGACGATGTCGGTGCCCGGCCGGATCGGGCAGTAGAAGTCGGCCACGGCGGCCGTGCGCGTGAAGCGCGGATCGACGACGACGATCTTCGCGCCGCGGGTCTTCTTCGCCTCGATGAACCACTTGAATCCGCAGGGGTGGTTCTCGGCCGGATTGCCTCCCATGGCGAGGATGAGGTCGGCATTCTTGATGTCGACCCATCCGTTGGTCATCGCCCCGCGTCCGAACGTGGCGGCCAAACTGGCCACCGTCGGCCCGTGTCAAAGCCGGGCCTGGCTGTCCCGGTACGGCACCCCCAGGGCCGTGATGACCTTCCACTGCAGGTAATTGAATTCGTTGGTGTCGGTGCAGCCGCCGATCATCGCGATGCCGGGAGTGCGGTTGACGACCTGCCCCTTCGCGTTCTTCGCCATGAAGGTGCGGTCGCGCGTGTCCTTGATGTGCCGGGCGATACCTTTGAAGGCGTCGTCCCAGGAGATGTCTTCCCAGTGGTCCGAGCCGGGGCGGCGGACCTGCGGCTTGAGGAGACGGTTCGGGTTGTTGATGTCGTCGCGGAGGGTGGCCCCCTTCGGGCAGAGCGTCCCGCGATTGATCGGGTGCTCCGGGTCACCCTCGACGTGGACCACGGCGGGCGTCGCGTTCTTGGCCTTGTCTCCGAGGGTGTGGATGATGACCCCGCAGGAGACCGCACAGTAGGGGCAGGTGCTTCGGGTCTCGGTCGTGCGGGCGATCTTGAGCTCGCGCATCTCCGCCTGCGCGTCGGAGACGTCGAATCCGAGAGCGATCGTCGCGCCGATCCCGGTGGCCTTCAGGAAGCCGCGGCGCGTCGTCTCCACCCATCACCTCCCTCGCGCCGCGCTTCCCTTTCGCGGTCGCGAGATCAACAGCCGCACGTCGACCGGGCTCGAGGCGAGCGCCGACGCGGGGCGGCCGTGTCCTTGCGGTACCGCATGCAAGAAGAGCACCACCGGGCGGGCAATCCGCAGGCGTGCGGGCCCTCCCCGGGCGGTCGAGCCGAGCAGGGCGGGCGGCTAGAGGCCGAGGTCCGAAAGACCGGGGTGGCCGTCCGGACGGCGGCCGAGCGGCCAGCGATACAGGCGCTGCGACTCGGCGATCGGAAGGTCGTTGATGCTCGCCATGCGCCGGCGCATCAGCCCGTGCTCGTCGAACTCCCAGAGCTCGTTGCCGAAGGAGCGGAACCAGTTGCCGGAGTCGTCATGGCACTCGTAGGCGAATCGGACGGCCATCCGGTTCTCCCGAAACCCCCAGAGCTCCTTGATCAGGCGGTAGTCGAGCTCCCTGGCCCACTTGCGCCGGAGGAACGCGACGATCGCCTCGCGTCCCTCCAGGAACTCGGCGCGGTTTCGCCAGCGGCTGTCGACCGTGTACGCGAGCGAGACGCGCTCCGGGTCGCGCGAGTTCCAGCCGTCCTCGGCGAGTCGGACCTTCTGCGCCGCCGTTTCGGGCGTGAAGGGCGGCAGGGGCGGCCTGGATTCAGTGGTCATGTGGCGTTCTCGCTATGTCGCGGAGCAGCAGGGATAGGTGGCGGAGGAGGAGGGATTCGGGCTCGGACCTCTAGCGGCCCGCTGCGCGGGCCGTGAAAATGAGAGGGGAAGTCGCGAGCGCCTCCACTCCCTAGAAAATCCGCCAACCACGGCGGTCGACTGGCGGAGGAGGAGGGATTCGAACCCCCGGTGCCGTCTCCGGCACAACGGTTTTCAAGACCGCCGCCTTCAACCACTCGGCCACTCCTCCAGCGAATCAGTTTAGCCGCAGCAAGCGCGGCGGTGTCTCGGACCTCCAGCGCCCGGCCGGCCGCGGGCGTGGAAATGAGAGGGAAGCCGCTCCCGGTCCCTCTCCCTTGGGATCCGCTCGAGTCATGAGCATCAGGCAGAACCTGACCTCTCCCGGGAGCACGGCACCCGCTTTGCTGATAAATGTCAGCGTGTTGACGACAGAACACGCTGACACCCTGACACCGGCGCGCCTCCGGAGCCCATCGGCGGGCGGCTTCGGACGCGGCGCCGGCGAACGCTGACGGAGAGAATGCAACCAGGTACGCTCGGCGATCGGCGCCGTCGACGGCGCTCCGAATCGAAGTCGTTTCGCTCTCGTCCGTCCCCCCTCCGCGCCTCGCCGGGCGCGGGGAACGCTCGCGCTCGTTTCGACCCCCAGGAGCTCGCGCCCATCCGCGGGGACCTCCTCAGCCCGGACCGTCTCGACGAACGCGCCGCCGAGCTCGGGCGAACCGACAGCGTCGCCGAAGGCAAACGCCGGGGCGCGAGACTCCTCGAGCGGCTCGAGGAGAACGCTCGCGTCCTGCTCGCGTGCTACCGCGAGATCGCGCGAACCATCGGCGAGGGCGGAACGATCTCGCCCGCCGCCGAGTGGCTCGCGGACAACTACTACATCGTCGAGGATCAGCTCCGGCAGATCCGCGACGACCTGCCGCCGGGCTTCTATCGCGAGCTCCCCAAGCTTCTGAACGGGAGACTCGCGGGCGCTCCGCGGATCTACGGCATCGCGTGGACCTACGTCGAGCACACGGACAGCCGGATCGACGTCGAGACGCTGAGACGCTTCGTCGCGTCCTACCAGGAGGTCCAGCCGCTCACGATCGGCGAGCTGTGGGCGCTCGCCATCTCGCTGCGCCTCGTGCTGTCGGAGAACCTGCGGCGTCTCGCCGACGCGATCGTCGCGCGCCGCGCCGAGCAGGAGGCGGCAGATGCGCTCGCGGACGCCATCCTCCTCGAGAAGTCGGATGCGAAGGTCGCGAGCCCCATTCGCCTCCCCGCGGAGGAGCGGCTGCACACGGCGTTCGCCGTGCAGCTGATCGAGCGCCTTCGCGATCACGATCCGAAGGAGATTCCGGCGCTGCGCCGGATCGAGGAATGGCTCGCGGGGGCGGACGTGAGTCGCGACGAGCTGGTCGCGGCCGAGCACCGGGAGCAGGCCGCGCTGCACGTCTCGGTGCGCAACGTCATCACGAGCATGCGCCTGCTCTCCGCGGTCGACTGGCGGGACTTCTTCGAGAGCGTGAGCCTGGTCGAGCGGGAGCTGCGCCGCGGCACGAACGTCGCGAACATGGACTTCGCGACGCGCAACC
>Ga0207683_10006128_pt1 | contig 10299 bp, 6 predicted proteins | sample KBSM73metaG_FD_184333 | JGI IMG/M metagenome (GOLD analysis project Ga0207683, IMG submission 184333) | Miscanthus rhizosphere microbial communities from Kellogg Biological Station, Michigan, USA - KBS M7-3 metaG (SPAdes) (version 2) | ecosystem: Host-associated > Plants > Roots > Rhizosphere >...
AGGTGATGGGGTTGACGACCGGTGTCGTCGCGATCGCCACGAGTCAGGACACGAGCTGTGCGGTTATCACCGGCGTCGGGGTCAAGTGCTGGGGACGCAACCAGACCGGCGAGCTCGGCAACAACGATTCGTCCATCCTGACGGCCTCCGCCCCGACGGCCGTGTCGGCGAACATCCCGTTCGATCCGACGACCGATCAGCTGCAGTCGGAGGCGTCGGCCCGGTACTTCTGCGTGCGCAATCAGGCGCCCAGCAAGATCTGGTGCTGGGGTGACGGCACCGGCGGCCAGTTCCAGACCACGCCCCCCGCCGCGCAGTACACGCCAGTCACCGTCCCGGTGCCGGCCGGTACGATCCAGTCGATCGCGACCGGTGTCGCTCACATGTGCGCGGTGATCGGAGGCCAGCCGTTCTGCTGGGGCCTCAACAACCAGGGGGAGACCGGCGACACCACGAGCACCCAGACCGCGGCGCCCAAGGCGATCGGGTCGCTGACGCCGGGGTCGCGAACCGTCGCGGCCGGTCACTTCCACACGTGCGTCGTGTTCGTCTCGGGCGTGCTGTGCTTCGGTCAGAACACCAACGGGCAGCTCGGCAACGGGATGCAGCTCAACTCGACGACGCCGGTCCAGGTCGTCGGCGTCACCGGCGGTGCGACGCAGGTCGCGGCCGGGTTCAACACGACGTGCGCGATCGTCAACGGCGACGTCCAGTGCTGGGGCATGGGCGAGTTCGGTCACCTCGGCAACGGCGCGACCGACGACAGCGCGACGCCGGTCCCCGTGACCGGCCTCTAGAACCGCGACGCCGGGCCGCGACTAGAAGCGACCGTCGAGCGCGAGGCCCGCGAGGCCAGGCGCCGCGAGCGGCGTCACCGCGACCTTCTCGGTCTCCGCCGGGTGGCGCAGCCACATCCACACCGCGACGCCCGCGCACGCGACGCCCGCACCGAGCATGCCCTCGGAGACGTAACGCTTCGTGTTCGCCGAGCTCCACAGCGAGTCCTGCTTCGCAGGATCCGGCTCCTTCTTCGCCTGATCGTACGTGCTCTCGCCCCACAGCTCGAAGCCGAGCGCACCGCCGAGCAGCACGACGGCACCGGCGGAGAACGCGATCGGCATCGTGTGCGAGACCGGCGGCGCCTCCTCGGGCTCGTCGGGCTTGTCGACCGGTGGCGCCGGCGCGACCACGACCTTCGCCTCGGCGAGCGCCGGGACCTCGATGGTCTGCGTATCGCCTTCGTTCTTCACGGTGACCTTGCCGGTCCACGGGTCGTGGCCGGGCGCGCGCGCCGTGATCGTGATCGTGCCGCCGTCGATCGGCAGCGGGGCATCCCATGCGCCCTGATCGACCGCGTCGGCGTCGCGCAGGACTTCGAGCCCGCTCACACGGTGCTCCTTCGGCACCTTGATCGTGAGCTTCGACAGCCGCGGCTCGAGGGCAGCGGCCTTCTGCTGCGCGACCTGCGCGAGCTGCTTGCTCTTGTCGTCGTTGTCGCCGCGCAGCTGGCGCTCGACGTCGACGAACACGCCCCACGCCGTCGCGAGCTGGCCGTTCTTCTCGCGGCACGCGGCGAGGTTGAGCTGCGTGGTCGTCGCCGGATCGAGCTTCTGGCTGCTCTCGAAGGCGGCGCACGCCTGGTCGTACTTGCCGGCGGTCATGAAGTCGCGGCCCTGGCGGAACAGCGTTTCGGCCTGCGCCTTCGCCGGCTGCGCGGATGCAGGCGCGGCGACGGACACGATGGCGGCGGCGATCAGGAAGCGATGGTTCACGCGGACTCCGTTAGCGCTGGATGGGAATGCCGTTCTCGTCGACGGGAATCGGCTTGGCGGTCTGACTGGTGGTGGGCTTCGTCGCCGGCTTGGCGGGCGTGGCGTGCGGCTTCGGCTTGGTCGGCGTCGGCGCAGTAACGGGCGCCGGAGCCTGCGTCGGAGCGGGAGCCTGCGTCGGAGCGGGAGCCGGCGTCGGAGCGGGAGCCTGCGTCGGAGCCGGAGCCGGCGTCGGAGCGGGAGCCGGCGTCGGAGCGGGAGCCTGCGTCGGAGCAGGAGCCGGCGTCGGCGCCGACTCCGGCATCGGCGGCCGCGTCGGCGTCACCGGCATCGGCGTCTTCGGCTCGGCGGCAGGTTGGACCTCGGTGGACGATGATGAACCGCCGCGCGTCGCGACGAACGCGACGCCACCGCCGATCACGACGATCGCCGCGAGCCCGATGCCGATCAGCATGCCCGACGACTTCTTCGCGGGCGGCGTGACCACCCCTGCAGCCGCCGACAGCGTCGACGGCGAGGTCGCGTACTGGCCGGTGACCGGCGAGACCTGCGCGCCGACCGATGACGTGGTGCCGAGCAGCACGCCCATCGCCGCGGCGAGCTCGCCCGCCGTCGCGTAGCGCTGACCCGGATCCTTCGCGAGGCAGCGCAGCACGAGCTGGTCGACCTGCGGCGCGATACCGGGCGTGCGGCTCGACGGCGCCGACGGCTGCTCGCGCAGGTGCATCGCGATGATCTCGCCGATGCCATCTGCCTCGAACGGCGGGCGGCCGGTGAGCAGCGTGAACAGCAGACAGCCCATCGCGTAGATGTCGGAGCGGTGATCGACCTGGCCGGCGCCGCGGCACTGCTCGGGCGACATGTAGGTCGGGGTGCCCATGACCGCGGTGGTCTGGGTCTTCATCGACTGGTCGCCGACGAGCTTCGCGATCCCGAAATCGACGATCTTCGCGCGCTCGCCGCCGGAGACCTCGGAGTCCTTGATGACGAAGATGTTCTCGGGCTTGAGGTCGCGGTGCACGATGCCCCGGCTGTGCGCGGCCGACAGCGAGCTCGCGACCTGGCGCATGACGCGCAGCGCGTCGGTCACTGGCAGCCGGCCGAGGCGCATCAGGCGCTTCTCGAGCGTCTCGCCCTCGATCAGCTCCATCACGATGTAGGCGCTGCCGTCGGTGTGCTGGCCGAAGTCGAAGATCTGGACGATGCCGGCGTCCGAGATTGCCGTAGCCGCGCGCGCCTCGTTGAAGAAGCGCGTCACGACGTCGGGGTTGTTCGAGAATGTCGGGTGGAGCACTTTGATCGCGGCGCGACGCCCCAGCATCGCGTGCTCGGCGAGCCACACCGATCCCATGCCGCCCTCGCCGATCTGCTGCAGCACCCTGTAGGCGCCAATCTGAGTACCCACGATCATCCGCGTCACTGTATCAAACGTCGACGGTAAGTGGGTGTCGGATGATCGATGGGGTAACGATGGGGAGACTTCACTTTCCACATCGACGAGACCCCGTATTCTGGGTCGACATGAGAAGTCTCGTCGGTGTTGTCCTCGCTCTAGCGATCGTCGGCTGCGGAGGCGGAGGCGGTCACGGGCCGGATGCCGGCACCGACGGCACCACCGGCGGGACGATCGACGCCGCGCCGGACGCGGGCTCTCCGTGCGGCAACGCGGCGCTCGACACCGGCGAGCAATGCGACGACGGCAATCAGGCCGCGGGCGACGGCTGCGATGCGACGTGCCACGTCGAGCTCGGCTACGTGTGCCCGACCGTCGGCGCACCGTGCGTGCGCGAGGTGTACTGCGGCGACGGCGTCATCGATCAGCCCGAGACATGCGACGACGGCAACTCGATCCCGGGCGACGGTTGCTCGGGCACGTGTCAGATCGAGCCGAACTTCACCTGTCCGAACCCCGGACACCTTTGTCAGTCGACGATCGTGTGCGGCGACGGCATGGTCGAAGGCAACGAGTCGTGCGACGACGGCAACACCGCGGGCGGCGACGGCTGCGCGGCCGATTGCTCGCAGGTCGAGGCCGGCTACACGTGTCCCGGTCAGGGCGGCGCGTGCATGATGGTTCACGTCGCGATGTGCGGCGATGCGGTGCTCGATCCCGGGGAGGGCTGCGATGACGGCAACACGACGAGCGGCGATGGCTGCTCGATGGGCTGCGTGACCGAGCCCGGCTGGGCGTGCCCGAACGCGGGCCAGCATTGCACGCAGACCGAAGTCTGCGGCGACGGCGTCGTCAGCCTCGACATCGGCGAGCAGTGCGATGACGGCAACACGAACATGGGCGACGGCTGCGATACAGCGTGCCAGACCGAGCCGAACTGGTCCTGTCCGCAACCCGGACAGCCGTGCGTGTACACGGTCGTGTGCGGCGACGGTCGGATCACCGGCAACGAGACGTGCGACGACGGCAACACGAACGCGAACGACGGCTGCTCGACGAGCTGCCAGATCGAGACCGGCTGGGCGTGCCCGACGCCAGGGCAGCGCTGCATCGCGACGTGCGGCGACTCGCTCGTCGTCGGCACCGAGACGTGCGACCTCGGCAGCGGCCCCAACGGCAACGGCAGCAACCACGGCTGCTCGGCGACCTGCCAGGTCCAGAACGGCTGGGCGTGCCCGAACAACGTCTGCCATCAGGCGAGCTGCGGCGACGGCAATTACGAGCCCGCAGCCGGCGAGCAGTGCGACGACGGCAACAAGATCCCGTTCGACGGGTGCTCGCCGTCGTGCACGAAGGAGCCATCGTGCTCGGGCGGCTCGTGCACCGCGGTGTGCGGCGACGGCCTCAAGTTCCCGAGCGAGCAGTGCGATGACGGCAACACGCGCAACGGCGACGGTTGCTCGTCGACCTGCACGATCGAGACGGGCTGGACGTGCAACGCGACGAACCAGAACCCGCCGTCGACGCTCACGATCCCGATCCTCTATCGCGACTTCCTCTACAACGGCACCACGACGCCGGGCACCGGCAGCCCCGACTTCCAGAACTACAACAACGGCCTCGCGACCGGCCTCGTGCAGTCGACGCTCGGTGCCGACAGCGAGCCGGTGTTCAAGTCGGCCAAGGGCTCGCTGTCGAACGCATCGCTGACCAACGCGATCGACTTCTGCTGGTGGTACCACCAGGGCAACTGCAACGGTGCGAGCTCGACGAACCCGTTCGACAAGCTCGTCTACCTCGACGGCGCCGGCAACCCGACGACGATCTCGCTGACGCAGGGCGCGCCCAACGTCTACCAGTACAACAACCAGAAGTTCTATCCGCTCGACGGCCTCGGCTGGGGCACGGGACAGACGGACCACGACTGCAACGACACCACCGCGCACAACTTCTCGTTCACGAGCGAGCTCCACTACCCGTTCACGTATCAGTCGAGCAGCTCGCCGACGTTCAGCTTCACGGGTGATGACGACGTCTGGGTGTTCATCAACGGCCACCTCGCGGTCGACCTCGGCGGCGTCCACGGCGCGACCAGCGGCTCGGTGACCCTGAACGCCGCGACCGCGACGAACCTCGGCCTCACCAATGGCGGCATGTACTCGATCGACATGTTCCAGGCGGAACGCCACACCTGCGCGTCGACGTACAAGCTGACGCTCTCGGGCTTCGTTCACACGGTGAGCACATGCGCGCCGGTCTGCGGCGACGGTCAGCTCGAGGGCAACGAGGTTTGTGACGACGGTGTAAACAATGGCGCCTACGGGAGCTGCATGCCGGGCTGCATGGCGCGCGCCCCGTACTGCGGCGATACGATCGTCACGCAGCCGCCCGAGACGTGCGACGACGGTTCGAACCTCGCGACGTACGGTGGTACGCACCAGGTCTGCGGCCAGGGGTGCGTCTGGGCACCGTACTGCGGCGACGGTACGGTGACCAATGGCGAGCAGTGTGATGAGGGCGCGATGAACGGCGCCGGCTACGGCCACTGCACCGCGACGTGCACGCTCGGTCAGCGCTGCGGCAACGGCGTGCGCGAGCCGGCAGAGCAATGTGACGACGGCTCGAACAACGGCGCGAACGGCGATCCGTGTCAGGCCGATTGCACGCTCAAATGCGGCAACGGCGTGATCGATGCCGGCGAACAGTGCGACCTCGGTTACATGAACAACACCGGGGGTTATGGCGGCTGCAACGCGAACTGCACGATCGGCGCTCGCTGCGGCGACGGAATCAAGAACGGAACCGAGCAGTGCGACAACGGGACGAACAACGGTCAGTACGGTACGTGTAATCCCAACTGCACACTCGCTCCGTACTGCGGAGACGGTACGATCAATGGCAACGAGCAATGTGACAACGGCGCGGCGAACTCGGCGACCGCGTACGGGATGGGCGCATGTACCGCTGCATGCCAGGCGGCCCCGTACTGTGGTGACGGAATTATCGAGGCCTCGTTCGGCGAACAGTGCGAAGGCACGAGTGGCTGCGACAGTTGCCACTACGTGATTCAGTAGTGGGATCAATGTCGGTGTAATTTTGCCCATCTCGGTCGGTTTGTCGGACGAACGTAGTTTTCCGCTTCCGTGATGTGTGACATGTACGCAGCATGGTCTCGGTGGCGAAGGCGCAGGTAGCATTGGTGGACGACCATCCCTTGTTCCGACAGGGGCTGGCCATGGCGGTGGGGTGCGAGCCCGATCTAGAGGTCGTAGGTCAGGCGGGGAACGCACGTGAAGCGCTGGACCTGGCGCGCTCGCGTCCGATCGATGTCGCGGTCGTCGACATCTTGATGCCGTCGATGTCGGGCATCTCACTCGCGAGCGAGCTGCACGAGCAACAGCCCGACTGCAAGATTCTCGGCCTGTCGGTGATCGACGAGCCGGGTCTCATCGCGGATATGTTGCGCGCGCATGCGTCGGGTTACGCATTCAAGACGCAGGCGGTGACCGAGATCCTCGACGCGATCCGTCAGGTGCTCGGCGGAATTCGCTACCTGCCGCCCAGCGCGCCGCGCGCCGCGATCGAGGCCGAGCTCGGCACGGGATCCTCGAGGCCGCTCGATCGACTGACGCGCCGCGAGCGCGAGGTCTTCGAGCTCGTGATCCGCGGCCGGTCGAACGACGAGATCGCGAGCGAGCTGTTCATCGCGCGGCGTACCGTGGAAACGCATCGCCAGCGCATCATGAAGAAGCTGTCCGCGCATTCGCTCGCCGAGATGCAGCGGCTCGCCGCTCGTCACGGCGGACTCGCGACGTGACCGCAAGTCTGCTCGCAGGCACGTCGCTCGATGCGCGTGCCGATATCGTGTGCATCCTCGCCGAGCATGCACTCGCTCCGGCGTCTGCCGCACCCGCCGAGCAGGGCGAGGCCGAGCGCCGTCGCAAGAACATGATGTCGATGCTCGACACGGCCATGCTGCCGGTCGCGATCGTCGAGCTGCCGAGCCGCCAGCCGCTGCTCGTCAATGATGCGTGGCGGCACCTGTTCGGGATCAAGCAGACGGTTGGCCCGCTGTCGCGGTTGCCGGCCGACGTGCTCGAGCAGATCGATCGGGTGAGCGAGGCGGGGGGCAGCAAGCTCCACGTCCCCGAGCTCGCGCTGAAGACCAAAGGCCGGCCCGAGCACGTCACGCTGATGGCGCGGCCGCTCCGCGACGCCAAGGGCTCGATCATGGGCGCGGTGCTCGCGTGCGCCGACATCACCGACGAGGTGATCGCGCGCGACCTCGACGTCGGCCTCGACGTGCTCGTCTGGGGCGGTCCGATGAACGGCGAGACCGACTACGTCAATGGTGCCTGGACCCGGTACACCGGCAACGTCCCGGTCACCGGCCCGTGGATCCACCCCGACGACCGGCCTCGCTGCGCGAATGCCTTCGTCGAGGCCGCGCGGCAGCGTGCCTCGTCCGACATCGAGGTGCGGCTGCGGCGCGGCGACGGCGAGTACCGCTGGCATCGCGTCCGGTTCGGCAAGGACGGCGCGCGCTGGCACGGCTTCGCCCACGACATCCATGACGCGCGCAACGTTGCGGTCGAGCGCGACGAGCTCGGCGTTCGCGAGCGCGCGGCACGTGCCGATGCGGAGCAGGCAAACCGCCTCAAGGATCAGTTCCTCGCTGCGGTCTCGCACGAGCTGCGTGCGCCGCTGACCACGATGCTGCTCTGGGAGAAGGTCCTGCGCGGCACCAAGGAGAGCGACGAGCTCCGCGCGAAGGCCCTCGATGTGATCCGCCTCAGCGTGCAAGCACAATCACGCATCGTCGGCGACCTGCTCGATGTCTCGCGGGCCGCAAGCGGAAAATTACACGTCGATCTGCGACAGGTCGACATCGGCACGGTGATCGAGGAGGCAATCACGGCCGCCGCGCCATCGGCGGTCGCGAAGCAGCTCGCGCTCGTGCGTGAAGGCGCGACGCTCCTGGGCGACGTTCAGGGCGACGCCGCGCGTCTGCGCCAGGTGTTCGAGAATCTGCTCTCGAACGCGATCAAGTTCACCGAGCCCGGTGGTCGCGTCACCGTGAGTGCGTCGCGGCACGGCCGTACCGTCGTGATCTCGATCGCAGATACGGGCCGCGGGATTGCCGCGGAGTTCATGCCCCGCCTGTTCGAGCCGTTCACGCAGGTCGAGGACGAGCTGACGAGGCGCGCAGGCGGCCTCGGCCTCGGTCTTGCGATCGCGAAGCAGCTGATCGAGCTCCACCACGGAGTGTTGACCGCAGCGAGCGACGGTTTGGGGCGCGGCGCGACGTTCACGGTCGCACTGCCTGCGTCGCGGAGCCGGCGCGCTCCGTCGCCTCCCGCCGGAGTCACTCGAGCTCAGTTGTTGCGGGGCAGGAAAATTCTGGTCGTGGACGATGACGTTCGCGTTCGCGATGCACTCGCGCTGCTACTCGAGCGTGCGGGTGCGTCCATCACCACGGCCGAGTCCGCCGAGAGCGCTCGCGCGCGTATCGATCAAGCCGTGCCACAAGCACTCGTCTGCGATATCGCGATGCCCGGCGAGGATGGTTACAGTTTCATTCAGGCGCTGCGTGCACGCGGCATACGTGCTCCTGCGGTTGCGCTCACCGCTCACGCGTCGGAGCACGCGGCTCGTCGGGCAATCGAAGCCGGATTCGATCGACATCTCGCAAAACCGATCGACGTCGATCGCTTGATCGTGTGTCTTCACGAGCTCGTTACGTCACAGCGCTGACGCAATTTTCTCGAATTTACTTCGAGCACAAATTACGTAGATCTGCGCATGGCGACGACATGTCGATCACCTCCATAAACGGTCGCGAAACACTTCGTCGTCGACGACAACGCGGCAAAGGAGGCGGTCATCATGGAATGGGACAACGGGTGCGCGGAGACTTCGGTCAGCAGGCACGAACGTGACTCGGATCCGAGTCAGTCCGGTGAAGGCTGGTCGATCGTGTCGCCCTCGGCGCCACGCTTCGCGATCGGCACGCGCGAGATGGAGCGCCTGCCCCCGCGGACGATGGGCGCGACTCGCTTCACGCGCGAGCTCGCTGCAGTTCCCGAAGCTGCGATCGCGATCGATCGACGCGGCTTGATTCTCGACGTCAATGGATCCGCAGCGGAGCTCCTCGAGCGCTCGCGCGAAGCGCTGATCGGCCGTTGCTTCTCGGATGTCGTCAACTCGACTCACGCCGGCGTCGTGACCGCGAACCCCGGCAAGCATGTTCGCTTCCTTCCCGCGTCCGCGGGCGTCAGCATTGTTCGCGCGAACGCGATCCGCGAGCCCGTGGACGTTCTCGTCTGCCCGCACGACGCGCACTCGTCGATCGCGATCGTCCGCCCTGCGATTCCTTCGGAGCAGCGCCTGCGCGAGGACGACGTCGCTCAGATCGTGCACGACCTCAAGAACCCGCTGTCGTTGATCGCGCTCGAGACCGACCTGCTCGATCACAAGCTCGAGGCCGGCGATCACGTGGACGTCAAGTACACGGTCGCGCGCATCCTCCACAACGTCGCGTTCCTCGATCGCATGGTGCAGGACCTCCTCGATCTGTGCTCGCTCGAGGCCGGTCACTTCGTGCTGCGTCCGGCTCCGACCGAGATGCGCTCGTTGATCGAGTCGGTGATCGATCGCATCGTCACCGGCCGCGATCGCGCGCGCGTGTTCCTCGAGGCGAGCGAGCCGGTCACGCTCGAGGTCGACGACCTGCGCATCGAGCGCGTGATCGCGAACTTTCTGACCAACGCGCTCAAGTACGCGCCGCCGGCGACCGGCATCGTCGTCCGCCTCGATCGCACCGTGAGCCGCACGTGCGTTTCGGTGATCGACGCCGGCCCTGGCATGACGCCGACGGAGATGAGCTACGTGTTCGACAAGTACCGCCGCACGGGTAGTGCGCGGGCGAGCGAAGGAACCGGCCTCGGGCTCTTCGTCAGCAAACAGATCATCGAGGCGCACGGCGGCGTGATCGGCGTCGACAGCGTGCACGGGGTTGGTTCGCGCTTCTTCTTCGAGCTTCCCGCATGACGATGTTGATCCGAGCACCCGCGCGCCGCGGTGACACGATCGCCGGGCGCTACATCCTGGGTGACGTTCTCGGCGCTGGTGGAATGG
>Ga0207683_10006132_pt1 | contig 10297 bp, 9 predicted proteins | sample KBSM73metaG_FD_184333 | JGI IMG/M metagenome (GOLD analysis project Ga0207683, IMG submission 184333) | Miscanthus rhizosphere microbial communities from Kellogg Biological Station, Michigan, USA - KBS M7-3 metaG (SPAdes) (version 2) | ecosystem: Host-associated > Plants > Roots > Rhizosphere >...
ATGCCGGTCTGGGCCCGGCCCAGCACCAGGGCATGGACGTCATGGGTCCCTTCATAGGTGTTGACGGCTTCCAAATTCATCACATGCCGCATCACATGGTAATCGTCGGCGATGCCGTTGCCGCCATGCATGTCGCGCGCGGCCCGCGCGATCTCGAGCGCCTTGCCGGCATTGTTGCGTTTGAGCAGGCTGATCGCCTCGCCCGCCAACTTGCCCTGTTCAAACAGCCGCCCGGCCTGCAGGCAGGCGGTCAGGCCCAAAGTGATTTCGGTTTGCATGTCGGCCAGCTTCTTTTGATAGAGCTGATTGGCGGCCAGCGGGCGTCCGAACTGCTTGCGCTCCAAGCCATAGGCGCGCGCCGCATGCCAGCAGAATTCCGCCGCCCCCATCGCCCCCCAGGAAATGCCGAAGCGCCCGTGATTGAGGCAGGAGAAAACCGACTTCAATCCTTCTGCCTGCGGCAGCATGCGGTCTTCGGGAATTTCGACGTCATTCATGGCGATTTCGCCGGTGGCGCTGGCGCGCAGCGAGAACTTGCCTTCGATCTTGGGCGTGGTGAGGCCCTTGTCGCCACGCTCCAGAATAAAGCCGCGAATCCGGTCGTCCAATTTCGCCCACACCACCAGCACATCGGCGATAGGCGCGTGGGTGATCCAGCTTTTGCTTCCCGACAGCACATAACCTGTTTTGCTTTTTTGGGCGCGGCTTTGCATCGAACCGGGATCGGAACCCGAATTGGGCTCCGTCAACCCAAAGGCGCCGACCCATTCGCCCGATGCCAGCCTGGGCAGATATTTCTCCCGCTGCGCCGCGCTGCCAAATTCGTGAATGGGATGCATCACCAGGCTGGACTGCACCGACACCGATGAACGAAAAGCGGAATCCACCCGCTCCACTTCCCGGGCGATCAATCCATAGCTGACCGGTGACGCGCCGCCAAACTCCGGGATGGTGCTGCCCAACAGGCCCAGCGCGCCCATCTCCCGCAGCAAACCGCGGTCGAAGCTTTCCTGGCGATGCATGTCGCGCACCAAGGGCATCAGCCGGCTTTGCGCGAAATTGCGGGCGCTGTCCTGCACCAGCCGCTCCTCTTCGCGCAGGAAAGAGTCCAGCAGCAGCGGATCGGCCCAATCAAAGGAAGGCCATTTTTCCGGCATATCCCAGCCCTAATGGATCACGTCTTTTGGGAGCATAGCGCTATCTGCGCTCCCGCCGCAAAGCGCCTATTTGGCCGTGGTTATTTTGCCGCTTGGGCGAAGACCCAGTCCGCCACATCCTTGTCAACGCTTTCCCCTTCCAGGTCGCGCAGCAGCATGTGATAGCCATGTTCATAGTGTTTTATGGCGGCCTTGCCATCCAGCGCCTTGACCACGCTCTGTGTCGGTTTGGCCGGAATGACCTGGTCGTGGGCGCCATACAGAAACAGGATGGGCGGCGCGCTTTTGATCCGTTCCGGCGCGGTGCGCGCCTCGTCCATCAAATTCACCAGCCCGAACAAGGTATCGGTGCGGGTTTTCTTCTGGAACAGCGGATCGCGGCCCAAGGCGCGCAGCATCTCGATATTGTCGGACGGAATGACAGTCACCACCCGGCCCGCCGCGCTGTTGGACAGGATCATGCCGGGCACCAGATGCGCCGCCAAAAACAGCGCCGCCCGGTAGGTCAACGGCATGTCGCCCCGCGACCACACGGCGGGCGCCGCCAGGATGATGCCGTCGGCGGCTGGCGGTTGGTCTGAAGCGAGCGATGTCAGCACCACCGCCCCGCCCATGCTTTCGCCCAGGGCAAACACCGGCACACCGGGATAGCGCGCCCGTGCCGCCGCCAGCGCATCTTTGAGATCGGCGCGCATGGTTTCCGCCCCGGCCCAAATGCCGGGATTGGCGCTCAAGCCAAAGCCCCGCTGGTCATAGGCCAAGGTGGTGATGCCTAGTTTGGCCCACACTTTGCCCGGCATGTCGAAAGCATTGGAATAGTCGCTCATACCGTGCAGCGCCACGATCACCGCCCGTGGAGCGCCGCCTTCCGCATCCCAATGGCGCAGCGGCAGCCTGGCGCCGTCGCGCGCGATGATTGCATCCCCTGCCAGTTCAGGCTTCACGCCGCTCTCCATCGGTGGCGCGAAACTCGGCGCGCATCCGCACAAGATCAGCAGAGCGCAGACCACGAGCAGCCGCACATCACACCTAGTATCCGGGTTTCGAAGTTCGCAACTCATTGATATCACGCTCCATGCGAACTTCGAAACCCAAGGATACTAGGAAATATAAAGAGCTAGTGTCCTTCGATTTCGAAATTCGCCTAGAGTCCGATATAGAGATCATGCGAATTTCGAAATCGGGACACTAGCGCAAACTGGGCGGCAGATCTGCCTTATCGCGCAACACCAGCACACTCACCACCAGGATATGGTCTACCCTATCCTCCTTTTCGCCAAAGGGGAGGATGGTACTTTCGTAGTATAGAAATTGCGCCCCAGGCATATCGGCGCCAGCCCAGCCGCGATAACACATGAATTCGCCGCCGGAACGCACCATTTCATACAGCATGCGCAAACCGATGCCGAAGCGGGGCATGGCGGCTTCGATCTGGCTGAGACGCTGGCCGGAGAAATCCATGCCAAAGCCCAGAACCAGCGCCTGGCCCACACTGAGATATTGGTAATCCGCGCCGTCGCCGATCACCCCCACCAACAGGGTGTTGCCTTCCACCGGCGCCATCACCGCATCCGGGCGGGAGGGAAAACGCCTGGCGCCGCGCTCAGCCTGCCAGCGCGCGATCGCGTCCAATGGGGGCTGAGCCTCCAACTGTGAAAAGTCGACAATCTCGCCCGAGGAGGCGTCGGGAATCCAAAAATCCATGCCGCGCTTTAACCCAAAGCAATGACCTGAAGTACTCAGCAATACACCTAAGCAAAATTACCTAGAAAGATAACAGTCCGATCATGGCGCCGGTAAGGCCGCTGGCCATGGTTCCCGCGACCAGCGCCTTCAGCGACAGCGAAACCACTTCGTCGCGTCGTTCCGGGATCAGCGCACTCATCCCCGCGATCAGGATGCCGACACTGGCGAAATTGGCAAAACCGCACATGGCATAGACCAGGATCTGGGTGCTGCGTGCATCCAAGGTGCCCGCCGGCAGGGCAGCCAGCCGGAGATAAGCCACCAGTTCGGTGAGAATGATCTTGATTCCCATCAGCCCGCCCGCTGCGCCAGCCTCTTGCCAAGGTACCCCCAGCAGCCAGACAAACGGCGCGAACAGCCAGCCCAAGATCCGCTCCAAGGTAAGCGGGGAGCCACCCACCGCCGGCAGCTGGCCCAGCAGAATATTGGCCAAGGCCATCAGCGCGGTGGTGACGATCAGCATGGCCAGAACCTGCAGATAGATTTTCAAGCCGTCTTCGGTGCCCTGCGCCATCGCGTCCATGGTGGAGCGGTAGTGCACGCTTTCCTCACCCGCGCGGAGGTCTGTCTCTGCGGGACCGGGCACCATGATGCGCGCCATCATCACCCCGGCGGGCAAGGACATCAGTGACGCCACCAACAGATGCCCCAACGCGCCCGGCAGCACGTCTTTCAGAATAGTGGCATAGAGGACGAACACGGTGCCGGCGATCACCGACAGCCCCACCGTCATCAGGATGAAAAGCTCGGTCCGGGTCAGCCGCGCGAGATAAGGGCGGATCACCAACTGGCCTTCGATATTGCCCAGGAACACCGTGGCCGCCGCGCTCAAGCCCACCGCGCCGCCCAGCCGGAGGCTGCGTTTCAAGACAAAGGCGAGCCCGTGCACGATGGCCGGCAGTATCCGCCAGTACCACAGAATGGCAGAGAGCGCGCTGATCACCATCAACAATGGCAGAAGCGAGAAAGCCAGATTGACCATGTTGGCAGGGTGCGTAACGGTGAAGGGCGCCGGTCCGCCGCCGATATAGCCGAATATGAAACTGGTGCCGGCGCCGGTGGCGGCGGAAAGCGCGCTCATCACGTCATTAAGCCGAAACAGCAAGTCCCGAATCACCGGCACTTTCAGCAACAGCAGCGCCAGGGCGCCTTGCAGCAGCAAGGTGCCCGCCACCATGCGCCAATTGAAAGCCTTGCGGTCTTCCGACATCGCCCAAGCAACCGCGATCAAGACGGCAATTCCCAGCAGCGATTGTGCTTGCGTCAATCCAGCCCCCGCGAAACTTGCACCTCCTACGCTACACGATTTCCTGTTCCACAAAAGCCCGGCCCAAAAAGCCCGACATGACAGAAGGAAGCGGCGAGGTTAGTGTTTGCCTCGTGGGGAGCGCGATGACGGCAAAGCCGGCAAGTTCAGGAAAGGCAGGCCAAACCGGCACAAATAAGACCGGCGCAAATAAGATCGGCGCACTGGCTGGCGCGCGCGCCTTTCCGCCGCTGGCGGTTGTGATGTTCCATTTCAGCGAAGGCCATCACTATAGCGGTTTTCGGCCGTTGGATTTCCTGGCCACCCGCGGCTATCTGTGGGTGGAGTTCTTCTTTGTCCTGTCGGGCTTCATTCTGACCCATGCCTATTGGCCGCGCCTCAAGGACCTGTTCACCGCCAACGGCTATCTCGCCTTTCTACGCGCCCGCCTGATCCGGCTTTATCCTCTGCATTTGTTCATGCTGCTGCTGGTCCTCTTGCTCGTGTTGGGCTTGCGTGCGCTGGCGGCTCACGGCGGCTATCACTCGATCTTCGATCTCAAATATCACCAGGACGTCAGTATCAAGGGATTCTGGTTCAGTGTGTTTCTGATCCATGCCTGGAACAGCGTGGGTTCGCTCACTTGGAACGGCGTGTCCTGGTTCGTCAGTGTGGAATTTGCTCTGTGTCTTTTGTTTCCGCTGCTGTTGTGGCTGGCTGAGGGGCGGCTGTGGCGGGGCTTTGCCCTGATCGCCGCCGGGCTGGGCGGTTTGCTGGCGCTGCTGTTCACCTCCAAGCATGGGCTGGACATTACCTTCCACAATGGCGTGCTGCGCGGTCTCTCCGACTTTTCCATTGGCGTCGGGTTGGCGGTTCTGTTCCGGCGCGTGAAATCGCACGACCGGGTGCCGGAATGGGTGCACTCCCTGCTGCAAATCCTGCTTCTGTCGCTCTTGGCCTATGTGGTGATGCACACCGGCTGGTCGCATACGCGTATGGACATTTTCACAGTCCTGCCGCAAATGGCGCTGGTCTTTGTCTTGGCCTTTGACCGTGGCGTGGTCGCGCGACTGCTAAAGATGCGCCTGCCGCAACTGTTGGGCGAATGGTCCTACGCTATCTATCTGGGACAGACCGCCTGGCTGCTGGGCATCCGCTTTTTCGAGCAACGGCTCTATCCGCCACCTGACGCCATCGTTCTGGGGACCCCCTTCTCCAGCCTGATCTGGTGGCTGGAGCCGCTTTTGCTTGTCATAATCTGCGTGCTGTGGGGGGGATTGTTGGCAGAATTCATCGAACTGCCCGCCGCGAGCTGGCTGCGCCGCCAATTCGGCCGCCGCCTTGACCCGCAAAGCGTGCCCACGCCATCCTGAGCGGCCTTTTAGCCCCCGAGGACGCCATGGCAATTTCTTTCGCGAACAAGGTTGCAATTGTTACGGGTGCCGGCGGCGGTTTGGGACGGGCGCATGCCTTGCACCTGGCCAAGCTGGGCGCCAAGCTGGTGATCAACGATCTGGGCGGATCGTTGGACGGCAGCGGCGGCAGTTCGGCGGCGGCCGAAAAAGTGGTCGCCGAAATCACTCAAGCCGGCGGCGAAGCCATCGCCAATGGCGCTTCCGTCAGTGACGATGCCGGCGTGGCGCATCTGATCAAGCAGACCATGGACAAATGGGGCCGCATCGATGTCTTGATCGCCAATGCCGGCATCCTGCGCGACAAAAGCTTCGCCAAGATGGAGCTCAAGGATTTCGAGGCGGTGGTGAATGTGCATCTGATGGGCACCGTCAAACCGGCCAAGGCGGTGTGGGAGATCATGAAGGCGCAAGGCTATGGCCGCATCGTGGTGACCACCTCTTCTACCGGCCTTTACGGCAATTTCGGCCAGACCAATTACGGCGCCGCCAAACTATCGCTGGTGGGCTTCATGAATTCGCTGAAGCTGGAAGGCGCCAAGGACAATATCCGGGTGAATGCCATCTGTCCGGTCGCCGCCACCCGCATGACCGAGGCCCTGATGCCGCCTTCGGTGCTGGAAATGCTCAAGCCGGAATTTGTCTCGCCCGCCGTGGCCTATTTGGCGTCGGAAGAGGCGCCTACGGGGGTGATCATCACCGCCGCGGCGGGAGTTTTCGCCGCCGCCCAGCTGATGGAGACGGATGGCGTCAATCTGGGCCATAGCGCCACCGCCGACGATATCGCGGCGCATTTTTCCGGCATCGCCGACTGGAGTACCGCCAAACATTATGGCCAAGGCGGCGAACAAAACGCCAAATTCCTAGCTCGCACGCAGGAAAAACCGGTCCTGGGGTAATTTTTAAGGCGGCTCCGCTGATCGCTACGACGCTGCGCGCACGCAGGAAAAGCCAGTTTTAGGCTGATCGTCACTTCTTATTACAATTCACAAACCGTTCGCATGGCTGGCCGCCATGCTCACCCTTTTCGCGCGCAAAACACTCGCGATGCGTAGGGTGAGGTTGGCGGCCAAGCCAACCGAACGCCGAGCATCGTCAGATGCGAAGGCCGGAACGGAGGGGTCAATCTAAAAACTTTCAATTTGTGGCGAAATGACTCTTGCAGCGAGTCAAAGATTGCCTCACGCTTCCTTTCATGGACGACCTGCGCGGCTTGCGTGTTCGCATGGCGCGGCCCGAAGATGCCGCAGACTTGGCGCGCATCTACATCGAATCCTGGCAAGACGCATATGCGGGCGTGATTTCCCACAGTCTTTTGAGCGGCATGTCGGTCAAGGCGCATACCGCACGCTGGCAGGCCTCCATCAAGAATATGGACCGGCAGGGCGCCATCCTGGTGGCGGAAGAGACGCGTTTTGGGCCGATCGGCTTGTGCAGCCTGGGCAAGGCGCGTGACAAAGGGGTGGGCTTTGAAGGCGAGGTTTATACCTTGTATGTCGATCCGGCCTTTCAGGGCCGGGGCGCCGGGCGCGCGCTGTTATCGGGCGCCTTTGACGTCCTCAAAGAGCACAAGCTCAAATCCTGTTTGATCTGGGCGCATGCCAAGAACAATGCCTGCTTTTTCTATGAAGCGATGGGCGGACGCCGTGTGGCCATGCGCACCACGCGGCTGATGGGCGAATTGACGCCCGAGATCGGGTTTGGCTGGAAACGGCTGGCGACCCGCAAAGCCACCCGCAGCATCCAAACCCGTCCTGATCAATCGTAAGGCTGGTCAGTCGTAGTCCGGCTGCGCCATGCCGCAGTCGCAGACTATTTCCGGCGGCAGGTTGAGTGGAAAGCGTGCACGGCGGTGAAAGCCGTCCGACAATGCCAGCAGCACTTTCATGCTTTTTGGCGTGCCTCTGGACGACACTTCCCATGTCGCCGCGCCGGTACGGAAACATTTGCGGCACCGCAGGAGTTTCTCGATTTGGGTGGTGTGATCCATGCCCCATTTTAAGGGCGTAAGCCCAAACCGGAGGTTGGTGGCGGCAGAGTGTTTTTAAGCGGATTTTCAGCAGTTTTGCGCTTGAGCAAGTGCTTGATTTACAAGTCCTTCGGCCGCACGAAATCGACCAGCTTGCCGGTTCCCGGCGCCACGTCGCGCCAGCGGCCGACATCAAAGTCCAATATGGCCAGGGCACAGGTGGGAAATTTCTCTTCCAGCGCTTCGTGCCGCGCCCGCTCCTTGCGCCGGACCGGCTCGCGCGCCAGCAAGGCGACGCAGGACTCCAAGCCCGGATTATGGCCCACGATCATCAAATTGGAGATAGCTGCGGGCGCACCACGTATTGTCGCCATGATCTTGGCCGGCTCGGCCAGATAGAGCGCGTCGCGATACTCGATCTCGCAATCCAACTGCTGGCCCACCAGTTCCGCGGTCTGCGCCGTGCGTGCGGCGGAGGAGGACAGGATCAACTCCACCCTGTGTTCGCCTTTGCCCAGATAGCGCGCCATGGCGCCGCCGTCCTGCATCCCGCTAAGCATCAGGGTGCGCTCGAAATCCTCGATGCCGGATTCGGCCGGCACCGCTTTCGCGTGCCTGAGCAGAAACAGCCGTTTCATGAGGCGTCTTTCAGGTCGTTCGGCATGATCGCTCAAGCCCATACAGCCCCGCGAATCCCGCATAAAGCTTATGTGCTTGACCCTAAAGGGGCAACCGCGCGACAAAACGGGCCGATGGGGGGCACCCCCGCAAGGAACCAGTTTATGGCCACGAATAAGAAACCCGGAAAGTGGCGCAAGCGCACCGTAGCGGTGCGCGGCGGGCAAGTGCGCACGTCTTTCCAGGAGACTTGCGAACCGCTGATCTTCACCGCCGGCTATGCCTATGACGCGGCCGAAGAAGCTGAAGCCCGCTTCAAGGGCGAAAGCCCCGGCTATCAGTACAGCCGCATTTCCAGCCCTACCGTTGCGATGTTCGAAGAGCGCATGGCGCAGCTGGAAGGCGCTCCGGTCGCGCGCGCCACCGCCACCGGCATGGCGGCGGTAACGGCGGTGTTCCTGGCGGGCTTGAAGACCGGCGACCATGTCGTGTCCGCCAGCGCCTTGTTCGGTTCCTGCCGCTATGTGCTGGAGAATGTACTGCCGCGCTTCGGGATCACCTGCACCTTTGTCGAAGGCAGTGATCTGGATGCCTGGCAAGCAGCAATGCGTCCACAGACCAAGCTTCTGTTCGTGGAGACGCCTTCCAATCCGACGCTTGCGATCGTCGACATCGCAGCGGTGGCGAAAATTGCGGAAAGCCGAGGCGCGCGCCTGATCGTGGACAATGCCTTCGCCAGCCCTGCCCTGCAGCGGCCGATGGAGTTCGGCGCCCATATCGTGGTGCATTCCTCCACCAAATTCATCGACGGCCAGGGCCGCGCCTTGGGCGGCGTGATCTTGTGCCGGCAGGATTTCCTGGACGAAAACCTCAACCTGTTCCTGCGCAACACCGGGCCCACCATCAGCCCTTTCAATGCCTGGCTGCATCTCAAGAGTCTGGAAACCTTGGAGCTGCGCATGAAGCAGCATTGCGAGAATGCCCAGCGGGTCGCCGATTTTCTAAGCGCGCAGAAGAAAGTCACCCGCGTGCTTTACCCCTTCCGCCCCGATCATCCCCAGCACAACCTGGCCCGCGCCCAGATGGATGGCGGCGGCGGCGTGGTGACGTTCGAGGTCGAAGGCGGCAAGCCGGCGGCGTTCAAATTGGCCAACGCGCTGCAGCTGATCGACATTTCCAACAATCTCGGTGACACCAAAAGCCTTTTGACTCATCCCGAGACAACCACCCATCAGAAGATGACCCCCGAGGCGCGCGCCGCCGCCGGCGTGACCAGCGGACTCTTGCGCCTGTCGGTTGGCCTGGAAGACACAGACGATCTCTGCGAAGATTTGGAACAAGCGCTGAAAGTCGCATAGGTCCTGCATGACCGAGCATCACATCAGGCTGGCCTGGGAAAAGCGCGATGTGCCTTTCACCTACGACGCCTATCCGCGCAACCACAGCATTTCGTTCAAGAACGGCCAGGAGACAGTCATCGCCTCGGCCTCGCCGCCCTATCGCGGTGACGCCAGCAAATGCGATCCCGAGGACATGCTGGTGGCGGCTTTGTCCTCCTGCCACATGCTGAGTTTCCTCGCCATCGCGGCCAAGAAGAAACTGACCGTCACCTCTTATGAAGATGACGCAGTGGGCTTTCTGGAAAATAACGGCGGCAAATTGTGGATGGCCCGCGTGATCCTGCGTCCCAAGGTGACGATCGACGGTGATGCGGAAACCTTGGCGCAGATCCATCACCTGGCGCACGAAGCCTGCTTTATCGCCAATTCGGTGAAGACCGATGTTTCGGTTGAGCCGCGTTAAGCAATCCGTTCATCTTTGAGACTGGATTGGGACAGGTTAAACTTGCGCGCAATTGCCGCTTGCGCCAGGGCCTTGGCGGCCCGATACTGAAAGCATGCGCGAGCAAGAGAAAAACCAGGACCGCGAGCGGGGTGAGACTGTCGCCCACCAATATGAGCTGGAGACCAGGCGCATTCGCGTGGCGGTCAGGCCGGCCTATCTGGATGATCAGTCCGATCCGGAAGACGACCGCTATGTCTGGTCCTACACCGTCACCATCGAGAACCGGGGCGCGGAGCCGGTGCAACTTTTGTCGCGCTATTGGAACATCATGGATGGGCAGGGGCGGGTGCAGGAAGTGCGCGGC
>Ga0207683_10006133_pt1 | contig 10296 bp, 7 predicted proteins | sample KBSM73metaG_FD_184333 | JGI IMG/M metagenome (GOLD analysis project Ga0207683, IMG submission 184333) | Miscanthus rhizosphere microbial communities from Kellogg Biological Station, Michigan, USA - KBS M7-3 metaG (SPAdes) (version 2) | ecosystem: Host-associated > Plants > Roots > Rhizosphere >...
CGCGCCATCGCCCAGCTCGAGGCGCAGTATCGCGACCGCACCGGCATCGCCTCGCTCAAGATCCGGCACAATAATGTGCTCGGCTATCATATCGAGGTCCCGGCCAAGGTCGCGGACCCATTGATGCGCGCCGAGTCGGGCTTCACCCACCGTCAGACGTTGGCGGGTGTGGTCCGCTTCAACGCGCCCGAACTGCACGATCATGCGAGCGAGGTCGGTCAGGCGGGCAGCCATGCGCTTGCCGCCGAGGCCGCGCATTTCGAGGAGTTGACCGGTTTCACCCTCGCCCGCGCACGCGCGATCGCCGTCACCGCCGACGCGCTCGCCCGGCTCGACGTCGCCGCAGGCCTCGCCGAGCGCGCCGCGGAAGGGGGCTGGTGCCGCCCGGCTTTGGTCGAGCAACCTTGTCTCGAAGTGCGCGAAGGGCGCCATCCCGTGGTTGAAAACGCCGTGGCGGCCAGCGGAGGGCGTTTCGTCGCCAACGACTGCAATCTGGGCCCGCACGACCGATTGTGGCTTGTCACCGGCCCCAACATGGGCGGCAAATCGACCTTCCTGCGCCAGAATGCCGCGATCCTCGTCCTCGCTCAGGCGGGCAGCTTCGTGCCTGCCGCGAGCGCGAAGCTCGGCCTGTGTGACCGCCTGTTCAGCCGCGTCGGCGCGTCCGACAATCTCGCGCGCGGACGTTCCACCTTCATGGTCGAGATGGTTGAGACCGCCGCGATCCTCGCGCAGGCGACCGAGAATAGCTTCGTCATTCTCGATGAGGTCGGGCGCGGCACCTCAACTTATGATGGCCTCGCCATTGCCTGGGCCGTGGTCGAGGCGGTGCATGACATCAACAGATGCCGCTGCCTGTTCGCGACACATTATCACGAGCTGACGCGGCTGGCGGAGCGCCTGGACAGTCTGAGCCTTCACCACGTCCGCGCGCGCGAATGGAAGGGCGACCTGGTCCTGCTCCACGAAGTCGCCGCCGGCCCCGCAGATCGCAGCTACGGCCTCGCCGTGGCGCGTCTCGCTGGCTTGTCGCCGGCAGTCGTCGGCCGTGCCAAGGATGTGCTCAAGCGGCTTGAAGCTGGACGGGCTGCCACGGGCGGGCTCGCCGCCGGGCTCGACGATCTTCCCCTCTTCGCCGCGGCCGCTGCGATCGAGCAGGCGCCGGCGGACCCGTTGCGGGAGGCGGTCGCTCAAGTCGATGCGGACGTACTTTCCCCACGGGAAGCACTCGATCTGGTCTACCGGCTCAAGGCATTGCTCGCCGACGGTTCATGACGCCGCAAGCGGCCGCGGCGCAGGACATGGCGATGCAGCGGCCCACACATATCCTCAACGCGGCATCGAACCTGCTCGGTATCGCCCTGTTGATCATTGCCGGGCTTAACGTCAGCCATATCGCGGACAAGAGCCTTGCGGATGAGACCGCCTGGTTCGCGGCGGTCTGCCTCGCCACGTCCTGCCTACTCTCCTACCTGTCGCTCCGGCGCGGAGAGCCCGGCCATCGTTTCGAGGATTGGGCCGATCGCATCTTCCTGATCGGCCTGACCATGCTGATCGGCTCGATCGTGGTGCTCGCGATCGGCAATCGCTAGCAGCCCGTCACACAACCCCAGCATGGGTGGGGTTGATTTTTCCCTCAGGTGACTGCGGCGCGTTCTGCTCCTATCTGGGAAGGATCATGGCCAACCGCTTCGACAGTCTGCCCAATCGCCGCTCAATTATCGACCGACGCAGGCTCGCGGACCTGTTGGCGGGATTGGAGGGCGCCGATCCTGCCGCGCTTCGCGCCAAGGCGACGCCGGTGCTGCGCGAGGCGCTCGACGATGGCCGCGCCGAGATTGCGCGCCGGCTCGCGGAAAAACCCAGCCACGGTGCCGAAATCGCCGCCTCCTACGCATTCCTGACCGACCAGCTCTTGCGGCTCTGCTTCGACTTCACGCTCCAGCGCCTCTACCGTAACAATCATCCAACCGCGGGCGAGCGCATCACGCTGATCGCGGTCGGCGGCTATGGCCGCGGCGAGATGGCGCTCCATTCGGACATCGACATCGCCTTCATTACCCCCTGGAAGCAGACCGGCTGGGCCGAGCAGGTGATCGAATCGATCCTCTACATGCTGTGGGATCTGGGGCTGAAGGTCGGCCATTCGAGCCGTTCGCTCGACGATATGGTGCGCATGGCGAAGAGTGATCTCACCATCTGCACCGCCTTGCTGGAATCGCGGTACGTGTGGGGCGATCAGGCGCTGTATGACGAGGCGGCTGCGCGCTTCGATCGGGATGTCCAGGCGGGCAATGCGCGCAGCTTCGTCGCCGCCAAGCTAGCCGAGCGTAACGAGCGGCACGCGCGGATGGGTGACAGCCGCTATGTGGTCGAACCCAACCTCAAGGAGGGGAAGGGCGGCTTGCGCGACCTCCACACGCTCTTCTGGATCGGCAAATATGTCCATAAGGTCGGGACCGTCGCGGAGCTGGTCGACAAAGGCCTGTTCACTGCCGACGAATATCGCCGTTTCCGTCGGGCCGAGAATTTTCTGTGGGCGGTGCGCTGTCATCTCCACATCTATGCGAAGCGCGCCGAGGACCGGCTGACCTTCGACGTCCAGTCCGAGATTGCGGTGCGCATGCATTATGCCGCCCGGCCCGGGCGCAGCGCGGTCGAACGCTTCATGCGCCATTATTTCCTGACCGCGAAGGAAGTCGGCGACCTCACCGGTGTCTTCCTCGCGCACATTGACGAAGAGTTTGCCGGCCGCGGCCGCCGTTTCGGCTTCCCAACCCTACGGCGCAGGCCGCGCAAGCTGGATGGCTTCATGCTTGATCGCGGTCGCCTCAAGGCGCCCGAGGATGACTTTTTTGCGCAGGATCCGGTCCGACTGATCGAGCTGTTCTGGCTGGCCGACAAACATGAGTTGGAAATCCATCCGCTGACGATGCGCCAGGCAGGCCGCGATTGTAGGCTGATCGATGGCCGCGTGCGCGAGGATCGCCGCGCCAACGCGCTGTTTCTCGACGTGCTGACGTCGCCTCGCAATCCCGAAATGGTGTTGCGCTGGATGAACGAAGCGGGCGTGTTCGGTCGCTTCATGCCGGACTTCGGCCGCGTCGTGGCGCAAATGCAGTTCGATATGTACCACCATTATACGGTGGACGAGCATTCGCTGCGCGCGATCGGCCTGCTATCCCGGATCGAAAAAGGTGAGCTGGCCGAGGATCATCCGCTCGCCTCCAAGATATTCAAACAGATCGTGTCGCGTCGGGCACTCTACGTGTCCGTATTGCTTCACGATATCGCCAAAGGGCGCGGCGGGGACCATTCGGTGCTGGGCGCGGAGGTGGCGGAGCGGCTCTGTCCCCGCCTCGGCATGACGGCGGCCGAGACCGAGACGGTCGCCTGGCTGGTCCGTTATCACCTGATCATGTCCGCGACCGCGTTCAAGCGTGACCTGGCCGATTTCAAGACGATTCTCGACTTCGCCGCCGTGGTGCAAAGTCCGGAGCGCCTGCGCCTTCTGCTGATGCTGACCATCGTCGATATCCGCGCGGTGGGCCCTGGTGTGTGGAACGGCTGGAAGCGCCAGCTGCTCGCCGATCTTTACGACGCCTCCGAGGAGGTGCTGCGCCTGGGCCACAAGCAGCGCGGGCGCGGCGAGCGCATCGACCTGAAGCGCGCCGAGCTCAGCGTCGCGCTGGGCTGGAGCCGCCACAGATTTGACGAATTTGCGAAGCGTTTCCCCGATTCATACTGGGTGGCAGAGAGCGTCGACGTCCTCGAACGTAATGCCCGTCAGATCGCCGCCGCGGACCAGGCCGAAAAGGCCCTGTCGATCGTGGCGCAGGCCGACCCGCAGCGTGGCGCGACCCTCGTCACGATCTATGCCGGCGACCATCCGGGCCTGTTCTACCGAATCGCGGGCGCGATCCATCTCGCGGGCGGGAACATCATCGACGCGCGCATCTACACGACGCGTGACGGTATGGCGGTCGACAATTTCCTCGTCCAGGATCCGTTCGGCCAGGCGTTCGACGATCCGCATCGGCTCAAGCGCCTCGCCCAGTCGATCGAGGATGCGCTGATGGCGCGCAACCAGCTTGCGACCAAGCTCGCAGCCAAACCCGCGCCGCGCACGCGTGCGCATGCCTTCGCGACTGTGCCCAACGTGCTGATCGATAACAATGCGTCGAACCGCTACACCGTGGTGGAGGTCAATGCCGGGGACCGGCCGGCTCTGCTCTATGCCCTCGCGCGCGCCATGTTCCAGGCGAAGGTGACGATCCACTCCGCCCACATCGCCACCTATGGCGAGCGCGCGATCGATGTTTTCTACATAACCGATCTGATCGGCGACAAGATCGAGACCCCGGCGCGGATGCGCACGCTCGAGCGGCTTCTGCTGGAGGCAGGGGGAGGTGAGCCGGAAGAAGAAGAGAAGGCCAAGGATAGGAAGACGGCGGCCTGAAGCCGGACGTCACCCCAGGGAAAGCTGGGAGCTCAGGAGGAGCGCGAGTCTTTACCAGGTGAGATGCCAGCTTTCGCTGGCATGACGGGCGGAAGGCTATCGCCCCTGCATATCCCGCGCTTCCGCCGGAATCCGCACGGTCAAGCTTCCCCAGCTCTCATCCACCCATATCTGACAGGAGAGGCGGCTGGTGCGCGTTACCGACCCTGCAAGGTCGAGCAGATCATCCTCGTCTGCGCTCGCCGGCGGCAATTTGTCGAAATCCTTCGGATCGACGATAACATGGCAGGTCGAACAGGCCATTTGGCCCTCGCACGTGCCTTCGAGAGGTTGGCCGTTCGCTTGACCCAATTCGAGCAGCCGATCTCCGGTCTTGCCTTCGATCTCGCGCACGCTGTCGCCATCGGCGGAAACAAAACAGACCTTCATGCCCACTCCAATTGCCGCGCGACCGCCTGGTTGATCAGCGCTGCGGCCTCACGCAGCTCCTCTTGGGTCGTGTAACGACCGAAGCCAAGCCGGATCGACCCGCGCGCCTGCGCCTCGCTCAGCCCCAACGCGCGCAGCACATGGCTTGGCCGCCCCGATCCGCTGGCGCAGGCCGATCCCGCAGAGAAGGCGATGTTGCGCACCTCGGAGATTAGGCGGCTCGCATCCACGCCGTCGCGGCGCAGATTGCGATTGCCGTCATAACGCCGGACGGGATCACCGTTCAAAGTCCAGTCCTCAAATAACTTATCAGCTAAATCCGATAAGTTTATGATATGTATTCTATCTTGCTCGCATCTTTGATCCGCGAGCGTCGCGGCAGCGCCGAAGCCAGCGGCCAGCATCGGGCTCAAGGTGCCCGAACGCAGGCCCTGCTGCTGGCCGCCGCCGTGGATCATTGCGGGCCAGTCGAGCCCGTCGCGCAGCCAGAGTGCGCCAATTCCCTTGGGTCCGTGAATCTTGTGCGCGGAGATGGCGACCAGATCGCATTCATTGAGCGGCAGGTCGACCCTGCCGAAGCCCTGCACCGCATCGCAGAAGAAGTGGGCGCCCGCCCGACGTGCCATTTGTGCCAGTTCGGCGATCGGCTGGATCACGCCGATCTCATTATTGACAAGCATCGTCGCTACCAATGCCGTCCGTTCGTCGATGGCACTTGCGGCTGCGTCGAGGTCGACAAGGCCGTTCGCCAGTACAGGCAGGACCATCAACTCGACATTCCGCTGCGCGAGCCACTCTGCCGTGTCCAGCACGCAGGCATGTTCGGTAGCGATGGTCACGATTTTGCGGCGTTTGCCCGCAACTGCGCCTTGCAACGCCCAATTGGCGGCCTCGGTCGCGCCCGAGGTGAGGATCACCCGTCCCAAGCCCTTCTTATCGCCCAGGGCCACAGCGATTTGAGTTGTCGCAACCTCGATCGCCGCGCCTGCCTCACGCCCCAATCGGTGCGGCGAGTGGGGGTTGCCGAATTTGTCGAGCCAGGGCAGCATTGCGTCGCGTGCTTCGACGGCAAGCGGCGTGGTCGCCTGATAATCGAGATAAATCATGCCGCGCGCCTCCGCTCGGCGAGTTTGGACCAGACCTCCAGGAAGCGCTCGATCTCCCCGGTGGTGGTCTGCGGAGCCAGGCTCACCCTGATGACCTCGCGCGCTTCATCCTCATCCCAGCCCATCGCGGTCAAGACCGCGCTCGATTTCAATGTGCCGGACGAGCAGGCGCTCCCCGCCGATACTGCGATTCCAGCCATGTCGAGTTCGATAAGTTGCGCCGCTGCCGCGGTGCCGGGAAGGCGGTAGGATGCGATCTCGGCCAGGCGGGAGCTCATTTCGGCAACGATTTGTCCGCCAGCGGCCTTCACGCCTTCATCCAGCCGCAGCCGCAGCCCGGCGAGGTGGTCGCGCGATCCACGAGCCTCCAATGCGGCTGCAAAGCCCATCGCGCCGGGCAGGTTCTCGGTGCCGCCGCGATAGCCCTTTTCCTGTCCTCCCATCGGAGCAAGCACAGCCAGGTCTTTGACAAGCAGGGCACCTATCCCGGGAGGGCCACCCAGCTTGTGGGCCGACACGATGATCATGTCGGCATCTGGCAGGGGCAATTTACCGGCTGTCTGTGCCGCATCGGCGAGCCACAGGCCGCCGCGCTCGCGGATTCCGGGTCCGATCCGGTCGAGGGGCTGAATCAGCCCAGTCTCGCTGTTCGCAGTCTGGATCGCGACGAGAGCATTGCGGGGTATGGCGGCCAAGTCGATCGAACCCTCGGCATCGACGCCGATCACCGCTGCCCCTGGGGCCGCGCGCCGGATGGAATCATGTTCGATCGCCGATATGCCGCGTCCGCTGATTTTGGCGCGCGACAAGGCCAGCGCGGCGGCTTCGCTCGCTCCGCCGGTGAGGACCAGCTCATGGTCCCACCCGAGCGCAGCCTTGATCCGCCGGCGCGCCTCTTCCAGCGCCGCCCTGGCCGCGCGGCCTTCGGCATGGGGAGAGGAGGGGTTGGCCCAGCACGTAAAGGCCTCCGCGATCGCCTCGCGTGCCTCGCGCAGAACCGGTGTAGTCGCGGCATGGTCGAGATAGATTCGATCGGGCACGAGGCGATGAAGTCTCCGTGATTGCACCTGGGCGGACCTTTTCTATATAGGCGCGGCCTGCGCTGGCGCCCAAGCCCGCTCTATCAGATCAAGCGAGACCGATGCCCGACGTCATTTTCCCCGGCCCCGAAGGCCGCCTCGAAGGCCGTTTCAGCCCGCCGCCGCGTCCGCGCGCGCCCGTCGCGATGATTCTGCATCCGCATCCGCAAGCCGGCGGCACGATGAACAATCGCATCGTTCAGGCGATGTATCAAACGTTCGTCCGGCGCGGTTTCGCGACTTTGCGCTTCAATTTCCGTGGTGTCGGCAAGAGCCAGGGCATATTCGACAACGGCATCGGCGAATTGTCCGACGCCGCGAGCGCGCTCGACTGGGTTCAGTCCATCCATCCCGAGGCGCAGACCACCTGGATCGCGGGGGTCAGCTTCGGCGCCTGGATCGGCATGCAACTGCTGATGCGCAGGCCCGAGATCAAGGGCTTCATCTCGGTCGCGCCGCCCGCCAATCTGTACGATTTCACCTTTCTCGCTCCGTGCCCGTCCTCGGGCATCATTATCCAGGGCGAGAATGACGAGGTGGCGACGCCGGGCGCGACCCAAAAGCTGGTCGACAAGCTGCGTACTCAGCGCCACATCACGATCCACCACGACACGATCCCGGGCGCGAACCACTTCTTCGAGCATGAAATGCCCCAGCTCATGAAGTCGGTAGACGATTATCTGGATATGCGACTCAAAGCGTAAATCGCACGAGGCGGGCATCAAAGGCTCGCTTTCCGGGTAACCGGTGGTTAGGGACGCGCCGAGTCCGTTCGACGAAGCGAGAGGTATCCTTGACCAAATTTGCGCCGCGTAGCCGTAAGGTTCGAGTCCTGGCCACGCTGGGTCCCGCATCCAGCTCGCCGGAGATGATCCGCAAATTGTTCATCTTGGGCGCGGACGCGTTCCGCATCAACATGAGCCATGGGGCGCACGCGGACAAGGAACCCCTGGTCAAGGCGATCCGGGCGCTCGAAAAGGAGCTCAATCGCCCGACCACGATCCTGTTCGATCTGCAGGGCCCCAAACTGCGCGTCGGCAAGTTCGCCGAGGGCAAAGTCCTACTCGAAACCGGTCAGAAATTCATCCTCGACCGTGACAAGACCCCCGGCGACGCCGATCGCGTGGAACTGCCGCACAAGGAAATTTTCGCCGCACTCGAAGTCGGCGCGCGGCTTCTGCTGGATGACGGCAAGCTCGTGTTGCGCGTCTCCAGCGTCGAGCCGGAGCGCATCGAGACTTTGGTCGAGGTTGGCGGGGCGCTCTCTAACTCCAAGGGTCTGAACGTCCCCGACGTCGTCGTGCCGATGGCCGCATTGACCGAGAAGGACCGCGCCGACCTCGCTTTCGCGGTCGAGCAGGGCGCTGACTGGATCGCGCTTTCCTTCGTCCAGCGGCCTGAGGACGTGGCCGAGGCTCGTCGCCTGATCGGCGGCAAGGCCTCCGTGCTCGCCAAGATCGAGAAGCCTGCGGCGGTCGACCGTCTCGAGGAAATCCTGGAGCTGGCGGACGCGGTGATGGTCGCTCGTGGCGATCTTGGCGTCGAACTGCCGCCGGAACGCGTGCCGCTCGTCCAGAAGCATATCGTCGCCACTGCGCGCCGTATGGGGCGTCCGGTCGTCGTCGCGACGCAGATGCTCGAATCGATGATCGTGTCGCCGTCGCCGACGCGCGCCGAAGTGTCCGACGTCGCTACCGCGATCTATGACGGTGCCGACGCGATCATGCTCTCGGCCGAAAGCGCCGCCGGTGCCTGGCCCGAAGAATCGGTGTCGATGATGGACCGCATCGCGATCGCGGTCGAAAACGACCCCGGATACAAAGCACGTCTCCATTTCACCGAGACTCTGCCTGATCCCACCACCGCCGATGCTCTGTCCGAGGCGGCGAAGGAGATTGCCGAGACGATTTCGGCCTCGGCGATCATCTGCTTCACCAATTCGGGCGCGTCCGCGCGCCGTATCGCGCGTGATCGCCCGTCGGTGCCGATGCTGGTCCTGACCCCCAATGAGGCCACCGCGCGCCGGCTCGGGCTGCTGTGGGGCGCGCATTCGGTGGTAACCAAGGACGTGTCCAATTTCGAGGAAATGGTCGCCAAGTCGAAACGGATGGCGATGCGTCACGGCCTTGCCGAATCAGGCGACAAGATCATCATCATGGCCGGCGTCCCCTTCGGTACGCCCGGCTCGACCAACATGCTCCACGTGCAGCGTTTGACCGGCAAGGAGCTTGAGGGCTTCGACGACTGATCTGATTCGTCACCCCAGCGGAAGCTGGGGTCTCACTGGGTCGACACATCTCCCGAGATGCCAGCTTTCGCTGGCATGACTGAGGCGGATCAGTCCGCCGGGTACACCGTAAACTGCTCGATCCGTCCCTTAGGGCCGGGCTCGGCGCGCAGCACGATCGTCAGCTTCTTTGCACCATAGTCCACCGTATAGGCTTCAGCGGTGAAGCCGCCGCGCAGGCTCGACGATCGGCGCGCGAAACTCTGGGGCTCGCCCAATTCCGCCAGGCTGGTGCGATAGTCGGCGATCGCCTGCGGCGTGAAATAATAATTGCCGTTGGCGGTGAACTGGGCGCGGTCGATCCTCCCTGCGCGCAGGCCTTCGAACACCGCCTTGGCGCGGCTTATGTCACCCGCATCAGCGAAGAGGATCTTCTCGATCGAATCCGCGATGCTGGTCTGCGCATTTCCGAAATCGGCATTGTCGAGCACCACGATCGCAGCGCGGTCATCAGGATAGATCCGGTTCTCGGACAGATAGCCCACCGCCTCGCCGCCATGGCTGATGCGGCGATGACCTTTTGTGACGTCCACCTCGACGCCCAGCCCATAATTCGTGCCCGCGCCGCTGGTCAGCAGCACTTCGGTTTGTTGTTCAAGATAGCTGGCGGGCTTCATCACGCTCTGATCGATCACAGAGATGTCCCAGCGTGCAAGATCCGACGCGCTCATCGCCAGTTCCCCCGCGGCATAGAGCCAGCCCGGTGCCGGCTGCTGCTCGACCCCTACTGGCCCCGCGGCGTAGCGATGATAGCCGAGCGGATCGGCATCGGTCAGGCCGGTGTCGAGATCGACCGGATGCATGCCCAGACGGTCGAACACGCGGGCCTTGAGGAAGTCGAGCAACGCCATGGCGGAAACCTGCTCGACGATCCGCCCCGCCGCGACATAGCCGGTATTCGAATATTGCCAGTGCGTGCCCGGATCGAAGTCGAGC
>Ga0207683_10006135_pt1 | contig 10296 bp, 9 predicted proteins | sample KBSM73metaG_FD_184333 | JGI IMG/M metagenome (GOLD analysis project Ga0207683, IMG submission 184333) | Miscanthus rhizosphere microbial communities from Kellogg Biological Station, Michigan, USA - KBS M7-3 metaG (SPAdes) (version 2) | ecosystem: Host-associated > Plants > Roots > Rhizosphere >...
CACGGTCGTCACCATGCAGCAATTGCTCGAGGCCGGAGCGCATTTCGGCCACCAGACCCACCGCTGGAACCCCAAGATGAAGCCGTACATTTTCGGCGACCGCAACGGGGTGCACATCATCGACCTGTCGCAGACCGTGCCGCTGTTCGCGCGCGCGCTCGACTTCGTCACCCAGACCGTCCAGCGCGGCGGCAAGGTGCTGTTCGTCGGCACCAAGCGCCAAGCGCAGGATGCGATCGCCGAGGCTGCCCAGGTTTCGGGCCAGCACTTCGTCAACCACCGCTGGCTCGGCGGCATGCTGACCAACTGGAAGACCATCTCCAACTCGATCAAGCGCTTGAAGAGTCTCGAGGAGCAGCTCTCGGGCGACACCGCGGGCCTCACCAAGAAGGAAGTGCTTCAGCTCACGCGTGAGCGCGACAAGCTCGAGAAGAGCCTTGGTGGAATCCGCGACATGGGCGGTCTTCCCGACATCATGTTCGTGGTCGACACGAACAAGGAAGAGCTGGCGATCAAGGAAGCCAATGTGCTTGGCATCCCCGTCGTCGCGATCCTCGATTCGAACAGCGATCCTTCGGGCATCGCCTTCCCGGTTCCGGGCAATGACGACGCCAGCCGCGCCATTCGCCTCTACACGGACGCGGTGGCCCAGGCGGTCGGCGAAGGCCGCACCGGCAATGCCGCCGCGCGCGGGGAGGACGTCGGCGAGATGGCCGAGCCGCCGGTCGAGGCCGCGCTGGAAGCCTGACGCGAAGACCCCATCTTCCGTTCGGGCTGAGCGAAGTCGAAGCCCTGTCCTTCAGTTTGGAAGAGCATGGCAGCCCTTCGACAGGCTCAGGGCGAACGGCTTAGTGCAAAGGAATAAGAGACATGGCTGAGATCACGGCCGCATCAGTGAAAGAACTGCGCGAGCGCACCGGCGCCGGCATGATGGACTGCAAGAAGGCGCTCGCCGAGACCAATGGCGAGATGGAAGCCGCGATCGACTGGCTTCGCGCCAAAGGCCTCGCGGCTGCCGCGAAGAAGGCCGGCCGAACCGCAGCCGAGGGCCTCGTCGGAGTCATTGTCGAGGGCAAGCGCGGCGCGGTGGTCGAAGTCAATTCGGAAACGGACTTCGTCGCCAAGAACGAGCTTTTCCAGGATTTCGTCCGGAACGTCGCCAGCCTCGCGCTCGAGCATGGCACCGACGTCGAGGTGCTGGGCGCCGCCCAATATCCCGACGGCGGCACGGTTCAGGAGAAGCTGACCGACAACATCGCCAAGATCGGCGAGAACCAGTCGCTTCGCCGCGCGGCGGTGCTCGAAGTGAGCGAGGGTGCGGTCGTGTCCTACGTCCATAACCAGGTCGCTCCGGGGCTCGGCAGGATCGGCGTCCTGGTCGCACTCGAAAGCGCTGCGCCGGTGGAACCGCTCGCCGCGCTGGGCAAGCAGATTGCGATGCACGTCGCCGCTGCGCATCCCCTGGCGCTGACCGCCGAGGACCTGTCCGCCGAGCTCGTCGAGCGCGAGCGCTCGATCGCCATGGAAAAGGCGAAGGAAAGCGGCAAGCCGCAGAACATCATCGAGAAGATGGTCGAGGGCGGCCTTGCCAAGTTCCGCAAGGAGAATGCGCTGATTTCGCAGCTGTTCGTGATGGACAACAAGACCCCGGTCGCCGAGGTCGTCGCATCCGCTGCCAAGGAGGCCGGGACCGGCATCGAGCTCAAGGGCTTCGTCCGCTACCAGCTCGGCGAGGGCATCGAGAAAAAGCAGGACGATTTCGCTGCGGAGGTCGCCGCCGCCGCCGGCGTAAAAAAGGACGAGCCGGTCGCCTAGGACCGGACGGTACTGCTTAGCAGTTGGCAACGGAGCGGCTCGGCCATAAAGGCTGGGCCGCTCTGTTCGCATCTTGGGGACTCCTCGGCCGCATGACCCGCCCGCGATTCAATCGGATCCTGCTCAAGGTCTCGGGCGAGGCGTTGATGGGGCAGGGGCAGCTCGGCATCGAGCCGGAAGCGACCGCTGCTCTCGCGACGGAGATCGCGGCAGCCAAAGCGAAAGGTCACGAACTCTGCCTGGTGGTGGGCGGAGGCAATATTTTCCGCGGAATGGCTGCGGCCGCGAAGGGATTCGACCGGGCCACCGCCGACTACATGGGCATGCTGGCGACGGTGATGAACGCGCTCGCGCTGCAGAATGCGCTCGAGAAGCTCGGCGTCGACACGCGGGTGCTCTCGGCGATCCCGATGGCGAGCGTGTCGGAGCCTTACATCCGCAGGCGCGCGCTCAGGCACCTGGAGAAGGGCCGGATCGTCCTGTTCGCTGCCGGCACCGGCAATCCCTATTTCACCACCGACACCGCCGCTGCGCTGCGCGCCGCCGAAATGAGCTGCGATGCCCTGTTCAAGGGAACGAGTGTGGACGGGATCTATACCGCCGACCCGAAGAAAGTCGCCGACGCCACGCGGTACGACACCGTGACCTTCGGCAAGGTCCTGAGTGATGACCTGAAGGTCATGGACGCCGCCGCCGTCGCCCTGTGCCGCGACAACAACATTCCGATCGTCGTGTTCAACATCCGCCAGCCGGGCAACCTCGCCCAGGTGATCGAAGGCGGAGGGACCGCGACGGTCGTGCAAAATGGAGACTAGTACATGACCACCACCGTCAGCACCGCGGATCTCAAGCGCAGGATGCACGGCGCGGTCGAAGCGCTGAAGCACGACCTTGCCGGTCTGCGCACCGGCCGCGCCTCGACTGCGTTGCTCGATCCGGTCCATGTCGAGGTTTACGGCGCGAGCATGCCACTGAACCAGCTCGCCACCGTTCAGACACCAGAGGCGCGAATGCTATCGGTGCAGGTGTGGGACCGATCGAACGTCGGGCCGGTCGAGAAGGCGATCCGTGCCGCGGGCCTCGGGCTGAACCCGATCACCGACGGCCAGGTCATCCGTCTGCCGATTCCCGAGCTGACCGAGGAACGCCGCAAGGAACTCGCCAAGCTTGTCGGACAATATGCTGAGAAAGCGCGGATCGCGGTTCGCAACGTGCGCCGTGACGGGATGGAGCACCTCAAGGCCGACGAGAAGAAGCACGAGATCAGCGAAGACGAGCGCAAGCGGCTCGAAAATGAGGTCCAGAAACTGACCGACGAGACGATCAAGGAGGTCGACGACGCCGCCTCGAACAAGGAAAAGGAAATCCTCGGCAAGTGACCCCGGTACCGGCCCCGAGGGAGGGCGCGGCCGGGCTCGGAAGCGGCAGCGGGGTGCCGCGCCCAGTACCGAAGCACGTCGCGATCATCATGGACGGCAATGGCCGCTGGGCAAAGCAGCGCGGCCTGCCTCGAGTTGCGGGCCATCGCGCGGGCGCCGAAGCGGTCCGCCGAGCGCTCCAGGCGGCGGTCAATCATGGCGTGAAGGTCCTGACCCTGTACGCCTTCTCCTCGGAAAACTGGCGCCGCAGCACGGAGGAAATTTCCGACCTCACGGCACTGATGCGCTTCTATCTCGAGCGTGAGCTCAAGACACTCCAGAAGGAGGGCGTCCGGCTCAAGCTCATCGGCGACCATTCGACGTTCGGAGGCGAGCTCAGTGAGCGGCTCGAGAAGGCCGTGGAGCGGACGGCGGCCAACGAGCGGCTAACACTGGTCGTGGCGCTAAGCTACGGGTCGCGATCGGAAATTGCCGCAGCGTCCCGGAAGCTTGCGACCAAGGCCGTTGCCGGAGAGATCGATCCGGAACTCATCGACGAGGCCATGATCGGTGCCGAGCTGCAGACCGCCGACCTGCCCGAGCTCGACCTCCTCATCCGCACCTCGGGGGAGGTGAGGCTATCCAACTTCCTCCTGTGGCAGGCGGCCTATGCCGAACTGCTGTTCGTCGATACCTTGTGGCCCGATTTCGATGAGGAATGCTTCGGCGAGGCGTTGAAAGCCTATGCCGCGCGCGAGCGGCGCTTCGGTGGCCGATGAACGAGCTTGCGATCCGCACCCTGACCGGGGCCATCATGATCGTCACTGCGCTCTTGGCGGCCTACGTCGGAGGCGACGTCTTCGCCATTTTCGTCGCCGCAGCAGCGACCGCGATGTTCTACGAATGGACCCGGATCGTGCGCGGATGGGACATTCGCTGGTACGTCTCGGGCTTTTTCTATGCGGTCCTGCCCGCGGCCGCCTTGCTGTGGGTCCGTGAGCGTGGTGGGCTCGACCTCCTCATATGGACGTTCATCGTCACCTGGGGGACCGACATCGGCGCCTACTTTGGTGGTCGGCGCTTCGGCAAGCGCAAGCTCGCGCCGTCGGTAAGTCCGAACAAGACCGTCGAAGGCCTCTACGGTGGGATGGCTGCCGCGACCCTGTTCGCGGGCGCCTGGGCACTTGCAACCGGGCTCGGGAAGCCGATCCTCTCATTTCCACCCTTGTTCGCAATCGCGGCTCAGATGGGCGACCTGTTCGAAAGCTGGATGAAGCGCCGCGCGGGGATCAAGGACAGCGGCACCTGGCTCCCCGGGCATGGGGGGGTGCTGGACCGGCTCGACGGGCTGGTGCCGGTGGCTGTGCTCACGGCGGCCGCGCAGCTATTGGGACTGACGTGACCCGCAAGATAGCGATCCTTGGCGCGACCGGCTCGATCGGCAAGTCAACGCTCGACCTCATCGAGCGCTCGCCCGACCGTTTCGAGGTCACCGCGGTCACCGCCGCAACCAATGTCGAAGCGCTGTCCGAGATCGTTCGACGCACGGGTGCGAAGCTTGCGGTTGTGGCCGACGAAAGCCGCTATGCCGACCTGGCTGAATTGCTCGTCGGTACGAACTGTCGTGCCGCGGCCGGCGAAGAAGCTCTCGTCGAGGCCGCTGCCGCCGATGCCGACCTGGTCATTGCCGCAATCGTCGGTTGCGCCGGCTTGCGCCCGGTGATGGGTGCGGTCGAAGCGGGCAGGACCGTCGCTCTCGCCAACAAGGAGGCGCTGGTCACGGCGGGAGCTCTGATGACCGATGCGGCGCGCTCATCCAGTGCGACGCTGCTGCCCATCGACAGCGAGCATAATGCAATTTTCCAGTGCCTTGCGGGAAGCCGCTCAGCAGATGTCTCAAGATTGATCCTGACCGCGAGCGGCGGCCCGTTCCGCGCCGCTTCGGCCGAGACGATCGGCGCCGCCACTCCGGCGCAGGCCGTCGCCCATCCCAATTGGTCGATGGGCGCGAAGATCTCGGTCGATTCCGCGACGATGATGAACAAGGGACTCGAGCTGATCGAGGCCCATTATCTGTTTGGATTGCCCTCCGAGCGCATCGACATCCTCGTCCATCCCCAGTCGATCGTCCATTCGATGGTCGAGTTCGTCGACGGCTCGGTGCTTGCCCAGCTCGGCAGCGCCGACATGCGAATCCCGATCGCTTATGCTTTGGCCTGGCCGGAACGGATGGCGACGCCGGCGCAGCGGCTCGACCTCGCCGCGATTGCCCGGCTCGATTTCGAGGCTCCGGACTTTGACCGCTTTCCCGCCTTGCGGCTGGCGCGCGAGGCTCTCGAGGCGGGCGGCGCGGCGCCGGTCGTCCTGAACGCCGCGAACGAAGTCGCTGTCGCCGGCTTTCTCGCAGGACGAATCGGCTTTCCGGAAATTTCGCGCCTCGTTCAGGAAGCGCTTATGGCTAGTGACTACGGTGCGCCGCGCTCAATCCGCGACGTGCAGGAGATCGACCGAGTGACGCGCGAACGCGCCCAAACCATGATGACCGCAGACTGCCCGTAAGATGATCCCGACTCCACCCCTTTGGCTAACCCTCATCGCGTTCGTCTGTGCGCTGGGCCCGCTCGTCTTCTTTCACGAGCTCGGCCACTATCTGGTCGCAAGGGCCTTCGGTATTCCGGCAGAGACATTCTCGATCGGGTTCGGCCGGGAGCTGGTCGGCTGGACCGACCGGCAGGGTACGCGCTGGAAAATCGGTTGGCTTCCTCTCGGCGGCTATGTGAAATTCGTCGGAGACATGTCGCCGGCAAGCGAGCCCGCCGACCTCGAAGCGGTCCCCGAGGAACTGCGCAGCCGCGTGTTTCAAGTGCGGCCGGTGTGGCAACGCTTCCTGGTCGTCCTCGCCGGTCCCGCGGCCAACTTCCTCTTGGCGATCATCATCCTGACGGCGTTCTTTTCGTTGGTCGGGACGCCGCAAACGAACGTGGTTGGCAATGTGCTGGCGAACACCGGCGCGGCCGCAGCCGGGATCGTGCCCGGCGACCGCATCCTTTCGGTGGCGAACCAGCACACGGCGACCTTTGAGGAAATCGCGAGAGTTGTCGTCATCCGCCCCAACGAGACTGTTCCCGTGGAGATTGATCGCGGCGGCGTCACCCGCTCGGTTACCGTCAAGTTGGGATCGAAGATGACCCCGGATGCCACCGGTCGAAAATTCAACGCAGGGGTGCTGGGGATTCTTTCGACCACGCAGGTCAGCCGGCCGGTTCCACTGGTTCGGGCGGTTCCGCTAGCGGTTCAGCAAACCGCCGGCATGACCCGGGCGATCGTCGACGGCCTCAGCCAGATCATCCGGGGCCGGGTCTCGCCCAAGCAGCTCGGCGGACCGATCACCATTGCCCGGGTTGCCGGAAGCGGAGCGGAACTCGGCTTTCTGCCCTTCATCGGGCTCATTGCGCTGCTGTCAATTAATCTGGGATTCATCAACCTCTTGCCAGTCCCGATGCTGGATGGAGGCCACCTGTTTTTCTATGTCATCGAGGCCGTTCGGCGACGCCCTCTCAGCGCCCAGGCGCTGGAGGTCGCGTTCCGGGGCGGGCTTGCGCTGGTCTTCGCGTTGATGGTCTTCCTGACAATCAATGATTTGGGCTCGCTGGGGCTGTGGGACCGGCTTCAACGCTTGATTGGCTAAGACGCTTGGGGCAGGGCAGTAACAGAGGCTTCGCGGCGAAGTGCGCCGTGGACCTTTTCGCACACAAGGCGGGGACGAGTGATTTCAAGGTCGAAGACTAATAGCCGCCGTACCGGCGTGTTGCTCATGGTCGGCACAATCCTTGGCGGCATGTCAGCCCCGCTGCTCGCCCAGGTGCCGCCCGCAGCGCCGCCGCAACGGCCGGCAACGGCGACTCCGGCACCGACACAGCCGGCGACAGGCACGACGCAGGCCCCGACTCCGAATGCCACACCCGCGCCCGCGGTCCGCACGATTCGCTCGATCGCGGTGCGCGGCAGCCAGCGACTCGAACCTGAGACGATCCGCGCCTACGCCAGTCTTGCGCCGGGCCAGACCTATACGGCGGCCACGCTCGACCAGGCCTTGAAGGATCTTTACGCGACCCAGCTGTTCGCCGACGTGACGATCAGCGGCGCCGAGACTGGCGACCTCGTCATCAACGTCCGCGAAAACCCGGTGATCAACCGCATCATCCTCGAGGGCAACAAGCGCCTCAAGGACGACAAGATCACGCCGGAGATCAAACTGGCGCCGCGGCAGATCTTCACGCGCAGCGCCGTCCGTGCCGACGTCGACCGGATCCTCGAGCTTTATCGCCGCCAGGGCCGATTCGCGGCGCGGGTCGATCCGAAGATCGTCCAGCTCGACCAGAACCGCGTCGACGTGGTGTTCGAGATCTACGAAGGCGATCTCGCCAAGGTCCGCGCGATCAACATCCTCGGCAATACGCAATTTCCGGACGGGCGGCTGCGCAAGGAAATGTACACCCGCCAGGCCGGCGGGCCGCTCGGCTTCCTGAAGTCAAACGACACCTATGATCCCGACCGGCTCGCGGCGGACCAGCAGAAGCTCCGCGCCTTCTATTTGACGCAGGGATATGCCGACTTCCGCGTCGTCTCGGCGCTCGCCGAGCTGACACCTGACCGCCGCGACTTCGTCATCACCTACGTGGTCGAAGAGGGGCCGCGCTATAAATTCGGAACGGTTGAGGCGGACAGCGCGCTTCGCGACTTCCCCAATGCGACGATCGTGAAGCTTGCCAAGATCAAGCCTGGCTCCTGGTTCAACGCGAAGCTCGTCGAGGACACGGTCACCAACCTCAATGAGGCCGCCGGCAACCTTGGCTACGCGTTCGCGGATATCAATCCGGCCTACGACCGCGACGCGGAAAAGAAGGTCATGAACCTGACCATCAAGGTCGGTCCGACACCCCGCGTTTACGTGGAGCGGATCGACATCACCGGCAACACGTCGACCCGGGACAAGGTCATCAGGCGCGAGTTCCGCCTCAACGAGGGCGACGCGTTCAACGCGCTCAGGGTCAAGCGCAGCCAGGACCGGATCCAGAGCCTCGGCTTCTTCCAGGACAAACTGGAGATCAAGCAGACCGAGGGCTCGGCGCCGGACCGCGTGGTGCTCGGTCTCAACCTCGAAGAAAAGCCGACTGGGCAATTGTCGCTGTCGGGCGGCTATTCGAGCCTCGAGAAGGCCGTCATCCAGCTCGCGGTCAGCCAGAATAATTTCATGGGCAAGGGTCAGTCGCTCGATGCGTCGGTCAACTGGTCGGTCTATTCGAAATCGGTGAGCCTGGGCTTCACGGATCCCTATTTCCTCGACAAGCCGATCCTGTTCGGCGGGAGCATTTTCCGGCAGGACTACAGGAACTTCAACTACATCGGTAACGACCGCAACACGACCTACTCGCAGGTCACGACTGGCGCCGCGCTTCGGATGGGCTTTCCAGTCACCGAATACTGGAGCTTCGGCGGACGCTATACGCTTCAGACCGATCGCATCTCGCTCGATCCGACAACCTTCTTCACCGACCCGGATGGGACCGGTCCACTTCCCGCCAAGTGCGATCCGCTCAAGGCCGGTAACTATTTGTGCGACGAACTCGGAAAGCGGCTGACGTCGGTTTTCGGTTTCTCGACGATCTATGACGATACCGATGGCGTGCGGCCGACTCGAGGCCAGCGCCTCACCTGGTCGGAAGACTTTGCCGGGCTTGGCGGTGACGTGCGCTACCTCCGCTCGAGCGTAAACGCGACCAAGTTCAAGTCGATCGGAGGCGGCTGGATTGTCTCCGCGCACGCCGAAGGTGGCTACGTCGCTCCGTTGCAGAAGTCGCTCGGAAACGGCCGTGACCCGGTGCGTTTGACCGATCGCTTCTTCGATATTGGCCTGCGAGGCTTCGACATCCGCGGCCTCGGTCCGCGAGTCCAGCGCGTGCCCTACAAGGACGACGCAACGCTCGACCTGTCGCAGGCGATTACGACCGACGCGATCGGCGGGCGGGCCTATTATATGGGACGGCTCGAGCTCCAGTTCCCGACGAGCGCTGGCCTCAAGAGCCTGGGCCTGAGGCCTTCGGCCTACGTCGACGCGGGCTCGATCTTCAAGATCACGACACCGCCCTTGCTCAACGTCATCGCCAGTTGCTCGCGCGCCGCGACGGACACGGTCCCGGCCGATACGATCATCATTAAGCCAGGCGATCCGATAGCCTGTCCAACCGGCTACACGAGGACGAACGGCTTTCAGGAGTTCTTCGTCGGCAATTCATCCAAGCCGCGCCTGTCGATCGGTGTCGGCGTCAACTGGGTTTCACCCTTCGGCCCATTGCGCATCGACATTGCCAAGGCCCTGCTCAAGCAGCGGGGCGACGAGACAAAATTGTTTAGCTTCAACGTAGGAACTCAATTCTGATGAAAAAATTGCTCATTTCCGTTTCACTCGCGGCTGCGGCCGTGCTTCCGTCGGCGGCTCAGGCGCAGGCGATTCCGGCGGCCGTCATCGCGGTCGTCGATCTCGACCGCGTGACCAGCGATTGCACCGCGTGCAAGACCGCGACCGCGGCGCTCCGCTCACAGGTGCAGGCGTACCAGAGCCGCGAAAACGCGCTGGCCGCGCCGCTTCAGACCGAGCAGAAGTCGATCCAGGCCGCGATCGACGCGTTGAAGGGCGCGGAGCCCGACGCAGCGCTGAAGGCGCGGGTTGCGGCGTTCCAGACCAGGCAGCAAAATGGCGCGCAGGAACTCCAGCGCCAGCAGGACCAGATCAAGCGCAACCAGCAATATGTTCAGAAGCAGATCGCGGACAAGCTGGGCCCGATCTACAGCCAGGTTATGCAGCGTCGGGGCGCCAATATCATGGTCGAGCAGGGTGCGACGCTTGCAACGGCGACCTCGCTCGACGTCACCACTGACGTCATCGGGGCGCTGAACACGGCGATGCCGACGATCCAGACCGTTGCGCCGGCAGCGCCCGCGAACATCACCCAGGGACGCTAAGCGCCGATGAGCGAAGGCGCCGCCGTTGGACCGCTTGACATCAAGCGGGTGATGGCGGCGCTGCCGCACCGCTATCCGATGCTGCTCGTCGACCGGGTCG
>Ga0207683_10006137_pt1 | contig 10295 bp, 9 predicted proteins | sample KBSM73metaG_FD_184333 | JGI IMG/M metagenome (GOLD analysis project Ga0207683, IMG submission 184333) | Miscanthus rhizosphere microbial communities from Kellogg Biological Station, Michigan, USA - KBS M7-3 metaG (SPAdes) (version 2) | ecosystem: Host-associated > Plants > Roots > Rhizosphere >...
TACGCGCTGGTCGACGGCGTGTTCTCGCTGATCGCGGGCATCCGCGCGAAGTACGGCGCGCTGATCGTCCTCGGCCTGCTGGGGATCGCCGCCGGCATCCTGACCTTTCTCTGGCCGGGCATCACGGCCATCACCCTGCTCTGGATCATCGCGTTCTGGGCCATCTTCTCGGGCGTGATGCAGATCGCGGCGGCGATCCGCCTGCGCCGCGAGGTCCAGGGAGAGTGGATCCTCATCCTGTCGGGGATCTGCACGGTCGTCCTCGGCGCGCTGCTGCTGCTCTATCCCGGCGCGGGAGCGGTCTCGGTCGCGTGGCTGATCGCATCGTTCGCGATCGCGTGGGGCGTGCTGCTGCTGATCCTCGCGTTCAAGCTGAAGGGTTGGAGCGGACGGCTGACGGCCCAGCCGGCGTAGGACCCCGGGCGGGACGGGACGTATTAGTGATCGCTAATACGTCTCCGTCCGTGTCCCTCGACTAGCCCCAGCGCTCGACGTCGGGCGGAGCCGAGCCGGTGACGTTGGGCTCGGTGAAGATGATCGACGTCCCCGTGATCGGCAGGTAGACCGTGTGATTCCCCGCCGCCATGTCGATGCGGCACTCGTAGTAGCCGGCCGGCGAGACGGTCATGAGAATCGCCGGCTTGTTCTTGAACTCCAGCATCGGGCAGAAAAGGATCACCTTGGAGTACATGATTCACCTCGTCTCGTCGTAGTGCGTCCGCGGCATCAGCCGTCTTCCGCCCGCGGTCCGCCGTCCCCGGAACCTTCCTCGAGGAGCTTCTCCATCTCCTCCCAGGCCAGCGTCCGGACCCCGAGCGCCTTCGCTTTTTCGAGCTTCGATCCCGCCGATTCTCCCACGACCAGGTAGTCCGTCTTCTTGGAAATCGAGCCGGACACCTTCGCGCCCGCCGCCTCGAGCTTCGCCGCCGCCTCCTCCCGCGAGATTCCGGACAGCGTCCCGGTGATGACGACCGTCCGGCCGGCGAGGGGGCCTCCCTCCGCCGCCTCGGCCCGGGCGGGACGCAGCGACTGGAAGTTCACGCCGTGCGCCTTCAGCCTCTCGACCAGGCCGCGGTGCTTCGGGTGCGAGAACCACGACGCGATCGCCTCCCCGGTCGCCGGGCCGACCTCCTCGGCGGCCTCGAGCTCCTCGGCGGTCTTCGCGGCGAGCGCGTCGAGCGAGCCGAACTTCTGCGCGATGGTGCGCGCCGCCTTCTCCCCGACGTGGCGGATGCCGAGCGCGAAGAGGAGGCGCGACAGGTCGTTGGCCTTGCTGCGCTCGATCTGTCCGATCAGGTTCGCGGCCGATTTCTCGCCCCAGCGCTCCAGGCCCGCGAGGTCCCCGGCGCGCAGGTCGTAGATCGAGGCCACGTCGGTGAGCAGGCCCTCGCGGACGAGCTGGTCCACGAGCCGCTCCCCCAGGCCCTCGATGTCCATCGCCCGGCGCCCGCAGAAGTGGCGCAGCGCCTCTCGGACGACGGCCGGACAGGCGGGATTCACGCAGCGGGTCGCGACCTCCCCCTCCTCCCGGACGACCGGGTCGCCACACACCGGGCACCGCGACGGCATCGCGTACGGCGCCGCGTCCTCGGGCCGCCGGTCGAGCAGGACGCGCACCACCTTCGGGATGACGTCGCCGGCCTTCTCGACGACGACCGTGTCTCCGACGCGGACGTCCTTGCGCGACAGGTCCTCGTAGTTGTGGAGCGTCGCGCGCTTGACCGTCGTGCCGGCGAGCTGGACCGCGTCGAAGAGCGCGACGGGCGTGAGCGTGCCCGTGCGGCCGACCTGCACGCCGATCTCGCGGACGACGGTCGTCGCCTCCTCGGCCGGATACTTGAACGCGAGCGCCCAGCGCGGCGACTTCGCGGTGGCGCCGAGCCGGCGCTGCGTCGCGCGGTCGTCCACCTTGATGACGACGCCGTCCGTCTCGAACGGCAGCTCCCGGCGCTTCTCCTTCCACGCGTCCACGAACTCGCGGACGTCCGCGAAGGTCTCGCAGCGCCGCCAGTGCGGATGCACCGGGAAGCCGAGCCCGGCCAGCCGCTCGAGCGCCTCCGACTGGGACGCCGGAACGGGCGTCGCCTCGACGACGGAGTAGAGCCACGCCCCGAGACGCCGCCGGGCCACGAGGCGCGAGTCGAGCAGACGGATCGTGCCCGCGGCCGCGTTGCGCGGGTTCGCGAAGAGGGGAAGACTCTCCGCCTCGCGCTCCGCGTTGATCCGCTCGAACACGGACTTGCCGTAGTACACCTCGCCGCGCACCTCGAGCGGCGCCGTCTCCGCGATCCGCAGCGGGATCGCGCGGATCGTCCGCACGTTCTCGGTGACGTCGTCGCCGCGGACGCCGTCGCCGCGCGTCGCTCCCCGAAGGAGCCCGCCGCCCTCGTACCTCAGCGAGATGGACAGACCGTCGATCTTCAGCTCGGCGACGAATCCGCGCGGCTCCTCGCCGAGGATCCGCGACGCGCGCGCGAGCCAGGCCTCCGCCTCCTCCCAGTTGTACGCGTTCTCCAGCGACAGCATCGGCTGGGAGTGCTCGACGGTCTCGAATCCCTCGGCCGGCGCGCCGCCGACGCGGCGGGTCGGCGAGTCCGGCGAGACGAGCTCGGGGTACTCGCTCTCGAGCGCCGAGAGCTCGCGCATGAGGAGGTCGAACGCGGCGTCGGTGATCTCGGGACGCCCCTCGACGTGGTAGAGCCGCTCGTGCCGGCGGATCTCCTCGGCGAGCTCGGACGCGCGGACTCGCGCCTCCGGAGGAGCGGCGCGCCGCGGCTCCGGGACGGCAGCCTCCGCGTCGAGCTCGTTTTCGCGCGGCCTCTTCGCCACGGGGCGCATGCTACAGTCCCCCGCAATGCTCCCGCAAAAGCGGCGCTCCGCGACCCGCGCGCTCGGGTCGTGCGTCGCGGCCGCGTTCGCGAGCGCCCTCGCACTTCGGGCCGACTCGTTTCCGCCGCCGCCCATCGCGTCCTACCAGATCACCTGCCGTCTCGACCTGGAGAAGAAGACGATCGAGGGCTCGGAGGTCCTGACGTGGCGCAACGCGACCTCGCTCCCGGCCGACACCCTGCGGTTCCATCTCTACCTGAACGCCTTCTCCAACACGCGCTCGACCTTCTGGCGTGAGTCGAACGGCGAAAACCGCGACGGCTCGCTCCCGGACTCGTGGGGTGCGGTCGAGATCCAGCGCATGACCGGCTCCGACGGCGCGGACCTCCTCCCGTCCATGCGGTACGTGTCCCCCGACGACGGCAACCCCGACGACCGGACCGTGGCCGAGGTCGTCCTGCCGCGGCCCGTCCGCCCCGGCGAGACGATCTCCGTGGCGGTCGACTTCGTCTCGCGCCTGCCGCGCGTCTCCGTCCGAAGCGGATACAAGGGCGACTTCGTGCTCGCGGCGCAGTGGTTTCCGAAAGTCGGCGTCCTCCAGGAGAAGGGTTGGAACTGCCACCAGTACCACGCGACGAGCGAGTTCTTCTCCGACTTCGGCGACTACGACGTCTCGATCGACGTCCCGGCCGTTCTCCGCGGGAAGGTCGGCGCGACGGGCTCGCGGACCGAGGAGCGCGAGACCTCGATGGGCCGCGTGCTCTACCGCTTCCGGCAGCAGGGCGTGCACGACTTCACGTGGACGGCCGATCCGTCCTTCGTCGTCTTCCGGGATACGTTCCGCGAAGCGGGGATCGGCGACGCGGAGCTCATCCTCCTGCTGCAGCCCGAGCACGTCTCGCAGGCGGAGCGCCACCTCCGCGCGGCGAAGGCGGCCCTGGCGGGTTACGGCCGCGTGCTCGGCCCGTACCCCTACGCGACGCTGACGATCGTCGATCCGCCGTGGGGCGCCAACGGCGCGGGAGGCATGGAGTACCCGACGCTGATCACCGCCGGGACGCGGTGGAGCGCTCCGTCGCACGTGCAGCGGCCCGAGTCCGTGACGGTCCACGAGACCGGCCACCAGTTCCTCTACGGGATCATCGCGAGCAACGAGTTCGAGGAAGCGTGGCTGGACGAGGGCTTCAACAGCTACATGACGGACCGCGTCCTCCAGCAGACCTACGGGAGCGACCGCGTCGTGCTGCCCGTCTTCGGCCTGAACTTCCCCCTCGGGATCGACATCCGCCACCCGGCGGACACGAACCGCCGCTACTACGAGAGGGCCGACTGGGACGTGCTCGCCTCGGAGAGCTGGCGCTTCCGGGACCGCTCGTCCTACGGGAGCCTGATCTATTCGAAGACCGCGCTGACGCTGGCGACCCTCGAGCGCCTGCTCGGAACGCCGGAGATGGACCGCGTCCTCCGGCTGTACTCGGACCGGTGGCGGTTCCGGCACCCGACGACCTCCGATTTCATCGCCGCCGTGCGCGACGCGACCGGTCAGGACTGGCAATGGTTCTTCGACCGGACCTTCTACTCCTCGGGGATCGTCGACTACGCGGTCGAGCAGGCCGAGAGCGCGCCGGCCCGCGCCCCCCGCGGGCTCTTCGAGAAGGACGGCAAGCTGTCCGCCGGACCGCCGCCGTCGCTGTCGAAGCCGCGCGGCTACGACACCGTCGTGACCGTCGTCCGCCGGGGCGACGTCCCGCTGCCCGTGGAGGTGCTGCTCCGGTTCGAGGGCGGCCGCACGCACCGCGCCCGGTGGGACGGGGAGGCGCGCTGGAAACGCTATCGGGTCGCGTCCGGCCCGCGCCTGATCGAGGCGATGGTCGACCCCGACGAGAAGCTGCTCCTCGACGTCGACCGCACGAACAACGGCCGCCGCACCGAGGACGACGAGCGCGCCGCCTCGCGCTGGACCGTGCGGGCGGTCTTCTGGGTGCAGAACATGATCGACTTCCTGACGTTCGCATGGTGAAGAACCGCGGGCCGAGGGCGCTCGTGTGCTTCCTGCGGGGCATGGGCCGCTCGCTCTCGAAGCCCTATCTCGCCGTGGCGCTCTGGCTGATCCAGCTGCTGCTGGCCGCCGTGGTCATCCTGCCCGTGTCGAACACGCTCCACGCGCTCCTCGACCGCTCCCCCGCCGCCGACCGCATGGTCGCCAATCCCGACTTCGGCTGGTGGGAGACGCTGCGCCGCGTCCACCCCGACCTGCTCGGGAACTTCCCCGACCTCGCCCAGCGCCTCCTCTCCCCCGACGGGATCCGCTGGTCCGAGCTGTCCGGACTGCGCGGCATCGGCGCGACCGCCTTCTCCCTGGCGCTGCTCGCCGTCGTCGTCCACGCGTTCGCGCTCGGCGGCCTTCTCGGCGCGCTCCGCGAGCCCTCGAGCTCGCTCGTCACGTTCGGCCGCGAGGGCATGCGCCGCATGCCGGCGTTCCTCGTCTTCACGTTCGCCGCGCTGGGCGCCGCCTTCGCGGCCTATGCGGGGGTCTACGTGCGCTCGGGGGTGGCGCTGCACGACCGCGTCCGAGAGCTCGACACGGAGCAGGCGGCGATCGCGGTGACCGCGCTCCGGCTCCTCGCGCTGGTCGCGATCCTGTCGCTCATAAAGCTCCTCGCCGACGCGGTGCGGGTCGTCTGGGTCGCTCGCCCGGATCTCCCGCCGGTGTCGCGATTCCTCTTCGGGCTCGGCGGCGCGGTGGGACGGCCGCTCCGGGTGCTGGGGATCCTCGCGCTCGACGTGCTCGCGACCGCTCTCCTCTACGTGATCTGGCTCCTCCTGGATCCCTCGGCCGGGGGTGAGGCGCGCTTCGCGCTCGTGCCCCTGATCCTCGCGCAGCAGGTCTTCGTCTTCCTCCGCCTGCTGATCAAGGTCGGGTATTACGCCGGCATGTCGGAGGCGCTGACCCGAGCGCCGTCGCCCGAATATTCGTACGTGGCGTCGGGATCAGGGCCTTCCGTCGCGGACGAACCCGCTGTCGACCGCGCGTAGCGCGGAGTCGAGCCGCACCCGATACACGAACGGCTGGCGCCGCATCCCCTGCTCGCCGCCCCGCTCCCAGGGGCCCGTGAACCAGGGCAGGAAGCGCAGGTCCTGGATGATCACCGTCGCCCCGCCGTCCGGCTCCGGCTGGACGGTCTCCAGCGGGAAGCGGGCGAACGCGAGGTAGACGCTCCACTCGGGCAGCCGGCGCACGGCCTCGAGAGCCGGGGAGTCGGCGGCGCGCCGGTACTTGCTGATCTTCGCGCGATCCGGAGGAGGGTAGCCCTCCCAGAGGCTCGGCAGGACCTCGCTCCACCGCTTCGGGGTGCGCGGCTCGCCTCCGCCCGTCGCGAACGGCCCGACGTCGAAGAAAGACACGTGGATCTCGCCCTCGTGCTCGGAGAGGCCGAGCCAGCGGAACGGCGAGAGGAACTGCGGCAGCACCGCGACGCGCGCGCCGGGAGGCGACGGATCCATGCGCCGCCAGATCGAGAGCGCCCGGGCGTGCATCGCGCCGCAGAAGAGAAGGTACGCGGCGAGAATCGCCGTTCCCCTCAGGGCGATGGTCCGCGCGCGGTCGCGCGAGGTCGCGCGCGAAAGATCGTCCGACCCGATCGTGCGCGATCGATCGGGCGCGACGATCGTGCGCGATCGATCGGGCGCTCCGGTCGTGCGCGATCGATCGCGCAACAGGATCACGAGCACGACCGTCGAAAGAGAGATCAGCGTGAAGATCAGGTCGAGGATGAACACCCAGTCCAGCGCGTAGCGAACCCGGGAGAGCGGAGTGAAGAACATGATCCCGAACGACGTGATCCAGTCGAAGAGGATGTGCGAGAGGATGCCGATCGCCGCGAACAGCCACAGCCGCGAGAGGCTCGTGCGCCGCGCGAAGACCTTCGCGACGGCCGCGATCGCGAGCGCGAGAAACGGCAGGACGATGAACGAGTGCGTCCAGCTCCGATGGTCCTTCAGGTAGTCGACGCGCGTCCGAATCAGGAGGAAGTCGAGGTCCGGCACGAACGCGCCGACCGCGCCCACGATCATCGCCGCGCGCGCGGCCGTCCGGTCCGACGCGTCCCGGCCGAGCATGGCGCCCGCGAGCGAGTGGGTAATCGTGTCCATCGCGGGCGGATGATAAGGGAACGCAGAACGGAAGTAGGAACCGGGCTGGCGCGGACCTGATAGCTTGTCCTCGATGAGTCGCAGTCTCAAGGACCGCGTCGTCCTCATCACGGGCGCGTCGTCCGGGCTCGGTCGCGCGTTCGCGCTGGCTCTCGCGCGGGAGGGGGCGAAGATCTTCGCGGTCGCTCGCCGCGAGGACCGGCTCCGCGATCTCGTTCGCGAGATCGGCGACGCCGGAGGCGAGGCGGCGTACCACGTCGCGGACGTGCGCGTGGTGCCCGCTCTCTACGACCTCGTCGACGTCCTCCTCGCCCGCTACAAGCGCCTCGACGTGCTCGTGAACAACGCGGGCGTCGGCTACCGCGCGCCCCTGCTCGAGAGCAAGCGCTCCGAGATCTCCGAGATGCTCGAGACCAACCTCGCCGCCGCGGTCTACCTCTCGCAGGCCGCGCTGCACGCGCTCCTGAGGAGCGCGCCCTCCGACGTCGTGAACGTCTCCTCGATCGCCGGTCTCGAGGGATTCGCGGAGGGCACCGTGTACTGCGCCGCGAAGTCGGGGCTCGTCGGCTTCTCCCGCGCGCTCGCCGCGGAGCTGAAGCCGGCGAACATCCGGGTCACGACGCTGTGCCCCGGGTCCGTCGACACGGAGTTCTTCGAGCACTACCGGCCGACCCTCGAGCGGGACCAGATGGTTCCCGCCGAGGAGGTCTGCCGCGCGCTCGTGCACGTCCTGACCTCCCCGCCGGGCGTGCTCTTCGGAGAGATCGTCATGAGGCCGAGGAGGGTGTAGAGGACGGGGTCGGCGTCGGGGGGGCGTGAGGCGGGACGGTGCGCGCCGTCACCTGTCACCGACTCCCCTGTCGCCGGACACCTGCTTCATAATTCCCCGATGCCATTGATCGTCCTCGCCGACGACCAGGGGCTCTTCCGCGGCGCGGCCGAGGAGGTGCTCCGGAGGACCGGGTGCACGGCCCTTCTCGCGTCGCGAGGCACCGAGGCGCTCGACCTGGTCCGCGGCGAGAGGCCTCAGCTCGTCGTCGTCAGCGGGCGGATGGCCGGCATGAACGGCTTCGACCTCTGCCGCGTTCTGAAGGCGGATCCGGCCTTCGCGCGCACGCCCATCGTCATCGTCGGGAGTCCGGACCTCGCGGACGAGGCGGCCCGGGTCGGCGCCGACGCGATGCTTCCGCTGCCGCTCGACCTGGAGGCGTTCTTCGCCACGGTGCGGCGCTTCCTGCAGGTCGTGCCGCGCGAGGAGGCGCGCTCCGCGGTCGGTTGGTCGGTGACCTTCTGGCGCGATGGAGTGCCGCACAGCGGGACGATCCGCGACCTGTCGCGCGGCGGCTTCTTCGTCCGGACGGACGTGCACCAGCCCGTCGGGGCGCGGCTCGAGGTCTCCTTCGACGTGCCCGTCGACCACGGCGTCCGCACCGTCGTCGCCGAAGCGATGGTCGTGCGGACCGGAAGGGAGCCGGAGCCCGGGCTCGGATGCCGCTTCTTCCAGCTCTCGGCGGCGTCCCGCGCGCACCTCGAGGAGTGCCTCCGGATCATGTCGCCGACGGACGTGCCCGCTTAGCGGTTACGCGAGTCCGCCGTCGGCTCGCGCGAGACGCCGCGCGCGCGCCCGCCGCGCGAGCATCCAGCCGAGCCCCAGCAGCGCCGCCCACGGCAGCCCGACGGCCGCGGCGTAGACCAGCCCGGCCGCCGACGACGACAGGGCCCTCTGCGCGTCGCGCAGCGCCTGACGGACCGGATCGAGAAACGACGGCTCGACGGGCGAGGGCGGGGCGACGCCGGGCTCGAAGAGCGTCACCGAGACGGAGGCGAGGGCGACCTGCCGGTCGTAGAACCGGCGCTGCCCCTCCATGGTCTCGATCTCCTCGACGATGCGCGTGAGCTCCTGCTCGGCCGCGACGATGTCCGCGAGCTTCGCCGGACGGTTGCGCAGCACCTCGCGCATCCGCGCCTCGGCGTCCCGCTTCACGCGGACGCGCGTCTCGAGGTCGAAGTACTCGCGGCTGACGTCCTGCGTCTGGATCGCGCGGGCCCGCACGCGGCCGAGCGCGGAGACCCGCCGGAGCGCCTCGGCGAATCGGTCGGCGGGTACCCGGAGCGACAGGGTTCCGCTCGCCTTTTCACCCGCCGCGCTCGTCGACCTCGCATCCGCGACGAACCCGCCGAGCGAGTCCGCGATCTCCTCGGCCCGCCGCACGCCCTCGTCGTATCGGTCGAGCTCGATCGAGACCTCGGCGGAGCGGATCAGTCTTCGGTTCGCGAAGGCCGTCGCGGGAACGGGTCGCACCCCGACCTCGTCCTTGTCGACCGGCTCGCGAGCTCCTGCGTCGCGGTTCACGGGCGCCGCGCTCGCCTGCCCCGCCTGCGCGAGTTTGGGGGCCGTTCGGGGAATGACGAACCCCCCGACGGCGCCGCGTCCGGTCTCGGGATCGGTGCGGTGCGCGCGGCGGCCCTGGACCCAGAGCCCCACGCCGAAGAGGAGGAGAACCGCGGCGAGTACCTTCGAGTAGCGCATGCCGGATGGGACACCGGCGGATCGGCGGAGTTCCCGGGCCGGCCGGGAACGTCAGGCGGGCTGCGGCGTCTTGGCGGCCGACAGGTCGACGAGGGCGATGCCGGCGTTCTTCGCGACCTCGATCGAGCGCTGATCCCGGTAGAACTCCCCGAAGTACACGCCCCGCAGGCCGGAGTTCGCGATGAGCTTGAAGCACGGCCAGCAGGGGCTCGCCGTCGTGTAGATCTCCGCGCCCTCGATCGAGACGCCGTTCTTCGCCGCCTGGATGATCGCGTTCGCCTCGGCGTGGACGGTCGCGATGCAGTGGCCGTCCTCCATCAGGCAGCCCACGTCCGAACAGTGCGGGAGCCCCCGGATCGAGCCGTTGTAGCCCGTGGAGAGGATCGTGCGATCGCGCACGATCACCGCGCCGACGTGCTTGCGGGGGCAGGTCGAGCGCGAGGAGACCTGAGCCGCGATGTTCATGAAGTAGGTGTGCCAGTCGACGCGGGCTTCGGCCATGGGGCGGAGATTATGACGAATGCGTCAAGGGCCTGCTCGACAGAAGCCCCCCCTGGGCAATCGCTGTGCGAAAATCCCGTCCGTGCCGGCCTCCCGTCGCGTTCTGATCACCGGTCTCGGAGCGGTCACCTCCATCGGGCGCTCTCTTCCCGAGTTCTGGAAGGGCCTGCTCGCCGGAGCGTGCGGGATCCGCCCGTTCTCCCTCTTCGACCCCGCCTCGTACCGCACACAGACCGCGGCGCAGGTGGAAGAGATCCCGGACGGCAGCCTCACGGCCGCGGAG
>Ga0207683_10006142_pt1 | contig 10292 bp, 9 predicted proteins | sample KBSM73metaG_FD_184333 | JGI IMG/M metagenome (GOLD analysis project Ga0207683, IMG submission 184333) | Miscanthus rhizosphere microbial communities from Kellogg Biological Station, Michigan, USA - KBS M7-3 metaG (SPAdes) (version 2) | ecosystem: Host-associated > Plants > Roots > Rhizosphere >...
TGTTGATCTGGGAGATGCGCACCATGCGGCCATCGACCTCGACGGGGGCGAAGGGGCTGCCGGTTCCAACAAGCGCGCGGCCCTCGGTCCAGCGCAACAGGTCGGCTGGTGTTGCTTCGGATTGCGAAGTGGGATTGGAGAGAGGAAAGATCACGGGTCGTTGCGTATGGCGCGCCATTTCGCGCACGATCTCCTCAGTGAATGCTCCGGACTGTGCGGAGACTCCGGCGAGAACGGTAATCTTTGCGTTGCGAACGACGTCGAGAAGGGAGATGTCTTCTGCGCCTGAAAGCTTCCAGCCGTCTACCGAAGACCGCTTACGCACCAGAGATAGTTGAGTGGGACGAATGCCTCGGGCGCCTTCTATGAGCAGACCGTAGCGGTTGAAAGAGTAGATACGATCGCGGGCTTGCTCCTCAGTAAGGCCCTCAAGCTTCATCGCGGCAATGAGGAGCTCGACGATACCGATTCCTGCAGAGCCAGAGCCGAACATGACGATTCTCTGCTGAGAGAGCGGAATGCCAGTGGCGTTGACCGCGGCGAGGAGCGTAGCGGTTGTAACAGCCGCAGTGCCCTGGATGTCGTCGTTGAAGGTGCAGAGGCGATCACGATAGCGCTCGAGCAGACGAGCTGCATTCGTGCCGGCGAAATCTTCCCATTGCAAGAGAATGTGCGGCCAGCGTCGCTGAACGGCTGAGACGAATGCCTCAACGAAGCTGTCGTATTCTTCGCCGCGGATTCGATGGTGTTGCCAGCCGATGTAGATAGGATCATTGAGCAACGTTTCGTTGTCTGTTCCGGCATCGAGAAGAATCGGAAGGCAATGCTCGGGAGGAATGCCGGCGAGCGCGGTGTAGAGAGCCATTTTGCCAATGGGAATTCCCATGCCTCCGGCTCCTTGATCGCCGAGGCCGAGAATGCGCTCTCCATCGCTGACCACGATGCAGCGCACATCGTCAAAGCGCGAGTCGGAGAGAATCTGATCGATGCGATCACGGTTGGGATAGCTGATGAACAGCCCGCGGGGGCGGCGCCAGATTTCAGAGAAGCGCTGGCATCCCTCGCCTACGGTGGGGGTGTAGACGATGGGGAGGAGTTCCTCTGTGAAGTGCTCGATCATGGAATAGAACAACGTCTCATCGTTGTCCTGAAGATCGCGCATGTTGCTGTACTTGCCAAAAGCGGTGGGGCGGCTGTCGAGCACTCTCTTCCGGCGAGCCCGTTGATCTTCGAGTGTCCCGATGTGAGGGGGAAGGAGCCCATGAAGACAGAAGGTGTCGCGCTCTTCCTCGCTAAAAGCTGTGCCTTTGTTCAAGCGAGAATTGGAGAGTAGCTCTATGCCATGGAGGCGTGTCTTGATGACGGGCCGTTGTTTTGCGTGTCCACCTGCATCGGCATTCGCGGAAGAATTTTCACTCATCGGAGTTTCCCTCCTTAGAGATTCCGTCCGCACCATTTGGAGAAATTTTCGCCGCGTTTGTGCAGTCAGAATTCGTTTGGCAAATTGATGATAACGAAATCTGATGTCACTTGAAGTGAAGAACGACACAGGTGTTCAACGTTCTCGCTGGTTTCAGGAGAATGAATGAGAACGGAGTTCTGAGATTGCGTGATCGGAGAGTGGATTTCGCGGGAGGAATTCTTGGGCCCACGTCTCTTTCGGAGAGCGTGAGCCCTTTGCAGGTTCTGGGGGAATCAAATGGTGCTCAGGCTCCTTAGTGAGAGAGCACTGAAAAGGAGGAGCGACGGCTATCTATTGGTGCCGCCACCGGAGCTGCCGCCACTTCCGGAGTGCGATGGTTGATTGCCTCCGCTTCCTGACTGGCCGCGGTTACCCTGACGCGGGTCTTCCTTCGACATATCATTGGGGCGATTGCCCTGGTTGCCGGGATTGCCCTGTTGTGAGGTCTGGCCGCTGCCGCCCTTTTGAGTCTCCTGGTCCTTCTGAGAGCCGGAAGATCCTGATCCTGGTTGGTTTGCCATGTACTGCTCCTGTGAGCCGCGCTGCACCTCTTACGCAAACGTAACGCTGGCCTAAACTGGGATGCCTCGATTTTGTGGCAGGGTTGCACGTTTTTGCGAATGCTTTATGTCTCCAAACCAGTGATTTTTTCGAGGAAATTTTCACTGGTTAGGAGTTGGCAAGCAGTGCGGATATGGTGCTACAATCCGTCGATTTGGCAGAATTTGACGGCGAGCCGCGATGAGATACAGCGACGTAAATCGCGGCTCCGCCAGCGTGGATTGTTGCTTCGCATAGTGCTTGCCTATACGGCGCGTCACTCAGTCATTTCGAGAGAATCGCGTGCGAGTGCTGTTTGCGAGATGCGCTCAGTTCTCTTCAATAATTGCGAGGTCCCAGGGCGCGAGCGTCAGCTGCGTTGATTTTGCAACAGCCTTTCCATCGAACAGATTTTTTCCTGCGCTGTAGGTGTAGTCTGCTTTGACTTCCGCTGCGGAGTAGTTGAAGTAGTAATGGATATGTTTGCCGAGTCGATTGACGCCGTGTTGCACGTGGACTGCGGCGGGCAGATCTATTGGCGCAATTCCTGCTTTCTGCAATGCGCCCTTGAGGACGGCGGTTTGCAGAGCATCGGAGAGGAAGGTGCCTTCATAGAGCAGCGAACCGGATCCAAATTCGTTCTCGGTGATGGCGGGCCATTTTCCAAAGAACGGATGATCGTAATAGGCAATTGCTTTTGCGTGTTCCGGCATCAGGAATTCTGCCCAATAGCGGACTTGATTCTCGCTTGCGTTGGCGTCACTCACGTGGAAGGGATCGCCTTTGAGAGAGAGCGGCTTTTCGAGGTTTGAGAATTCCTGATAGCTGAAGCCTGCGGCTTCGCGTAATGGACCGGGCGCGCGCACCCAACGGACGGCAGAGTATTCGTTGGCGAATCCACTCTTGAAGGTCATGACAACGTGGCCGCCATTTTTTACATAATCCGAAATGCGCTGCAGCAGAGCATCGTCGGAGATGTAGAGCGCGGGCACGATGAGAAGTTTGTAAGCGGAGAAATCCTTCGTTTCGGGGAAGACAAAGTCCGAACCGACGTTGAGATTGTAGAGGGACTTGTGTAGCTGCTGAACGACGGACACATAACCATCGGCCTCATTGGTCCAGCTTCTTTCGGGCACTCCACCGCCGTAGGGCATGAAGCTGATGGCATTGGCGGAATCGCGGCTCCAGAGGATGGCCACGTCATTGTGAATCTTGAGACCAACGAGGCGCGGGCCGATCTTCTGCAATTCATGCGCGGTTTTGGCCATTTCGGCGTACATGCGGTTTGGTTCGAGATCGTGCGACAGAATGCCTTTCCAGTAGGTCTCCTGGTTGCCGGCGATCGACGCCCAGTGCCAGTACTCGACCATGTTGGCACCGCCGGCGAGATAGGTATAGACATCTTCACGAAGCTGGCCATCGTAGGGCGGAAACTGACTTCCAGAGGTCCAGCCGATGGTCTGGGCGTTCGTTTCGGTGATCAGGAAGTTGGAATGCTTGAGTGAGCGCGTGAAATCGGTTTGAATGGCCTGGAAGGATCCGTCGTAGTGATCCTGCGTGCCGTGGTAGATGTTGTCTGCAGGAATGTCGAGGGCTTCGGCAACGGCTTCTTCGTTTACATCTCGCTTCATCATGCCGCCGTAATCGGTGGTGATGAACTGGCGTGATCCGGCACATTCGCGGACGAGTGCGGCCTGCCAGTGAAGGAAGTCTGTGACCCGCATTTGGCTCCAGCGGGACCACTCCAACTTGTAGCCGGTGGAAATTGTGCCTTCGCGCGTGGGAAGGTCTTCCCATGTGTGAATGTTCTGCCCCCAATAGTTGAGGAACCAGGCCTTGCTCAGGGCCTCGGGGGTTACGAATTTCTTTTCGAGATAGTGCTGAAATCCGATGAAGACATCGCGATTTGCGGCGTCGTAGCTGCCTGTCTCGTTGTCGAGCTGCCAGCCAATGACGTTGGGGTTGTCTTTGTAGTGCGCGACGATGTGGCGGATGAGGCGCTCTGCGTAAAACCGGTAAGCGGGGGAGTCGGTGTCCATGTTCTGACGCAGGCCGTAGACGCTGGGAACGGCTTTGCCGCCGAACAAACCGCTGGGAATGCGATCGGCGAGGATCTCAGGGTGCTGATGGGCCATCCACGCAGGGACAGAGTATGTGGGAGTGCCCATGATGACCTTGATACCGGCCTTGCCCATGGCATCGACAACGCGATCCATCCAGGCATATTCGAATTGGCCGTCCTGCGGTTCCCAAAGGCTCCACGTGGATTCGCCCATGCGAACGACGTTGAGACCGGCGTCCTTCATGAGTGCGACGTCTTTATCGAGACGCGCAACCTGATCTCCAGGCATGTACTCGTTGTAGTACGCGACGCCGTAGAGCACAGTGGGAAAGTCGAGATCCGGTTGCGTGGTTTTCGAGGGCGTGCTGGATTGTTGCGAAGGGGCGATCACCGCCATAAGAGCGGCTAACAAGAGGGACACAAGAAAACGTTTGCAAGAAAGGTGCATGGTCTATCCTTTCGCGATGAAAAACGGTACTGCAAAAACGGAAAGACCATAAGAACACTTCTAGTCAAAGGTGAGCAAGACGATCTCGGGATGAGTTCCCACGCGCATGGGCGGCCCCCAGGTTCCAGCTCCGCTGGAGGTATAGACCTGCATGTCTCCAAATCGCTGAAGGCCATAGGTGAATCTTCCGAAGGCCCGCCGGGTAATTAAGCCAAAAGGGAAGAATTGGCCACCGCCATGAGTGTGTCCAGAAAGCTGCAGACTAACCCCGGCGTGTTCTGCGACAGGAAGCTGGGTTGGAGTGTGGTTCAGGAGAATGCTGGCGGGGCCGGTTTTGAGGCTGAGGCTTTCGAGATAGGCGCGCAAGGCCAAGGGATGAGTGGAAGGCCCGTAGGGTACGCCGACGATTTGAAGACCATCGACTGAGACGCGCTCATTGTTTAGAACTCGAATGCCGGCTCGAACGAGTGCCGCCTCGTAGCTGGTGGCGCCTCCGAATCCCTCGTGGTTGCCGTCAACGAAGTAGATGCCAAACGGAGGCGATAACTCGAACAGAGGGAAGGAAGCAATACTGGGGTCGATCTTGGTGCCGTCGTAGAGGTCGCCGGCGATGAAGATAATGGCGGGATCAAGACGTCGAGCCATGGCCGCGATGCGACGCGCGAATCGGGTGCCGTTGATGTGGCCGAGGTGCAGGTCGCTGATGAGAAGGGCGGTGCGGCCACGCCAGGATGGCGGCAGGTTCGGCAACCTGATGGAGATGCGGCGCTCTCGAATTGCGCGCGCATTGGCGAAACCGTAGATGCCGGTCGCAATCGCGGCGATGAGCAGGACGAGGGCGATCCAGGGCCTGGCAGCGAGGCGTTCAGTCGTGGGGAGAACGAGCAATACGAGGTCGATCAACCGTGCGAGGATTGCCGCGATTAAGAGGAAGTTGGCAAAACCGATCCAAATGGCCGCTACCCAATAGAAGGATTTCACAAATGGGTTTGAGAATCGAAAGCCCAGGAGTGTCGCGGCGATGAAAATCACGGAGAGCAGAGCAAAGGCAATTGCCAGCGCGGATTGAGTCGTTGGACGGAGCGGCCACCAGAAGTCGATCCACGTGGCATACATGAACCAATGCGCGAGGCAAAAGGCGGTCTGTACAACAGTGATGGCAAGAAGAGGCAAGGCCTTCAAACAGGGGCTCCCCTTTCAATGATGGCACGAGCGGGAGAGTGAGATGTCAATGTCGTGTCGGGGAACATGAAAGAATCGTTCTATGGCAGCAATCGGGAAAGAGCGGCTTGGCCTTTATATTTCGATTCCGTTTTGCCGCTCCAAGTGCACTTACTGCAATTTTGCATCCGGAGTGTACCCGGCGAGCGATCACAGGCGCTATGTGGACCGGCTGGTCGAGGACATGAGGGGTTCAGGCGCGTGGGCGGCGAAGATGGGCGTGGCGCTGCCACGGAATGTTGACACCATTTATCTCGGAGGCGGAACTCCCAGCGTGCTGGAACCGAATCTGATTGCGGCGATCTTTGGGGCGATGCGGGAGGAGTTCGCAATCGATCCGCATGCGGAAATCACTGTTGAGTGCGCGCCGGGACAGATTGCGGATGAGACGCTGGATGCGCTGGTCGAAGCGGGTGTAAACCGGGTGAGCCTCGGAGTGCAGTCGTTCATTGACCGGGAGGCGCATGTCAGCGGACGGTTGCACAGCAGGTCGGTGGTGCTCAGCGACCTTGGCCGGCTGCGCGCTGCGGGGATCAGGAATCTGAATGTGGATTTAATTGCGGGACTGGCGGGGCAGACTGCTGCATCGTGGGAGGAATCACTTTCAGTATTGATGGACTCGGGAGTGCCCCATGCCAGTGTGTACATGCTTGAGGTGGACGAGGATTCCCGACTGGGGCGCGAGATGCTTGGCGGCGGAGCGCGGTATTACGCAGAACTTGTGCCGACGGATGATGCGATTGCCCAGATGTATGAGAGGGCAATCGAGAGGCTGGAAAGTGCTGGGCTGAGGCAATATGAGATTTCCAACTTCGGCCAAGCAGGGCTTTTGTCGCGGCACAATCTTCGCTATTGGAAACGTCGACCCTATCTGGGTGTAGGGCTTGATGCGTCGTCGATGTTGTTGGAGTCGTCTGGCGGTCACGTGCTGCGGTCGACGACGATGGATGACCTGAAGGGGTTTCTGGCAGCGCCAGAACCGGCAGAGACGAGTTGGCTTTCGCCGGATCGACAGCACGAAGAGGCGTGGTTCCTCGGACTGCGCTTGAATGAGGGAGTGAACCTTTCGGAAATGCGCGGTGAGTTTGGGAACGAGCGTGTAGCAACTGCACTTGATGCGGTCTCTGAGCTTATCGATAGAGGATTGCTCACGTCTGACCGTGAGACGGTACGGCTGACGGCGCAGGGTCGGTTGCTGTCGAATGATGTGTTTCAGCAGTTTCTGGCAACCCCGTCAGATAGAAATGGCGTTGCTGCGGGGAGTTCGGCGCGTTGACAAGACGACGATAGCGACGTGGCACGGATATGTCACCAAGCGTGAGATTTGTCGTCGGTGGCGAAGAGGGCTATGGAATCGGCGGAGACCTCAAGGCATTGTCCGAAGCAATGGATCAAGCCGGCTCCTTGATCTTTTGCCGCGCAGAGGGCCTTCTCTGCTTCGCGAAGTACGACTACCGGAGAGCGGCCATTGCTGGAAGCGATTCCGAAGCAGGCGGAAAGCTGAATCTGTTTTCCCGGTAATTGAAATGGCTGCGAAAACACATCTACACGCAGCCGCTTGGCCAGCATCGTTGCGTTGAAGTTATCGCAGCCCGGCAGGACGAGCAGAAACTCGTTGTTTTCAAGCTTGCCCAGGAGGTCGTAGCTCCTAAGGAGGCGAGTTGTTCGTTGGGCAACCTGGCTCAACACCTCATCGCAACCCCAGACCTCGATGTGCGAATCGCTGTCTTCGCAGGTATCGATGCCGAAGAGGATGAGGCAAAGTGCAGTCTTCATGCGCTGCACACGGTCGGTTTCGCGAAAGAGGATAGACAGCAACGTTGGCCGATCGTACACGCCGGGAATCGAGACCCGTTGAGCGTTGGATTCGGACGGTTGGAACGGCTCTTCGAATGGGGAAGAAGAGAATAGCGGTGCATTGTTTCGGTGCATCCTGTGACCCCTTAGGGGATGCATCGGCCCTGCTTAGAGAATGTTTAGGAATCCAGGAGGGATTATTTGCGCTTTCTAATGACCCGAGTGAGGCCGCGGCCGCGGAAAAAGGACGGCGCGGCGCATCGTCGTTCCTCATGGGCTGTTGAAAAGCTTTCCGCTGTCGAGAACCTAGTCGACGAAATCAACGCGGGGAGCAATTGGAATCACGCCGCGCTCATGGCCCATGTCGAGTAGCTTGCGAATGGCCTGACGGCCGTCGGCACCGTAGTCGAGCGTGCGTTCGTTGACGTACATGCTGACAAAACGGCTGGCTGTGGTGCTGTCGAGATCGCGGGCAAACTGCATCGCATACTCCAATGCCTGCTCGCGATGATCGAGAGCGTGCTGAATGCTATCGCGCAATGCCTTGGAGATGATTTTGTGAGATTCTGCGCCGAGAGAGCGGCGAATGGCGTTTCCACCAAGCGGCAGCACGAGGCCCGTGGTTTCGCGCCACCAGATGCCGAGGTCGATCACCTTGTAGAGGCCACTGCTAGTGTAGGTGAGCTGGCCTTCGTGGATAATGAGTCCCGCGTCAAAGCGGCCGGCCAGAATCTCAGGGATGATCTGGTCGAAGGGGACGACCTCGGTTTCGATCTCCGGGTTGAAGATTTTCAAAGCAAGGTACGCAGTTGTCAGGGTGCCGGGAACGGCGATTTTGATCCGGCGCAGGTCATTGAGCGCGATTGGCCGCAGGGAGACGATCATGGGGCCGTAGCCCTCTCCAACGCTGCCGCCACAGCCCATCAGCGTGTAGTTGTCCTGCACGTAGGGGTAGGCATGAAAGCTGATGGCACTGACATCGTAAAAGGCTTCGTTCTGAGCGCGGCGATTGAGAGTTTCGATATCGCAAAGGGTGTGGGAGAACTTGTATCCGGGCACGCGGATCTTGTTTGTAGCAAGTCCGTAGAACATGAAGGCATCGTCGGAGTCGGGACTGTGCGCGATGGAGATATCAATTGTCGGATTCATAACGGCTGCGTCACTACTTCGGGTGCTCACGGATACCAAGGTCCTTTCAAAGGGAAGACAGCAAAGGGAAGTGAAACGGCTCTTCAGCGGTTAGATGCGATTACGCGTTCTGGCGGCGGAGACGCTGGAAGCCTGCCGCGAGTGCGGCCGCGGCGGCAACCTTGAGCGCATCGCCGGGCAGGAAGGGGAGGATCGCGAGCTTGACAGCCGCACTTGCCGAGACATGGGTCAAGATCGAGAGCCATAGAGCGCCGCAAAGGAGGATGACGAGATTTCCGATTCCCGCACTGATAAATGCTGCTGGGAAGTTGCGGTGTGCGCGGCGGTAGAGAGAAGAAATCAGCATGGCGGCCACGGGATAGGCCAGGAGATATCCACCTGTCGGACCGAAGAGGTGGGCCAATCCGCTCGAAAAAGCGAATCCGGGCGCGAAGACAGGCAAACCGATGGCGCCTTCAGCGAGGTAGGCGAGCAGAGTCGCGGCTGCGAGACGGGGAGCCAGAACCAATCCGAGGAGCAGGACAGCGAAGGGCTGAAGCGTCAGCGGAACCGGGGTAAACCAGAGCGGCAGAGCCACATGGGAGCAGACGGCGACGAAGGCGCTTCCCGACAAAACGATCAAAGTGGAACGCAGCCACGAAGAGGCAGCAGATGACGTGGTTAGTGAATCCAGCGGCGTCGAAAGTTCCTTCATCCTTGTTGTCCTTAAACTTCTGATTCCAAGTCGTTTTCTTCGTGCTTCCCAGCGCTTGTGCTTGCACCTGCGACAGACTCGCGCCGCAGTTTAGCGCGTTGCAGCAGGATATGACGGGCCGTGGCCGCTGCTGCCAGCAGCAGCCCCCCTAACGAGACGAGAAGAGCAATGATCAACCAGCGCATCGCAACAAAAGCCAAGAATACCAGATAGGTTGACGCGTTTTATGAATCTGCGGGATGGATCGCGGGCGTCGCCAGGCAAGAATGCAGCCATGCAAGGTAGGGAGAACTGCCGCACTCAACAGGTAGAACCAGAAATTCTGGCGTTTCATAACTGTGGAGCGAGCGAAGGCGAGCCTCGAGTGCAGGCAATTGAGCGGGACCGGTCTTCAGGAGGAGCAGCGTCTCGGTCGCGGATTCGACCTCACCCTTCCAGCGGTAGATGGATTGGACGGAGGGGATGAGTGTCGCGCAAGCGGCGAGGCGTTCGTCAACCATGGTGCGACCGAGGTGCTCCGCCTCTTCGGGTGTTGAGGTGGTGGTGAGAACGACGCGTGCTGAAGGAATGGATTCGGGCATGGGTGGCTTCCTGACTCAGTCGTGAATGCCAAGGTGTGCGAGTGGATTCCGAGGCTAGCAGTTCATTTTAGTGCCGCCCTCGCCAAGGTGTTGGTGAAGATTCCCGGCTTGCCGATTTGGATGGGTGATGGTGCGAGGCAGCGGAGTTTTCGGGAAGTTTTTACCCAATAGCGGCTTGCCGAGTTTGGCCAGGTGTTGGAGTATGGTGCTTGCGGCCGTGGACCCGGCGCGTGGAGAAAGACGATGAGTTCAGCGATCAAGTTTGGCACCTCCGGATGGAGAGCAATTGTTGCCGATGAATTTACAGTGGCAAACATTCGGCTAGCAGTGGCAGGTAT
>Ga0207683_10006148_pt1 | contig 10290 bp, 8 predicted proteins | sample KBSM73metaG_FD_184333 | JGI IMG/M metagenome (GOLD analysis project Ga0207683, IMG submission 184333) | Miscanthus rhizosphere microbial communities from Kellogg Biological Station, Michigan, USA - KBS M7-3 metaG (SPAdes) (version 2) | ecosystem: Host-associated > Plants > Roots > Rhizosphere >...
GACGTAGCGGTTGTCCACGAACACGTCCTGGTCCGACCAGTTCTGCGGCTCGCGCCGGAGCCAGTCGCCCCGCTCGAGGAGCAGGATGCGCTTGCCGGACGGCGCGAGGTGACGGGCGAGCGTCCCGCCCCCGGCGCCCGTCCCGATGATGACGACGTCGTAGCTGTCCATTCGCGTCTCCCTCCTACGTCACGGCGGCCGCAGCGGGCTGGTCCGTCGCGGTGATCGGTTTCGTGATCTCCTCGAGCGATTTGCCCTCAGCCTTGATCCCGATCGCGAGCTCGACGATCCCGCCGAGGACCATGATCGCTCCCCCGATCACGTAGCCGATGAACAGCCCGGTCGTATCGGAGCCGTCGCCGATCAGCCAGCCGTAGAAGACGGGGCCGAACGCTCCGAAGACCTGCGCGATGGCGAAGAAGACCGCGATCGCCTCGGCGCGGATCTCGATCGGCCACGTCTCGCTGACGGTGAGGTAGGCGGCACTCGCCCCTGCGGAGGCGAAGAAGAAGATGACGATCCAGCAGAACGTCTGCGTCGTCGCGTCGAGGTGGCCATCGTTGAACATCCAGCCGCTGATCGCGAGCAGGAGGCCCGAGATGATGTACGTGCCCGAGATCATCGGCTTCCTGCCGACGCTGTCGAAGAGTGGAGCGAGGATGAGCGGCCCGCACAGGTTGCCGACTGCGAAGGCAAGGCCGTAGAGGGGCACCTTGTCGGCCGCCACGCCGTAGAACTTGACGAGCACCAGCCCGTAGGTGAAGTAGATCGCGTTGTAGAGGAACGACTGGGTGATCATCAGCGTCGCGCCGAGCACCGCCCGCCTGGGGTACGTGCGGAAGACGAGGCCCAGGAACATGACGTAGCCGTAGCGCTTCTCGGGAGTGAGCTCGAGCGCCTGCGAGTCGTCGACGGGCTCGATCTCCTGGCCCGACTTTCGTACCGCCTCCTCGATGCTCGCGATGTTCCTCTCGGCCTCCTCCATGCGCCCGTGGGTCATCAGCCAGCGCGGGCTTTCGGGGAGGGTGCGCGCCACGATGATCACGACGATCGCGAGCACGGGGCCCATCAGGAACGCGAGCCGCCAGCCGACGTTGGGGGCGAACGCGTTCAGGAAGATGAGCGAGGCGAACGAGCCGAGGATCGCGCCGGCCCAGTAGCTGCCGTTGATCCAGATGTCGACCCGGCCCCGGTACTTCGAGGGCATCATTTCGTCGATCGCCGAGTTGATCGCCGCGTACTGGCCGCCGATGCCCATCCCCGCGATGAACCGCGTCCCGTAGAACCAGGCGAGCCACACCCAGCCGCCGTCGTTGATCGTGAACGCTGCGAGCCCGGTGCCGAACAGGTACAGGAGCAGCGTGATGATCAGCAGCCGCTTCCGTCCCAGCTGGTCGGACTTCCGTCCGAAGTACAGCGCACCGACGACCTGCCCGACGAGGTAGATCGATGCGATCATTCCGACCTGGCTCGAGGTCATGTCGAGCGTGTCGGGCTGGACCAAGACGCCCGTGACGGAGCTCGCGATCGTGATCTGCAGCCCGTCGAGGATCCACGCCGCGCCCAGTCCCGCCACCATGCGGGTGTGGAACGGCGACCAGCTCAGGCGGTCGAGCCGCGCCGGGATCGTGCTTCTGATCGTCTTCCCCTTTGCCTCGACCGAGCTCATCGGTCTCTCCTTCCTCGCTCTTTCGGTGGGTCTAGTACTGCTGCAGCATCTCGGGGACGATGATTCGGGCTGCGGCCTCCATCAGCGCCAGGTGGGAGAAGGCCTGCGGGAAGTTGCCGAGGTGCCGGCCCGTGTCGGCGTCGAACTCCTCGGCATAGAGGCCGAGCGGCGATCCGATCCGCAGGAGCCGCTCCATCAGGTCGCGTGCCTGCTGCAGCTCGCCGACGATCGCGAGGGCCGAGACGAGCCAGAAGGAGCAGATGAGGAACGTCCCCTCCTTGCCGGACAGGCCGTCGTCGGTCTCGTCCGTGCGGTAGCGGAGGACGAACCCGTTCTCGGTCAGGTCGGTCGCGATGGCCGCGACGGTCGCATGGAGTCGATCGTCGTCGCCGGGGAGGAACTCGAAGATCGCTGCGAGCAGCACCGAGGCGTCGAGGGCGTCCGTCGCATAGTGCTGGCGAAGCACGCCCTTGTCGGAGACGCCGTGCTCGAGGATGTCCGCACGGATCTCGTCCGCGGTCGCCCTCCAGGCAGCCGCCTTGTCCTGGTCACCGCGGATCGTCGCGAGGTCGGACGCGCGGTCGAGCGCCACCCAGCACATCAGCTTTGACGACACGTACTGCTGCGGCGCCCCGCGGGCCTCCCAGATCCCCTGGTCGGGCTCGCGCCAGACCTTCGTGGCGCACTCGGCCTGCGTCTCGACGATAGGCCAGAGTCGCTGCGGCAGCCGGTCGCTCTTGCGTGTGTGGAGCAGGATCGAGTCGAGCACGGCACCGAAGACGTCGTTCTGGCGCTGGTCGTACGCGCCGTTGCCGATCCGCACGGGGCGTGCTCCGGCGTATCCCGTGAGGTGGTCGAGGGTCGATTCCGACAGGTCACGGCGACCGTCGATGCCGTACATGATCTGGAGCGCACCGTCGCTGTTCGGCTCGAGGTCGGCGACGAACTGCATGAACTCGTCGGCCTCCCAGTCGAGGTTCAGCCAGTGCAGCGCCTGCAGCGTGAAGGTCGTGTCGCGCATCCACGTGTAGCGGTAGTCCCAGTTGCGCTCGCCCCCGGGCGTCTCGGGGAGCGAGGTCGTGAGGGCTGCGACGGTCGCGCCGGTCGGCATGTAGGTCAGGCCCTTGATGGCCAGCGCGGAGCGCTGGATTGGGTCGCGCCAGCGGTGGTCGGGGATCCGTGCGCGCCCGAGCCAGCCGCGCCAGAAGCGCGTCGTGGCGGCCATCCGCTCCTCCGCCTCCTCGACGGTCCGCGGGCCGGCGAGCCCCTCGGCCCAGGTCATGCAGCAGAACGCGTGCTCTCCCGCCTCGAGGACGTGCCGGCCGCGGACGCGGTTCCCCTCGATCCCGAGCGCGAGATCGGACAGGAGGCGAAACGTCTGCCCGGCACCCGTCGCGTCGGCTGCGTGGAGGTCGTCCGCGGCCATCGTCCACGCGGCCGGCGTCCGGCCGTAGTCGAACGCCGGCTCGCAGATGACCTCGACCTCGACCCGGCCCTCGATGCACTCGAGCGTCCGGACCAGCATGTGATCGCCGTCCTCGTCGGCCGGCGGCCGCGTGTGGGGCGTCACTGCGTCGGCTCCCGCGTACGGCCCCATCGTCAGGGCGTCCCTGACGACGATCCAGCCCATCGGCGTCTTCCAGGTCGTCACGAGGATGTTCGTCCCCGGCTCGTAGCTTCGCGCCGAGGGATGGTTGATGCCGTACGGCCCGACGCGCATGAACCCGGCCTGCCGGTCCAGCAGGCTGCCGAAGACGCTCGGCGCGTCGAAGGCGGGGAAGCAGAGCCAGTCGATCGCCCCGTCGGCCGCGACGAGGGCGCCGGTGTGGCAGTCCGAGAGGAACGCGTAGTCGGCAATGGGCGGGAACGGCGACGGCGCCGCGGCGCTCTGCGGTGCTCCGGCGCCCGCGCTCTTCTTCGTGTCGCTCATGACGCCAGCCACGGTCCGTGCCAGCGGCCGAAGCCAGCCACGAGCTTGTCGGCCGCCTCGGGGCCCCATGAGCCGGGCGCGTACGCGTGCACCGGCGGGGGCGCGTCGAGGAGCGGTTGCATGATCCGCCATTGCTCCTCGATGCCGTCCTGCCGGGTGAAGCGGGTGGCATCGCCGACCATCGCGGCGTGGAGGAGCACCTCGTACGGCGTTGCGCCCTCGCCGCCCTCGCCGGCGAACTCCATGTCGAGCTCGATCCGGGAGGCGCCCGGGGCATCGGCCCGGTGCGCCGCGAGGATCGCCCTGATCCCCGTCGAGGGGTCGAGCTTGACGACGATCTGGTTGGGCTCGGAGGAGGCGATCCCGAAGCCGAGCCGCGGCGGATGCTTGAAGACGACGCGAACCTCGGTCTGCGTCGTTGGGAGGCGCTTCCCGGTGCGGATGAAGAACGGCACGCCCGACCAGCGCCAGTTCTCGATCTCCAGGCGGAGCGCCGCGTACGTCTCGGTCGTCGAGTCGGCGGCGACGCCGTCGATCCCGAGGTAGCCCTCGTACTGCCCGCGGACGTAGTGGGAGGGGTCCGCCTCCAGCACCGCGCGGAACAGCGCCACCTGGGAGTCCTTGATCGTCGCCAGGTCGCCGCGGGACGGCGGCTCCATCGCCGTCGCGGCGACGACCTGCATCAGGTGGTTGACCACGACGTCGCGGAGCGCGCCGACGGGGTCGTAGAAGTGGCCGCGATCCTCGACGCCGAAGTCCTCCGCCATCGTGATCTCGACGCACTCGATGTGGTCCCGGTTCCAGATCGGCTCGAAGATCCGGTTCGCGAACCGCAGGTAGAGGATCTCGTCGAGGCCCATCTTCCCGAGGTAGTGGTCGATCCGGAGGAGCTGCGACTCGTCGATGTACTGGTGCAGCTCCGCGGCGAGCGCGCGCGCCGACTCGCCGTCGTGCCCGAACGGCTTCTCGACGACGATCCTCGCGTTCGTCGTCAGACCGGCCTCCGCAAGCCCCTGGACGACCCGGCCGAAGAGGAACGGCGGGATCTCGAGGTAGAAGACGGGGCTCTCGGCACCGGAGATCGCGGCGGCGACGCGCTCGTACGCCGCCGCGTCGCCGAAGTCGCCCTGGACGTACGAGAGCCGCTCCGCGAAGCGCTCGAACACCGCCTCGTCGAGCTGCTCGCCGGTGCCGACGATCGAGTCGCGGGCGCGCTGCACGAGCTGGTCGATCGTCCAGTCGTCGACGGCGACCCCGACGATCGGGCACCCGAGCAGTCCGCGCTGCTCGAGCCGGTACAGCGAGTGGAACGTCATCACCTTGGCCAGGTCCCCGGTGATCCCGAAGACCACGAGCACATCCGCAGGGCTGTCGTTCGACGTCGGGCTAGCCACGTCGCGTCTCCTCTCGCTCGGTCTGCTCACTCGTCCTCGGCAACGCTGATCCGGCCCACGCGCTGGTGCGTCAGCTCGCTTCCGGCCCAGTCGACGACCGCCTTCGCGCGGTCCTCGTTCGTGGGGAGGAGCGCGAGGTGCACGGCCCGCCAGGCGAACTGCGCCTTGTGCCCCTTCATCGTCCTCCCGCCGAGCATCTGGACGACCGCCGCGTTGCGTCCGATCGCGGCCATCGTGCCCTTGTCGCGGTACGCGAACGGCTTCGTCGCCTTGCCCGCCACGCGGCGGGCGATCGACTCGCCGGCGTGCTCTCCCGACTGGAGCGCGACCGAGCCGAGCTGCGGAAGCACCTGCTGCACCTTCGCGTCGGTGATCGCCGCGATGTCCCCGACGACGAAGACGCCCGGGTGGCCGGGGAGCTCGAGGTCGGGACCGACGGCGATCCGGTCGCCGCGCTGCAGCTCGATCCCGAGCGACCGGACGAGGCTGTTGCCCTGGAGACCCGCGCCCCAGACGAGCGTGTGCGCGGGAATCACCTCGCCCGAGGCGAGCGTGACGCGCGTCGGCGAGACCGATTGCACGCGCGCGCCGGTGACGACCTCGACCGTCCGCTTCTCGAGCGCCTCGCGCGCGTACTTCCGGAGGTTCGGCTTGAACATCGCGAAGATCTCGTCGCCCGCCTCGACCAGGACGATGCGCACGTTCTCCTGCGGGATGTTCGGGTAATCCTTGTCGAAGTTCGTCCGGTAGAGCTCCGCGAGCGCCCCTGCCGTCTCGACGCCGGTCGGGCCGCCGCCCACGACGACGGCGTTGAGCGCTCCGTCCTCGATGAGGCTCGGGTCCTTGTCGGCCGCCTCCCAGCGCTCGAGCACGTGGTTCTTCAGCCTGAGCGCGTGGGGCAGGGTGTACATCGGGAAGGCGTGCTCGGCGGCGCCCTCGGTCCCGAAGAACGTCACCTCCGCGCCCAGCGCGAGCACGAGGTAGTCGAAGGCGATCGGGTCGAGACCCTCGAATCGAGCCTCCTTCGCCCCGAGGTCGATCTCGGTGATCGGAGCCGTGTGGATCACGGCGTTGTCCTGGTCCTTCACGAGGTCGCGGAGCGAGTGCCCGACGGCTGTCGTCTCGAGGAGGCCCGTCGCGAACTGGTAGAGCAGCGGCTGGAAGGTGTGGTAGTCGTGCCGGTCGACGACCACGACGTCGACGTCCGCGCCGCCGAGCTTGCGGGCTGCGCCGATCCCGGCAAAGCCGCCGCCCAGGACGAGAACACGGGGACGTGACTGCGTGCTCAAGCGCCGAGCATGACAGATGACGCACAAGTCGCGAAATCGGCCACCCAACCTCACAGGTGCGGTGAAACATGAAATGAGCCGCGAGGAGTGAGATGATGCGGTCCCGATGAGCTCGCTCGCGGTCACGACGGTCGACTTGGCGCGGATCCAGTTCGCGACGACCTCGCTGTACCACTTCCTCTTCGTCCCGCTGACCCTCGGGCTCGCACCGCTCGTGGCGGTCATGCAGACGCTCTGGTATCGCGGCGGGGACGAGCGCTGGCTCCGCCTGACGCGCTTCTTCGGGACCCTGATGCTGATCAACTTCGCGATCGGCGTCGCGACCGGTCTCGTGCAGGAGTTCCAGTTCGGGATGAACTGGTCGATCTACTCGGAGTACGTGGGCGATGTGTTCGGCGCGCCGCTCGCGATCGAGGGGCTCGCCGCGTTCATGCTCGAGTCGACCTTCCTCGGGCTCTGGATCTTCGGCTGGGACCGGCTCTCGCGCCGCGTCCACCTGGCGACCGTCTGGCTCTTCGCCCTCGGCAGCTGGGCGTCGGCGTTCTTCATCATCTCGGCGAACTCCTGGATGCAGCGGCCCGTCGGCTCCAAGGTCACCGACGGCCGGGCCGAGCTGACGGACGTCTGGGAGCTCTTCTCGAACCGCTTCGGGATCTGGGCCTACATCCATGTGCTGCTCGTCGGGCTCACGACGGCGTCGGTCGTGATCTTCGGCGTTGCCTGCTGGCACTTCGTTCGCGGCCGAAACCAGGAGCTGTTCCGCCAGGCGGCGAAGCTCGCCCTGATCGTCGGCGTCCCGATCTCGGCGGTGAACCTCGGAATCGGCAGCCAGATGGGCGTCGTCGTGACGGACTACCAGCCGATGAAGATCGCCTCGACAGAGGCGCAGTGGGACACCTGCCAGCCCTGTGCGTTCTCGCTGTTCCAGATCGGCGGCTTCACGGAGGACGACCAGACGCCGTCGTTCTCGATCCAGATCCCACACCTCCTGTCGATCCTCGCGACCCTTTCCTGGGACGGCGAGGTGAAGGGGATGAACGGGCTGCAGGCGGCGGATCAGTCGCAGTACGGCGCCGGTGACTACATCCCGCCGGTGCGCGCGACCTACTGGAGCATGCGGATCATGGCCTACGCCGGCACGCTCGTCTTCCTCGTCCTCGCGCTCGGCGCCTTCCTCTACCGGCGTGGGAGGCTTGCCACGACGCGCTGGTTCCTGTGGCTCGGCGTCCTGACCATCCCACTTCCATACGCGGCGGCGCTCGCCGGCTGGGTGCTCTCGGAGGTGGGGCGACAGCCGTGGATCGTGTGGGGCCTCTTGAAGACGGCGGACGCCAACTCACCGAGCGTCTCGACGGCCACCATCGCGACGAGCCTCGGCGTCTTCATCGCCCTGTACGCCGCGCTCCTGGTCGTGGACTTCGTGCTCATGCGCCGCTACGCGCGCGTCGACCCGCCCGAGCTCGGCGGCGAGGGCGACGAGTTCTCCCTGCCGGCCGTGGAGTACTGATGGACCTCGAGACCTTCTGGTTCTGCCTCATCGTCGTCGTCTGGGCCATGTACTTCCTGCTCGAAGGGTTCGACTTCGGTGTCGGGATGCTGCTGCCTTTCGTCCCACGTTCGGGCGAGGAGCGGAGCACGACGCTGCGAACGATCGGACCGGTCTGGGACGCGAACGAGGTCTGGCTCGTCGTGGCCGGAGGTGCCACGTTCGCGGCGTTCCCGGCCTGGTACGCGACGATGTTCTCGGGCTTCTACCTGGCGCTCCTGCTCATCCTCTTCTTCCTCATCGTCCGCGTGGTCTCGTTCGAGTGGCGCTCGAAGAGCGAGAGCCCACGCTGGCGCGCCACATGGTCGTGGGCGAACACGATCGGGAGCTTCGGCGCGCCGCTCCTCTGGGGCATCGGCCTCGCGAACCTCCTCGGCGGAGTGCCGATCGACTCGGACGGCCACTACGCCGGCACCTTCTGGGATCTCTTCTCGCCGTACACGGTCGTCGCCGGGATCGCGGTGGTGGCGCTCTTCGCCTTCCACGGCGCGACGTTCCTCACCCTGCGGACGATCGGCGACCTCCACGACCGCGCGGAGCGCGCGGCGCTGCGCCTCGCAATCCCCGCGGCCGCGCTCGGGGCCGTCTACGTCGTCTGGACGGTGGCGATGGCGATCGACCGCAACGACAAGGATCTCTTCCCGCCGGCGCTCCCGGCCGCCGTCGCGATCGTCGCCCTCGCGCTTGCCGTGGTCTTCATCCTGCGCGGACGCAACGGCCGGGCGTTCACGATGACCGGGCTCGGGATCGTCGCCGCGGTCGCGACGCTCTTCACGAGCCTCTACCCACGGGTGATGGTCTCGAGCCCGGACTTCGGCAACAGCCTGACCGTCGAGGGGGCCGCCTCGTCGCACTACGCGCTCGCGGTGATGAGCGTGGTCGCCGTGATCTTCGTGCCGGTCGTCCTGCTCTACCAGGGGTGGACGTACCACGTCTTCCGCCACCGGGTGGGGGGCGACGCGGTGAACTCGTAGGCGTGGCGAGCGATCACCACAGCGCGTACCTGGCCAGGGCCCTCGCGGCGCTCGCGCCGGAAGGCCGGGCGAGGGTGGACGAGCTCCTGGTACAGCTCGCCGAGGCCGCCCGGGCGGACGAGCGGGTGGTCGGGTTCGCGGCTGCCCGGCAGGCGGAGGTCGCGGCCGGCCGGGCCGACCCCGAGCCCGCGAACAGCCTCACGGAGCAGGAGCTCGACGTGCTGCTCGGCGGCTTCCTGCGGATCCGCGACCAGGAGCAGCGCGACGACGTCGCCGACTGGGCGAACGCCGTCGTCGCGCTGCTCGAGGACGCGCTGGCCGAGCTGAAGGAGGACGGGCGAGGCTGAGGCCGCGCCCGAGCCGCCCTACTCCTCCTCGAGCTCCGCCGCCTCGAGCGCGAAGCCGAGCGCGCGCACGATGTTCCCCGTCGCGGTGGCGATTCGCGCCGTGCCGACGATCGGGGCGATCGCCGCCAGCACGCCCTGCACGTCCTCGAGCTCGAAGCCGAGCTCGCTCGCCGCGCCGAGGTTGAGGACGTAGGACGCCGGGGGTGCGTCCGCGGCGACGAGCGCGGCGAGCCGGACGAGCATGAGCTCGTCCGAGTCGAGGCTCGACGCCTCGAGCGAGTCGGCCGTCATCGATGCGAGCAGGTCGAGAACCGGGGTGTCGGAATCCGGCATGTCGTTCTCCTTCCGTCGGGATGTGCCGTGTCGATCGCGCAGGCTACGCGGTCGCCGCCTGCCCGGCGGCCGCCTCGTCCCCCGCGTGGTACTCGGCGCGCAGCTCCTCCTCGCGCTCCTTGCGCGGGTAGCAGAAGAAGACGAGCGCCATGCCCGCGACGATCGCGACCATGGCGCCGACGTAGGCCCAGTCGCCTCCGTCGAGGAACGACTTCTTCGCCGCAGCGGTGATCTGGCTCGCGTACTGCGGATTCTGCTTCGCGAGGTCCTCGGCGCTCGCGAACGAGAGCTGGAGCTGTGCCTGCGTCGCATCGGTGACGTTCTTGCCGGACTGGTCGATCGCCTGGCCCATCGCCGACGCGTAGCCGAGCGTGAGCAGCGTGCCGAGCACCGACGTCATCACCGCGCCGCCGAGGTCGCGCTGCAGGTCGGCCGTCCCCGAGGCCATGCCGACGCGCCGCACCGGCACCGAGCCGGTCAGCGAGTTCGACGACGGCGTGCCCGCGAGGCCGACGCCGGCGCCGAGGAAGCAGAGCGGCAGCGCGACCTTCCAGTACGCGATGCCGTCCTGCCAGAGAAGGAGCATCAGCACGAACGCGATCAGGAGGAGCGCCTGACCCATCAAGAGCGTCCGGCGCGAGCCGTTTGCCTGCACGAGCTTGGCCGAGCGCGGCGCCACGAGGACCATGCAGACGACCGCGGGGAGGATCGCGGCCCCGGCGTCGATCGTCGAGTAGCCGAGGACGTTCTGGAGGAACTGCTGGTTCACGAACATCGCGGCCATCAGCGAGCCGAAGACGATGATTCC
>Ga0207683_10006149_pt1 | contig 10289 bp, 9 predicted proteins | sample KBSM73metaG_FD_184333 | JGI IMG/M metagenome (GOLD analysis project Ga0207683, IMG submission 184333) | Miscanthus rhizosphere microbial communities from Kellogg Biological Station, Michigan, USA - KBS M7-3 metaG (SPAdes) (version 2) | ecosystem: Host-associated > Plants > Roots > Rhizosphere >...
GCCGCCGGGCCGCGTTACGGCCTGCGGACCATCGGCACCGCGGCCCACTCCTTCACCCTGCTCCACGACTCCGAGCGCGACGCCTTCGCGGCGCAGCTGGCCTCGCTCGGGTCCGGCACCACGCTGCTCGTGGACACGTACGACGTCGAAGCGGCGGTCCGCACCGCCGTCGACCTCGCCGGAGACAAACTTGGGGCCATCCGGCTGGACTCCGGAGACCTCGTGGCCCAGGCACGGTGGGTCCGGGAACTCCTGGACAGCCTCGGCAACGTGCACACCAGGATCGTGGTGACCTCGGACCTGGACGAATTCGCCGTCGCCGCGCTCCGCTCCGCCCCGGCCGATTCGTACGGCATCGGCACGTCCCTGGTGACCGGATCCGGGGCGCCAACGGCCGGGATGGTCTACAAGCTGGTGAGCCGGGCCGGTGACTCCGGTGAGCTGGCTGCCGTGGCGAAGACCTCGAAGGACAAGATCAACATGGGCGGGCGCAAATTCGCCGTGCGCCGCCTCGACGACCGCGGCACCGCCACCCACGAGGTCCTCGGCGTGGACCACCCGCCGGCCGACGGAAGGAACGGACGCCCGCTCCTGCAGCAGTTCATGAAAGACGGCGAAATCCTGCCCGGCTGGACCGGCCCGGACGCGGTGGGGCGGGCGCGGGATCGGCACACGGCCTCCATGGCGGAGCTGCCCCGGGTGGTGGACAGGCTGCAGCCCGGCGAGCCGGCCATCCCCACCATCTACGAATAGAGCCCGTTAAGGCGACGGAAGACCCACATCCCGTTCCGGAAGGCCCGGGACTTAGTCTGACGTCCGGTGCAGGACAAAGATGCCGCCGTAGGCGGGCTGGTCCAAGCGCTGCCGGTCGCTGTCGGTGTATTCGCTCAGCACAGCGTGGATGCGCGTGGTGAGGTCCTCAGCATCTTCCTCGGAGAGGTGCAGAACGAAGCGTGAGAGGCTGGCGAGCGCGTCCGGTCCTGCTTCCGTCAGCTCTTCCCGGAACGCCTCGAGCGGGGCCAGCGGACCGGCGGGACCGGCTTCACCCAGCGCGGTGTCCAGCTTCCAGGACCGCCCCGTGGAACGATACGGCTTCTCCAGCGCGCCACTCTCGCCCGTGCGGACCCCGGCGGGTTCAAGGAACCCCGTTGAGAGCAACTGCCGCACGTGATAAAGCACCGTTCCCGGGTCCTGGCCCAGCCGGTCGGCGAGTTGTTTGTTGGTCAGTTCGTGGAGCCCGCACAGGCGCAGGATCCTCAGGCGCAGCGGATGGGCCAATGCCTTAATTTCCCGGGCGCTCGCGACGGGTCTTTTTTGGTCCGCGCTCGGCTGCTCTGCGTCCGTCATGCCCCAATCCTACAATCCGATGTACTGGATTCAATCACCTTGAATTTTCTCAATCACTGTGGAATGGTCCACCTATGACTAGTCACGCTGCGCAGGTGAAGGAACGGCATCGTGCGCCGCTGGGTGCGTCCTACTGGAAGCTGTGGACCTCGTCCGGGCTCTCGAACCTCGCGGACGGCGTCTTCAAGATCGCGCTGCCGCTGCTGGCCATTCAGTTCACCCAGTCACCCACCCTGGTTGCCGGACTGAGCGTCGCAGCGACGCTTCCCTGGCTCCTCTTCGCCCTCACTGCCGGCGCGCTGGCCGACCGGCTGGACCGGCGCAAGCTCATGTTGTGGGCCAACCTCAGCCGGGCGGTGCTGCCGGCCCTGCTGGCCGCCGTCGTGTTGCTGGATGTGGGCTCCATTTGGGCTCTGTACGTTGTCGCACTGATGGTGGGTGTGGCTGAGACGCTCTACGACACCTCCGCGCAGTCGATCATGCCCCAGCTGGTGCACAGGGATCAGCTCTCGCGCGCCAACGGCCGGCTCTACGCCGTCGAGCTCACCACCAACCAGTTCATTGGTCCCCCGCTGGGCGGGCTGCTGGTGGCCATGGGCCTGGTTGCGGGCGTTGCCGTGCCGGCGGCCCTGTGGCTTGCGGCCGTCGGCGGCCTGCTCCTGGTCCCGGGGGCATTTCGCACAGAACGTGAGCAGAAGACGACACTGCGATTCGACATTGCTGAGGGGCTGCGGTTCCTCTGGAACCAGAAGATCCTGCGCACCCTCGCGGTGATGACCGGGGTGTTCAACTTCGCATCCAGCGCGGCTTTCGCGGTCTTGGTGCTGTTTGCCGTGGGCCCGGCTTCACAGATGGGGCTGTCCGAAGTGGGGTTCGGCCTGCTTTTGACCACCTCCGCTCTCGGCGCCTTCGTTGGCTCGTTCATGTCCGAGTGGGTGGAGGCCAGGCTCGGCCGGTCGACGTCCCTGATGCTCACGATCTTCGGGGCCGCGCTGTTCGTAGGTGCGCCCGCCCTGACCGACAACCCCTATGTTCTTGGCCCAATCTTCTTTGTGGGCGGCATGCTGATCGTGCTTTGGAACGTCATCACCGTATCCCTGCGCCAGCGCATTACTCCCAACCGCTTGCTGGGCAGAGTCAACAGCGCCTACCGCCTGCTGGCGTGGGGCACCATGCCGCTTGGTGCAGCAGCCGGCGGTCTGCTGGCCCAATGGCTGGGCCTGCAGGTCATGTTCGGCATCATGGGAGTGCTGACGCTCGCGCTACTGGGGATGATGCCCGTCCTCACGAACAAGGCAATGGCCGCCGCCGACGTCGAATCCTAAGTTGCTGCCAGGGGCGCGGATCGGGCATCCGCGCCCCTTGTTTGGTGCCGGATGGCTGTCAGCTGTCGATCGAGGCCATGTTGGCCTCGTCGTGGCGTTCCCCCGCGGCGGGCCGGAGCGCGTTCAGCCGCTCCAGCTGGTCACGGGTGAGTGCGATCCCGTCGGCCGCGGTGTTTTCCTCGACCCGGGAGACCCGGCGGGTGCCGGGGATCGGGGCGATGTCGATCCCGCGGGTCAGCAGCCACGCGAGGGCGGTCTGCGCGGGGGTCGCACCGATCTCGGCGCCGATGGCCTTCACCTCGTCGACGATCGCGAGGTTGCGGCGGAAGTTCCCACCCGTGAACCGGGGGTTGGTCTTGCGCCAGTCGTCGTCGGCGAAGTCATCGACGGAGCGGATCTGGCCCGTCAGCAGCCCGTGTCCGAGCGGCGAATACGGAACGAACCCAATTCCGAGGCCGCGCAGCAGCGGCAGGATCTCCGCCTCCACGTCCCGGGTCCACAGCGAGTACTCCGTCTGCAATGCCGAGACCGGCTGCACGGCGTGTGCCCGGCGGATGGTCTCCGGGGAGGCCTCGGACAGCCCGAAGTGCAGCACCTTGCCCTCGGTGATCAGGTCAGCAACCGCGCCGGCCGTCTCCTCGATCGGGGTGTTCCGGTCGATCCGGTGCTGGTAGTACAGGTCGATGTGGTCGGTGCCCAGGCGCTTGAGGGAGCCCTCGACGGCGGCCTTCACGTTCGCCGCGCTGCTGTCGACCACGCCGGGGCCGCCCCCGGAATGGGAGACCAGGCCGAACTTCGTTGCAATCCTGACCTGATCGCGGCGTCCCTTGACGGCTTGGCCGACGATCTCCTCGCTCAGGAACGGCCCGTAGATCTCCGCGGTGTCGATGTGGGTGACCCCGAGGTCAAGGGCGCGGTGGATCGTCCGGATCGACTCCGCGTTATCCAGGGCGCCCTCGCTGGTGTAGGTGCCGGCCATGGTCATGGCGCCGAGTCCGATGCGGGAGACTTCCAGGCTTCCGAGGCGTGCGTTCTTCATGGTGTATTTCCTTTGGGTGTGGTTCCCCGGCCTGGAATGTGGGCATGACCCACAGCGTGGCAAGGGTTTTGGGCGGCCGGTAGCCATTGGCGTCCAGCGGATATGTCGAGACTGGGTGGACGACGGCGGGACGCTCCCGACGTCGTCAGTTTGCGTCGGTGTCAGGCGTCGTCGTCAGGCGTCGGTGTCAGGCGTCGTCGTGGGCCAGGTTGCTGGAGAGCTCGCGGTGGGCGTCGGCCTGGACCTGGAGTTCCTTGGCCCGGGCCTCAAAGACTCCAACGGCGTCCGCTCCGGCGGCGAAGCGCAGCGGCGGTTCATCCAGCTCCGCCAGTTGGACGAGGGCGACGGCGAGCTTGGCCGGGTCCCCGCCCTGAAGGCCGTTCATCCCTTTCCACGCGGTGACTGTCTGCTCGGTCCGCTCGGAATAGTCCCCGATAGTGGATGCCGCGTAGCTGGTGGATTCCGGGGTGAGGAGCTCGGTGCGGAAGAATCCCGGCTCAACGATCATGGTGCGGATGCCGAACGGGGCGACTTCGGGGGCCAGGGATTCGGCCCAGCCCTCCACACCGAACTTCGAGGCGGCGTAAGCAGAGAGGAACTCCCCGCCGGCGATGCCGGCGGTGGAGGAGATTGTGACCAGCAGGCCCGAGCGCTGGGCCCGCAGGACGGGCAGAGCCGCGCGGGTGACATTTATCGGTCCGAACATGGTGGTTTCGATTTGGGCCCGGAAGTCCTCCGGGGTGATTTCCTCGAAGAACCCGGCGTAGAAGTTGCCGGCATTGTTTACGAGCACGTCGATCCGGCCGAACCGGTCCACGGCGGCGGCGATGGCGGCGGTGGCGGCGGCGGGGTTGGTGACGTCGAGTTTTACGGCCAGCAGGTTCTCGTTCTCGCCGACGGCCCGGGCGACCTTGTCGGGGTTGCGGCCGGTGGCGACGACTGCGTGGCCGGCGGCCAGGGCGGCCTTGGCGATGTCAATGCCCAAACCGCGGCCTGCCCCGGTGATGAACCAGACTTTCTGCCCGGTCTTGGCGTCGTTTTGCTCAGTCATGTTCTGTCTTTCCTGGGTTAAGTGTTCCGGGCCGCGCGTGGGAGCGCAGATCCGGGATGGAAGGGTCGCCGGGTGTGGTTTTCGCCGGAGGCGATGCCGCCCAGCTGGCAAGGAACGCCAGCGCATTTTCGGATGCGGACCCCGGCTCCGCAGTGAAGGTGTACAGGGTTTGTCCCTCATCGCCGGGAAGGTCGAGCGTCTCGAACTGCAGCGACACGTCTCCGGCGACCGGATGGTGGAAGCGCTTGGTTCCCGTGGTGTGGATCCGTACGTCATGGCCGGCCCACAATGCGGCGAAGTGCCCGCTGCGTGTGGTCAGCTCGCCGACCAGTTCGTTCAATGCGCGGTCATGGGGATTCCGTCCCGCTTCCGATCGGAGCATGGCCACCGTGGTGGCGGCGATTGCGGACCAATCGGGGTAGAAGTCCCCGGCTCCCGGATCGAGGAAGAGGTACCGTGCCTGGTTCGGCAGCTGGCCCGGAGCCTCCGGACCAGCGGCTGCTGTGGACTCGAACACCGGCCCGTACAGCGCTCGCCCCAAGGAGTTGGCGGCCAGCACGTCCGAGCGTCCGTTCTGCACCAGGGCGACAGCTCCGGTCATCCCGTCCAGCAAACGCAATACTCCGGGACGGACCCTCTGCTGCGGTGGCCGGCGCGCCGGCCGCCGGGAGGACGGGGTGTTGGCCGTCCTGGCCAAGTCCATCAGATGCGTCCGCTCTGCCTCATCCAGCTGAAGGGCGGAGGCCACAGCGTTGAGGACCGAGTCCGAGACGCCGCGGATGCTGCCGCGTTCCAGCCGCGTGTAATAGTCCGTGCTTACCCCGGCGAGCTGGGCCACTTCCTCCCGACGCAGCCCCGGCACACGGCGCAGCTCGCCATAGTTGGGGAGCCCGGCCTGATCCGGGGTGATCTTCGCCCGGCGCGAGATCAGGAAGTCCCGGATTTCGTCTTTTCTGTCCACATCCACCACGCTACGCAGGCCGGACGGGCGGTGGCAGTGTCTATCAGACACCCCCAGTTGAGGCGGTGGATTCAGGTGTGGCCCCTCAGAACCGGTCGATGTTCGTAGCCCGGCCGTGTCACAGTCCGCCGCCCGGCTGCTTTGGTGACAGATCGCGCTAAAGTGTGCGTATGCCTAGGATTTCGGCCGCGAGCAACGCCGCCCAACGTGCCGAGACCCAGCGCCGCATCCTGACCGCGTTCGGGGAACTCCTCTTCACCCACGGGCTCCCCGGCCTGACCATGACGGACGTCGCGCGCCACGCCCAGATCGGCCGGACCGCCGTCTACAACTACTACGCGGATATCGAAGAGCTCCTCATCGCCTACGCCCTGGATGAGACCGAGCGGTTCCTGCTCGATCTGCGCGAATCCCTCGATGCACTGGAGAACCCGGTGGAGCGCCTGGCCGTCTACGTCCGCGCCCAAGTGGAGGACCTGAGCCGGCGGCACCTGCCGCCGGGCCCGGCCATGGCGGCGGTGCTCTCGCCGTCGTCGTTCGCCAAACTGGCCGACCACGTGGGTGAGCTCAGCGTGCTCCTGCGGGGCATCCTGCGCGACGGCATGGCCCAGGGTTACCTGCCAGAGTCGGACATAGCCCAGCTGGCCCAGCTCATCCACGGCACGCTCTCCTCAAGCGCTGCGCGGGGCGACGGGGCGGGCCAGGACGCCGAGGCCGAGGCACGGCTCGCCCGGACGGTGCGGTTTGTCCAGCTGGGGGCCGGGGCCAGGTTTGACGACGCCGGCCGGCCGGTCCGCACCATCCGCTAGGCTGCGGCGCCGGGAAGGCTGGAAGGCTGTGCCTTTAGCCCGTGCCGGGCGTCGCCTTGGGTACGGCGGGCAACGTGGCCTCATCCACGATGCGCCGGGTCTCGCGGGGGCAGCTGAGCTGGCCCGGCGTCTGGTCCACGAGTTCCGGCTTGGCCAGTTCCTTGAAGTCGCCGGTAATGATCACGTCCACGCTCGCGTCCGCGCGGCCGTCCTGGACATAGTCCGAGCCGGGCACGTGGCGCTGGACGCTGAAGGCGGCCGACTGGCCGGCGGCACCGGAGACCACCAGCGCCACGCCGCGGTAGCTCGACGTCGTGTTCCCCACGGTACCCACCAGGAACTTCCGGGCGGCGAGCTGGTCGGCCACGCTCCGGGCCAAGCCCGGCCGGCTCGTGGAGTTGTAGATGTTGACGTGGACCTTCTGCGGCGGCGCGTAGTCGTAGGTGGCCGCCGGGCACACCGACACTGCCGCCCTGCTCCGCTCCGCCCCGGGGATCTTGATCTGGCCGTTCATGATGGCGAGGGCCACCACGATCGCGGCCACGATGAGGCCGACAAGCATCACCAGGACAACGCCGTGCAGGATCCTGCGCCGCAGCCGGTGGGGGTTCTTTGCCGTATCGTCCTGCTCCACGAACGTGGCCCTCAGCTCGGAGCCACTGATGACGCGGTGCCCGTGCAGGACTCTGACGTCTGGCGGCTTCCTAGCCATTTATCACGAGGACCCGCGCATGAATTGCGGTGCGCTGGTGCAGCGCGGTGCGGACTGCCCGGTGCAGGCCGTCTTCAAGGTAGAGGACGCCGCGGTATTCCACGACGTGCGGAAAGAGGTCGCCGAAAAACGTGGAGTCCTCGGCCAGCAGGGCTTCAAGGTCCAGTGTGCGCTTCGTGGTCACCAGCTCATCAAGCCGGACAGGACGCGGGGGCAGGGCCGCCCAGTCCTTGGGCGTGGTGTAACCATGGTCGGGGTACGGGCGGCCCTCGCCCACAGCTTTGAATATCACCATGCCAGCCTAGGGAACTTGGACGCCCGAAGGAACGAATGTCCCCCGGCGGCGTGAGGTTGTGGCCAAACGGTAACCATTTGTCACACGACGCGTTGACACGACCAGCGCCTGCCGCCTGTCACATCCAGCGCAGGGCCGTCGATCTGCTGGGCGGTTCACCCAAACGTCCCGTGCGGCTGACAGAATGGCCGTATGACTTCACCCGAGACTGCCCCTGTTCCGTCGTCGTCGGCCCCCGTGCTGGCGCTGCTGCTCGACGTCGACGGTCCGGTCGCGAGCCCGGTCACCCGCGAGGTGCAGCCCGGCATCATCGCCGACCTGGTGGCCCTGGCCGCCGCCGGCGTGCCGGTCATCTTCAACACCGGCCGGTCGGACGCGTTCATCCGCGAGCAGGTCATGGAACCGATGATCGCCGCCGGGATGCCCGCCGGCACCCTCATCCACGCCATTTGTGAGAAGGGCGCCGTCTGGTTCAGCTACACCGCGGAGGGCCCCGGCCCGGTCCACGTGGACCACGAGCTCGCCATTCCGCAGGCCTTCGGCGATGACGTGCGCCGCCTGGTGGCCGAGGACTACTCCGCCCACATGTTCTACGACGAAACCAAGCGGGCCATGGTCTCCGTGGAGCAGCACATTGCCGTCCCCAACCCCGACTACCGTGCCGAGCAGGAACTCTTCGACGCCGACGCCATGGGCATCATGGCCCGGCACGGGCTCGGCGTGGTGCGGCTGGACCACCACGTCCCCGATTCGGATGACCAGGTCGACTTCCGCGTCGATCCGACCATCATCTCCACCGATATCGAATCGGTCCGGCTGGGCAAGGACCTGGGCGCGAGCCGGGCCGTGGAGTTCCTGGCCGCGCAGGGCATCACGCCGCAGGCCTGGCGCACGGTGGGCGATTCCCGCACGGACTACGCCATGGCCGACTGGCTGCACCACAACGACCACGCCGTGAAGCACGTCGACGTCCGGCCCGCGGACGGCATCCCGGTCAAACCCTACGATGTCCTCACCGCCGCCGATCTGGGGCTCGGCGAAGACGTGATCCACGACGACGCCGGTGCCGCCTTCCTGCACCACTGGCTGGCCGTCGTCACCGGCTGAGGCCCCGCTCCGCCGTTACGGTCGGTCACATTTCGTCGTCACGCACGCCGCGCGGCGGCCGGTTTTCCGCGGCAATTTTGAGGCCCGCGTTATCATGCAAGTAGACACCAACGCACTCAAAGAAGCGGGAGCTCAGACATTACCGAAGCAGCGATCCAAGACGAGATTTACTATGGCAGCCAGGCATCCGTGGACGCCCACGCCGAGGTCACGTCGGCGGCCGCGGTCGCCAGATTCCGGACCCGCTCCGATGTTGTCCGCCACCGCGGCCGCTATGCGCTGATCAACGAAAACCGCACGCCGTACCAGGCCATGGTCGAGGACCTGATGTTCCTGCGTTCCGTCCTGGCCGGCGCCGGTATCGGCTACCTGCTGGTCCGCGGCAACAACCACCGCCCTGTGGTCGCCGTCGACTGGAAAGACCGCAAGGAACTCCGCGACGCCCTCGTGGAGGCGTGCCGCGACGAGCCGATGTATTCCATGAGCGTGGACGCAAAGAAGAAGTCGTCCGTGCTGGTGGCCGACGGCGAGCTGTCGCCGAACCGCCAGGCCCGGATCTTCCGGCTTTACCGGCCCAGGGTCGAACCCGAAGGCGGTTTTGAATTCGGGGCTTCCGCCGGCGTCCAGTTGGAGCTGTGGAGCTTCGAAGGCGATCAGCTGATCCTGCCGATCGAGAACTCCCTGACGCGCCGCACCATGCTGGCCCAGGATGCAGTGCGCGGCACGGTGGAACGCTACGGCCACACGTGGCCCACCATCGAGAACATGTTCGCGGACCACGCCAGCGACATCAGCTTCGACGTCGACCTGGTCTTCTCATGGGTTGACGGCAGCTCCCCCGAGTACATCGCCGCCCGCCGCGCCCGCATGGCCGGCGTGGTGGTGGGCGAGGGCGATGACCACGAGGCCCGCTTCCGCCAGATCGATGAGCTCAAGTACGCCCTGCGCTCGGTGTACATGTTTGCGCCGTGGATCCGCCGGATCTTCATCGCCACGGACTCCCCCGCGCCGTCATGGCTGGCCGACCACCCGAGTGTGACGATCGTCCGGAGCGAAGAGTTCTTCGCCGACACCTCGGTTCTGCCCACGCACAATTCGCAGGCCGTAGAGTGTCAGCTGCACCACATCGAGGGGCTCTCCGAGCACTTCCTGTATTCGAACGACGACATGTTCTTCGGCCGCGCCGTGGGCCCGGACATGTTCTTTACCCCGGGCGGCATCACGAAGTTCATCGAGGCCGAAACCCGGATCGGCCTGGGCGACAACGACGCCGAACGCAGCGGCTTTGAGAACGCCGCCCGGGTGAACCGCAAGCTGCTCTGGAACCGCTTCGGCCGCATCACCACCCGGCACCTGGAGCACACGGCGGCCCCGCTGCGGCGCAGTGTGGTCGAGCAGATGGAGCAGGAGTTCCCGGCAGAGTTTGCCAAGACCGCCGCGAGTACCTTCCGGGCAGCGGACAACATCTCCGTGACCAACTCGTTCTACCACTACTACGCGCTGCTCACGGGCCGGGCCGTGACCCAGACAGCTGCCAAGGTGAGGTATGTGGACACCACGGCGCGGGCCGGCCTGAACTACCTGCCCAAGCTCCTGGCCAAGCGGAACATGGACTTCTTCTGCCTCAACGACGGCAGCTTCCC
>Ga0207683_10006151_pt1 | contig 10286 bp, 14 predicted proteins | sample KBSM73metaG_FD_184333 | JGI IMG/M metagenome (GOLD analysis project Ga0207683, IMG submission 184333) | Miscanthus rhizosphere microbial communities from Kellogg Biological Station, Michigan, USA - KBS M7-3 metaG (SPAdes) (version 2) | ecosystem: Host-associated > Plants > Roots > Rhizosphere >...
GGCCGAGCCCGCGTCAGTCGACGGCGACGCGACCGGCGCGGGCCTGACCTCACACTTCTAGCGCCGCTCAGCCGGCCGGCTAGTACGGCGCTTCCTGACTGACAAGATGCGCCGATGTTCAGCCGCTCAGCCCGTCTGTACGACGCGGTCTACGCGTCGATCCGCGACTACCCGCGCGAGGCCGCGGAGCTCGACCGCTTGATCCAGGAACGCCGACCCGGCGCGCGGACGCTGCTCGACATCGCCTGCGGCACCGGTGCACACCTCGAGCACCTGACCGGGTACGAGGTCGAGGGGCTCGACCTCGACCCCGAGATGCTCGGGGTCGCCCGCGAGCGCCTGCCGAACGTCCCTCTCCACGAAGGGGACATGGCCGACTTCGACCTCGGCAAGCGCTTCGACGCGGTCGTCTGCATGTTCAGCAGCATCGGCTACGTCCGGACCGCGGAGCGGCTTCGCTCGGCGGTCTCTTCGATGGCACGACACCTGGAGCCCGGCGGCGTCTTGGTAGTCGAGCCCTGGCTCTCGCCCGAGGTCTGGGTCGATCGCCATGTCGGCGCGGTCTTCGTCGACCAGCCGGAGCTGAAGATCGCCCGCATGAACGTCGGCGAGCGCGAAGGCAACCTCTCGATCTTCGAGTTCGAGTATCTCGTGGGCACGCCCAACGGGCTGGAACGCTTCAACGAGCGGCACGAGCTCGGGCTCTTCACCGTCGAGCAATACCTGGAGGCGTTCCGGGCCGCCGGGCTGGAGGTTGACCACGACCCGGAAGGCCCGATGGGCCGCGGCCTCTACATTGGGTCGGTATGACGCTGATCCTCGATTGGGACGGGACCGTGACCGTCGACGACACGCTGATCGTCGCGCTGCGCGAGTTCGGCAACTGGCAGGTCTACCTCGAGGCATCCGCGGCGCTTCGGCGAGGCGAGATCACGCTACACGAGGAGATCCGCCGCGACGCGGAGTCGATCACGGCGCCGATCGACGAAGTCGCCGGTTGGCTCCGGGAAAACCTCGAGCTGCGGCCTGGCTTCCATGACCTCGCCGAGGCGTACCGGCCGCTGATCGTCTCCAGCAACTTCCGTCAACTGATCGAGCCGATCCTCGAGCGCGAGGGCGTCGAGCTCGAGGTGCGCGCGAACGACGTCACGTGGAGTCCAGCCGGGTGGCGGGCCACTTTCCGCAACGGCGATGTTTGCGGGACCTGCGGCGAGCCCTGCAAGCGCGCCGACCTTCCGGCTGATGGTGAGGTCGTCTATGTCGGCGACGGCTACTCCGACCGCTGCGCCGCGCAGGCCGCCGATCGGATCTTCGCGCGCGACTCGTTGGCGCGGTACCTGGACGAGCAGGGTGTCGCCTACGAGCCTTTTGACGACCTGGATGACGTCGCTCGCGCGCTCGCAGCGTGACGCTCGTCGTCCTTCCTGACCCCTACGACTTCGAGCTCTCGACCGAACGGTTCAGAGCCTTCGGGCCGGATCTCGCGAATCTCTGGTACGAGGGCGGCGTCCACCGCGTCGTCGGCGGCCGCGAGCTGCGAATCGAGGCGGCGACCGGCGGCGTCGACGTCGAGCCGCTGGACGAGGAGACCGAGCCGGTCGCTCGGGCGCTGCTCGGCGCCGACTTCGAGCTCGACCCGTTCTATGCCTGGGCGCAGGGCGACGAAGTTCTGCGGAAACTCGTGCCCCGGCTCGCCGGCCTCCGACCGCCGCTCGCGCCCGACCCGTATGAGGCGCTCGTCAGCGCTATCAGCGCGCAGCAGGTCTCCTTATTCGCGGCCTTCGCGATCCGCAACCGGATGGTCGAGCGCTTCGGCGTACACGGCGTTCACGCCTACGCTTTCCCGACCCGTGAGCGGATGGCGGAGGCGAGTGAACAGCAGCTGACCGAGCTCGGCTTCTCGCGCCGCAAGGCCGAGTACGTGCTCGGCGTCGCACGTGCTGACGTCGACTTCGAGGCGCTGCGTAACCTTCCCGACGACGAAGTGAAGACGAATCTGACCGCAATCCGAGGGCTGGGCGAATGGAGTGCCGATTGGTTCCTCGCCCGCCATCTCGCGCGCCCGCGCGCGTGGCCCGCCGGCGACCTCGGCCTCGTCAAGGCAGTCTCGGCCTTCTACTTCGCCGGCCGGAAGCTCTCGATTGCCGAGGTGCGCGAAGCCGGCGCACGGTTCGACCCGTTCCAGAACCTGACCGCCCATTACCTGCTGACGGGCTACCGCACCGCCCCGCCCGCATGAGGATCCGCGAGGCCAACGGCGGCGACCGCGAGCGCCTGCGCGAGCTCTACACCCACTTCGTCAACGAGATCCCCGCGCCGCCCGGGATCCCCGTCGACATCGAGCACGAGCTCGGCGAGCTCGACGACTACCTCGGCGACCAGAACGTCGCGCTGGTCGCCGAGGATGACGGCGGCAGCGTCGTCGGATTCGCGCTCGCGAAGATCGAGCACCCGGGCATCGGCCACCTGAGTGACATCTACGTCGTCCCGGGGGCGCGCCGGCAGGGAGCGGCCCGCGAGCTGATCCGCGAGGCCGCGATTCGGCTGCGCGACCGCGAAGACGCGGAGGTGCTCACGCTCGGCGTCCAGGTGACGAACGACGACGCACGCACCGCGTACGAGCGGCTCGGCTTCCAGCCCGAGTCACTGCGGCTGTTCGCCTCGATCGAGCACTTGCTCGAGCGCTCGGAGCGTGCTCCGCGCGGCCCGAGCTTCGGTTCCGTCCACGTGCAGACCGACGACGAAAACGCCGTCGAGCAGGCAGTACGGAAATACGTGCCGCGCTTTGGACGCTCGGCCGGCAGCGTCGTCGCCACGCCGCGCAATGGCTGGACCGCTGTCTACGACGAGCTCTGCGACCGCGAGCCGGGCGCGCTGCGGCGGCTCGGCAGCGAGCTCTCGAACGCGACCGGCGCCGTGGCGGTGACGATCGGGCTCGAAGAGGGCGCCGTCGTGCGTTACAACATCTTCGAGCGCGGCTCGGTCGTCGACGAGTACCTCTCGGTCCCGGAGTACTACAAGGCGCTCCCGCCCGGCGACGCGATCGCGCTCGGCGCGAATCCAACGGTCGTCGCGCGGCTGACGGGCGCCGATCCGCACGAGTTCCGCCAGGTAGCCCGAACAGCGGCGGCGCCGGAGGATCTCGGGTCCCCGCAGGAGCTGCTCGAGGAGATCGCCGGCCTGATGGGTTTGAGCGGCGCCGGCCACGGCTACGAGGGGGCGGCCGCAGAGCCCGGCGCTCACGAGGTAACGCACCGCTAGGCTCAGCGACGTGATCCTGTACGACGCAGCCCGCTGCCCGTACTGCGCCCGGGCCAGGATCGTCCTCGCGGAGAAGGGCCTCGGCTACGAGACCGTCGAGATCGACCTCTCAGACCGTCCGGGCTGGATCTACGCGAAGAACCCGAGCGGGACGGTACCGGTGCTCGAAGAGGACGGCGGCTTCGTGCTTCCGGAATCACTCGTGATCATGGAGTACCTCGAGGAGCGTTTCCCCGAGCCGCCCCTCTGGCCGGCCGATCCGGAGGAGCGCGCGCTCGGCCGGCTCTGGCTCGACCGCTTCGACGTCCGGCTCGGTTCCGACTACTACGCGTTGCGGCGAGGCGAGCCTTCGCGGCTCGAGGAGCGCCTCCGCGACCTCGACGCGGCGCTCGAGGCGCAGCCGTACCTGAGCGGCCGCCAGTACGGCCTCGCCGACATCGGCTATGTCCCCTGGATCCTGCGGGCGCGCTCGAACCTCGGCGTCGAGCTCGAGCCTTACGCGGCTCTCTCGGCCTGGCTCGAGCGCCAGAGCGAGCGTCCGGCTGTCGCCGCCGAGCTCGAGCTCACTGCCGCCCTCGGCCGATGAAGGTCGTGCTCCTGCACGCATTTCCGCTCGACGAGCGCATGTGGGAGCCTCAGCTCGAGTCACTCCGCGACTACGAGGTCTCGACCCCGCGACTCTACGGGCGCGGGCCGACGATCGACGACTGGGCCGTATCCTTACTGGACGACGCCGACGGCGACCTCGTCCTCGTCGGAGCGTCCCTGGGGGGCTACGCGGCGCTCGCGATGACGAGGCGCGCCCCGGAGCGCGTTCGGGCGTTGGCGCTCGTTGGAGCGCGCGCCGAGGGCGACTCGCCGGAGCGGCGCGCCGGACGGGCCGACACGATCGAACTGATCGAGAGCGAGGGCGCCGAGGGCTTATGGGACAACCAGCGGCCGAAGCTGCTGCTCCAAAGCGCGCCGGAGGAAGCTGTCGCCCGAGCCCGCGAGTTGGTTCTCGCCCGCAGCGTGGACGAGCTGACCGAGGCCGTCGCCGCGCTGCGCGACCGGGCCGACAACTCGGACACGTTCACGTCTTTCGAGGGCTCGACCCTCGTCGCCGTCGGCGAAGGGGACGACTTCTTCCCCCCGCAAGAAGCTGAGCACCTCGCCGCCCGGGCGCGCCACGGGCGGTTTCGCGTCTTCGCGGGGGCGAAGCACCTGCCAAGCCTCGAGCAACCCGGCGAGTTCAACGCGGCGCTCGCGAACTTCCTCGCGGATGTCTGAGCTGCCGGCGGTCGTCGACGCGGCGTGGCTGCAGGCGCAGCTTGGCGAGCCCGACCTCGTCGTCGGCGACGTCCGCGGGCCGAACGCACATGCGCGAGGCCACATCCCCGGCTCGAGGCCGCTCGTGCTCGGCTCGCCGCCGCCGATGAGCGATCCCGAGGTGATCGAGGCACTCGCCAAGGAGATCGGCCTTCGGCTCCGCCGCCACGGGATCACGGGCGAGGAACGGCTCGTGCTCTACGACCGTGGCGACGGCGTCGGCGCGATGCCATCGGCGCAGCTGGCGGAGCTGGCCGGCCACTCGAAGGTTTCGGTCCTCCTCGGCGGGATCGCCGCCTGGCCCGCGGAGCTCGAGGTCGGCCAGGTCGAGCTCGAGCCCGTCAAGGTGCACCTGCAACCTAGGCTCGACGCGCTCCCGACGCGTGCCGAGGTCGAGCGCCGTCTGGGGGAAGACGGTTTCGCGCTGCTCGACGTTCGAACGGAGGAGGAGTTTCATGGGCGAGGCGGCTACCCCTGCGATCCCCGCCAGGGCCATATCCCCGGCGCTCGGCGAATCGACGAAGAGGCGCTCTTCGACGGCCCCGGCCTCCCGAAGACCGGGTCCCAGATTCGTGCAGCCGTCGGCGTACCCGAAGGCGACGAGGTGATCGCCTACTGCCACTCAGGCTCACGCTCGGCCCGTGCGACCCTCGCGCTGCGCGCGGCCGGCTACCACGCACGGAACTACGCGGGCTCCTGGCACGAGTGGTCGCGCCACCCGGAGCTGCCGCTCGCGAAGTGATCTAGGTCATTTACGCCGCGACGGCGACGCGCTCGGCGACGTCGACGAAGGAGCCACAGAGCGCGCGGCCGAGCTCGTTCCAGCCTTCGATCCTTGTCCTCGTCAGCTCGGCCAGCCCGGCGGGGGGGTCTGCAGGCTCTTCGCGCTCGTCCAGGTGCTCGAGCCAGCTCTCCACCTGCGGCAGCGTCACCTCGGCGTGGAACTGGATGCCCCAGGCGCTGTCGCCAAGGCGGAAGGCCTGCGTGCAGGCAGCGCTCCTTGCGAGCTCGACGGCGCCGCCGGGAAGATCGTATGTGTAGAAGTGCCACTGGAAGGCGTCGAAGCGACGTGGGAACCGCGAGAACACTGGGTCGTCGGCGGCATCAGCGGTCAGTTCGACGTCGAACCAGCCGATCTCCGGGCGCTCGACGCGGTACACCGGGGCATTTGCGGCCTTGGCCAGGAGCTGGGCGCCGAGGCAGACCCCGAGCACCGGCATATGCAGCATCAGCAGGCGCTGGAGGAAGAGATTCTCCTCTCGCAGCCATGGATGCCGCTCGTCCTGATCGGCATGCATCGCACCGCCGAAGACGAGGACGGCGCCGTAGGAATCAAGGGGCTGCGGAAGCGGCGTTTCCCAGGCGAGGCTCCACTCGTCGAGTCTGTGCCCGCGTTCCCGAACGACGTCGCCGAAGGTGCCGGCCCGGACTTGCTCGCCATGGATGACCGCGAGGACGTCGATGCGGCCACTCTACGTTGAACGGGCGAGGCCCCGCCGGAAGGGGCCTCGCCCGAAGAGCGCTACCGCCGTTTCTTCGGCGGGGGCGCGACCCTGACGACGCCACTGATCGCGTTGCTGACGATCGCCGAGGTGCACGTCACGAGCGGAACTGCGCACGCAATCGAGGTCGGTGGCCGCTCGACGAAGAGGAAGGTCACCTTCTTCGGCAGCCGCCGGTTGAAGACGTACTTCCCCTTGCGCGTCTTCGTCGAGGCCACCGGCTTGAAGGTGACGCCGCCCCTGCCCCGGACCCCGGCGAACAGCTTCAGTCCGACACCACTCGGGGCCGTGCCGGCGATGTTGACCGTCCCGGCGAGCCGGAAGAACCCCGCCCGCGCCTTGCGGATGCGCTTGATCGAGATCGCGTACGGCATCGGAACGACCCCCTGCGCCTCGCGCGTACCGGCCGCGTTCGCCGTGCCCGTGCCCGGCGTGTACGGGGTGAAGAGCGAGCGCCACAGCGCGTTGCCGGCGGAGCCAGGATTCGTGAACACGCCTTTCACCGAGAAGGACGCATCGAGGAACTTCGTCCCGTTGGGCGACCGCCGCGGGTCGCCGGCCGGGAGCGTCGGGTCGCGGAAGCAGACGGTCATCTTCGCGGAGCTGAACGCAGCCTCGGCGCCCGTGGTGTGGTCGACGTAGACCGGGATCGGGTTCGGCGGCTGATTCGCGAGCGCGGCATTCAGCGTCCAGACCGCCTCGTGCGTGACGCCCGGCGTGCAGAGGTTCGACGCCGCCGGATAGTTCGCCGGGTTGTCGACTTTGACGGGGCCCGAGAGCGGAAAGACGTTCGTGCTGCTCAGGTCGAAGATCTGCACGTCGGCAGCGACCTGACCGATCTGTGTCCCTGGAGCCTGCGTGAGCGTTGCCTTGTAGCCCAGAGGGGCGTAGATGACGATCCGCGCGGTCGGGTCGTCTGCCTTCTCCTGCGCGACGACGATCGTGACCGTGCCGCCGCCGCTCGGCTTGTACGTCGCCTGAAAGATGCCCATCGACGGTGTGTACGACGCTGCCGCTAGTGCTGTGACGGCGAGTGCCAGCGCAACAGCACAGCCGAGAACTGTCAAACGCACGGATCTCTTCATGGCCCCTTCCTTGGTGGTGTCGCCAGCAGTGCTTCCTGCTCGGAGGCGAATTTGGCCCGAGAGTTGTATCGCGAAACACGCCCGCCCGCCGGACGCTTGTACGATCGCCCGATGGACGCGCGGCCGATCGGCGTCTTCGACTCTGGCACCGGCGGGCTCACCGTCTTGCACGAGTGCCTGGTGACGATGCCGCACGAGGACTTCGTCTACCTCGGCGATCACGCCCGTCTGCCCTACGGGCCGCGGGAACTGGACGAGGTCCGTGGCTTCGCGCTCGAGATCGGCCGCTACCTGGAGCGGCAGGACGTCAAGCTCGTGCTCGTCGCTTGCAACACGGCCACCTCGGCCGGGCTGCCCCAGCTCCAGGAGGCGCTGTCGGTTCCCGTCGTCGGCGTCATCCAGCCCGAGGCGCACGCCGCCGTGCAGGCGACCCGCAACCGAAAGATCGGCCTGCTTGCGACCAAGGCGACGGTCGAGGCCGGGCGCTATGCCGAGTTCGTCGCGGCGCTCGACGCCGGCGCCGGGTTCACCGCTCTTGCCTGCCCGCGGCTGGTGCCGCTGATCGAGGGCGAAGATCCCTTCGGCACCGAGACGACGGCGGCGGTGCGCGAGTACGCGGCGCCCCTGAAGGAATTGGGGGTCGACACGGTCATCCTCGGCTGCACGCATTACCCCCTGATCCGGCCGGTTTTTCAGCGCGTCTTCGGGCGCGGAGTGACGCTCGTCTTCTCGGCAGAGGAGACGGCCCGCGAGGTCGCCGGAACGCTCGCTCGCAAGGGGATCGAGAATGACGAGGCACGCGAAGGCTCGTACCGGTTCCTCACGACCGGCGATCCAGAGGCGTTTCGCGCGCTCGGCCAGCGTTTCCTCCAGCTGCCGATCGCCGAGGTCGAGCACGTCGAGCTCGCGAAGCTGAGACGGGCCGCATGACACGTACCGACGGTCGGCGCCCGGACGAGCTGCGTCCGCTCACCTTGGAGCCGAACTGGCTCGAGCAGCCGCACGGATCGGTGCTCTACTCGCAGGGCAAGACGAAGGTTCTTTGCACCGCCTCGATCGAGGAGGGCGTGCCGCGCTGGCTGATGGGAAAGGGGCGGGGTTGGATGACCGCGGAGTACTCGTTGCTGCCCGCGTCGACCGGCGAGCGGACCCAGCGCGAGGCCTCGCGCGGCAGGCAGGGAGGCCGCACGGTCGAGATCCAGCGCCTGATCGGCCGGGCGCTGCGAGCGGTGACGGACTTCGAGGCGCTCGGCGAGCGGACGCTGTGGCTCGACTGCGACGTGCTCCAGGCCGACGGCGGCACGCGCTGCGCGGCAATCTGCGGCGCCTGCGTTGCCGCGAGCCTGGCGCTCGACCGCTTCGGTCTGTCGAAGGCGCTGCCCGACTCGGTCGCGGCCGTTTCCGTCGGCGTCGTCGACGCCGAGGGCCTGCTCGACCTCGACTACTCCGAAGACTCGCGGGCAGACGTCGACATGAACGTCGTCATGACCGGCGAGGGGAGGCTCGTGGAGGTCCAGGCAACGGCCGAGCAGGAGCCGTTCTCCCGCGAGCGCCTGGACGAGCTGCTGGAGCTCGCGGCGGTTGGAATCGAACTGATTGCCGCGGCCCAGGAAGAGGCTGTCGGTGCTGCAGCTGCTCGCAGCTGAGGCGTCGCTTGCGTGCCGAATGGAGGCCGTGTCGGCTCTCGCCGACGTCGAGGACGTGATCGAGGTGCGTTGGGCGGACTAGGCGTCGTCAAGCTTGCTTCGACGAACGAGAACAAGTTGCGCGAGCTGGCACGCGTGCTCGGCGAGTGGCGCCTCGAGCTGCTGGACGCGGACGGTTACCCGCCCGAGGACGGCGCGACGTACTTCGCGAACGCGTTGGAAAAGGCTCGCCACGGCCTCAACTTCCTCCACGACGGCTGGGTGCTCGGCGAGGATTCCGGACTCGAGGTCGAGGGCCTCGGCGGCGCGCCCGGGATCCGCTCGGCGCGCTTCGGCGGCGGCGACCCGGTTGGGCGCCTGCTCGACGAGCTCCAGGGCGTCGAAGGCGACGGTCGCCGTGCCCGCTACGTCTGCGAACTCGTTGCCCTTTCGACGGACGGCGAGGAGCTGCGCGGCACCGGCGTCCTCGAGGGCCGGATCGCGGAAGAGCCGCGCGGCAGCGAGGGGTTCGGCTACGACCCGATCTTCCTGCCTACGGGGGAGGAGCGAACCGTCGCGGAGCTCGGCAACGAGTGGAAGGCGGAAAACTCCCACAGGGCCCGCGCCGCGCGAGACTTGCTGCGAGTTTTCAACGAGCGCTGACGGCGGTTCGAGAGGTGTCCACCCGTGCCTGGCACCGGGACACGCCCAGCACGACCTCACGCGATCCCGGGAGCCTCCTGCAGCGCCGCCTCGCGGCGGGCCGAGCGGCAGGAGTTGATCTCGGCGCCGAAGACGATCGCATTCGCCATCACGTAGAGCCAGACCAGCAGCAGCGCCGGGGCCCCGAATGCGCGCAGCGCGATCGAGATGCTCGACAGCCGCACGTAGATCGGCAGGACCTGAAACGAGGCCTCGAGCAGCACCGCTGCGACCGCCGCGCCTGGCAGTACGTCGACGAGGTGGAGCTTCGCGTTCGTCAGCAGGTAGTAGACGGCGACGAGGAAGAGGAAGACCGCGCTGAGCGAGACAACGAGGGAGAGCCCGTACGCGACGGCGCCGTTGCCGGCGATCCCCGGCGCATAGCGCCTGAGGACGTCGAAGCCGACCGATCCCGCCAAGAGGCCGCCGAACAGCGTCGCAAGCAACGCGATCAACATGATCAGCGCGAGCACCTTGCCGCGCAGGAACGGCCGGTTCGGCCGCCCGTAGACGATGTTGAACGTCGACTCGAGCACGCTGAAGAACGAGAGCGACGTCCAGAACAGCGCGACGGCGCCGATGATCCCCAGCGCCGCCGCATTTCGCTGCACGGAATGGACCGCCTTCACGATCGACGAGACCGACGTGCCGGGGAAGACCTTCTTCAGCTGCAATCGCTATCCGCAATGTCGCTTCGCAACCTGGGAGCGGCCAGTGGCGGAGCCCTGTCCGACGTGCGGCGCGCCATTCATCGTCGAAAAGACCACCAAGCGAGCGGGGACGGTGCGCCGCTGCTTGAGTGA
>Ga0207683_10006152_pt1 | contig 10285 bp, 7 predicted proteins | sample KBSM73metaG_FD_184333 | JGI IMG/M metagenome (GOLD analysis project Ga0207683, IMG submission 184333) | Miscanthus rhizosphere microbial communities from Kellogg Biological Station, Michigan, USA - KBS M7-3 metaG (SPAdes) (version 2) | ecosystem: Host-associated > Plants > Roots > Rhizosphere >...
GTGTACGGCGTCATCGGTACGTGGGCGTACTTCGCGTGGTTCGATGGCGCGCACGAGAAGCCGTTCTTCTTCGAGACGCCCAGCTGGAGTGCGGAGAACCCGTTCGCGCTGCGGACCTATGCGGGCGGCGCCGACAAGTGGGGACACGGCTGGGCGAACTATGCACTCGTGCGTGGGACGACCGAGCTGCTCGTGGCGGGTGGGTGGCGACGATGGCCGTCGAGCCTGGTCGCCGCCGGGGTGACCGAGACGCTGTTCGCGATGCAGGAGACCAAGGACGCCCACATCTGGGGCTTCGAGATCGGCGACATGGCGATGGACGTGGCCGGTGCCGCGCTCGCGGTCGCGATGGAGAACGTGCCCGCGCTCGATCGCGTGGTCGACTTCAGGATGTCGTGGGTGCCGTCGAGCGACTTTCGCACGCTGTGGCGCGAGCACCCGTGGTCGCGCGGCGATGGCGTCGACTTCACGCAGGACTACACCGGCATGACGTTCCAGCTCGCGTTCCACCTCGCGCCGCTCGCCTCGCAGGGCGATTCGTTGTGGTGGACGCAGTGGGTGGACGTCGTCGGTGGGTTCGAGTCGCGCGAGTATTCGCCGACGCCGATGCCGCGCGTCGAGGATCCGTACCAGGCGTACTACCTGGGGCTCGGCATCAATGTGCAGGGGATCATCGACCACGCGCATCCGAGCAAGCTGCGCTCGTTCGGGCACGGGTTCACCGAGGTGTTCGCGTTACCGGGTCAGACGCTGCGGTTCGGTGAAGCGCACCGCGTGTGGCACACGGCGACGCAGCCGCCCGTGCAGTGACCGTTAGTGCGCGAACTGCGCGGCCATCTGGATGAGAGACATCAGATCGGCCTCGGCGACCGTGGCACCGGCGACCAGCTCGGAACCCGAGCTCGAGAGCTTGATCGAATCGAGCATCGGCGAGAACTGCTTCGGGATCTGGCCGCTCTTCTTGATCTGATCGAGCTGCGTCTGGCCCTGCTTCACACCCTCGGCGGCGGTCTTCGCGGAGTCCATGACGACGTGGGCATCGACGACGAGGTTGCCGCCTTTGAGGTCGAGCGTGCCGTAGCCGCCGTTCATCTTGCCGTGGAGCTCGTCGATGTCGGTCTGCTTGTTGACCGCGATCCAGAAGGCGGCGCTGGTGTTGAGCTTGCCGGCCTCGGAGGCGAGCGTGTCCTTGCCCATGCCGCCCGCAGTCAGCTTGGTCAGCGTGTCCTTGTCCGACGAGATGGCGAGCGAATCCTTCGACAGCCAGCGCACGTAGGCGTCGTCGTCGCCCATGCCGCTGTACTTCGTGACCGCGCCGTCCTTCTTGATCGTGAGGGTCTTGCCGTCGGCCTTGGCGACCTTCTGGCCGCACGCCTCGAGATCCTTCTGCGTCGTGCCCTTGAGCTGGATGATGGCGATGACGTGATCTTCATCCTGCATGCCGACGACGATCGAGTCGAGCACGCCGCTGTAGTCGATGCCGCAGGTCGCCTTGATCTTGTCGAGGTGGTCCTTGGCGTTGCCCGACTTCGCCATCGCGAGCGGAAGGAGCTGCTGGTAGAGCTGGCTCGCCTTGATCGGAGCGACGTTGACGCCGACGATGGCGGTCATGCCGGCAGGCAGCTTGGCCTTGGCAGTGGTCCAGGCCTTGGAATCCGCGTTTGCGGCGGTGGCGGTGAGGCAGATCGCGAGGGCGGCGACGCGGAGCTTCATGCTGCGTATGACGCCTCGGCCGCTCGGAAAATTCAATCGATCTCGACGGCGATGTCGTCATCCCGGAGAACGACATGGACCTGTCCACCGGATTCGACTCCAAAGGATCCAAAGGCGACGTCCTCGAGGCTGCGCGTGAGCGTGGAGGCCAGGCCGCGGGCGCCCGTCTCGCGGCGGAGCGCGTCTCCGACGATGTGATCGAGCACCGTTTCCTCGACGACCAGCTCGAAGCCCTCGAGCTTGAACTCGCGGGCCATGCGCGAGATGACGTCGGTGCGCAGGATGTCCTTGAGGGTGTCCGCGTCGAGAGCCTTGAACGGGACGACGCGCGTGAAGCGGGCGACCAGCTCGGGCAGGAAGCCGTAGGCCTGGAAGTTCGCCACGTTCTCGACCTGGTCCGCCGTGAAGTCGACCGCGATGGCCTCGGGATCGGTGGCATTGGTGGACTGCTCGCGGCCAAAGCCGATCGAGTCGCGCATCGCGCGGCGGTGGGCGATCTGCTGGAAGCCCGAGAAGGCGCCCGCAGCAATGAACGCGATGTCCGCCGTCGACATGACGACGTGGTCTGCGTAGGACGAGTGCGTGAGGTCGAGGGGAACGACGACCTCGGAGGCCTCGAGCATCTTGAGCAGCTCGCGCTGGACGCCCATGCCGGTGACGTCCTTGGTGGTGCCTGCGCCTGCGAAGATCGCGTTGTTCTGGCCCGAGGCGATCTTGTCGAACTCGTCGAGGCAGACGATGCCGATCGAGGCGAGCATCGGGTTCTCGTCAGCGGTGTGGAGCAGGCGGGTGAGGATCGTCGACGGGTCCTGGCCCACGTAGCCGGTCTCGGAGTAGGTCGTGATGTCGACCAGGGCCGTGGGGAGCTTCAAGATCTTGCCGAACAGCGACTCGACGAGGAACGTCTTGCCCGAGCCGGTCGGGCCGACGAACAGGAAGTTCGACTTGCGGGGGAGCTCCGCGCGGTCGATCCCGTCGACGTAGATGCGCTTGATGCGTTTGACGTGGCGGTACGCCATCAGGCACAGCGCACGGCGCGCGTGGTCCTGACCGCGATAACCGAGCTCGTGGAGCGCCTGGAACATCGCCTGGGGCGATGGGCACGGCAGCTCGCGCACGAACTTGATGAAGTGCTCGAGGCCCTGCTTGCGGACCTTACGGTTGGGCTCCATCCGTCGTTTAACTCCGCACCGCTGCGCGGTGCTGCGCGGCCCGGCAGAGCCGGGCCTTGCGAAGAATTGTAGCCGGTCATATGTAGTTTGACCAATCACCGCGAGAGGTGGCCTAATCCGTGATGGTGACCACGGAGAGTCTCGTGCGCCCGTTCCTCGAGGCCGCTCCGGCGGCAGTGCGCCCGGCACTCGAGAGCATCGGGGATCTGGACCGGCGGCTCTGGACGCTGGTGGCGGAGGGGCGCGCCGCGTGGCCGGACCTCGCACTCGATGCGCGGGTGGTGGTCGAATTCGTTGCGCGTCAGCTGACCGCCGAGATGGCGGACGCGGCGCTCGATGGGCTGCGGCCCGCGGACCTTTACCTCGCCTGCGCGTGCGCCCGCGCGGTGCCGGGAGCGATCGAAGCGTTCGACCGCGACTACATGCGCGAGGTCGATATCGCGCTCGCGCGGATGCGGGTCGGGGATTCCCGGCTCAAGGATGTGAAGCAGCTCGTGCGCCAGCGGCTGTTCGTGGGCGGCGGCACGGCGGGTGCGCCGACCAGCGCCGGCAAGATCAGCGAGTACGGCGGACGCGGCGACCTGCGGCGGTGGGTGCGGTCGGTCGCGGTGCGGACATGCCTGAACGAGCTGCGCAAGGGCAAGCGCGAGGTGCTCGTCGATGACGACCATCTGATCGCGCAGCACGCGATCTCGCAGGACGACCCCGAGGTCGAGTACATGAAGCGGACGTACGCGAACGAGTTTCGCGCCGCGTTCGCCGAGGCGCTCCAGACGCTCGGGCCGCGCGAGCAGACGCTGCTTCGGTACCACCACGTCGACGGGCTCAACATCGACGAGATCGGCGCGATCTATCGCGTGCACCGCGTCACCGCGTTTCGCTGGATCGAGAAGGCGAAGGACCAGCTCGTCAAGACCACGCTCGACACGCTGCGCGCGCGCCTGAAGCTGCCGGCGAGCGAGCTCGACAGCGTGCTACGCATGATCCGCAGCCAGATCCATCTGTCGCTCGTGCGGCACCTCGGCGGGCCGAAGGACTCGGTTGCCGACGACGCGATCGAGCTCGACCCGTCGGAGATCGAGGAGGTCTAGTGAAGAGATGGCCCGAGGTGGCGATCGCGGCGCTGGTGGTCGCGGTCGTCGTGATGCTGATCGTGCCGCTGCCGCGGCCGCTGCTCGACGGGCTGCTCACGCTGAACATCGGCATCGCGGTCGCGCTGCTGATGGCGGCGCTGTTCACGCCGCGGCCGATGAGCTTCCAGTCGTTTCCGACGCTGCTGGTCGTGACGACGTTGTTCCGCGTGGGCCTCGAGGTCTCGACGACGCGCCTCGTGCTCGCCGACGCCGATGCCGGCTCGGTCGTGCGCGCGTTCGGCACGTCGGTGGTCGCGGCGAACCTCGTGGTCGGACTCGTCGTGTTCGCGGTGATCACGATCGTGCAGCTGATCGTGGTGGCGCGCGGCAGCGAGCGCGTGGCCGAGGTCGCGGCGCGGTTCGCGCTCGATGCGATGCCCGGCAAGCAGATGGCGATCGATGCCGAGGTGCGCGCCGGATCGATCGATCCCGATACCGCGAGGAAGCGGCGCGGCGACCTCGAGCGCGAGTCGCAGCTCTACGGCGCGATGGACGGCGCGATGCGGTTCGTCAAGGGCGACGCGATCGCCGCGATCGTGATCGTCGTCATCAACCTCGTCGGTGGCCTCGTCATCGGCGTCGGCAGCCGCGGCATGACCGCCGCGCAGGCCGTGCGGACGTACTCGCTCCTGTCGGTCGGCGCCGGCCTCGTGGCGCAGATCCCGTCGCTGCTCGTCGCGGTCGCCTCCGGCATGCTCGTCACGCGCGTCGCCTCGACCGGTGATGCCGCGCTCGGCGCCGATCTCGGCCGCCAGCTGTCGCCGCGCGTGCTCGCCGGTGTGGCGATCCTCTTGATCGGCCTCGCGGTCGTGCCTGGCCTGCCGCTCGCTCCGTTCTTCGTCCTCGGCGCGGTGGCCGCGGTCGCCGCGGTGCTCTCGGCCCGGGTTCGACCGCGCATGCGCTCTCCCGAGGAGCTCGAACGGGCGACCAAGACGCGCGTACGCATCACCGCGCCATCCCCGCGCGCTGTGAGCGAGCAGCACGTGCTGTCCGAGGTCAGCCGCCGGACCGGCTTCGCGCTGCATGCCATCGTCATCACCGAGGGTCCCGAGCTGATCGTCTCGATCGACGGGACGCCGGTGGCCTGGCCCACGACCGTCGAGGACGTGCCGGCCGCGGTGGTCGGCCTCGTGCCCGAGTTGCTCGGCGTCGATGCGGTCGCTGCACTCGTCCAGAAGACCGCCGCGCACGCACCGGTGCTCGTCCGCGAGGTCGTGCCGCGCCTCATCGCGCTCCCTGCCCTCACCGAGGTCGTGCGCCAGCTCGCCCGCGAGCAAGTGCCGGTCGACGATCTCGCCGGCGTGCTCGAGGCGATCGCGCTCGCGCCGTCGACGAAGGAGACCACCGCGCTTGTCGAGCTCGTCCGCGGCCACCTGCGCCGCCAGATCAGTGCGCGCTGGGCGCCGCGCGGACAGCTCGCCGTCTACACCGTCGACGGCATGATCGAGGATGCGGTGCGCAGCGCGATCGATCGCCGCGACGGCGCATCGGTGCTCGCGCTCGAGCCCGCGATCGCGCAGGACATCGTCGCCGCCGTCCGCGGCAAGCTGCAGTCGGGCGTGATCCTCGTCAGCGGCGACATCCGCCGCCACCTGCGCACGCTGCTCGAGCCCGAGCTGCCGGAGGTCGCCGTGCTCGCCGCGCACGAGCTCGCGCCCGGCACCGCGGTGACGACCGCCGGCCGGATCGATGTGGCGTAGCCTCGCGATCGTCGCCGCGCTGGCCGCGACCGCCCGCGCGGATCGTGCGCTTCACGGCAGCATCGGCGGCGGCTCGTCGCTGCTGCTCACCGGTGATGGCGGCGATCGCCAGCGCTTCGAGCTCCAGGCCGACCTCGAGCCGCACAGCCGGTGGGGCGGACTCGTCGCGTGGCGCGGCTTCAACGGCAGTCACTCCGGTATCGTCGATGCGGGCATCGTGTACGAGGCTGGTGCCGCGCGCCCTCGCCTCGTCATCGACTTTCACGGCGACCTCGGCTGGGATCTCGATCAGCACGCGCCGATGGTCGGAGGCGGCCTGCGCACGGTCATCACGATCGTCGGACCGCTCGGCATCGCGCTCGACACCGGTGGCTACCTCGTGATCGACGGCGTCGACCACACGCGGTTCGCGATCGCCGCCGGCGCCGCGCTAGTGGCCCGGTTCTAGCGCCACGCACACCGGCTCGACGCGCGGTGTCTGCGGATGCGGCTTCGCCGAGAGCCCGAACTGCCAGCCGCAGCGCGCCGAGGTGATCGCACCGGTCTTGCTGTCGAGCCGCGCGACCCCGGCGGCCGTGATGATCGCGAGCCCGCCGCCGGCGAGCCACAGCGCCTGGTTGGCGCCCTCGATCTGCTGGACCCACACGCGCGTGCCGTCGAGCGCGACCAGCGACACGTCGTGCATCCCGAGCTCGACGAGATGCTCGCCGCTCGGCTCGGGCCACAGGCTCACCGGGCCGTCGGTCGGGAGTGTGCCGATTCGCTTGCCCGCGGCGAACACCGCAAGCTCGACCGTCCCGCTCGCCGTGCTCTCCCAGCCGAACACGTGGCCCGCCGGATCGGCCGCCGCGATCGCGCCCGGGAACTTCACCGTCGTCGTCGCCGCCGCGAGCTTGCCCGGATCGCGCAGCCAGTCGACGGTCGTCACGTCGCGCAGCGACACGTGCAGCAGCCTCGCGCCGCCGGCGCGCGCCGGTGCGAGCGGCACGAGCTCGGTCTGCGTGTAGCTGTCTGCGCCCAGCGCCGCGACCTTCACCAGCTCGAGCGCTTTCGGATCGAACCGGTACACGCTCGGTGCGTTGCCGAGCGACAGCGTCAACAGTTGCGTCGACGGCTCGTACATCAGCACGTGCGATACCGTGAGGCCGCCGCGCACGACCTTGCTCTTGCCGCCACCGACGAGCACGAGCGAGGTGGCGCCGTCATCGGTATCCGAGGCCTCGACGGCCCAGGCATCGCCGCCGAGCCAGCGCAGATCCGCGACCTGCGTGCCGGTCGGCACGGGGAACGTCGGCAAGCCCGCGACATGCAGCCTGGGATCGAGCGTCAGGAACGAGTCGCCGAGCCCGATCACGAGCTGACCGTCGATCGCCGGCTGCGCCACCGTCGGCGACACGACCTTGTAGCCGAGGTACTGCGTCTGCTTCGGCGTCGCGAGCACGAGCTCGCCGCCCACCGACGACAGCGCCCGGCCACCAGCCACCGCGAGCAGCTGCGCGGTCGCGTCGCGCGGCCCGAACGACTGGTTCTTGCCGATGAAGTGCCACGCGAGCCCCGAGCGCGTCGCGAACACGAGCGTCCCATCGTCGACGAACGCGAGCATGTCGCTCGCGAACGTGCTGGCGTGCTCGACGAGCTTGCCGCTGGCGTCGACGACCGCGACCTGATCCTTCTCGTGGACCGCGAGCAGGCTGCCAGACGGCGACAGCGCGAGCGTGGTGCCGATGTCGGCGCCGAGCTCGATCCAGTCGTTCCACGCGAGCGTGCCGCCCAGCACGATCCCGCGCACGCCGCGCTTGCCGCCGCGCTCGATCAGCGCCGCGGCGTGACCCCCGGCGACCGCCACGGTCACGATCCGTTCGCCCGGCATGGTCGCGAGCTGGCCGAGCGTCGCGCCATCGCCGTCGAGCAGAGCCACCGTCTCGTCGGCGCGCCACGCCACGAGCCCGCCGGGGGTCATCGCGATCCCGAGGTACGCCGGCTCGGCCGGCAGCGTCACGTGCGAGCGACTGTGCCCGTCTGCGTCGACGTTCGCGAGATAGAGCCCGCCGCTCGCGTCGAGTACCGCGATCGTGAAGCCATCGCTCCGCCGCCCGACCGCGAGCGCATGCGGCTCGGGCCCCACGATCACGCGCGGCTCGCGCGAGCCGTCGAGGGCGGGCCACAGCCGCACGCCGCCGAGCTCGTCCGCCGTGACTGCCGCGCTGCCATCGGGCGTCACCGCGATCGCTGCGACCGCTCCTGCCGACGGAGCCTGCGCTCCGCCCTGCGCCCCATCGGTGCGCACGAGCGGCGCGGCCGGCAGCACCGGCGCAGCAGACACGGCGGCATCGGGTGCGCGCGTCACCGGGCGCGGCGCCGGCAACTCCGGCGGCGGTGCATGCGTCCCGCACGCAGCGGCGAGCGCGAGCGCGACGACGCGGTTCATCACTCGTCATCTTCGCACACCGATCCCTGGCCCATCGGGGTCCCGGTCGGCGGCGTGTCGTACAGGCCGAAGCCCCAGCCGCATGCGCTCGCGACGCGCGTGCCGCTCGCGACATCGATCGCCACGAGCCCCCCCGGGGCGCGCACGATGAGCTGTGCGTCGTCGCTGGTGAACGCCGCGCTTGCCGCACCCCAGATCGGCAACCGCCAGCGCCGCCCGCCTGCGGCGTCGTACAGCGTCACGCCATTCGCGCCGATCGTCGCTATCGCGCCACCGTCGTGATCGGGCACCGGCGTGTCCGTGATGTTCTTCACGATGCTCGTGGTGTCGCAAAACAACGTCGACGCGCCGTCCCGCGAGTAGGCCTGCCCACGGTCATCGATCGCGAACACGTAGCCGGGCACCGCCGCGCCGCGGGACGCGACGATCTTGCCGCGCCCCTCGCGAACCACCTCGACGTGGCTGTTCGGCTCGGTCACGGCCTGCGCTGCGACGGCACCTCCGGCGAGCTCCGGGTCGAGCAGCCGGAACACGCTCGTCGCAGTGCGCAGCGGGAGATCCGCAAGATGGTTGACCGTCCCGTGGCCCGGATCGAGCGCGTAGCGATGCTCCACCGTGCCGTCGCCGATCCCGAACACGTGCGTGCGCGGCTCGTAGTCGAACCGCTGGATCGTGGTGAACACGCCGAGCTCGACCTCGTGCTCGGGATGATCGATGTCGATCATCGCGACGTGTAGCACCGAGTCTTGCTGCCTCTCGATCACGATGTGGCGGTCGTCGATCGCCTGCACGTACGAATGCCCGTTGCCCACCGTGGCGACGTGCTGCGCGACGAGCGCGTTATCGAGCCACGCGAGCCGGCTCGTCGCGACCGTGACCGCGATGCCGGTGCCGAGGACCACCTCGCCCTGCGAGCCGATGTCGTGCCAGCCGAGGTACCGCACGCGGCTCGGCGTGATCAGCGCGAGCGACGCGCCGCTGCCCGCCACCATGAAGCCGGTCGCCGCGGCACCGATCGAGCCCGACAGCTCGCCCGGCGGCGGGTTCGGTGGCGTGGTCGGTGCCCACGGATCGACGTTCGGCTGCGCCAGCGACGTCCACCACCGCGGCGACTCGCCCATCGCGACGACGTGGTCCTCATCGATGAAGCCGGTCGGTTCGCCGACCGCCACCGTCACGCTCGTGCCGAGCACGACCGCCGGCTTCACCGTCAGATCGAAGACGAACAGCTGCCGCGATTTGCCTTCCGCGCCGGCGAGGCGCTTGTGCGATGGCGACAGCGCGACTGACTCCGGCCACACCTGCGAGGGCAGCGTCACCTGCGCGCCCCACGTGAAGTCGCGCTCGATCCAGCGCATGCGACTCGACGTGCCGTCGGTGCCCGCAATCAACGCGATCGCCGCATCGCCGCGCACCGCCAGCGCCGCGATCTGTTCGCCGGGCTCCGCGACGAGCCGCCCGCGCATCACACCGTTGCCGTCGAGCCGCTCGAGGGATTGGTCCGCCCGCCGGACGACCAGGCCGTCGCCCCTCGCGACGATCTGCTCGATCCGTACCTCGCCGGCGACCGCGACTCGCCCGCGCAGCCGGCCATCGCGCCCGACGCGCAGCACCTGCGCACTCCCGGCCTCGTCGATCAAGCCTGCGACGACTTCGTCACCGTGGCGCGCGATCGCGACCGCGACCGGCACCGGGGCGATCACCGGTACCGCCTCGCGGCTCCCGTCGAGTGCCGGCCACACGCGGATGCCGCCCTGCTGGTCGACGCTGATGGCCGCCTCGCCGCCCTCGGTCACTGCAACCTCGCGGATCGAACCGCCATGTGGCGACCCGCGCCGTGGCGTCTGAACCCTGGTCGGCTCGGCCGCGATCGCGTCGCGCTCGACGTCGTGACTGCATCCGGACAGCGCGATCAGCAGAGGGATCAGACTCCTCATGCGCGGTTACAACGCACGATGATCCGGGGATGTTCTTTTCCATCTGGTAGTCCTCGTTACTCGTGTTCTTTCCGTCGTTTCCACGAGACTGAACAATTCCAGAGCGCGGTCGCTTTCTCTGAAATTGTTGTTGAGCCCTCACGCTGCGAATGGTTCAACCGTGAGTGCGCGGCCCGTTGGGGTTGGCCGCGACAGTTGGAGG
>Ga0207683_10006153_pt1 | contig 10284 bp, 10 predicted proteins | sample KBSM73metaG_FD_184333 | JGI IMG/M metagenome (GOLD analysis project Ga0207683, IMG submission 184333) | Miscanthus rhizosphere microbial communities from Kellogg Biological Station, Michigan, USA - KBS M7-3 metaG (SPAdes) (version 2) | ecosystem: Host-associated > Plants > Roots > Rhizosphere >...
GGACAGCGCTGTGACGGCCTTTGTCGTATTCAATCCCAATTCCGCGACCGGCCATACCGGCCGCGACTGGCGCGAGATCGAAGAGGCGTTGGAAAAAATCTTCCCGCTGATGACGTTCTTCGTCACCACCGCGCCCAGCCAGGCCGCGCATATGGTCCGAGATGCTTTGCGCGACGGTCATCTGGAAATCATCGCGGTGGGCGGCGACGGCACCATCAACGAAGCCTTGAACGGCTTTTTCGAGCGGGGCTTGCCGGTTTCCCCCGACGCGGTGTTCAGCTTCGTACACAATGGCAATGACAGCGCCCTGTGCCGCCGTTTCGGCATCGCGCCGGGCTGGCAGGCGGGCGTGGCGCATCTTGCCCATGCCCGTATCCATAAGCGCGATGTGGGGCGCGTCGCCTGTCTCAGTCCGCAAGGCGAGCCGGTAACCCGCTATTTCCTGGGCGCCGCCAGTTTCGGGCTCAGCGCCAGTATGGCGCGAGCCTTGGGCCGGGCGCGCATCGCCCGGCTGTTCGGGCATGGTTTTGCCCGCCGGCTGCATCATTGGATGACGCGGCTCAGCTGGCATGAGACCCGTGTACGGTTGTTGGCAGATCATTTTGATGAAATCGCGGGGATCGCCAGCGTCAGCCTGTCGCCGTCCGATGGATTGTTTGATATGCAGGTGTTGGATGGGCTTAACCAAATCGAAAATGCACGGCTGATGCGCGCCGCGCGGTTGACCGCGGCGCCGACCGTGGACACCAAAGGGGCGGTGGATGTTGAGACGGATGGGGAAAGCGCCGGCGTTCTGCCGGCCACCTTCGAAATTTACCCTGTTGGCATCAATCTCCGCGTCTGACTGGGCTTTTCGTTAATCTAGCGGCCCATGGAAAAGCTCCAGACGCGCTGGAATGGCTGGGGAATCCCGGGCTATCAGGACCCGCTTGCGGTTAACGAAGCCGCATGGCGCTGGCTGGCGCAGTCTTTCGCCATGCCCGCGCTGCTGGCGACGCCGCCGCGCGATCTGTCCGATATCGCACTGCCGCCGTCGCGGCTCACGGAAAGAGACCGCGATCTGCTTTCCATGCAGCTGGGCCGTTTCGGCGTGCAGCAGGATGTTTTCGAACGCGCCCGCCATGCCGGAGGCCGTGGTCTGACGGATTTGCTCCGCCTGCGGTCCGGCGATCTTTCATCGGCGCCCGACGCGGTGCTGTATCCGCGCAACGAAAATGATGTGCTGGCGGTGCTCAAATTTTGCGCCGAGCACAATATCGCCGTCATGCCGTTTGGCGGCGGCAGCGGTGATACCGCACCCGTTCGCGGCAGCCATGGGGCGGTAATCTCGCTCAACCTGTCGGATTTAGGCCGCGTGACCGCCATCGACACGGTATCGGGCTTGGCCGAAGTGGAGGCCGGCATCACCGGCCCAGCACTGGAACGCCAGTTGGCGGCACGCGGCATGACCCTGGGCCACCGGCCCGACGATTTTGAATTTTCCACGCCAGGCGGCTGGATCGCCCAACCCGGGATTGGCCAGGAAGCGGCGCGTTATGGAAATGTCTCGGACTGGTTGCGCGGCGTGCGGGTGGCGACGCCGCAAGGATTGTTGAAACCCTCCGGACTGCCGGACTTGAAGCCGCTGCTGCTCGGCTCGCGCGGGGCCTTTGGCGTTATCACCGGCGCCACCATCCGCATTCGCGGCATCGCGGAGAAAGAGGACCACCGCGCCTATCTTTTTCCGGATTTCGCCAGCGGGCTGGCTGCCGTGCGCGAAGCCCATCGCACCGGGCTGCCGCACAGCTTTCTACAGCTTTCGGATGATGCCGAAACCCGGCTGACGCAAGCTTTTCAGCGCGCGGACCAGGACTTCGATCTCCTCCGGCACATGTTCGACGTCTATCTCAGCATCCGCCGCTTTGACAGCGGCGCCGCACGGCTGGTCGCCGGTTTTGCCGGCAGCGAAAGCGAGGTGAAGTCGGCGCGCAAGCGTCTGGACGGACTGGCCAAAAGGCTGGGCGCTTTGCCGTTGGGGGTGGACCGGGAGTGGGAAAAACAACGTTTCAGCAGCTTGTATCGCCGCGACACATTTTTGGATCGCGGTGTCTCCATGGACGGCCAAGACTTCTCTGCAAGTTGGGCCAAGCTCCCCGGCCTGTATGTCGCGGTGCGCGCGGCGCTGAAACAGGCGATGCGCAACCATGCCCCGCGCGCCAACGCGCATGGGCTGGTGTTGTGCCGCTTGAGCGGGGCGCGCAGCGACAGCGCCACCCTGACATTCACTTGGCTGTTCCCCCGCATCCTGACCGATGGCGTCGCCCAGGCCGAGCGTATCCGCAATGCCGCCATGGCCGCCGCTTCAAGCGTGGACCCGGTGCATCACGGCCTGCAACGCGACATTCTGCGCGGCATCAAGCAGGTGGTGGACGCAAAGGCGATCCTCAATCCGGGCGCACTGCTTTAGGTAGCGTCCAACACCTGTTTCACGGCTTTGGCGGCCTTGGTGACCGCTTCATGCGCCTGGGGCAGCACGGTCTGCAGATAGATGAAGCCGTGCACCATCTCGGCATAGTCGGCCACTGTTACTTTCACGCCGGCCGCCTTCAGCTTTTCCGCATAGGCCAGACCTTCATCATGCAGCGGATCAAAACCCGCCAACATCACATAGGCCGGCGGCAGGCCCGTGAAATCCTTGGCGCGCAGGGGCGAGATTTTGGGCGAATCCGGGTCGGCGCCTGGCGCCAGATAGAGCGAATTGAAATATTCAACGGCCCGCCGCTCCAGGAAATAGCCGACGGCGAACTCCTTCAGCGAAGACGTCTCCCGCCCGATCTGGGTGTTGGGAAACAACAGCAGCTGACAGGCGATCTTCAAGCCGCCCTTCTCGCGCGCCAGTTGAGTGACGATGGCGGCCAGCATGCCGCCGGCACTGTCACCACCCACCGCGACACGGCCCGCATCCACGCCCAGTTCGGCGGCGTTCTGCTCAATCCATTGTGTCGCTGCCCAGGCGTCGTCCACCGCTGCGGGATAACGATGTTCCGGCGCCAAGCGGTAATCCAGCGCGATCACCTTGAAGCCGCCTTCGGCGGCGAACAGCCGGCACAATCCGTCATGGCTCTCCAGACTGCCGGCAATGAAACCGCCGCCATGGAAATAGATCAGGGTTGGCAACGGCCCCACCGCCGCGACCGGCGCATAGGAACGCGCGCGCAACGGCCCGCCTGGGCCGGGAATGGAGAAATTCTCCACCTTGCCCACGGCAACATCTTTGGGCCCGGTCAGTTGCATCATCCCGGCAAAGCTCTGGCGCGCCATGACCGGCGCTATGTCCCAGACCTTGGGCCGCGGAATCTGAGCCGCCCGGTCGAGAAAGGCTTTCACCAATGGATCGAGAGGCATGAAGTCCCGCAGCGGTTGCGCGCGCGGATGCTAACGCATTCGGAGGAACTTTAGACTAGGGGGACTAGTGGATAGTGATATGGGACTCGGGATCGACCCGGCCGGAATGGATGTCGCCCAGGAGAACCAGCATCAGGAACCAGAACTGGGCCCGCTCATGGGCGCCCTCGGCTTCCAGGGTCATGACGGCGCGGCTGGCATAGTCGGACGCCGCGGCGGGGCCATGTTCAGCAGCCAGATCGCCTGCAAGCCGGTAGAGGTCGCCTGTGGTCATCCTCATGGGGGAAAGCATGGCAGGCCAGGATGAACGACCTCTTAAGAGGGTATTAATCCTGCCTTTCCAATGCCTTATTCCGGAACTACACGTACGGATCGGGAATTGCTATATACTCCATCCAACAAGCGTGGATTTCCGGTGCGCGGCAAAAGCATTCTTCTGATCGTGGGCGGCGGCATTGCCGCTTACAAGAGTCTTGAACTGGTGCGCCGGCTGGCCGAACGCGGGGTAAAGACCCGCGCCATCCTGACCAAAGCGGGCGCAGAGTTCGTCACCCCGCTGTCGCTCGCCGCCCTGACGGGGGAAAAAATCTTCCAGGATCTTTTCAGCCTGACCGACGAAGCCGAGATGGGCCATATCCAGCTGTCGCGCAGCGCCGACTTGGTGGTGGTGACGCCGGCCACCGCCGATCTGATGGCCAAAATGGCCAACGGCTTGGCCAATGATCTGGCTTCCACCACCCTGCTGGCCACCGACAAGAAAGTTCTGATGGCCCCCGCCATGAATGTGCGGATGTGGAAGAGCGCTTCGGTCAGACGCAACCGCGCCGTGCTGGAACAAGACGGCGTGCTGTTTGTCGGCCCCAATGACGGCGAGATGGCTTGCGGCGAATTCGGGCCCGGCCGCATGGCCGAGCCGTTGGAGATTGTGGCGGCGATCGAGCAGGCTTTGGCCATCAAAGGCGCGCTGGAGGGCGTGAAGGCGCTGGTGACGGCTGGCCCTACCCGCGAGCCGGTGGATCCCGTGCGCTTTCTGGCCAATCACTCCAGCGGCAAGCAGGGCTACGCCATTGCCGAAGCATTGATGCGTGCCGGAGCGCAAACCACTTTGATCTCCGGGCCAGTCAGCATCGCCGCACCCGATGGCGTGAAATTGCAGCGGGTCACCACCGCGCGCGAAATGCTGGCGGCTTGCGAAGCGGCGCTGCCGGCCGACGTGCTGGTGATGGCGGCGGCGGTGGCCGACTGGCGGCCGGACATTGCCGCCAACAGCAAGATCAAGAAATCCACCGACCGCATCGTGCCCTTGATCAAGCTGGTGGAAAATCCCGACATCCTGGCCACCCTGGCCCAAAGCGCGCAAAGACCACGGCTGGTGATCGGCTTTGCCGCCGAGACAGACGATGTGGTGCAGAACGCGATTGCCAAGCGCGGACGTAAAGGTGCGGACTGGATCGTCGCCAATGATGTGTCGGGCGACGTGATGGGCGGTGAAAAGAACCGCGTGCATTTGATCAGTGAGGCCGGCGTGGAAGACTGGCCGGAAATGACCAAGGGTGAAGTGGGGCAGCAACTGGCGGCCCGTATCGCGAAGGCGCTTAAAGGGGCTGCATGAAAGTCATCATCAAGAAATTGCCGCATGGGGCCGATTTGCCCCTGCCCCACTATGCCACGCCGGGCTCGGCGGGATTGGACCTGTTGGCGGCGACGGACAAAGAGATTGAACTGGCGCCCGGCGCACGCATGGCGGTGCCCACCGGCATTGCCATCGAACTGCCGCTGGGAGTTGAGGCGCAAGTGCGGCCGCGTTCGGGGTTGGCGTTGAACCATGGCATTACCTGCCTCAATGCGCCCGGCACCATCGACAGCGATTATCGCGGCGAGGTGAAGGCCATTTTGATCAATCACAGCGATGTCGTGTTCAAGATTTCGCGCGGCATGAAGATCGCCCAGATGGTGATCGCCCGCCACGAACAGGCTGAACTGGTGGAAGCCGAGACGTTGAGCGAAAGCGAACGCGGCGCAGGCGGTTTCGGTTCGACGGGAATGAAAGTCAAAAATTAATGCTGAAACTGTCGCGCAAAACCTTGCTGGCCTTGGAAGCGGTGATCGACATCGCTTTTAATGCCCGTCCCGAGCCGGTACAGGCCAAGGAGATCACTGCCCGCCAAGGCGTGCCGCAGCGTTATCTGGAACAGGTGATGCAGCAATTGGTGCGGGCTGGAATCTTGAAGGGCGTGCGCGGTCCGCGCGGCGGCTACCGCCTGGCGCGGGAACGCCGCCGCATTTCTGTGGGCGATGTGGTGCGGGTGGCGGAAAGCATCGAGGATGACGAAGAGAAGAGTGTTCCCCGCTCGGACCTGGGCCAGCGCATTGTCGCGCCCTTTGTCGCCACCTTGCAGGACGAATTGATGAAAAGGCTGGATTCGGTGTCGATCGAGGACCTTTGCCAGCGCGCCCGTCACGCAGGTGTCGAAGCGGGCATAGAGAATAGCGCCGATTTCACCATTTAGGATTTGGAGCATCACACATGGAACAGGGCAAAGCCGGACGCGGCCGGATTTACGACTCCATTACCGAGACCATCGGCGACACGCCACTGGTGCGGCTGCATCGCATGCCCAAGGAGGCAGGCGCCAAGGCGGACATCCTGCTCAAGCTGGAATTCTTCAATCCGCTTTCCTCGGTCAAGGATCGCATCGGCGTCAACATGATCGAGGCGATGGAAAAACAGGGCATCATCGCGCCGGGCAAGAATGTGCTGATCGAGCCGACGTCGGGTAACACGGGTATCGCGCTGGCCTTTGTCGCCGCCGCCAAGGGCTACAAGCTGATCTTGGTGATGCCGGAATCCATGTCCCTGGAGCGGCGCAAGATGCTGATGATCCTGGGCGCGCAAATCGAACTGACCGAAGCGGCCAAGGGCATGAAAGGCGCGATCGCCCGCGCCCATGAGCTGGTGGCCACCCATCCCGGCGCGGTGATCCCGCAGCAATTCGAAAATCCCGCCAATCCCGAAATCCATCGCAAAACCACGGCGGAGGAAATCTGGAACGACACCAATGGCAAGGTGGACATCGTGATTTCCGGCGTGGGCACCGGCGGCACCATCACCGGCGTCGGCCAAGTGCTGAAGGAAAGAAAGCCGTCCGTGAAAATGATCGCCCTGGAGCCGGAAGATTCTCCGGTGCTGTCCGGTGGTGCGCCCGGTCCGCACAAGATTCAGGGCATCGGCGCCGGTTTTGTGCCGGTGATCCTGGACCGCAAGGTGATCGACGAAGTGATCACCATCTCCAACGAAACCGCGCTGGAGACGGCACGTCAGGCGGCAAAGCAGGAAGGCATTCCGGTGGGCATTTCCTCGGGCGCGGCGATCGCGGCGGCGCTGGAAGTTGGGGCGCGGCCGGAGAATGCGGGCAAGACCATTGTCGCCATCATTCCCTCTTTTGCTGAACGCTATCTCTCGACGGCGCTATTCGAGGGGTTATGAGCGGTTTGTCATTTTGCTCCGCAAAATGACGGACCAATGTTGAGTGAAACAGGGCAAGCGACAGACGGCGCTATCTGCCGACCCGAATACCTTCAAGCGATCCGAGCAGGCCAAAGACCTGAAGCAGCCAGATCACCACGGCAATCACCACCACGGCGTTGAGGATGGACTTAATCTTGCCGTCCATGGGGATATAGGTGTTGACCAGCCAGAGCAGCACGCCAACGACAATAAGAACGATCACAAGGGTCAAAAGCGGCATGAAAATTCCTCCCGGAAAATCTGCCTGATAAACACACAGCGCTTGAGAAAGTTCCCTAAGCCAGGCTCGCCAACAGGTCCGGCCTATCCGTGCAGATCGCATCCAAGTGCATCAGCCGCCGCATGTCGGCGGGATCGTTTACCGTCCAGGCGCCGACTTTGAGGCCCTGCAGGCGCGCATAGGCAATATTGTCCAGCGTGGCGTCCAGGAAATTGAGAAACCAGCCCTTCCCACCGGATTTCACAATCAGATCGATCACCGGTTTGGTGGGCCCCTCCAATTTGTCGGTGGTGAACCAGCAGATTCCGCCAAGCTGGGTGATCCGCGCCAGCGCCCGCCAGTCGAAACCGACATAGATCGCGCGCATCCCCATGATCGCAAAGGCCGCATCGGCCAGCATCACGGGATCGGCGCTGTCCTCGCTGGCATTGCATTTCAATTCCACAAACAGATGGAACGGCTTGCCTTCTGTCAGCGCCGCCACATCCGCCAAAGTGGGAACGGCCGCATCCGTCGGCTGCAACAAAGGGTGCGCATGGGCATAATCGCTGTCGGGCTGCGCGGTACCGACATCGAATTGTTGCAATTCCCGGAATGATAAATCCTTGATCCGCGGACCGGGCTCTGTCAGCCACACGCCATTGCGACGCGCCAATCCGGCCTTCATCCGGAAATCATGATGCACCACCACCACGCCATACCGCGTCAGCTGTACATCCAATTCCGCGCCGTCACAGCCGCGCGCCATCGCGTCCTGGAATGCCGCCAAGGTATTTTCCGGCATCAGTTGCGCGCCGCCGCGATGGGCGATGTTCAAGACTTTCATGGAAGAAAGCTAAAACCGCAGCCCCCGTTTTGCCAACCCTGTGGCATTCCAGACACCAGGTTCCGGCATAACGCCCCAGCGCGACCGGGATACAATTGACTCAAACATCGGGCGGGCGTACCTCACCCGACCTCGGGCAATGCCGCCCGTTTCAACCGGGGAGGAATGGATGTTTCACGTGCCGACATATCGATCCGTCCCCCCTGATTGCATCAGTGGCGGCATTACAATCAGGACCCGCGTGGCGAACCGGTAAGGCTTCTCTTACCGTTCACCCTCCCGGGCCTGCCCCGTGGAGGGTTTTTTATTGCCCGCTGCTTTTTTGATGGGGCGGTCCGGCTTCCGCCTAACGCCCTTTCTGTGAAACCGACATGACACCCGACCTCACCTCACCCGGACCCTTGATCCCCGCCCGCCGCCACCATGCCTGGCTGCTGGAAGGGCGCGAGTTGCTGCGCCTGGCGGTGCCCATGGCCGCCACCCAACTGGCGCAAATGGCGATCCTGGCCACCGACACGGTGATGCTGGGCCATTACAGCAAGGAAGCGCTGGCGGGCGGCGCCTTGGGCAACATCATCTATTTCATGGTCTGGCTGCTCGGCAGCGGCATGCCCATGGCGGTGTCGCCGGTAATCGCCCATGTCCAGGGCCGCCACCTCGCCAGCACAAAACCGCGCGCCAGATTATTAGATGGGCGCGACGTTCGCATCGCCGTGCGCATGGGCTTGTGGTCGGTGCTGCTGTCATCACTGCCGCTGCTGTCGGTGCTGATCTTCACCCATCCGCTGCTGTTGTTCTTCCACCAACAACCAGGACTGGCAGCGGACGCCACGACATTCGTCTCGGCGCTGGCCTTTGGCCTGCCCTTCGCCTTGGGCTTTCAGGTGCTGCGCAGTTTCTCCACCGCCTTGTCGCGCGCCGTGCCGCCCATGGTGGTGATGGTGCTGGCCATTCTGTGGAATGCGGGCTTCGACTATGTCTTGATCTTCGGCCATTTCGGTTTTCCCAAAATGGGCCTGGTTGGCGCGGGCATCGCCAGCGCCAGCTCCAATATTTTCAGCTTTGTCGCCATGCTGGCGATCTGCCTGACGGTGCCGGCGCTCAAGCGTTACCGCATCCTGCACCGGCTCAAACATGCACAATGGACATGCTTTGCCGAACTGTACCGGCTGGGCCTTCCCATCGGCGTCACCATGCTGTTCGAAGTGGCGTTGTTCAACGGCGCGGCGCTGGTGATCGGCACCTTCGGCCTGGCGCCCCTGGCCGCACATCAGATCGCCATCACCATTCCGTCTCTCACCTTCATGATACCCTTGGGCATCGGACAGGCGGCAACAGTACGCGTCGGCCTTGCCGCTGGCGCCGGAGACGGGTTCGCCGCACGGCGCGCCGGTTTCACCGCCATCGGCATGGGCGCCGCCGTCATGAGCGGTATGGCGGTGGTCTTGCTGCTCTGGCCCCGGCCGATCGCCACACTTTGGTTGCCGGATATTCCCGAGAATGCGGATGTTTTAGCTTTCGCGGTCAGTTTTCTGCACGTGGCCGCCGCTTTCCAAGTGGCGGACGGCATCCAAGTAGCGGCGTCCTTGAGCTTGCGCGGCCTGAAAGATGCGCGCGGCCCGATGTGGCTGGCAGGCGCCTCCTATTGGCTGGCAGGTGCGCCCTTAGGACTGGCGCTGGCCTATTGGGGCCATCTACAAGGCTTCGGCATCTGGCTGGGTCTAGCCTTCGGTCTGCTGGTGGCGGCCATCACCCTCACCACGCGCTTCGCGTTACTGTCAAAGAAGGCGCTGCAGCGCTAGTACCAACGCCACTGCGATTACAGCTGCGAGCAATACCACCGCCACACGCCACGGCCGTACTTGCCGTTCCTGTTCCTGGGCGATGGCGCGCGCGGTGTCGGGATGCAGCCTGACCCCGCCTTCGGTTACCATCTGGGAGAGTTCTTCGGCATTCCTGACCAGTTGCGGCAGATCCTGGGCCAGCTTGCCCAAGGCGCCGAAAGTCTCGCCGGCGCGGGTGAGCACGGCTTCGGGGCCGATATTGTCGCTCACCCATTTCTCCGCCACCGGCCGCGCTGCCTGCCAGATGTCGAAATCCGGATCCAGCCCGCGGCACACCCCTTCCACCACCACCATGGTTTTTTGCAGCAGAACCAGTTGCGGCTGAGCCTGCATGTCAAAGCGGCGGGTGGTTTCGAACAATTGCCCAAGCAACCGCGCGATGGAGACGTCGCGAGCGCTCCGCCCGAAAATCGGCTCGCCGATGGCGCGCAGGGCCTGGGCGAAGGTCTCGATGGGATGATGCGATGGCACGAAGGAAAAT
>Ga0207683_10006155_pt1 | contig 10284 bp, 8 predicted proteins | sample KBSM73metaG_FD_184333 | JGI IMG/M metagenome (GOLD analysis project Ga0207683, IMG submission 184333) | Miscanthus rhizosphere microbial communities from Kellogg Biological Station, Michigan, USA - KBS M7-3 metaG (SPAdes) (version 2) | ecosystem: Host-associated > Plants > Roots > Rhizosphere >...
GTCCGCTATGGGTCATTAGCGGACATCAAAGCGTGGATTAGGGATGTCCGCTTTACCCCCAAGAGCAGACTCGTTCATCTTCGGTATCGATGTCCGCTAAGTGCCAATAGTCAGTCATGGCGCAGCGTCTACCCAAGGCGCGACAACGTCATGAGGCTATGATCGCTTCAATTAAGGGCCCTTCATGCATCGGAGCCCTCTCCAATTCCCAGGGTCTCGCCACTATTCCCGGCTACGGCCGGCCGAAGCCTTCGCCGATCTTCACCCGGTTTAGGACAGTATTATCCGGGCGCAGCATGGAGGGGGGCCGTTTCGGCCACGCTGCACCCTGCAGTGAACTATAAGCACAAAGCACCCATGCCCCCCCCGGTCCGTTTGCGCCAATCTTGAAGCCCCTTACTTTGGACGCATTATGATTGGCGATTGGCGATTGGTGATTGTGGGTGGTTTGATGAAGGCACGCATCAAATGGGTTGAAGACCGCACGTTCATCGGCGAGTCCGGGAGTGGGCATAAGATCGTGCTTGGAACGGCTTTCGGGCCGGAGGGACGCACTCCGGGACCAAGTCCCATGGAGTTGGTCCTGATCGGCCTGGGGGCTGTTCGGGGTACGATGTAGTTCATATACTTGAGAAGAGCCGCCAGGCGATCGAGGATGTCACCGTCGAGCTTGAAGCCGAGCGCGCGCAACAGGATCCAAAAGTATTTAGCCGCATTCACATGCATTTCGTGGTGAAGGGGCGAGGGCTTACAGCAGAGAAGGTTGAGCGCGCCATCGCACTGTCAGTCGAGAAATATTGCTCGGCATCGGCAATGATCGCGAAGACGGCCTCGATCATCCACGACTTCGAGATCGTCGATACCGCCGCAAGAGGGGCGGGAACGCCCTGACGCGTCCACGGCCATGGCATCGGATGAGGCACTGAAGCATACGCCGCTGCACGCCCTGTACCTGGAGTTGGGCGCACGGATGGTGCCGTTCGCCGGTTACGAGATGCCGGTCCAATATAGGCTGGGCGTGCTCAAGGAGCATCTTCACACGCGCAAGGCCGCCGGGCTGTTCGATGTCTCGCACATGGGGCAAATCGTCGTCCGCGCAAAGTCCGGCGATGCTCGAGACGCGGCGCATGCGCTCGAGCGACTCGTTCCGGTCGACATCGCCGGCCTACCGCCCGGGAGTTTGCGTTATGCTTTCTTCACGAACGCGCATGGCGGCATTCTTGATGATCTGATGGTCGCAAATCGCGGTGATGATCTGTTGATCATCGTCAATGCAGCCTGCAAAGCGGCGGATGAAGAACATCTGCGGGCCCAAATCGGGAAGGAGTGCGAGATCGAACGGCTCGATCGCGCGCTCATCGCGCTTCAGGGGCCAAGAGCGGAGTCGGCGCTCGCAGTGCTCGCACCGGGGTGCACAAAAATGCGGTTCATGGATGTGAGAACGCTGACCTTGATGGGTGCGGAGTGTACGGTCATGCGTTCGGGCTATACCAGGGAAGACGGATTCGAGATCTCAACCTCGGCCGCCATGGCTCGCGAGGTTGCGGAGGAATTGCTCGCAAATGCTGACGTTGCGCCGATCGGACTTGGCGCGCGCGATACGCTTCGCCTTGAAGCCGGACTCTGCCTTTACGGAGCAGACATCGACGAGAATACCACGCCGGTCGAAGCGGATTTGTCGTGGGCGATCCAGAAAGTGCGCCGGCACGGCGGAGCACGCGAGGGCGGTTTCCCCGGGGCCGAGATCATCCTCGGGCAGCTTGAGCATGGTGCGCCTCGCCGTCGCATCGGCCTTAGGCCCGAAGGAGGGGCACCCGTGCGGGCCGGCGCGCCTCTTTATGCTGAGATGGACGCAAATACGCCCGTAGGTTCCGTGACTTCAGGCGGCTTTGGTCCCAGCCTTGATGCGCCCATAGCAATGGGCTATCTGCCAGCTGCGCTCGCAGCGCCCGCAACCGGGGTCTTTGCCGAGCTGCGCGGCAAACGCTTGCCTGTCGCCGTCACGACGCTCCCGTTCGTTGCACCAAAGTATAAACGCGGTTGAGCCGGCCCCATTCAGGAGGATACTTTGCTGAAGTACACAGACGAGCACGAGTGGCTAAGGCTCGAAGGGGACATTGCGACGGTAGGCATCACCGGACACGCGGCGAACCTGCTCGGCGACATCGTATTCGTCCAGCTGCCCGAGGTGGGCGCCACGCTAGCGAAAGGCGATGGTGCGGCGGTCGTCGAATCCGTGAAAGCGGCCTCCGATGTCTATGCCCCGCTCGCTGGCGAAGTGGTCGAGGTCAACCAGGCCATTGTCGACGATCCCGCAGTGGTCAACGTAGATCCGCAAGGCGCAGGTTGGTTCTTCAAGCTTAGGCTCAGGGATACTAAGGCGATGGATGGCCTCATGGACGAGGCTGCCTACAAGAAGCTAATCGAATGAGCGCCGTGCGATGAGCTCCTCCGACAGATACGAGCCCTACGATTTCGCCAACCGTCGTCATATCGGGCCAGCGCCTGAGGAGATGGCGGAGATGCTGCGTGTCGTTGGTGCCTCGAGCCTCGACGCGCTGATCTCTGAAACCGTGCCGGAGCCAATCCGCCAGGCGACGCCGCTCGATTTCGGCCGTCCGTTGTCCGAACGCGGCGTGCTCGATCGGATGCGGGCGACCGCGAACAAGAACCGCGTGCTGACGTCGCTCATCGGCCAGGGCTACCACGGCACGATCATGCCGCCCGCTATTCAACGCAATATTCTGGAGAATCCCGCCTGGTACACCGCCTACACGCCATATCAAGCGGAAATCAGCCAGGGGCGTCTCGAAGCCCTTCTGAACTTCCAGACGCTGGTCTCGGATCTGACCGCGCTCGATGTCGCCAACGCCTCGCTGCTCGACGAGGCGACAGCCGCGGCCGAGGCAATGGCGCTTGCGCGCCGAGTCACGAAGTCGAAGGCCACCGCCTTCTTCATCGATCAGGAATGCCTGCCGCAGACGATAGCCGTGCTTAAGACGCGCGCGGAGCCGCTCGGCCGGCGGATCGTCGTTGGCGACCCGTTCAAGGACTTGGACGCGGAGAAGGTATTCGGCGCGCTGTTCCAATATCCGGGCGTATGCGGCGCCTTCCACGACTTCTCCGAGCCTATGGCGAAGCTGCATGCGGCCGGGGCGCTCGCCGTCATTGTCGCCGACCCCCTGGCACTCACGCTTCTGAAGCCGCCGGGCGAAATGGGGGCGGATATTGCAGTCGGCTCCATGCAACGGTTCGGAATGCCCATGGGCTACGGCGGACCGCACGCCGCCTATATCGCCGTGAAGGACCCGTACAAACGCGCTCTGCCCGGCCGTATCGTCGGCGTTTCGATTGATGCGCGCGGAAACCGCGCCTATCGCCTCGCGCTTCAAACGCGCGAGCAGCACATCAGGCGCGAAAGCGCGACGTCCAACATTTGCACTGCGCAAGTGCTCCCCGCAGTCATCGCCTCCATGTACGCAGTATTCCATGGCCCGAAGGGGTTGAAGGCGATTGCCGAGCGTGTCCACCGCAAGGCGGTGCGTCTTGCCGACGGACTGTCCTCGCTCGGCTTCAAGATCAGGCCGGAGTCGTTCTTTGACACCATCACGGTGGAGGTCGGCCCCTATCAGGGACTGATCATGAAGAACGCCGTCGACTACGGCATCAACCTGCGAAAGGTCGGGCATGACCGGATCGGCATCACGGTCGACGAGCAGACGCGGCCGGCAACGCTCGAGGCCGTCTGGCGCGCGTTCGGCGGCTACGACCTCGTCTACGGCGACGAATATCCCAAATATCGCCTTCCCAAAGCTCTCATCCGCCAGTCGGCCTATCTCACCCACCCGATCTTCCACATGAACCGGGCGGAAAGCGAGATGACACGATACATGCGCCGCCTCGCCGACCGCGATCTCGCGCTCGACCGAGCCATGATTCCGCTTGGCTCGTGCACGATGAAGCTCAACGCAACGGCCGAGATGCTGCCGATCACGTGGCCCGAGTTCGCCGAGATCCATCCGTTTGTCCCGGCCGATCAGGCGCTCGGCTACGCCGAAATGATCAAGGACCTGTCCGAGAAGCTTTGCCAGATCACGGGCTACGATGCCATCTCGATGCAGCCCAACTCCGGTGCGCAGGGCGAGTATGCGGGTCTCTTGACCATCCGCGCCTACCACAAGAGCTGCGGCGAGGGCCACCGCGACGTCTGCCTCATCCCGGCCTCCGCGCATGGCACCAATCCGGCCTCAGCGATGATGTGTGGGCTGAAGGTCGTCGTCGTGGCGACTGACGCAAAGGGCAACATCGACCTTAAGGATTTCCGCGCCAAGGCCGAGGCCAACGCCAAGACTCTCGCAGCCGCTATGATCACCTATCCTTCGACACATGGCGTGTTCGAGGAGACGGTTCGTGAAATCTGCGCGATTACCCACGCCAACGGGGGGCAGGTCTACCTCGATGGCGCCAACATGAATGCACTGGTCGGACTGGCGCGACCTGGTGACATGGGTGCTGACGTGAGCCATCTCAACCTGCACAAGACCTTCTGCATCCCGCATGGCGGTGGCGGGCCCGGCATGGGGCCAATCGGCGTCAAGGCGCATCTCGTCCCGTTTCTCCCTGGTCATCCCGAGACCGGCGGCAATGAGCTAACGGTTTCTGCGGCTCCCTTTGGCTCGGCGTCGATCCTGCCGATTTCGTGGAGCTACTGCTTGATGATGGGCGGCGCGGGTCTCACCCAGGCGACGCGCGTCGCGATCTTGAGCGCCAATTACATCGCGAAGCGGCTCGCCGCTGCCTATGACGTGCTCTACACGGGAAGCAAGGGCCGCGTTGCGCATGAGTGCATCATCGATACGCGCCCGCTCAACGAACGCGCGGGGGTGACCGTCGACGACGTCGCCAAGCGGCTCATCGATTGCGGCTTTCATCCCCCGACAATGAGCTGGCCGGTGCCTGGAACCCTGATGATCGAGCCGACGGAGTCGGAGACGAAGGCGGAACTCGATCGCTTTTGCGATGCCATGCTCGCGATTCGCGAAGAGGCACGGGCGATCGAAGAAGGCCGTATGGATCGAAAGAATAATCCTCTCAAGAACGCGCCTCACACCGTGGAGGACTTGGTCGGCGATTGGAACCGGTCCTATTCGCGAGAAGCCGCGTGTTTCCCTGCCGGCGCATTCCGGGTCGATAAGTATTGGCCCCCAGTGAACCGCGTTGACAACGTCTATGGCGACCGGAACCTTGTGTGTACCTGTCCCACCATTGACATGTATGTGAAGGCTGCGGAATAGCCGAAAGATCTGTGCGCGCATGAGCCGGGATTGGCTCGATGCGGGTCATCCCTGCTCCGCTGATTGCGAGCCCCTCGATGGAGCAACCTTGATGCCTTCGGTGCATCGAATTCTCATCGCCGACGCGATTCACGAGCAGGCGCAAAAGCTGTTGGCTTCGCGGCCGGGTTTTGAGGTGGCCGTCGCAACGGGATCGAGCGAAGCGGAGCTGGTTGAGCGCATACCGGCTTACGACGGAATCATCGTCCGCTCGAAGACGCGCGTGACCGCGCCGGTAATCGCCGCCGGCCAAAAGCTGAAGGTCATCGGCCGCGCCGGCATCGGGGTTGACAATATCGACGTGGCCGCCGCCACCGAGCGGGGGATCGTCGTTCTGAACACGCCCGACGCCAATGCAACGACAACGGCTGAACTTGCGCTCGCCCACCTCCTTTCGCTGAGCCGCCACCTTCCTCAGGCCGATCGCTCGGTGCGTGCCGGTGAGTGGCAGCCAGCCAAATTCGTCGGGACAGAGCTCGCGGGCAAAAGCGTCGGCGTGATCGGTTTCGGAACCATAGGCCGCATCTTCGCCAGGCTGTGCCTAGGGCTCAAGATGCACGTCCTCGCCTACGACCCATTCGTGACGCCGGAGATCATCGAGCGGACTGACGCGGAACCCGTCACCCTTGATGCACTGCTGGCGCGAGCCGATTACGTGAGCCTCCACTGCCCTTTGACCGACCAGACGCATCATCTGATTGACGCCGGGCGCCTTGGGCAAATGAAGCAGGGCGCCCGATTGATCAATTGCGCGCGCGGGGCACTCGTCGATGAGGCGGCACTTTATGAAGCTTTGCAAACAGGCAAGCTCGCAGGTGCAGCCCTCGATGTCTATGGGCAAGAGCCGCCGAAAGGCTCGACCCTGTTGGCGCTCGACACCATTGTCTTGACGCCGCATCTCGGAGCTTCGACGCAGGAGGCGCAGCAGGCGGTAAGCATGAAGATCGCAGAAGATGTGGCTGCGTATCTGACCACGGGCGAGGCGGCAAGTGCCGTCAATCTGCCGAAAATTCCTCCCGAACAGCTCGCACGCGCGCGGCCTTATCAACATCTCGCACATGCGCTCGGAGGCTTTGTCGCCGCAATCACGCCCGATCCCATCACTGAGCTCGAAGTGGGCCTTTTCGGGCGCGCCGCCGAGCTCGATCCTCGGCCAATCACCTCGCAGGCGCTCGTCGGGCTCCTCGATAAGCGGCTTGCCGTCCCCGTCAATCAGGTGAACGCCGCGCAGCTCGCGCAGCGGCAAGGAATTGCTCTGCGCGAGACCCGATCCGATGCGACTCACGATTACATTGCCCTGGTCGAAGTGCGCGCGACAACCGCCACGCGGACCACGAGCGTGGCGGGAACGCTGCTCGGCGAGCGGCTGCCGCGTCTCGTCCGCATCGATGAGTACGATGTCGAGGCAGTGCCTGAGGGACATATGCTCTTCACGCGCCACGATGACCGGCCGGGAGTCGTCGGCGCACTCGGTAGCATTCTTGGCCGCGAAAATATCAACATTTCGCGGATGCAGGTCGGAAATGCCAACGGTAAGTCTGAAGCTATCGCGCTCATCGGCATTTCCGCAGCTTTGCCTGAGAGAGCGCTCGCAGAGATTCAGGCGCTGCCGGCCATCCGGCAAGTTGTGCAGTTCACTCTGTGATGACGCAGCACCCGAAATTTGGCGCGGTGTGTTTCGACTGCGACAGCACCCTCACCCGCATTGAAGGTATTGACGAATTGGCACGCCGCGGCGGCTGCGAGGCTAAGATTGCCTCGCTGACCGAAGCCGCGATGAGCGGCGCGATTCCACTCGAATCCGTCTATGCCAAACGCCTCGACTTGGTGCGACCCGACCGAGCGGCTCTTGCTTGGCTCGCAGTGCGCTATGCCGACGAAATGGTCAGCGGAGCGGCAGAGACCATCGCCACGTTGAGGCGGCATGGCAAGGCTGTCTACGTTGTCACGAGTGGACTGCTCCAAGCTGTCGCCGAGTTCGCGCGCACCCTGGGCCTTGCGCCAGCACAGGTTCATGCAGTGGAGGTACATCTTGATGTGGCCGGCGCCTACCAAGGCTTCAACACCGGCTCGCCGCTCTGTCGCAGCGACGGCAAGGCGATCGTCTGCCGAAGGATTGCCGCGACGCACGGAAGTGTCGCCATGGTTGGAGACGGCATGACTGATCTGGCCGCCCGCGCGGGCGGAGCCTACGTTGTCGGTTATGGCGGGGTCGTCCACCGAGACATCATGCGGCAAGAGGCAGACTGGTATATCGCCGGACCTTCTCTGACAGCTACACTTCCTGCCTTGCTGACCAGTGAGGAATCCCGATCTGATTGCGGGGTGTAGAGCTAGGTGGGCGCTCCAAATTAACTCGACAGCCGCTTCTCCTCAATGCTCTCGAAGGCGCGATCGAGATGATAGGCGCGGCCGATTATCGCCTCGCCTTTCGCCGCAAGGCCGGCGATGATGAGCGACAAAATGTCTCCTATGGGTCACTAGCGGACATGTCAGGCTATGAGAAAAAAGCGTCCGCTATCTCTGAAAGCAGACATTCTGCGAGGCGGCTGATATAGTCAGCTGAGCGCAAGAAGCGGACATTAAACCTGTGCTCAGGAGCGGTCACGGACTTGGCGCCGAACTATGGCGTGCATGTCGCGAAAAGAGATTCCCCGCTGCCGAACCTCGTCCCAGAGAACCATACGTACACACGTGACGCTTTCCAACAGGGTAAGACGCCCGGTGGCAGCAAGCTGCGGGTGATCTCGTAACACCCGTGGCAACCGGTAGTATGGAATTCGGCTGCATAGATGGTGGACGTGGTGCACGCCGATATTGGCGGTAAACCAGCGCAAGACATGGGGCAAGTCATAGTGCGAACTCCCGCGCAGGGCCGCCTCATGAAAGTTCCACCCCTCATCATGGGTCCAGAAGGTGGCTTCGAACTGGTGCTGGACATAAAACAGCCAGACGCCGATCGAGGCTGAGAGAAACGTAATCGGAACGTGCACCAGCAGGAATGGGCCAGCACCAACCAGCCAAATCATTATCGCGACAAGCATCGCGATTGCGATATTCGTCGCCATTGTACTTAGCCAGGGCTGCCAACCACTGCGCATCAATCCAAACGGGAGTCGTTGCCGCAAGACGAAGTGATACGCTGGACCAACGCCAAACATCATTAGCGGATGCCGGTACACCCGATACAGGACCTGGCGCCATCGGGACAACGCTAGATACTCGCTCACCGTCAGAACGTCGATGTCACCAATTCCGCGATAATCGAGATTGCCTGAATTCGCGTGATGGATAGCGTGCGTGCGTCGCCAAAAGTCATAGGGTGTCAAAGTCACGACGCCGATCACCCGGCCAACCCAGTCGTTCACCACGCGCCGGCGGAAAAACGATCCATGGCCGCAATCATGCTGGATCATGAATAGGCGCACCAGAAAGCCAGCCGCCGGAACGGAAAGCAGCAAGCAAAGCCAGTACCCGATTTCGAGCGAGGCCCACATCAAGAGCCAGAAGAGAACAAGCGGCACCACCGTAACCACGATCTCAAAAATGCTGCGTGCACAGCTCGGTTCGCGGTAGCCGGCAAGGCTCTGAGCCAACGCGCGTGGATCGCCGGTGACGGGGAGATTTGCTACCTGCTCGTTCATGCTACCGTCGAGATTTCCCGACCTCTCCAACATGGTTTTCCATGTCCGCTAGGTGCCATAAGCGGACGTATCTCCTCAGTAGCCGCTGAATGCTCGCTGCAGCAAGCTAGCCATTTCGGTGCGGCCGCGGATGGGTTTCGGCTTGACCGGCTTGACGCCGATTGATTTTTTCGAAGAGCTAATGGTTTTCGCGTCGCGCTTAACTGGAATGGCTTTCGCGTAACGCTTAGCTGGAACAGATGCCTCGGCAACGACGCTTTGCGCTTGCGCTTCATGCGACGCGATCTTGCTCTGCTCGGAATTGCTAATCGCACCTAAATATTTTCGATAGATCCACCCCGATTTCGAAGCGCCTGGTTCGATGACTTCAATCCAGTCGTTCCAATAGCGCGTGACGTGGAGCGGTGTTCCAACCGCATAAAAGCGGATGATCGGAGTGTCAACGGAAGGACCGGAATGAACTCTGGCGGGCAGTAACACCGTTACCCAAATCGACTCATGGTAATTCGTCCCAGGCGAAACTGCATGAGCAGGTTTTTCAGGTATCGCCACCGGATTCGGAACTTCATAGGAAGGGAGCGCCGAACTCGTCTGCTCAGTAGGCGGGCTATAGTCCTTGCGACTTTCGCCATGGTTCGCAACAGAGTTTGGAATGCTTAATCCAACGCGCGACCCGCCAAGGTTATACACAACAATAGGCCACGCGATATATGACGCGCCGGCGACATATGACGCGACGACGAGACACGGAACTAGTGCGAGCCTGTTCACGGCATCGTTTCACTCGCCCCACCATTCTGAAAATGCCTAAGCGGAGTTCCAGTCCCCTCGCCTAGCTACGAGGCCATTGACATTGGCCGCACCAGGGCGTCGACCAGCCAAGCCTCATCACGCCACCAAGCGTGGTCAAGTCCACAGCGGGGGCACGAGGTGTAGAACAAATCGTCAGGAATTTTTCGGAGGCTGTCAGGGTCAGTCTCTATCCCTGTCCAAACCTCCTGGCCCGTTCGCGGGCATCGAATCATAAGCAGGGGCATGACGCTCTCTCTTCGCACACTGATCGAATGACATTGAGAGAAGCGTACTGGGAAGCCCTACAAAGAACTGGTCAAAATTGCTCACCCACCGATCAACTGCCGTCGGAACCCTTTGTGATGCCGGGTGTCTCATGCAAAACCATGTTCAATAATGAGCTGTGGACTTCTAAGCCCCCGTTGTAATCGATGAAGCCCAGTTTCCTGAATTTGTTCATGAAAAAACTCACTCGCGACCTCGTCGTGCCGATCATCTCGGCGAGAGTCTCCTGG
>Ga0207683_10006157_pt1 | contig 10284 bp, 12 predicted proteins | sample KBSM73metaG_FD_184333 | JGI IMG/M metagenome (GOLD analysis project Ga0207683, IMG submission 184333) | Miscanthus rhizosphere microbial communities from Kellogg Biological Station, Michigan, USA - KBS M7-3 metaG (SPAdes) (version 2) | ecosystem: Host-associated > Plants > Roots > Rhizosphere >...
GATTGAGCTGGTACGACAGCTTCAGCAACAGGTTGCGCTGCAGCGAATAGCCCACGCCGACCTCGAGACGCTTTACGGGCGCGTCCCACGGCGCGGTTTCCTTCGTGCCGACGACTTCGCTGAATCCGAGCCAGTCCCATCGCGCGGCCGCGTAGAGGCCGGGCCGCATCTTGTAGCGCCCCTCGATCGAGTTCGACAGCGACCCCAGCGTCGGCGGCTTCAGGTCGAGGTTGAGAGGTGGCTGCGGTCCCGGGTCCGAGCTCGGGTTGCCGGGGACGCCGGAGACGATCACCTCGCCCCGCACCGCCGCGTGCAGCTTGCACTGGAAGAAGTATTCGCCGGGCTGATCGAACCGGAGCGAGAAGCTGTCGCCGGCGCGGTGGGTGGGAGCGTCGGTGCCGGGGTCGGAGTCCCACTGCAGGTCGTTGGCGGAGATCCCGGTCACCGAGTGCGCCAGGTCCGGGCCCAGCCAGTCCCAGGTAACCGTCTCGCCGAGGTCGACGTGGACCTGCGGCTGCGACCAGGCGTAGTTGGCGATCGAGACGCGGGTGTTGACCGCCTCCGCGCTCGCGGGAAGGAGGAGGGCGACCGCGGCCGCGACCGCTAGGAGACGAGGTACCAACCGTTCATCCCCTGGTGCAGATGTTGGAAGACGTGGCAGTGATAGAACCAGCGTCCCGGGTTGTCCTCGACCAGCTCGAAGGAGAACGAGTCGGCTGGGCCGAACGTTTTGTTGTCGACGATCCGCCCGTCCGGTTCGCTCCAGCGGTGGCCGTGTAGGTGGAAGGTGTGGAAGAAGTTGTCGACGCCGTAGACGTGGAAGCCGACCCGCTGGCCGACCCGCGCTTCCAGCGTCGGCGTGTTGCCGGCATAGGCCCTGCCGTTGACGCAGTAGAAGGTGTCGCGCAGGCCGGTGATCGAGGGATCGAAGGTGTGGAAGGCGAGGAAGAACTCGCTCTCGGGCCGCGCCGCGCCGCGCGGGCGGATCACCAGCGGACCGAAGAGGCCCTTGAAGACCGGCAGCGGGTCCATCGGCCCGTGGTCGTGGTACAGCCAGCTGCCTTCGGTCCCTTCGTGTGCCTCCCAGACGTAGGTGAAGGTCCGGTTCCGCTGTACGAAGCCGCCGGGGTCGGTCCACTTGCCCTTGTAGGCGCCGTCCATCTCGTTGGCGTAGAAGATCCCGTGCGGGTGCATCGTCACCGGCGCCTGCAGCTTGTTGCGGAAGTGGACGACGACGGTGTCGCCGACTTCGGCTTCGATCAGCGGCCCCGGCACCGTCGCCTTGCCGAGCGGGGATTTGAATCCGGCGCTGTACATCCGGTAGCCGTAGGCGGCGAACCGGCTCTTCCCCTTCACCTTCTGGGCCATCATCTGGTCGCGGTGGCTGGGGACGACGTCCCACTGCACCGGCTCGGCCGCGATCCAGTATTCGCGGGTCGCACCGCCGCTCGGCAGCGCCGCCAGCCGCCGCGCCCCCGGGTCGTCCCCGCGCCACTCCGCCGCCGCGACCTTCGGCGGAACCCGCACCTGGCGGGAGAGCCCCTCGACGTCGATCTTGCCTTCGTCGGTCGCGACCTCCTGGCCGGCGATGGTGCAAAGCAGTGCCCCGCCCGACAGGGCCAGGAATCCCCGCCGGTCGATCGGGTCCGGTGCCACGCCGCTACCGCTTGACGGTGACGGTCATCCTCATTTCCGAGGGATGCACCGTGCAGATGAACTTGTAGGTACCGGGCACTTCGAAGGTCCGCTGGAAGTGGGCTTCGGTGACCGCGGTCGTCGTGGTCGAGAAGCGGGACTTGTTCTTCAGCCCCGGCGGCCCCTGCTTCAGGTGGACGTCATGCGGATAGGTGTTGTACGAGGACCAGGTCCACTTCACCGCCTTTCCCTTCTTGATCGTCACCGCGCTGGGCGCGAAGTAGAAATCGTTGACGGTCACCTTCGCCGCCGGCTTCGGCGCCTGGGCGGCGCCCACCGGGACGGCGGCGAGGGCGAGGACGGCGGCGCAGGGCGCCACGGTCAGGGAGACGAAACGTCTACTGCCCCTCATCCGCAGTTCACCTCGCCCGGCAGCGCCCCGATCTCGACCGGCGTGAATTTTTCGAACGGCGGATGCGCGGCCACGCGTCGCACCCAGCTGCACTGCTGGTTCTGCGGCGGGTTGGAGCTCGCGTAGCCGAGGATCGTCGTCGGGTCGCTTTCGTCGCCGAGGTTGATCTGCAGACCGGCGACGATGTCGAGGCTGCGGACCTGGTCGGCGAGGACTTCGGCCTGCGGGCAGGCGGGGTAGATCCGGCTCAGCGGCACTTTGCCGTTGCCGGGCGCGTAGCTCGAGCCGGCGCTGTTGCCCGCCCAGCAGTTGCCGCCGCCGGTGGCGTCGTTCCAGAGGTCGAATTCGCCGTTGGGGTCGGCGCCTTCGCGCCCCATCACGTTTTCCACCACCTGGTTGTTGATGTTCTTCGCGTCGTCGCCCTCGTTGGCGACGAAGACTTCGCCCGGCCCGGAGAAGGAGGCAATGCCCCACTTGTAGTTGCCGAAGACGTTGTTGCCTTTGACGACGTTGCCGGCGCCGCCGTAGAGGACGATCCCCACCCCGGTCGGGTAGTTGACCGTCGCCCCCGCCACCTGGCCGAGGCCGCCGGAGACGGTGTGGAAGCTCGCGCCGGCGAGGAAGTAGTTGTAGTTGTTCCAGAACACGTCGTTGCGTTCGAACACGTTCCAGCCGTTCGGCTCGAAGCCCTCGCTGTCGAGCGTGTTCGGCACGATCCCGGCGCCGTTGTTGTAGAAGGCCGAGTCGACGATCTTCACGTACTTGGAGTTGGTTCCCGAGTAGCCGAGCACGTTTTCGTAGCTGCGGTCGTTCTTCAGCAGCGTCCATTGCGGCTTGCGCTGGCAGGGCTGCGGCGGCGGCGCGGTGCCGTGGTTGGTCCAGGTCTTCGAGTCGCAGGGCGTTTCGCCGACGTAGAAGGCGGAGTCGCCGTGGTGGTACCCGGCCGAGTTGATCATCTTGCCGCCGAAGCAGTTCTTGGCGAAGAGGCCGTAGGAGCGATTCGCCGAGGCCAGCAGGTTGTCCATCGTGTAGCCGTCGCAGCGCTGTCCGCCTTCGTTGGCGGCGTGGATGAAGAACCCGTTCGACTGGTAGTTCCGCGCCCACATGTTTTCCAGTACGAGGCCGTCGACGCTGATCGCCTCGATCCCGTTCTGGGCGGCGCCGAGCTCGCCCTTCGCGTTCTTGCCCTCGAGCACGACCTTCTTGCGGTCCTTCTTCGTCCCCTTGATCGTCAGGTCGTCGAAGCTCTTCTTCTTCAGGGTCCCGTCGAGGACGACGCCTTCGACGTACTTGCCCGGCCGCACCGCGACCACGACCTTCGCCCTGGCGTTGCCCTTCTTCGCCTTGAACGAGCCGGCGGCGTCGACCGCCTTCTGGATCGTCCGGTACCGGCAGCCGTGCTTGCAGACTTCGAAGGTCTTCGCCTTCGACTGCTTCTTCTTCTGCCCGCTTCCCTTGCCGGCCATTGCCGGAGCGGCGAGGGCGCCGAGGAGCGCGCATAGTCCGAGGACGAGAAGAGGGACTGCCAGCCTGTGCTTCATATCGCTCCTTGCAGCGTCGTTTTGCCGTCGACCCTGCCTCCCAGCGGGCGCACCGCCGCCGGTCCCTAACCCGGCGTTTGAAGCGTAGCGGAGCCCGGCCCCTCAGCCAGGCACGATCGTCCGCATCGCTTCTTCGAGTTCAGACACGCCAAAGGCGCCCTCGATGCGGTCGCGGATGATCCCGTCCTTGTCGACGAGGAAGGTCCAGGGCTCGGTTTCCAGGTGAAAGGCCCGCACCTGGGGCCGCGGGCCCTTGTCGATCTCGTTGTCATTCCAGATCTCCATGTGGATGAAGTCCGCCTTGTCGCCGTAGGAGTCGGCCACCTGCTGGGCGACGTCGACGACCGGGCCGCAGACCCGGCTCTGGCAGAGCGCCGGGGTGGCGAAGACGAGGACGACCGGTTTCTTGCCGACAGCGGTGGCGAAGTCGACCTGGTGCATCTGGTCCGGCGGGATCCGGGTGTCGATCTTCGCCATGTCGCCACCGACGTCAGCCGAGGTCGGGGTATGGATAACCGGCGCCTTCTCACCAACTTCTGGGATCGCCGGCGAGTTGCCGACGACCAGCGGGGCCGTGACGCGGGTGGCTTCCAGGCCCTGCTCGCCTTTCAGCATCGCGATCACCTGCCAGGGGCCCCTGCGGTCGAAGTCGACCTTCGGGACGACGTAGACCGTCGTCGCCTCGCCCGGCCCGCCGGCGCCGGTCGCGCGATACGCGGGCTTGGTCTCGAGCGAGGTGACCTGCGCCGGCAGCGGCCCCGTCACCGGGCTGGTCGCGTCCTTGGCGAAGTAGAGCGCGACGTCGGCGTCGTCCACCTGTTCGTTGCCGAGGGTGAAGACGCCGAATGGGTAGCGGTTCTCGCCGACCTCGAAGGTCTGCGCCGCGGGCGCCACCACCAGCTTCGATTCCTTCGCCCCGGAGTGCAGCAAGAGGTCGTCGATCGTCTTGCCCTTTGCCGAGGGGAACTCGGCGGCGGCAGGGGCCGGCCGCGAGTCGTCGCTCGAGCCGCCGCAGCCGGCGAGTACCAGTGCCGCCACGAAAGCGACGACGCAGAGATGGCGGAGCGGGGCGAAGCGCACGCGGAGAAGTTACAGATCGCCGTCCCTTGGGCTTCGAAACGCCCTTGGAAGTCGCCGGGTACCGCCCGGTATTCCAAGAAACGGGACTCTCTTCGATCGTTCGGAGGCTTATGATTCACGCGCTGCTCGGCGTGGGGGACACCGAGTCGCCAGACAGAGCGGGGGGTTACTGGAACAGAACCCGCGAACAATGGAGGAGGCGTCGATGTCAGGGAAGAAGCTTGTCGTGCTGCTGGTGGCCGTTGCCGCGCTGTTCGCGGCTGTCCCCTCGAACGCGGCGGATGCCACGCGCGAGAGCTACAAGGAAGCCGTCGAACCGATCTGCAAGGCGAACACCGAAGCCAATGAAAAGATCCTCAAGGGCGTGCGGTCGAAAGTGAAGGCGGGGAAGTACGCCGCCGCCGCCAAGCAGTTCGACGGTGCCGCCAAGGCGCTGAAGCGGACGCGCTCCCAGCTTCTCCAGGTCCCGCAGCCGCCGGAAGACACTGCCCAGCTGACGAAATGGCTTAGCTACGTCAAGACCGAGATCCAGCTGTTCGAATCGATCGCCGCCAAGCTGCGCAAGGACGAAGCCACCGCCGCCCAGAAGATGGTGGTCCGCCTCGTCAGCAACGCCAAGCAGGCGAACAACCAGGTTCTCGATTGGGAATTCCGCTACTGCCGGTTCCAGCCCTCGAAGTTCATCTGAGGAGAGACCAGACGCCGCGAGGTGCGGAGGCGCTGAGCGATGACGGTGATCGAGGGCGCCCGGACCCCCCGCGAGAGCACCCGTGCCTTCGCGGCGTCGATCAGCCGCGGCGACCTCGACGCCGCCGCGCACTGCTTCACCAAGGACGCCTGCCTGATCACCCCGGACGCCACCGCCGTGCGAGGCCGCGACGAGATCCGGCCGATCCTGCACCAGCTGATCGTCGTCGGCTCGCGGGTCGAGGTTCAGGAGAGCTCGATCGTCATCGCCGGCGAGGTCGCGCTCGGGACCGAGCGCTGGGTGCTGACCACTCCGGGGTCCGAGGGAACGCCATTCACGAGGACGCTGACGCCGACCTTGGCGCTGCGCCAGCTCGAGGACGTCTGGAAACTCGCGGTGGCGATGCCGTGGGGCCGTCGCTGATCGGCCGCCACCGTCTAGAATCGTCCTGAGCGTACGGCTTCACAGGGGGCCGACCCGCCCGGATAGCTCAGTTGGTAGAGCACTTCCATGGTAAGGAAGGGGTCACGAGTTCGAGTCTCGTTCCGGGCTTCCCTGGCTACTCGGCCAATGCCTCGCAAACCGCTGTAGGCTGCCGCCGTGGACTTCGCCCTCTCCGACGAGCAGAAGGACTTCGTCGACGCGATCCGTGACTTCTGCGACCGCGAGTGCGGGACGCAGTACCAGCGCGAGCGGCTGACCGACGGCTACCGCGAGCATCACAACTTCGACATCTACAAGCAGATGGCGGAGCTGGGCTGGCTCGGGGTGACGATCGACGAGAAGTACGGCGGCTCGGGCGGCTCGATGCTGGACGCCTGCCTGTTCATGGAGGAGACCTCCCGCGGCCTGGCTCCGATCGGCGGCTATGCGACGACGCTGATCGTCGCCGGCGCGACCGAGCGCTTCGGCACCGAGGCCCAGAAGGAAGAGATCCTCGGCGGGATCGCCTCCGGCTCGGTCGAGGCGATCGCGATGACCGAGCCCGAGGCCGGCTCCGACGTCGGCGCCCTCTCCTGCAAGGCCGAGGCGGTCGACGGCGGCTTCGTCATCAACGGCCAGAAGGTCTTCTGCTCCAACGCCCACATTTCCGACCACGTCCTCGTCGTCTGCCGTACGAACAACGCCGGCAGCAAGCACGAGGGGATGACGATGATCTGGGTGCCGAAGGATGCCGAGGGCATGGAGGTCGTCCCGATCGAGACGATGGGCGGGCGCGAGACCAACCACCTCTACTTCACCGACTGCGCCGCCCCCGCCGACGCGGTCCTCGGCGAGGTCGACCAGGCCTGGATGCAGCTGATGGCGGGGCTCAACGTCGAGCGCTTGATCCTCGCCGCGACGATGCTGGGGATCGCCCAGCGCGCCTTCGATGACCTCCTGCTCTACGTCAAGGAGCGCCGCCAGTTCGACCGGCCGATCGGCTCCTTCCAGGCCCTGCAGCACCGCATCGCCGACCTCGCCACCGATCTCAAGGCCGCCCGGCTGATGACCCACTGGGTCGCCTCGATGGTCGACGAGGACCCCGACCGGATGCTGCCGCGGGAGGCTTCGATGGTGAAGCTCTTCGTCACCGAGGTCGCCAAGCGCACCACCCTCGAGGGGATGCAGATGATGGGCGGCTACGGCTACTCCTCCGAGTACGACATGGAGCGCCTCGTCCGCACCTCGCTGGTCTCGACGATCTACGGCGGCACCTCCGAGATCCAGCGCGGCATCATCGCCAAAACGCTCGGGCTCTAAGGCCTCCTCAGAATCTGCGTCAGGCAGTCGCAGCCAGCTGGCCGCCGTCGACCAGGGCCGGTTCGCCGATGTGGAAGCCCTGGGCGTAGTCGATCCCGAAGGCGCGGACCAAGGCGAGCGTCTCGGAGTTCTCGATCCCCTCGGCGACCGTCTCCTGCCCGAACGCCTTGGCGAACTGGACCAGGGCCTGGACGAGGCGCTGGTCGGTGGGGGAGGAGGGCAGCTCGCGGATGAACTCGACGTCGATCTTCAGGTGCTGGATCGGGAGTTCCTTCAGGTAGCTGAAAGAGCTGAAGCCGGTGCCGAAGTCGTCGAGCCCGAGGCCGCAGCCCATCTCGGTGACCGCCTGGGCGAAGGCACGGGCGTGGTTCATGTTGGAGATCGCTGCCGTCTCGGTTATCTCGAAGTCGAGCCAGGCCGGGTTGAGCCCATCGGCGATCGCCGCCCGCACGTCGGCGATCAGCCGCGGGTCCGAAAGGGAGGCGCCGCTGACGTTGACCGCGATCGGCTGCGAGCGCCCCGCCAGCTCGATCGCCTTCGAGAGCACCAGCCGGTCGATCTCGGTGATCAGCCCCAGCTGCTCGGCGGTGGGGAGGAAGGAGGAAGGCGGGATGATGTCGTCGTTGTCGTCGAGCATTCGCACGAGCAGCTCCTCGCGCGCCACGCACTCTTTGCGCAGGTCGAAGATCGGTTGCGCGTAGACGACGATCCGCCGCTGGTCGATCGCCTCGCGGATGCGGTCGCCCCAGGTCAGCTTCAGGTTCGGGCCGCTGGCGGCGTCGACCGCGCGCCCGCCTCCCGCCTCCTTCGCTTCGCAGAGGGCGATGTCGGCGGTGATCATCAGGCTTTCCGCCGTCGTCGCCTCGGCGCTGCCGCCGAAGGTGGCGATCCCGACGCTGGCGCCGACGGCGGGGTTCCCCCGCTCGCGCACCAGGGCGATCAAACGCTCGGCCATCGCCATCGCCTGGCTCGGGGTGGCGCGCGGCAGCAGCAGCCCGAATTCGTCCGCGCAGATCCGCGCCGGCAGATCGTCGGCGCGCGACTCCTCGCGCAGCGTCGTGGCCACCGTCTCCAGCAGACGGTCGCCGGCCTCGTGGCCGAGCGAGTCGTTGACGATGTGGAAGGAGTCGATGTCGAGCAGCAGCAGCGCGCCCGGCCGCTCGCGGTAGAGCGGATCGAGGATCCGTTCTTCCATCGCTTCCACGAAGCTGTCCCTGTCGTAGAGACCGCTGCTGTCGATCGCCTCTCGCACTGTCCGTCCTCGTGCCCGTCGCGTTTGCCGTGAAAACGACTGTACAAAGAATTGGGTAGGGCGTGTGTGCCATTACCTGACTGGGCGGCGTCAGCCAGTCCCTGCCTGTCGCTGAGCGCTATCCTTGCCGCAGCCTCGCGCTTCGGCCCGGGGTTTTTCTTCTGTAACGACGACCTTCAGGCATGGAACGAGGGAGACGATGGCTCGCGGAGATGTCCGCATCGCGGTGACGATGGCTTGCGAAGAGTGCAAGCGGCGGAATTACCAGACGAACAAGTCCCGGCGCAACTCTCCGGACCGGATCGAGATGCGCAAGTACTGCCGCTGGTGTGGGCACCACACCCCTCATAAGGAGACCCGGTAGCTCCTAATGGCAAAGACCCGCGCACAGCGCAAGGCCGAGCGCCGGGCTCGGGAAGCTGAAGAGCGGAAACGCTCCGGCGAGCACGAGAGTGCCGTCGAGGCACAGCGGGATACGCAGGTCCCGATCTCCGGCGACGAGGCGCTGATCGAGGCGCGCGAGCGCGGCATGGCCGCCGGCGCCTCCGAGGAGGCGCTGCGCCTCCCCGAGGACCCGCAGCCCTCGCGCGGCGACAAGCGCTCCGAGAAGCGCGCCGCCAAGGAAGCTGAAAAGCGCAAGCGCGAGGAGCAGAAGCGCCGCGAGCGCGAGCAACTTACGAAGAAGCAGAAACAGGCCAAAGCCGAAAGGCAGCGCTCCGGTTTCATCGGCTTCCTCATATCCTGTTGGCAAGAGCTGAAGAAAGTCCAGTGGCCTGATCGCGAGACGCTGATCCAGGCGACCGCTGTGACCATCCTCTTCGTCGCCGTCGCGGCCGCCTACCTCGGTGCCCTCGACGCGGCCTTCAGTTGGCTCATCAAGCAGATCCTCTGAGCGGGATCCCGAACAAAGGCTTCCTTAGATGTATCGCTGGTACGTGATCAACACCTATTCCGGGCACGAGAACAAGGTCAAGCACAACCTTGAGCACCGGGTGCAGACGATGAGCCAGAACCGCAACGTGCGGCAGGTCGTCGTCCCCACCGAGCAGGTCACCGAGATGAAGGACGGGCAGAAAGAGACGAAAGAGAAACGGACCATGCCCGGCTACGTCCTGGTCAACATGGAGATGACCGACGACTCCTGGAACCTCGTCAAAAACACCCCCGGGGTCACCGGCTTCGTCGGCGCCGAACGCAACAAGCCGGTGCCGCTCTCGAAACCGGAGGTCGATCGCCTGCTCCACCGCGAGACCGCCGAGCGGCCCCGCACCCAGGCGCAGTTCGCGATCGGGGAATCGGTCAAAGTCATCTCCGGCCCGCTTTCGGACTTCTCCGGCGAGATCGCCGAGATCAACGAGGACGCGGCGAAACTCAAGGTGCTGGTCTCGATCTTCGGCCGGGAGACCCCGGTCGAGGTCGGCTACGACCAGGTCAAGAAGATCTAGGTCGCGAAGACCGCTACCCTCCCGAACCCCTCATGGCGAAGAAAGTCCTCACCCTCATCAAGCTGCAGATCCAGGCAGGTAACGCCAACCCGGCGCCGCCGGTCGGCCCCGCCCTGGGTCAGCACGGCGTCAACATCATGGATTTCTGCAAAGCGTTCAACGCGCAGACTCAGGGTGAAGGCGGGACGATCATCCCGGTCGAGATCACGGTCTACGAGGACCGCTCGTTCACCTTCATCACCAAGACGCCGCCGGCTGCCGTCCTGATCAAGGAGGCGATCCGGATCTCGAAGGGGTCGGGGGAGCCGCACGTCAACAAAGTCGGGACGATCTCCGACGCCCAGATCCAGGAGATCGCCGAACGGAAGATGCCCGACCTCAACGCCAACGACATCGACGCCGCGAAGAAAATCATCGCTGGCACCGCCCGCTCGATGGGCGTCGACGTCGCCTAGGAGACTTCATGGCCCACGGCAAGCGATACCGCC
>Ga0207683_10006158_pt1 | contig 10283 bp, 16 predicted proteins | sample KBSM73metaG_FD_184333 | JGI IMG/M metagenome (GOLD analysis project Ga0207683, IMG submission 184333) | Miscanthus rhizosphere microbial communities from Kellogg Biological Station, Michigan, USA - KBS M7-3 metaG (SPAdes) (version 2) | ecosystem: Host-associated > Plants > Roots > Rhizosphere >...
GTCGCGGCCGAACGCGCACGGGTCGCGACCGAGGGCGCGGGCGCGAGGCTGCTCGCACTCCAGGCGCCGGACGGGCGATGGGGAGGGGCGGCGTGGAACCGCGGGTGGGATTCCACGATGCACGTCCTGCTGCTCCTGCGGGAGATGGGCCTCGATCCCGAAAGCGGCGAGGCGCGGCGCGCGGTCGGCCTCGTTCGCGACCGCGTGACGTGGCAGGGATGCGGTCCACCGGAAGTCCACGACAACCGCTTCTTCGCGGGCGAGGTCGAGCCGTGCATCAACGGACAGGTCGCCGCGGCCGGCGCCTACTTCGGACAGGACGTGCGGAGCCTCGTCGACCGGTTGCTCGCCGAGCAGCTTCCCGACGGCGGCTGGAACTGCGAGGCCGAAAACGGCTCGACGAGGTCGTCGTTCAACACCACGATCTGCGTGCTCGAGGCGCTGCTCGAATACGAGCGGGCGGCCGGCGGCAGCCCCGAGGTCACGGAGGCGCGCCGCCGCGGGGAGAGCTATTTCCTCGAGCGCCGGCTCCTGCGCCGCCGGTCGACCGGAGAGGCGATCGAGCGGGATCGCAAGAGCGGCGCCACGTTCACGCGCTTCGCCTTTCCGACGTGGTGGCATTACGACGTGCTGCGGGGGCTCGAGTACCTCCGCCGCGCCGGCGTCGTCCCGGACGAGCGCGTCGCCGAGGCGGTCGAGCTCGTGGAATCGAAGCGCGACGGCGAAGGCCGGTGGCCGCTCGAGGTCCGGTATCCCGGCAGGATGCCCGTCGAAATGGACGAGGGCGAGGGCCGGCCGAGCCGGTGGAACACTCTCCGTGCCCTGAGAGTGCTGGACTGGCATTCAGCAGGTGAGTAAGGGACAAGTTGCGGGGAGAAGCGCGATGATGTCGAAGTGGGGACTCGACCGATGAGATCGTCGCGACGCCTCTCCTTCGTGCTGGTCATTCTCCTCGCGTCGGCGGGCCGGGCGGAATCGCCGCAGGCCGCGAGCGTCGAGAGCTCGAGCGGAAGCCGCCTGGTATCACCGGCGGTGGTGGCGACCTGGATCGTGCGGAAGGAGCCTCACGGCACGTCGCAGCTGGAGCTGCTCGTTCTCTGGCGGGGAACCCCGGGGTGGTTCATGCGAGCAGGCTCGGAAGAGTCTTCCAGCAGCGACTCGATTCAATCCACGGAGGATGACCGGGGAGGCGGAACCGTGGTCGAGCAACTGTCGTATGGAGGTCTTCGCCTCGAGCTGGAATTCGACCGCGGCAAGCGTACGGCGCGCGTCCAGAACCACGACGTCGGTCTCGAGTCCGCAAACGTGATCCTCGTGGACGAGGTGGACGCCGCGGACGGACCGCAAATCGCCGGCTCCCTGCAGGTGGACCCCTCGTTGACGAGCGAGCCCGCCGAGGTGGAGACGATCGTTCGCCGCAGCCCGGAAATCTATGACTTCCTGCGGTGCGATACCTCCGTCCCGGACGCGTCGACGCAGCCGGCGATCGAGGCGATATGCGCACGGATGAAGCCGAAGTGAACGCGTGACCGTCGAGATCGGGCGCGTCGAGGCCATCTTCCGGTATCCCGTGAAGTCCATGGCGGGCGAGCGGCTCGAGTCCGCCCAGCTGGGCTGGCACGGGCTCGACGGCGACCGGCGCCTGGCGTTCCGGCGCCTCGACAACCGCACGGGGTTTCCGTGGCTGACGTCCACGAAGCTTCCCGACCTTCTTCTCTTCACTCCGCGGCGCCGTGACGGCGGCGCCCCAGGAGATCTCCCGACGCACGTCCGAACCCCGGACGGCGACGAGATGCCGGTCTTCGGGGAGGAGCTGGCCGCGGAGGTCGAGCGTCGCCTCGGATCGCCCGTGCAGATGATGCAGCTGCGGCACGGCATCTTCGACGACGCGTGCATCTCCGTGATCGCGGACGAGACCATTCGCGAGATCGGGCGCCAGTCGGGACTGGGCCCGACGGTGGACATTCGCAGATTCCGTCCCAATGTGGTCGTCCGGTCGTTGCGTCCGGTCCCCTTCCAGGAGGACGCGTGGCTGGGGGGCGCGCTCTCGTTCGGCGCCGGGGACGACGGTCCCGCGATTGCCGTGACGATGCGCGACGAGCGTTGTTCGATGGTGAACTACGACCCCGACACGGCGGCTCCTTCGCCGGAAGTGTTCAAGACGGCCGTCCGCGCGAACGGGAACAACGCGGGAATCTACGGGACGGTCACCCGCATCGGGCGCATCGCGGTCGGACAGCCCATACTGTTTCGTCCCGCGAACGAGGAGAGGCAACCGGAATGATCCACGCGGAGTCCCGACGGACTGCGTACCGGATGCTGCCGATGCTCGCTGTCGCCATGGTCAGCGCCTGCACGTCCGTCGCCCGGCTCACGAATCTGGCCGACGCCTCGTGCCAGGCCTCGTTCGAGACGGAGATGCAGACCATCCTCGGCGGACAGGGCGAGACGCCGGAGCACGCGGCGAAGCTCGCCCACCGCGCGGTCACGATCCTGACGCTGGGCGACCTCGGCCCGCGGCCGTTTCTCGTGGCGGCTCCGTCCGGCACCGACTACTCGTTCTTCGTGGAGAAGACGAAGTCCGGCTGCATCCTTCGGCTCTACGGACGGGAAAAGGGCTTCGTCAGCTACACGAACAACCTGACCTACATCGACTCGCGGACGCTCCAGGGCTGTTCGTGCTCGGAATGAGGACGGCGGCGGTGACACGCTCCGGACACTGCGCTAGAGTGCCGGAAGTCCGCCAACGGCATGAGTCCCCGGCGAGGTCGTAACGAAATGACCGACCGTCCCACCGAGCGCATCCCCGCCAAGGGCGCCGAGCGGCACGCGGCCTGGGTTCGAATCTCGCACTGGATCGTGACCGCGAGCGTCTTCGCGCTCGTGTTCAGCGGGTTCGAGATCCTGATGGTCCATCCGCGTCTGTACTGGGGCAACGCGGGCAACGACCTGACGCCGGCGCTCCTCGAGCTGCCGATCAGCCGGAACTACAAACACCGTGGCTACGACCAGCCGCGGCCGTTCTTCGCGTCCTCCGGCGGCCCGGTCAGCGCCAGCCGGACCTACGACATCTTCAATCAGAACGGATGGGGACGAAGCCTGCACTTCCTCTCCGCGTGGCTCCTCGTTCTGCCCGGAGCCGTATACCTCCTCGTGGGTCTCCTCCGCGGCCACTTTCGCTCACACCTGTGGCCCCGGATGAAGGAGCTTTCGCCCGGCCTCGTCCGGCGCGAGCTGGTCGATCATCTGCGGTTCCGAATTCCGCCCGCGCGCGGCGGCCCCCGTTACGGTCTGCTGCAGAAGTCCGCGTACACGTTCGTCGTGTTCGTGGCGGCGCCTCTGATGATCCTGACGGGCCTGACGATGTCTCCCGCGGTGACCTCCGCGGTTCCGTTTCTCCTGCGCCTGTTCGGCGGCTACCAGTCCGCGCGCACGATCCACTTCTTCACCTCCGTCGTCGTCGTGCTGTTCGTGATCGCGCACGTCGTGATGGTCGCCAGGTCGGGATTCCGGCGTCAGATCCGGGCGATGACGGTGGGGGAGTGACATGAAGAAAGAGAGACTCATCACCCGCCGCGGCGCGATCGTCGCGGGGGTGGCCGCCGTCGGCGGCTTCGTCGTGGCCCGGCGCTTCCCGAAGATCCTGCCGCCGACCTGCGGCAACGTGCTGCGGGCGGGCGATTCGTTCACTTACGGGGCGCAGCGCGCGCTGCTGGGTCAGTCGCTCGTCCGGGAGTACGCCGCGAGCGACGTGACCTCGTTCCCGGCGACCGGCACGACCGATCCGGGCGTCAAGATGAAGAGCGAGCTCGGCGAGGCGTATCGGCGCATGCAGGCCGGCGCGTTCGCGGAATGGCGCCTCTCCGTCGAGGGAAGCGTCGCCCGGCCGCGCGCGTTCTCGCTCGCCGAGCTGAAGCAGTTCTCGCCGCGGACCCAGATCACGCGGCACACCTGCGAGGAGGGCTGGACCGCCATCGCACAGTGGACGGGCGTGCCGCTCAGTGCGGTGCTCGACGCCGTCGGCATCCTGCCCACCGCCCGGTTCGTGGTGTATTCGGCCTACGACGACTGGATCGACAGCATCGACCTGCTCGACGCGCTGCATCCTCAGACGATCCTGGCCTACGGAATGAACGGGCGGGATCTGCCGCTCGCGCACGGCGCGCCGGTGCGCCTGCGCGTGGAGCGGCAGATGGGCTACAAGAGCATGAAGTACCTGCGGCGTCTCGTCGTGACGGACCGGTTCGAAGACGGCGGCGAGAAGGGAAACATCCAGACCGGCTGGGCCTGGTACACGGGGATCTGAAGGAGCGAGCCCGCCGACGGACCACGTCGTCCTTCGTCGCGGCCTAACGAACCGGCGAGGCCGCGGTCCTCGCCGAATCACCGGCGTGAGCTCGATCGAGGAGATGAGCATGTCCAGAGAGATCGTGCAGACGGACCAGGCGCCCCGGGCGCCGAGCTACAGCCAGGCGGTCAAGGCGGCGGGGCTCGTCTTCGTCGCGGGTCAGGGGCCGTTCGACCCGGCGACGGGCGAGGTGGTCGGCCAGACCATCCAGGAACAGACCGCGCAGTGCCTCCGCAATGTTTCGGCGATTCTCTCGGCCGCGGGCAGCTCGCTCGGCCGGGTCGTCAGCGCCACGTTCATCCTCGCGGAGGAGTCGGACTTTCCCGGAATGAACGAGGAGTGGGCGAGGTGGTTTCCGAGCGAGCCTCCGGCGCGGCAGGGTGCCAAACTGCCGATTCGTCCCAAGGGAATGAAGGTCTCGATCGCGGTCATCGCGGAGGCGTAGCACTGCTCGCTCGGTCGGTCGGGGGCGCTGCCTGCGGGTGTAATCCGCGTGGACGCGCTCCACTGACCGGCCGCGGGCGCTTCAGCCCGCGAAGGGTCCGCCGCGCCACTCCGGCAGGGCGCGCTGCCCGGCGGCGACCTCGAAGGCGGCGCGCGCGAGCAGGCGCGTCGAGTCCAGGGTCGGAAGCGGGCTGGCGTCGGGCGAGACGAGCAGCGGAATCTCGGTGCACACGAGCGCGACCGCGTCGCAGCCCCGCGCCGCGAGATCCGCGATCACGCGCAAATACTCCTCGCGCGAGCCCGCGTCGAAGACGCCGTTGACGAGCTCGTCGAAGATGACGCGGTGGATCATCTCCCGGTCGGCGGGCTCCGGGAGCACGGGAGCGATGCCGCGGCCCGCGAACGCCCGCGCGTAGACGGGGCCCTCCATCAGGTATTTCGTGCCGAGGACGCCGACGCGGCGGCGCCCGTCGCGAACCGCGCGATCCGCGACGACCTCGGCGATGTGCAGCCCGGGGAGGGGGAGAGGCTCGCCCGGCTGCTCGAGGGCCATGTGAGCCGTGTTGTCGGGGCAGACGAAGAAGTCCGCCCCGGCGCGGGCGAGCCGCCCGATGCTCGCGCTCAGAATCCCCCGGATCGAGACGTAGTCGCGCTTCTCCCAGGCGTCCATGCTGCGCGCCATGGAGATGCAGTCCAGCGTCACGTCCGGATGGTCGTGCGCTCCGAGCTCCCGGAACCCCTCCTGGCAGAACGCCAGGAAACAGAGCGCCGCGCCCTCGGTGCTGTGCGCGAGAATTCCGAGATGCCTCATGGTCCCTCCGGGGACGCCATGATGGCAGGAGCTTTCAGGATCCGGAACCAGGGTGTATGACTCGGCTGGCCGCGGCCGCCGGCCGGCGAGGGAGGGCCGCATGGACGTCGCGTTGAGAGTGTTCGAAGAACCGGACGAGGTCCGGGAGTTCGAGAAGGGGAGATTCGAGATCGTCCGCGTCGGCGGCGTGACGGTGGGCCGCGCCACGTACCAGCCGGGGTGGAAGTGGTCTCTGCACGTCGGGCCCGGGGTCGGCGCCGCCCGCTGCACGGTCGAGCACGTCGGGATCGTCGTCTCCGGCGTCGCGACGGCCGCGTTCGACGACGGCCGCGTCGTCGAGCTGCGCCCCGGCCACGTGTTCCACATTCCCGCCGTGCCTCACGACAGCTGGGTCGTGGGCGAGGAGCCGTACGTTTCGCTGCACCTCATGGGCGCGGACCACTACGCGGACCGCGACTGACGACGACGACCGGCACACAGGACGAAGAGGAGAGGCACCATGGCCGAGATCACCGCTGCCGACAGAGAGCTGCTTCGCGATCCTTTCCGCGACCCCATCGCCACCGACTGGGACAAGTACCGGGTCGTCCTCGAGAACGACCGCGTGCGGGTCCTCGAGTATCGGGACCAGCCGGGCGAGCGGACGACGCCGCATCATCACGCCGACTTCGTGCTCTGCGCGCTCACGAGCTTCACCCGAAGGTTCGTGCTGGCAGACGGCCGGGAGGCGGTCCGCGAGGTCCGGGCCGGCGACGTCGCGTGGAGCCCGGCCCAGTCTCACATCGGCGAGAACGTCGGCTCGACCGACACGCACGTGATCATCATCGAGCTCAAGTGATCGACGGGACCTCCGTCAGACGCTCCGCCGTTCCGCGCTGAACGCATGCCGGCCGTCACCCTGAGAGTCAAGGTGAAGCCCAACGCCCGGACCTCCTCGCTCGAGCAGCTGCCCGACGGGACATGGCTCGCGAGGTTGAAGGCTCCTCCCGTCGACGGCAGGGCGAACGAGGAGCTCGTCGCGCTCATCGCGGAACGGTTTCACTGCGCGCGGAAGTCCGTCGAGCTAAGATCCGGCGCGGCCGGCCGCACGAAGGTCCTCACCGTGGAGGTCGCATGAACGGAAGAAGATGGTTTCGCCTGCTGATCGTCCTCTCTCTGTGGGTCGCGGGGAGCGCGGCCCGCGGGTTGCCTCGTAAGACGGACGAGATCGTCGGCACCTGGCGCGGCACCTCGACCTGCGTCGACCGCGTCGCCGCTCCCTCGTGCAACGACGAGCAGGTCGTCTACGAGGTCGCGACGTCGCCGGATGCGCCGGAAAAGGTCACGATCAAGGGCGACAGGATCGTCGACGGCAAGCGAGTGTTCATGGGAGATCTCGAGTACACGCCGGCGAAGGACGGATCCTGGACCGCCGAGTTCCAGTCGCCGCGGGTGCACTCGCAGTGGCGCCTCGTCGTCAGCGGAGACTCGATGACCGGAAGCGCGATCCTGCTCCCGTCCGGGGCGGTCGTCCGGCGCCTGGCGCTCCAGCGCGAGAAGTGAGAAACGGACGCCGGGACGCGGGACCGGCTCTCGTGACGGCATCCGAGGACCGGGTCGCGCGTCGATCCGGCGCGACGACCCCACCCGCGTCATCGCCACCGTATACTCGCCTGCGATGGAGAAGACTGCGAGCGTGCGGCCCGGCGCGGCGAACGACGGCGTGGATCCGGTCGCGTTCGCGTGCGAGCGCGCCGAGAACCTGATCCGCGAGAACGCTCCGCTGCACGAGATACTGACGTGTCTCGTCGCGGCGGCGGAGAGCGTCTCCTCTTCGGGTGCGGTCGCCTCCGTCCTGTTGCTCGACCGCAACGGTCTGCTGCGCAACGGCGCGTCGCCGAGTCTGCCACGCGACTATCTCGACGCGATCGACCGCCTGAAGCCCGACGCTGCGGTGGGGACGTGCGCCTCCGCGGCGGCGACCGGCCGCATCGTCGTCACGCCGAGCTTCCTGGCCGATGACAAGTGGGCGGAGCTGCGCCACCTCCCGCTCTCGCTCGGCTTTGCGGGCGCCTGGAGCATGCCGATCAAGTCGGGACAGGACGGTCGCGTGCTCGGCACCTTCGGCACGTATTACCGCGACGTGCGGGAGCCGTCGCCGCGCGAGATCGAAGCGGTGCGCACGCTCGCCGGGACGGCGGCCCGAGCCGTCGAGTCCGCCGCGAGCTGACGAGGCGCGCCGCGGCCGCGGCGCTCGCGGTGCCGGTCGTCCTCCGGCCCGGCGTCCTCCTGTGCGGGCGGCGCGCCAGGAATGCACGCGTCTTGCAGGGTGCGCCGCCGATGGGAGAAGCGGCCGGAGCGATGCGACCTCGAAGGGAGAGAGCGGAACGTCCGGCTCCGGAGGGTTTCCGCTACGCGCCGGAGCTCGTGCCGCGAGAGGAGGAGGCGGATCTCGTCGAGCGGATCCGCGAGTTGCCGCTGAAGGAGTTCGAGTTCCACGGCTACCTCGGCAAGCGGCGGGTCGTGTACTTCGGCTGGCAGTACAGCTACGGCGACCGGACGCTCAACGCGGCCCCGGAGATACCGGGCTTCCTCGTTCCTCTGCGCGAGCGCGCCGCCGCCTTTGCCGGGCTCGCTGCGGAGGAGCTCGTCCACGCGATGGCCACCGAGTATCGTCCCGGCACGGCCATCGGCTGGCACCGTGACAAGGCCGCATTCGGCGAGGTGATCGGAGTTTCGCTGCATTCGGCCTGCCTGTTCCGGCTCCGGCGGAAGACCGAAGTCGGAAAGTGGGAGCGCTACTCGGTCCTCGCCGAGCCGCGCTCTGCGTACCTTTTGCGCGGCGCCGCGCGCTCGGAGTGGCAGCACAGCATCCCCGCGGTCGCGGGGCTTCGCTATTCCGTCACGTTCCGGAGCCTCGCGGGCGGCGCCGCGCCGGCCGGGCGAGGCCGGGGGAAGGCGTGAGCGAGCGGGGCCGCTACGTGATCGGGGATCTGCCGGGATTCACGCCGGGGATCGCGCGGCTCGTCTCGATGATGACGTACGTCCGCGAGACCACGGAGGAGGCGGTCCGCGGGATGACGGCAGGCGAGCTCGACTACGTTCACGACGCGCGGAGCAACTCGGTCGGCGGCCTCCTCGCGCATGTCGCGGCCGTCGAGGAGTGGTACCAGGGCGCGACCTTCTTCGGCCGCGAGCTCGAACCGGCGGACCTGGGGGAGTGGGGAGCGGCGCTCGACCTCGGGGAGAGGGCGCGGCGCGAGATCCGCGGCCGTCAGCTCGACGATTACCTGGCCCGGCTTCGAGGCGTCCGCGCGACGACGCTGGACGAGCTGGGCAAACGCGACGACGGATGGCTCGACGAGACGGCGCCGTTCTGGCAGGGTCAGCCCGCGAACAATCACTTCAAATGGTTCCACGTCTTCGAGGACGAGCTCAACCATCGCGGCCAGATCCGGTGGCTGCGCGCCCGAGCGACGGCTGAGGCGCCGCCGCGCCGCTGAATACATTAGCGGTTACTAATGTAATACCGCCTCTCATGTCGGCAGAAAAGATCTGGTCGGCAGAAAAGATCGAAGAGTTGGGACGCATGCGAGTTCACCGATGACGATGAGACGACTCGCGTGGCTTCTCCCCTGGGCCGCGGCGATCGGGTGCGGCGCGGCCGCGTGCCAGGCGCACGCGGGAGGCGCGACGCATCCGCATCAGAGAGCGGAAGCCGGATCGGGCATGCAACGGAGTTGTGTCCCGTCGGACCCATCGCAGCCGGCGGCGCTCCGGCTCGTCGCCGTCGACGATTCGGGCGCGCCTCTTACCGGCGCGACCGTGCGGATCGCGGACGCCGCCGGCACGGGCGCGGGGGCGCTCGTCGAGACGGACGAGAAGGGTGAGGCGGAGGTGGGGGTGCGCGCCGGACTGTGGCGGATCGAGGTCTCGCGGTCCGGCTTCGGCCAGCGGCGCGAGCTGCTCGAGCTCGAGGCCGGGCAGGCCTGTACCGTGCGGCTCGAGCTGAAGCGCGCGCCCGACGAGTTCGAGTTCTAGCGCCCGGCCGCGGAGCAGCGAGGCGGGCGCGGATTCGTGGTCTGATCGTCCCGCGACATCCGGTCACGTTTTCCCTCGAAATCGGAGGAGCGAAAGATGAGCAGAAGGACACGGATTCGGATCGAGGCTTCGGTGCTCGCGGGACTGTTGGCACTGACCGGCGCGGCGAGCGCGCAGGATCCCGCGGTCGCCAACGCAAAGACCATCCAGGTCAAGCTCGACAACGACCGGGTGCGCGTGCTCGAGGCGACTCTGCAGCCGGGCGACAAGGAGCAGATGCACTCGCACCCGGCCTACGTCGTCTACGTGGTCGCGGGCGGCAAGGTCCGCAATCATCTCCCCGACGGGAAGACGTCCGAGACGGAGTTCAAGACCGGCGAAGTCGTCTACCGAGACCCGCTGACGCACTGGGCGGAGAACATCGGCACGACGACGCTGAAGTTCATCCTGGTGGAGCTGAAGAACCCGAAGTGATTCGACACACCATGTCCAGGCTCCGCGTCCACAGCTTCGCGATCTCGATCGACGGATTCGGCGCCGGTTCGGACCAGGATCTGCAGAATCCGCTCGGCGTCGGCGGTCCGGAGCTGTTCCAGTGGTTCTTTCCCACGCGCACGTGGCAGAAGATGCACGGCAACGAGGGCGGGGAGACGGGTGTCG
>Ga0207683_10006159_pt1 | contig 10282 bp, 6 predicted proteins | sample KBSM73metaG_FD_184333 | JGI IMG/M metagenome (GOLD analysis project Ga0207683, IMG submission 184333) | Miscanthus rhizosphere microbial communities from Kellogg Biological Station, Michigan, USA - KBS M7-3 metaG (SPAdes) (version 2) | ecosystem: Host-associated > Plants > Roots > Rhizosphere >...
TGCCGCCTTCGCCGTTGTGCGCCGGGCTGGTGCTGCTCGCGAAGCCGACCGCGCCGTGCGCCATCGCGTCGCGCACGATCGCCTGCATCTGCACGATCTCGGCGTCGGTCGCGACGCGCTGCGACGCGTCGGCGCCCATCACGTAGGTGCGCACGGACGAGTGGCCGATGTAGGCGGCGACGTTGACCGCGCTGCCTTTGCGGCGCAACTGCGCGAGGTACTCCGGAAAGGTCTCGAAGCCCCAGTCGATGCCCTGGCGCAGCACGTCGAGCGACATGCCCTCGACCTGCGTCAGGTTCCTCATCGTGATGTCGCGGTCGGCCGGCCGGCACGGCGCGATCGTGAAGCCGCAGTTGCCGATCACCGCGGTCGTCACGCCGAGCGCCGGCGACGGCCGCACCGTCGGGTCCCAGGTGATCTGAGCGTCGAAGTGAGTGTGGCTGTCGATGATGCCGGGCATCAGCGCGAGGCCGGCCGCGTCGATCGTGCGCGTCGCGCTGACATCGAGCTTCGTGCCGATCGCCGCGATGCGGCCATCGCGCACGGCGAGGTCTTGCACCACTGGCGGTGCCCCACTGCCGTCGAAGACGACGGCATGGCGGATCAGCAGGTCCATCACGCCGTCTTCAGCCGCGGCGCCGCGAACAGGCTCTCCATCTCGCGCCGGATTCGGTACGCGTCGGTCGAGGTGTCGACGGCGACGTCCGACCAGCTCAGGCTCTGGCCTTTGCGGACCGGCCGCGTGACCTTGATGCCGTGCGCCAGGCCGAGCGGCAGGCCGCCGAGCGACATCGAGGTCTCGGCCGGCAGCAGCTTGCCCCAGACCGTGTAGCCGCCCTCGCCGTCGAGCAGCTCGCCGACCTTGAGGTCGCGCTTCGCGGTCGCCACGACGTCGGCGTTCCAGCACTGCGCGACGCCGGTCGCCTCGCCGCGCAGCGCGACGCTCGCGACCGACATGCCGACCTCGAGGCCGATCAGGTGCCAGCGCTTGTAGAGCGTGAAGTAGCGCCCGCTCGGATCGGTGTGCGCGTTGTATTCCTCGAAGCAGTTCTTGATGTACTCGGTCTCGGCCTCGACCGTGACCCACACGCCCATCCGGATGTCGTACGGGATCTGGCGGCCGTTCGCTTCGAGCGACGAGATCACCTCGACCATGCCCTTGCGTTCGAGAACGCCGCCCTCGCTGATCGGCCGCGTGACGAACGGGATGTCCTCGACGCTCGCCGGTGGATACAGCAGCCCGTTGCTCGGCACCGTCAGGCCGGTCGCATTGGCGACCGCTGTCGATTCGATCGACGGCTTCGAGCCGTCAAGGAAGCTGTTGAACATCTTCGGGTTCAGCCCGCCGCGCTCGGCCTGTTCGGGCGTCAGGCCGTAGTTGCCCCACACCGTGTCGGGCGTCGACTCGCAGAAGTGCGGCAGCCACTTGTGGCCGCGGCCGGCGGCGACGACCGGAAAGCCGCAGGTGCGCGCCCAGTCGACGAGGTCGCAGATGAGCGCCGGTTGGTCGCCGAACGCGAGCGAGTAGACGACACCGGCCTCGGCCGCGCGACGCGCCAGCAGCGGGCCGCAGAACGCATCGGCCTCGACCGTGACGTTGACGACGTGCTTGCCGTGCCGATAGGCCTCGAGGCAGTGCTCGACCGCGGCGATCGGGTGCCCGGTGCACTCGACGACGACGTCGATCGCCGGATGCGAGACCAGCGCCTTCCAGTCCTCGCCGATGTGGGTGGTGCCGCGCGCGACCGCGTCGTCGAGGCTCGCGGCGCGCGTCTGCTCGGGCTTCCATCCGACGCGGGCGAGGTTGGTCCGCGCGGCCTCCGGCGACAGGTCGGCGATGCCGACCAGCTGTACGCCCGGCGTGCGCGGGATCTGCGCGAGGTACATCGAGCCGAACTTGCCGGCGCCGATCAGGCCGACGCGGATCGGCCGCTGCTCGGCGGCGCGTTGTAGCAGTTGCTGGTGCAGGCTCATGCGGAGGCTCTCATTGAAAGGGAGTGATGCGCGCCGTGGCCGCTCATGCCGCGATCTTCATCGCGTCGGGTGTCGTCTGCATCGCGCTCGCCGGCACGCCGTCCTTCCACGGCAGGTCGACCGGGTAGTCGGTCAGCAGGCAGTCGTCGGGCAGGCAGTCGATCGGCGCGAAGTCGCGGTGCGCGATGTACTCGGGCCGCTTGAAGCGGCGGATGTGGTTCGAGACCGCGCACAGGCTCAGGTAGACGCTGACGCGGTTGTACGGCGACAGGTTCGAGCCCGACGCATGCACGAGGCAGCTGTGGAACAGGATCATCGAGCCGGCCGGGCCCTTCGGCGAGACGATGCCGCCGCCGACCGCGCGGCCCTCGGTGTCGTAGCCGCTCTTGCCGCCGCCGCGCTCGACGAGCTGCGAGACCAGCGCGTGGTCGAGAGTCCACAGCGGGTAGCTCGTCGTCGTCGTGTCGTGCTGCGCCTCGACCACGCCCTTCTTGTGGCTGCCCTTGATGAACATCAGCGGGCCGTTGTACTCGTTGACGTCGTCGAGAAAGATCGCGACGTTCATTGCGCGCTCGGTCGGCATCTGATCGTCGTTGAGCCAGGTGCCGTAGTCCTGGTGCCACTGCCAGACGTCGCCCTCGAACGCCATCTTTCCGTTGATCTTGAACTGGTGCATGTAGAGCGCCTCGCCGAGCAGGTCGGCCACCGGTTCGACCATGCGCGGGTGACGCGCCAGCTTCGCGAACGGCTCGCTGTACAGGTGCGCGGCGAAATTCGTGCGCACCGCGTCCTTGCCCTTCTCGCGCACGTTGTAGGCCTCGCGGCGCGCGTAGAGCGCGGGCACCGCGTCGTTCAGGGTGCGCGTCTCCTCGGGCGTGAACAGGCCGGGGAAGAACAGGTAACCGTCGCGATCGAACGCGGCGTGTTGCTCGGGGGTCAGTTTCATCGTTGCTCCTGGATCGGTGGTTTCAGGACGTCGGAAAGGCGCGCCAGCAGGTTCTCGCTGGCGTTGCGCCCGTGGTGTTCGATCAGGTCGACGGCACGTGTCGCGTCGCCTGAACGGATCGCTTCGGCGATCGCGGCGTGCTCGTCCCAGATCTGCTCGCGCTGGCGGGTCTGCTGCAGCACCGCACCCATCACGCGGCGCAAGTGCACCCAGTGGAGCTGCGCGCTGCGCTCGACGAGCGGGTTGCCCGAGGCCGCGTAGATCGCGCGGTGGAACGCGATATCGGCTTCGATCATGGCCTGGATGTTGCGCCCGCGGGCAGCACGCCGGCCGGTCTCGATCAGGCGCGGGTCGATGACCGCGTGCATCGCGGCGGCGAGCTTGGCGGCGAGCGCGTCGAGCGCGCCACGCACTTCGTAGACATGCGCGATCCAGCCCGGGTCGAGCGGTGCGACGAGAACGCCGCGGCCGGGCGCATCGAGCACGAGGCCATCTTTCTTCAGCAGGCGCAGCGCCTGCAGAACCGGCTGGCGCGAGACCGCGAGGCGCTCGGCCAGGTCTTCCTGCGTCACGCGGGTCCCCGGCGCAAGCGAGCCGTCGCTGATCGCGTCGAGCAGCGCGCGATAGACCTGGTCGACCAGGTCGGGCGCGGCTTGCAGCTTGACGAGTTCGGCGGTCATCGGATTCGCGTCTGGATTCTGTATACAGTAGCCGAAGGCGTTGAGAGCGCGGTCCGGGGTTACCCTAGGCACGAGCTCTTTGCCCGCCGCCGCCCACGGGCACGACGCTGGCTCGATTGGAGAGGCGCGAGCGCCGTCGATGGCGACCGGCGCGTGATGGTCAGAGCGGAATCGCGCCGACCCCGAAGGCCCAGGCCATCACCGAGAACGTCGCGAACGCGAGCACGGTCGAAGCCATGATGATCCGCGCGACGCGGCCGTTGTCGGCGCCGAAGCGCTCGGCCAGCACCGAGACGTTGCTCGCGCTCGGCAGCGCCGCGACCAGGGTCAGCACCATCAATCCGAACACCGAGACACGCGCGCCGAGCGCGATCGCCGCGCTGCCGAGGCCGAAGACCAGGGCCGGGTGAACGATCAGCTTCAGCAGCGCGACCGGCAGGTAGTTGCGTACCGGCGTGCGGCCGTGCGTGTGGCGGCCGGCGCGCTGCAGCACGGTGCCGATCGTGAAGAGGGCCACCGGCGTCGCCGAGTCGCCCAGCATGCGGACAATCTGCGCGGCCGGCCCCGGTAGTTCCCACCTGAGCGCCGCGAACACCGCGCCGACCACGATCGCCCATGGCAGCGGATTGGTCAGCGCACCACGCAGCGAGCGCAGCGCGGCCGCGAACATCGAGCGCTCGTTGTCGCCGGCCGAGCGGTGCGTGCTGCCCTGCGCGATCGCGAGGCAGAGCGTGCTGGTGAGGATCAGGTCGAGCAGGATCGCGCCGATCACCGGGCCGGCGGCGCGGTCGCCGAGCAGCGCGACGAGGAGCGGCACGCCCATGAAGCCGGCGTTCGGGAACGCGGCGACGAGCGCGCCGAACGCGGCATCGCGCAGGTCGACGCCGTGCGCCGACCCCGCGCGCCGCAACGTGACGGCGATCGTGATCGCGATCATCAGCAGCGCGCACACGGTGTAGATCGCGATCAGCCGCGCGTCGATCAGGCGGTCGAACGGCAGGCTCGAGCCGAACCGGAACAGCATGCACGGCAGCGCGAAGAACAGCACGTAGGCGTTGAGGCCCGGGATCGCCGACTCCGGCAGCACCTCGCGCTGCGCCGCCAGGTAGCCCAGCAGCACCAACGCGAAGAAGGGCACCGTGACGGCGAGGATGGCTTGCATCGCCGTGCAGTATCGCAAGGCGTCTGTTTGCGGCTCGCCACAGCGCACGGCGCTGATTTGTGATCGCTTGCATCGGTGTGTCGGCGCGGCGATATCGCGCGGCTCTTCTCCTCTTGCGATTCAGCGTGGAGTCGATCACGCGGCGCTCATCGAAAACGCAACCGCCGGCTGCGCCGTCCTGACGAACGGTCGCGCGCTCGAGGTTGATGCCGACGTCGACCCTTTACGTCTCGAAACGCTGCTGCCGGGCCGCGTCCGTAGCCTCCCCTTCGTTCGATCCCATCGACGCAGAAACCCAGTTCCGGAAGGTCGTTCCCATGAAGAGTTGGACCCGAGCCACTCGTGCCGCCACGCTCGCGATCGCCGCCATCGCGAGCGCCTGCGGCGGCGGTGGAACCAGCAGCAGCGACAACGGCACCTTGCGGCTCGCGCTGACCGACGCGCCCGCTTGCGGCTACGACCACGTCTACGTGACCGTGCAGAAGGTGCGCGTCCACAAGAGCTCCAGCGCTGGCGACAACGAAGCCGGCTGGTCCGAGGTCGTCCTCAATCCGGCGCAGCGCGTCGACTTGCTGTCGCTGACCAACGGCGCGCTCGCCGACCTCGGCCAGACGCCGCTGCCGGCCGGCCGCTACACGCAGATGCGCCTCGTGCTCGCGGCCAACGACGCGGGCAATCCGATGGCGAACGCGATCGTGCCGAGCGGCGGCAGCGAGACCGCGCTGACGACACCGAGCGCGGCGCAGAGCGGGCTGAAGATGAACGTCGGCATCGACGTCGCTGCCAACCAGCTCGCCGACTTCGTGCTCGACTTCGACGCCTGCAAGTCGTTTGTCAAGCTGGGGAGTTCCGACCGCTTCTTGCTGAAGCCGGTGATTCGCGTCATGCCGCGCGTAACGACCGGCATGCGGGTCGTCGGCTATGTCGCGCCGGCGCTCGCCGTCGGGACGACGACGGTGTCGGTGCAAGCCAACGGCAAGGTGGTCAAGTCGACGCCGCCCGACAGCACCGGCAAGTTCATCCTCTACCCGGTCGACGTCGGCACCTACGACCTCGTCGTCACGGCTGAGGGTCGCGCGACGGCGACGATCACGGGCGTGCCGGTCACCGAGACCGCGTTCACGATGATCAACCTGAGCAGCGCGCCGATCGATCCACCGGCGTCGACGATGCACATGGCGTCGGGCACCGTGGCCGCGCCGGGCGATCCGATCGACGCGGCGGTGAGCGCGATCAAGAAGTACAGCGGCGGCCCGAACGTCGTCGTCGCCGACGCGCCGGTCCACGGCACCACGGGTGCGTTCAGCCACGCGCTGCCGGCATCGGCGCCGGTCAAGACCGTCTACATGCCGAGCGCGGGCTCGTGGAGCTTCACCGCCGACGCGGCGACGCCGAGCGGCAAATACACGCTGGCGACGCGGGCGCCCGCCGACTCCGCCTCGGCGGTCACGAAGACGGTCGACATCGATGTGACCACGGCCGATTCGACGGGGACTGCGTTCGCCTTTCCGTAGAGCCGAGGTGCCCTGAACGAGAGGGCGTCCCACGGGGCGCCGCTTCGATTTCTGCGTGGCGGCGTATCGCAGCATCGGCCCGCCGCGCCCACCGCACCTACCCCGGCGACCGCGCCATCGCCAACCACAGATCGCGGCACCCATTTCGCCCGAGGTGCCCGGCCGCGTGCCGTAAGCTTTCGGCCTCGCTCCCGGAACTCGAATGGCCTCCTCCCGACCTGGATTTCTCCGTACCTTCTTCGGCCGGCTCTGGTGGCTGGTCGATGCGAGCCGGCGCACCTTCTTCAACCTGTTGTTCCTCGCGATCGTGGTGATCGTGGCCGTCGCCTGGTTCAAGAGCGGGCCGCCGCCGATGGCTGAGAAGACCGCGCTGGTGCTGGACCTGCAGGGCAGCATCGCCGAACAGAATTCGGGCAACCTGCGCCAGTCGGCGATCAACCGCCTGCGCGGCAACGACGTTCCGCAGAAGGTGCAGCTGCGCGATGTGCGCGACGTGCTCGCCGCGGCCGCGACCGATCCGAAGATCGAGCGCGTCGTCCTCGCCCTCGACGACTTCGACGGCGCCGGCACCGCGACCCTGCACGAGATCGCAGCGTCGCTCGACCGCTTCAAGGCCGCCGGCAAGCAGGTCGTCGCGTGGGGCTCGGACTACGACCAGCGCCAGTACTACCTCGCCGCACACGCCGACGAGGTGCTGCTGCACCCGATGGGCAGGGTCTACCTCGAAGGCTACGGGCGCTACCGCAACTACTACAAGGACGCGCTCGACCGGCTCGGCGTCACCGTCAACCTGAAGCGGGTTGGCACCTACAAGAGCGCGGCCGAGCCGTACATCGCGAACGAAGCGTCGCCGGCCTCGCGCGAAGCAGAGACCTTTCTCTTGGGCGCTCTCTGGTCCAGCTATACCGACTCCGTCGAGAAGGCGCGCAAGCTTCCGGCCGGCAGCATCGTGCGCGGCATCGATGAGCTGCCGCAGCGCTTCGCGGCGGTCGGCGGCGACTCCGCGAAGCTCGCGTTGAGCGAGAAGCTCGTCGATGGCCTGAAGACCCGCGACGAGCTGCGCGCGCTGCTGATCGCGCGCGGCGCGCAGGACGCCGAGCGCAAGACGTTTCGCCAGATCTCGTTCGCCGAATACCTCGGCCGCCTGAAGCCGAAGGCGACCGGCGATGCGGTCGGCGTGGTCGTCGCCGAAGGCGAGATCGTCGACGGCACTGCGCCGGCCGGCGTCGTCGGCGGCCTGTCGACATCGGCGCTGATCCGCAAGGCGCGGGACGACGACCGCATCAAGGCGATCGTGCTTCGCGTCAATTCGCCCGGCGGCAGCGTGTTCGGTTCCGAGCTGGTGCGGCGCGAGCTTGAGGTCGCGCGGGCGGCGGGCAAGCCGGTCGTCGTCTCGATGGGCGACCTCGCGGCGTCGGGCGGCTACTGGATCTCGACCTCGGCCGACGAGGTGATCGCCGACACCGGCACCGTGACCGGCTCGATCGGCGTGTTCGGCCTGCTGCCGACCGCGGACAAGGCGCTCGACAAGCTCGGCGTGCACGTCGACGGCGTCACGACGACGTGGCTCGGCGGCGCGCGCGACCTGCGCAAGCCACTCGACCCGCGCTTCGGCGAGCTGGTGCAGGCCAGCATCGACCACACCTACGCCGAGTTCACCGGCAAGGTCGCGAAGGCGCGCAAGACGACGCCCGAGAAGATCGATGCGGTCGCGCAGGGCCGGGTCTGGACCGGCTCGCAGGCGCTCGAGCGTGGCCTCGTCGACCGCCTCGGCAGCTACGGCGATGCGCTCGACTCGGCCGCCACGCGCGCCAAGCTCGACAAGGAGTATCGGATCATCTACCTCGAGCGCGACCCGGGGCGGTTTGCCCGGCTGATCGAGATGTTCGAGGCGACCGTCGCGCGCGTCATCGGCGACGGCCTGGCCCAGAGCGTCGCCGGTCTCGGCGTGCCGGCGCTCGCGGCCGGCGACCTCGCCCGCGACGTCGGCGGCCTGCTCGACGCCACCGCGAAGCGCCCGTTCGCGGCTGTCGTGCACTGCCTCTGCGAAGCGCCTTGAGCGAGCCGCGTCGGAGCAAGGCCGCCGAGCCGCGGCCGGCGGCGTCGTTGAACGCCGCCCAGATGGAAGCCGTGCAGCACCTCGGCGGCCCGTGCCTCGTGCTGGCCGGCGCCGGCTCCGGCAAGACGCGCGTGATCACGCACAAGATCGCGCGCCTGCTCGCTGCCGACTACCAGCCGAAGCAGATCGCCGCGATCACGTTCACCAACAAGGCCGCGCAGGAAATGCGCGAGCGCGCGAAGGCGCTGGTCGGGCCGCGCGCGGCGAAGGACCTCGCGATCAGCACGTTCCACTCGCTCGGCGTGCGCATCCTGCGAACCCATGGCGATCGGGTCGGCCTGAAACCGCAGTTCAGCATCCTCGACAGCGACGACGTGCTCGGGATCTTGCGCGATGCCGGTGGCTGCACCGACAACGCGCTGGCGCGGCGCTGGCAGTGGACGATCAGCCGCTGGAAGAACGACGGGCTGAACAGCGACCAGGCCGACGCGGCCGCGGCCGACGACGACGAGCGCGTCGCGGCGCGCGTGATGAAGCGTTACGAGGAACGCCTCGCGGCTTATCAGGCGGTCGACTTCGACGACCTGATCGGCCTGCCGCACCGGCTCCTGCAGCGCGATGCCGAGGTCCGTGAAAAGCTGCAGGACCAGCTGCGCTACGTGCTCGTCGACGAATACCAGGACACCAACGCGATCCAGTACGAGCTGCTGAAGCTGATCGCCGGCGAGCGCGGCCTCTTCACCGCGGTCGGCGACGACGACCAGAGCATCTACGGCTGGCGCGGCGCGACGATCGACAACCTGCGCCGGCTGCCGGCCGACTACCCGCGCCTGAAGGTGATTCCGCTCGAGCAGAACTACCGCTCGACCGGGCAGATCCTGCGCGCCGCCAACTGCGTGATCGGCAACAACCCGAAGCTCTACGAGAAGAAGCTCTGGAGCGACCTCGGCGACGGCGACCCGATCGTGCTGCTCGAATGCGATGGCGAAGAGCACGAGGCGGAACGCGTGGTCGCGCGCATCAAGGCGATTCGTGAGCAGGGCGGCGCGCTCGGCACCAACGGGCGCGCGGCGGACGCGGGCGAGTGGAAGGACTTCGCGGTGCTGTACCGCGCGAACCACCAGGCCCGCGTGTTCGAGAAGGCGCTGCGCAAGGCGACGATTCCGTACAAGGTGTCGGGTGGGCAAAGCTTCTTCGACCGCGCCGAGATCAAGGACCTGTGCGCCTGGCTGCGACTCCTCGTCAACAACGACGACGACCCGGCGTTCCTGCGCGCGGTGACGACGCCGAAGCGCGGCATCGGCCACCAGACTCTGGCGAGCCTCGGCGAGTTCGCGACGCGCTGGAAGTCGAGCCTGTTCGAGGCGCTGTTCGCCGAGTCGCTCGGCACCGCGCTGAGCGCCCGTGCGGTCGGGTCATTGCACGAGTTCGGGCGCGCGGTCAACGACCTACAGTACCGCGCCCGCCAGACGACAGGCGCCGAGGACGCGAAGGCGCTGCTGCTCGGCTGGCTGAAGGACCTCGACTACGAGCAGCACCTGCGCGACGGCGAGGACAGCGAGAAGCTCGCGGCGAGCCGCTGGGCCAACGTGCTCGACTTCGTCGACTGGATCGCAAAGCGCTGCGGCGGCGAGATCGAGAACGACGGCGGCGCGACGTTCGAGACCGAGAAGAAGAGCGTGCTCGATGTCGCGCAGACGATCTCGGTGATCATCAGCCTGGCCGAGCGCGGCGACGAGCAGAACGTCGTCACCCTGTCGACCCTGCACGCCGCTAAGGGCCTCGAATGGCCGCACGTGGTCCTGGTCGGCGTCAACGAAGGGCTGCTGCCGTTCAAGAGCGAGGACGACCAGATGACGGCGTCACGGCTCGAGGAGGAGCGCCGCCTGATGTACGTCGGCATCACGCGCGCGCGCAGCACACTCGCGATCAGCACCCTGCGCCGCC
>Ga0207683_10006163_pt1 | contig 10277 bp, 9 predicted proteins | sample KBSM73metaG_FD_184333 | JGI IMG/M metagenome (GOLD analysis project Ga0207683, IMG submission 184333) | Miscanthus rhizosphere microbial communities from Kellogg Biological Station, Michigan, USA - KBS M7-3 metaG (SPAdes) (version 2) | ecosystem: Host-associated > Plants > Roots > Rhizosphere >...
GGCCGGTGTTCTTGCCGCACTTTTTCTGTTTTGGTTTGTCGATAAGGTTATTTATTATTTCCTCGTTCGTAGCTACATCGACCAGGTTGCCGATGTGCTGGATCTCAACAAACATCTTATCAATGCGCTCGTTTTGCTGTCCTTTCTTGCAGTCGTATTTTTTGCAAATTTGATCTGGTCATTTTCAAAGCAGAAAAGGCTCGCACAAAGCCTGATCGAGACAACACTTCAAAGACCTCGTCGGGCAGCGGTCGCGTTCTGATCTCCCGAAAAGCCTCAGAAATTCAACCCGAGCCAATTCGCTGGCTTTGGCCTCAGCGCATCGCGCTGGGGAAGAACTCTCTGATCGCGGGTCAGCCAGGATTAGGAAAGTCGCAGGTCACAACATTTCTGGCCGCAATCACCTCCAGCGGTGGTACTTGGCCAACCGGCGAGGTGTGCGGCGCAGGTGATGTTTTCATCCTCTCTGCCGAGGATGATTCCGCTGACACGATACGCCCTCGCCTTGAGGCGTGCGGCGCTAACCTAGGTCGGGTCCACATTATTGAGGCAGTGAGGCATAAGGGGTGTGACCTGCCTTTCAACCTCAAACTTGATCTGGCTGCGCTAGCTGCGAAGGTGGGCCCTAATGCCAAATTGGTCATTATTGACCCGATCAGCGCCTACCTCGGCGGCATTGATAGCCACAATAATGCGGATGTTCGGGGTGTTTTGGCCCCGCTTGCTAAACTCGCCGCCGATCTCGGGGTGGCCGTGGTCTGTGTCACGCATTTAAACAAAAGCCCTTCCGCTGATCCGCTGACAAGAGTGATAGGCAGCACAGCATTCGGCGCCGCCGTTCGCACGGCATTCCTTATTACGCCGGACAAGATTAAGCCTGAGAGGCGGCTATTTCTTCCGCTCAAGAGCAATATTTCGCGCGCCTGCAATGGCCTTGCTTTTCACCTTGAATCTCACGTTCTCGGCTCCAGCATCGAAACGTCGCGGGTGGTCTGGGAGGCCAAGCCGGTGACAATGACGGCCAGCGAAGCACTCTCGCTGTCGACCCAAGATGAGGTCGACGACGCGATTCACGTAGTTGAGGCATGCCTCAGGGTATTCGATGCTGAAAACGTCACAGAGCTTCGCGCTTCAATCCTAATTGACCTGCTCAGGAAGCACGAGAACCTGAGCTTCACCGCTAAACAATTAAAGAAGTGCCTGGGGCTTTGTGGCATTGGCCAGCACAGGCGGAGCGACGCCAATTACTATCTCAAGTCAGACTTTGCCCCCAATCCTCCATCCCTCCATGCTGTCGTCCCTCCAGGAACAGTGAAGGGGATTTGAAAGCAGCGAAGGGTCATGGAAGCCGAGAAGTTACTGGAACCAGCGAAGGTAATGGAGGCAGTGGAGGCAAGGAAGGTTGGAGGGACGCAGCCAACATATTGGCACGAACTTAAATCTCGGGCCGCGATCTGAGCCGTTGCGCCCTCCCCCACACCGGCTTGCGCTGGTATTTTAGATCAATCCACGGGCCTTCAATTGCGTAAGTTGTTTGAGCAACTTTTGGTCGGCCATGCTGTCAAATTTTTTCATCCGATCGAACAACCGAGCGTAGCTCGTCCAGCGCATTCCTTTCGGTTTCAAAGGTATCCGAAAAGGAGCGTTGTCGCCGCCTAGCCTTGCCCATAGCTTTCGAGAGCGCCGGGCTGCGCGGTCGTAGACGTCTTCGCTCTGGCAAGCGTATTTGAGACCGTGGGCCTTACGCGATGCGAAGTGGCCTGCGCCGGGCGGAAGATGCAGCCGCCCGACCCGCTCTCCGGTCACGGGACAAACAAACCACCACCGCGTTCCGCCAAAGTGAGGCCTCGTAGTCGCAAGCGCGATCTTTGGATGGCGATCAACGACCCGGCTCTTTTCGAAAGTACCGCGCAATACATGGAAGACAGTCTCTTCGGTAATCAGAATGATCGGATGGAAAAATCACTGCATACGATCGTCTATTCAAAAACGCTCAAGTGGAAGGAGGAAAATGAATATCGCCTTGCGATCCCGCTCGGCACGGGCGAGCAAGATTGGAATCTCCTGCCGTACCATCCGGATGAAATCGCCGAGGTTTACCTTGGAGCAAAAGCTTCGGATGACTTCAAAGCCGAGATCGTGGGATTGGCACAGGCCGTGAATCCTCAAATCAAAATTTTTGACATGACAGTCGACGCGGATGGAAAGCTATTAAGCCACCTACGCTCTTAGCACTCAGCCCAAAGGTGTGCGCTCCACGGCGGCCTGCCGCAAGCAACAACCACTTCGCATAATTCGTATCGTTTCATCAGCTTGTCTCTGACGTGCATCATGTCCGCTATTGACACAAAGCGGACATGCCACTCACACAGACGAATGCCCCCTTTCGGGGGTAAAGCGGACATCGCGATCCGTCCCGTCGATCGACCATACGTTAAAAACTTCCGAGCAAATCTCGTGCATTTCCCTCGTCGATCGTGCGTTGCAGAGTGATCGAAAAGAGGGCGATCTTCCACCAAAACTCTGCGAGCGCCGGTGCGTGGCTTTTTGAAGTCCGCGATGCCACTCCCTGTGGGGGGTGTATGGCCATGTCACCTTTGAGTAAGACGAAATTTGTTTGGTACGAATTCGATAAAGCGATCACGGGCGCGCAATGGGGAGGCCGCAGCGAGGAGCGTGGGGCGGATCCTGATCACAGCGCTCTCAAAGCATGGGACAGATTTTGTCGGCCCTCTGGAGCGGACAAAACGCCGAAACCGCTGCGTGCTTGTCGTCTCTCCAGCGGCGCCGCAAATAAAATCACTCGCGCTGCTTACCCGCTGCTTACCCGGCGACCGTGCGATAAAGCTTAACGTGGCTATGTCATTGATTAGATGGTGGCGCACGCAGTCGATCTCGAACCCGTCTCCTGTTCGTGAGTTCCCTGCTAACAGGGAAAAGAACAGGGAATTTCCATGTTTTCGCTGATTGACTCGAGATTCAGCGGGCAACACAGGGGCAAATTCAGAGGGTTGCGGAAATTTCCCTGAGAAACGAAGCAGGGATTTTTTGTTACTCAACAGGGAAAGCTAAATCAGAAACAGGGAAGTTTCACCTCTAAGAATCCGACCGGCGTAGATCCGGCTTGGCGGGAAGAGTCCGTAGCACTGCCTCCATAGCTCACGAGGCCGCTGGCTGCGGGATAGTCGTGGTTTTGGAAGATCGCTGGCACCGAGTGGCGAAGTTCGTGCTCGATATGACGACGGCGGCTTCTCAGGCGGATCCACCGATCGCCCTGCCTGCAGCAGCTCCTCAATCTCAGTGTTGCGGGGATGCTTGTTCGCTATGCAGTCTCACTCAGCGAGGATTTATGGCGGGAACGTTACCAGGGCCGTTCCGCGACGCTCGTGATGTGGGCGCGGTCGCGCGCCGTCAGCCAATGACCGATGCAAGAATAGACCATTTCCGGATGCGGGTTGTGCCCGCGGTGGAATTTGGCGATCGGTTCGGAATAGACATCACCAGCTTTCGCCTTGACAAGCGTTCCCTCTTGGGAATGCGCTACATGCGCGAAACCCTTCATCTTGGTAACGATTGAGCTTAAAGCGAACGCGAAACATAAGTGTGTGCAGCAAATAGGCGCGCGCCAGTTGCACTCAAGGTACAAGAGGCTCTTGACGTAATGTACGTTTACGCCAGAGAAAAGAGAAATGTTAAAGACATCAAGTGCGGAGGGTGCTGTGGCCGAAGAATTGCTGATCAATAAAGTTTCCAATCGTACGGATGCTCATTTCGAACCGTTCGGCTGGCATCATTGGCCTCAATATCCGTGGATGAGCTATCAATTTCGCCGCGCGCTCGGTGAGACGCAGGAAGGCGGCGGCGCCGTTTCGGAATGTTTTCTCGCCGCCAGCCGTATGATTCCGGGCGACAAGGAGAGTTGGTATCGCGAATGGAAGCGCATCGCAGATCAGAATCTTCAACGTGGCAACGAAGAACGGGCAAAAGGCCACGTTCAGACGGCAATGAACTGCTGGCTGCGAGCGAGCGAGTACTACCGGCAGGCCGAATTCTGGATTTTGCCGGACGATCCGCGCCGGCTGGCTGCCTTCACCGACATGGAAACCTGCAGCCATAAATTCCTCGCCGAACTCAATCCCAAGGGCGAGGTGCTCGAAATTCCCTATGAAAATGGCAAAACGCTCTGCGCCTATTTTGTTCGCGCGCCTTTTGATACCGGCCGCCAGCCAGTTCTCATCTGCATGGGCGGGCTTGATTCCATCAAAGACGAAATGTGGTTCATGCAGGCGCGCGGAGCGGTGCAACGCGGCATTTCGGTCCTGATGATCGACGGGCCGGGCCAAGGTGGTACTCTACGGCGCCAAAGGGTGCCGACCAGGCCCGACTACGAAGTGCCGATCGGCCGTTGCATCGACTATCTGGTAACCCGCAAAGACGTCGACACTTCGCGCATCGCCGTCTGCGGATCTTCGCTCGGTGGTTACTACGCCGCCCGTGCCGGATGCTACGAGCACCGCCTGGCAGCGGCGATCTCGCATGGCGCGATCTGGTCAATCCAAGATCTATGGGCAGGTGCCACTGAGGAGCATGGGCTCGCCGACCACATCAAATGGGTGTTTGCGGCAAAAAGCATGAAGGAAGCACTCGAACAGGCAAAGTCCTTCACGCTGGAGGGCAATCTCGACCACATGAAATGCCCCTATCTGATCGTGCACGGGGGCTACGACGTCCTCGGGGTGAACCAGGCGACCCGCGTGCACGATTACGCCAAGTCGAAAGGCGTCGACGTCACGCTGCGCTTCGTCACGCAGGAAGAGACTGGCGCCGAGCATTGCCAGCACGACAATGCGACAATTGGCCAGGAGCTGATGGCCGACTGGCTGGCGGACCGATTCAAGATTGAGCAGGCGGAGCTGCGGAAGAAGGCGCTCAACCCGATGACCTGAGGCGGCTAGCCGGCCTTCGGACCGATCGTAATTGTGACCGAGCCGACGCCGGCTACAACGCCTTGCAGGCGGTCTCCAGGCTGGACGGGGCCAACGCCTGCCGGCGTGCCGGTGAAAATAAGATCGCCAGGCTCGAGCCTGTAGGAGTGCGAGAGATTGGCGACGATCTCAGGCACGCTCCAGATCATGTTCGAGATGTCGCCGCTCTGTTTCTTCGATCCGTTGACCGTGAGGCTGATCGCGCCGCTTGTCGCATGTGCCACCGTCTGCATCCGTTGCAGCGGACCGCACGGCGCGGAAAAATCGAACGATCTACCGCGTTCCCAAGGCAGCATTTTTTCGCGCATTTTGCGCTGCCGGTCACGCCGCGTGAGTTCGATACCGACGGCATAACCCAGAATGTGATCGTTGGCGCTTGCCACATCGATATCCTGGCCATCGAGCCTGATAGCGGCGACGAGCTCAACCTCGAACTGAAAATCTGTGGTGTCCGGTGGATATAGCACGGTCGCGCCATCTTGAACAATCGCGTCGGTCGGCTTCTGAAAGAAAAACGGCGACTCGCGCTCGTCGGCTTCCTTCATTTCCCTGATGTGGTCGACGCAATTGCGCCCAACACAGTACACGCGCCGGACCGGAAAAAAACGAGTTTGACCCGGTGATCGAAAGAACGGTGATCCGCGGTGGAAATTCGTATTACGCTTGCCCCGTCATCGTCCATCCCTGCACGCGCCAGGCCCTAGAAACTCGGCGGCGTGTTGACCCACAAGATGCGGGTGACATCCTTACTCTTGTTGTAATAGCCGTGAGGCAGCGACGACGGAAAAAAGGCCGAGTCCCCTGCTCGCAACCGGTAGAGGGTGCCATCGACTTCAAGATCGATTTCACCCGCAATGACGAAACTAAGCTCCTCGCCGACATGTCGGATCAGACCGTCGCTGCGGCTGCCCGGCGCCAGATTGAGCACGTGGGCTTGCAGCAATCCGCCTGTGGATGGCGTTATGACACGCTCAAGCCAGACATCCGCGCCCTGGTATTCTGGATCGACATGAATTCGCGCCCGCAGATTGCTGCGCACGATGCTGACGAGGCCGCCAGCGGGATCCAACTCGGCGATCAGCGATGCGATATTGGTTTCGAGCGCCTGCGCAAAGCGATGCAGCATCGCGATGGAAGGCCGTAATTTGTCGTTTTCAACCTTTGAGATCATGCTCTCCGAGCAGTCGACGACATTGGCGAGTTGCTTGAGTGTGTAACCTTTCGCAAGCCTCGCATGCTTAAGACGCATGCCGATCCGCACTTCGTTGGCGCGCCCGGTCAGCGCAGTTTCGGCCGTCTTTGCCATACCTTTGGAGCGGGCAGCGACAGCCTTGCGAGCGTGACCCACCTTGCGATGCGGTCGGCCTGACACCGAACGGACTTTTGCAATTGGCATTTTCACACCCAGCGGCGAAACAAAACACAGTCGGCCTCGGCTCCTCGCGATCATCGCGGGGCCATCACGCAGTAAAAAAATGAAATGACCCTATGTCAAGTTACTTGACAAGAGCCGCAGGTCCTGTGGAACGATAGCGCAAGGCCAAACAAGGGCACAGAAGGCATCTCGTGACGAGCAATCTATTGATGCGGCGCACGGATCCCATACGGTCGAGACGATGATTGCGCCCCTGCGTCACGACCATGAATTCAACAGGAGATAGAAATGGCGTCGAAGATCACGGCACAAGAACACTGGGCGATGAAGGGCAACGTAAAGCTCTTCGTGTTTCGGAAATTTAAGGACACGCCTGCCAACAAGCCAGTTCTCATCCTGGTTCATGGCTCTTCGTTGTGCGCGCTCCCGAGCTACGACCTTCGCGTGCCGAGCAGTGAATCCGAATATTCGATGATGAACATCTGCGCCGAGCGCGGATACGACGTATGGACGATCGACCACGAGGGTTACGGAAAATCCTCACGCACCTCGAGCAACTCTAACATTGCGATGGCGGTCGAGGATATCGGTGCAATGCTACCGATCCTAAAAAGGGAAACCGGCCAGACTAAATTTCATTTTTATGGTCAATCGTCGGGCGCACTCCGGGCGGCGAAATTTGCTCAGGCTTATGCCGACAATACTGGCCGTCTAATCCTCGATGCATTTGTGTGGACGGGCGAAGGCTCCCCGACGCTCGCCAAGAGGCGCGAGGGTCTTGCGGAATATCGCGCCAGCAACACTCGCAAGCTCGAACGAAAAAACCTCATCGCCATTTTTAATCGCGACATGCCCGGCACGTCGGAAGAAGCCGTCGCTGAAGCAGTCGCCAACGCGCAACTGTCGTATGGTGATACCGTGCCGTCCGGTACCTTTGTCGATATGTGTTCGGCGCTGCCAGTGGTCGATCCGCTGAAGTTGCCATTCCCGGTAATGATCATGCGCGGCGCGCATGACGGCATCGCAGCACTCGATGATCTGTTGAAGTTCTTTGCGAAACTGCCGAACGACGACAAGCAATTCACCGTCATGGCTGGCTCCGGGCACATCACCCACCTCGGGCTCAATAGAGATCGCTTTTACAACACATTTTTCTCGTTCCTCGAGACGCCGGCGCGCAAGGACAACGCGGCCCATTGAACGCGGATGCGCTGCTCGCAAAGCGAGTGGCGCTTTCGAAAAAGTCGCCGCGACACTCCGCCGTGCCGAAATCCAGAGGGTAGATTCTCAGTCAAAAGACTTGACAGGTTGCTGAGAGCAGAAAGAATACCGCGAAAGTAAGGCCACTCAGCGGACCTGGGTCAAGCATCAGAAGCGTCATATGGGGGATCGTGTTCATGTTGCCGGGTCACACCAGATACGACTATTCCTCGATCGGCAGTCGCAAGGACTACAGCTGGCCCGGTGGGAAGCGGCTTGCTTTTTACGTGGCGCTCAACGTCGAGCACTTTGCCTTTCTCGCCGGCCGCGGCATGGACCCCACCAATCGCGGCGGTCCACCATCTACGCGTAACTATGCGTGGCGCGACTACGGAAATCGCGTCGGCATCTGGCGGCTGTTCCAGATTCTAGACGAGCTCCAGCTGCCGGCTTCGATTTTACTCAACAGCGAGGTCGCACGGCTTTACCCTGACATCGTCGCCAAGATTAAAGAGCGAGGCGACGACGTGCTCGGCCACGGCCGCACCAATGCCGAGACGCTCGGCAACCCGCAATGGGAGCTCGACGAAAAGCGCATGATCGACGATTGCACGGAGATCATCGAGAAATACGTCGGCGTGCGCCCGACCGGATGGATGGGATCGGGCGCGGTCGAGTCCAAGGTCTCGCCCGACCTGCTTAAGGAGGCCGGATACACCCACTTGCTCGACTGGCCGATCGACGATCAACCATTGTGGATGCGGACGCGGACCAAACCGATTTTGTCGATCCCCTATCCGCTCGAACTAAACGACGCCGGCGCGCTAGTCGCGCGCGATCATACCGGCCGCGAGTTTGCCGACATGCTGGTTGACCAATTCGAGGAGATGCTCGAGCAGTCAGAAGAGCACCCCTTGGTGTACTGCGCGTCGCTGCACGGCTTTATCGTCGGCCAGCCGTTCCGGCTTCGGCCTTTGCGCAAAGCGATCAAGCATTGCGTCGAGCACAAGCAAAAGGACAAAGTGTGGTTCACCCGTGCCGGCGAAATCGCCGACTACTGCTTCAAGCTGCCTCCCGGCATCATTCTGGGGAGTTAGTCGCTACAGCCGGGGCATCCTGGTTGCGTCCATAGAGCCATCTAGGTAGGGGAGAGTGTCGTGGCGAGCGACCAAGCGGTAAAGACCAACGTCAAAATGCACCACCTTCGGGCCACCCCGGAAACATCGCACTGGGGTTTTCTGGACGCCAAGCTTAAGCCGGTTCTGACGATTAAGTCCGGCGAGCGCGTCGTAATCGATACCGTTTCCGGCAATCCGGAAATGATGCCGCCGCCCAATCTTGGAATGCCAGTCCTCCCCGAGCAGACCGAAATTCACCAGAAAGTCCCGAAGGGCACCGGTAATCACCTGTTCACCGGCCCGATCTACGTCGAGGGCGCGGAGCCCGGTGACGTGCTCGAGGTGAGCATCCTCGATATCGAGATGCGCCAGGACTGGGGCTGGAACATCTTCCGCGGCCTGGTTGGCACCATCCCCGAAGATTATCCCTACTACCGGATCATCCATATTCCGCTCGATCGCAAAACCAATACCGCGACGATGCCATGGGGGTTGAAAATTCCGACCCGACCATTTTTCGGTCAGCTCGCCGTTGCGCCACGGCCCGAATATGGCCGGCAAAACAGCAAGGAGCCGCGCGAGTTCGGCGGCAACATGGACTGCAAAGAACTGGTTGCCGGCAGCAAGGTCTATCTGCCGGTTTGGACCAAAGGCGCCCTGTTCTCCACCGGAGATGGCCACGCTGCGCAAGGCGACGGCGAAGTTTGCGGCACCGCCATCGAAACCGCGCTTACCGGAACCTTCGAGTTCAACGTTCGCAAGGATCTGAAATGGCGGATGCCGCATGCGGAATCGCCGACCCATTTCATCACGCTCGGGCTGGACGTTGATCTCGATGACGCTGCGGCGCAAGCGCTGCGCGCGATGATCGACTGGCTGGTCGAGATGCTCAATATCTCACGCGATCATGCCTATTCGTTTTGCAGTTTTGTCGTTGATCTGCACGTCACCCAGACCGTTAACAATGTCAAAGGCGTGCACGCGATGATCGAAAAGAAACTGATCGGCAAGGCGTAAGAATTGCGTGGAAATTGCAATGAAGAAGAAGGCGGCAGGATAGGTCCGAATACGATTGTGGCATCTGACTAAAATACCGCATCGGACAAGGCCACGGGGACCGGGTAAGGTTAGGCGAGCGAGCTAGGGAGGATCATCAAATGTGCAGCCGGACAAATAAAGGCTTGTCACTGTGTGCGAACGTGATCGTCGCGGTCGCGGCTATGATCGCATGGGTTGCGCCGGCGACGAGCCAAGCCGTCGAAAAGAGCGACGTAACGTTCATGCTCGACTGGACGATCTCGGGCACCCATGCGCCGTTCTTCATCCCGCAGGAAAAAGGTTACTACAAGGCCGCAGGCCTCAATGTGAGGCTCGACCGCGGCACCGGCGCGGCCAACACTGCCGCTAACGTCGCATCCGGCACCTACGATTTCGGCTGGGCCGACATCGCTACCATGATCGGCTTTAACGCGCAAAACCCCGGAAAAGAACTTGTCCTTGTGTACGTCCATTTCCAGGATTCTCCATTGGCGATCATCAGCATGAAAAAAGCCGGGATCCACAAGCTGAAGGATCTCGAAGGCAAAACCATTGGCGATC
>Ga0207683_10006165_pt1 | contig 10276 bp, 12 predicted proteins | sample KBSM73metaG_FD_184333 | JGI IMG/M metagenome (GOLD analysis project Ga0207683, IMG submission 184333) | Miscanthus rhizosphere microbial communities from Kellogg Biological Station, Michigan, USA - KBS M7-3 metaG (SPAdes) (version 2) | ecosystem: Host-associated > Plants > Roots > Rhizosphere >...
CGCGGCCTGGCCCGCAGCGCATACCAGCCCGCCAATACGAGCAGCAGGGGAAAGAGCGGCGGCAGCAGCCAGGCGGCGACGAGGGTCGCCGTCATCGCGGTCCGGGGCGGGCGGCGGCGCGCGCCCGCGCCGAAGAGGCCAAAAGGACGGTGGCCAAGGGTATCAGCGCGACCGGCGGCGGTTTGACAGCAAAATGACTTTTACCATATAATCCAAAGCTTTCTGTCGTTTCCAAACGGCGGGCCTACCCACCTAGCAAGGCAGCGCTTCAGATATGAAAACATTTACGGCGAAAGCCCACGAAGTCAAACACGACTGGTACGTGGTCGATGCCCAGGACAAAGTGCTCGGCAGGCTCGCCGCGACGCTCGCGCATCGGTTGCGTGGCAAGCACAAACCCGAATTCACCCCGCACGTCGATGTCGGCGATTATATCGTGGTCGTCAACGTCGATAAGTTGCGCGTGACCGGCAGCAAGGCGCGCACCAAGCTCTATCACCGCCACAGCACGTACCCGGGCGGTATATACACGACCAACTTCTCCAAGCTGCAGGCGAAACACCCGCGGCGCGTGCTCGAAATGGCGGTCAAAGGCATGCTGCCCAAGGGGCCGCTCGGCTACGCGATGCTGAAGAAGCTCAAAGTCTATGCGGGAACCACTCATCCGCACGCGGCGCAATTGCCGAAAACTCTCGAAATAAGGGCCTGATCCCATGGCAGCCAAGCAAGCGCAATTCAATTACGGCACCGGCCGCCGCAAGAGCGCCGTGGCGCGCGTCTTCATCAAGCCGGGCAAGGGCGACATCATCGTCAACGACAAGCCGGTCGACGTGTTTTTCTCGCGCGAAACCGGCCGCATGATCGTGCGCCAACCGCTGGTCCTGACCGACAAACTCAACGCGTTCGACATCATGGTCAACGTGGATGGCGGCGGCGAATCCGGCCAGGCGGGCGCAGTGCGCCACGGTATTACGCGCGCATTGATCGAATACGACGCAGCGTTGAAGCCGGTGCTCAAGAAAGCTGGCCTCGTCACGCGCGACGCGCGCGAAGTCGAGCGCAAGAAAGTCGGCCTGCACAAGGCGCGACGCCGCAAGCAATTCTCGAAACGCTAACCTTCGGGTATCGGCAGAAAAAGCCGCCTTAAGGGCGGCTTTTTCATTCGTAACTTACAATAGGCGCGGGTTTTCTCCTCGCGTAGGTGGCGGCCATGGCAGGCAAGAAACTTAAGATCGGAATCGTCGGCGGCACCGGCTATACCGGTGTCGAATTATTGCGTTTGCTCGCGCAACATCCGCACTGCGAACTGAAGATCATTACGTCGCGCCAGGAGGCGGGCACGCCCGTCGCGGGCATGTTTCCGAATTTGCGCGGCTACGTCGACCTCGATTTCACCGCGCCGTCGGATGACGCGCTCAAAGGCTGCGACATCGTCTTTTTCGCGACACCCAACGGCGTCGCGATGCAGCAGGCGCGCACGTTGTTCGACGCCGGCGTCAGGATCATCGACATCGCGGCGGATTTCCGGATCAAGGACGTCGCCGTGTGGGAGAAATGGTACGGGACCAAGCACGCGTGTCCCGAGCTCGTCGCGCAGGCGGTGTACGGATTGCCCGAGATCAATCGCGAGGAGATCAAGCGCGCACGCATCGTGGCCAACCCCGGTTGTTACCCGACGGCGGTGCAGCTCGGATTTTTGCCGCTCGTGAAAAGCGGTTGCGCCGACCTCGAGCACTTGATCGCCGATGCGAAGTCCGGCGTGAGCGGCGCCGGCCGCAAGGCGGAGGTACACACGCTGTTCGCCGAAGCGGCGGATAACTTCAAGGCGTACGGCGTGCCCGGGCATCGTCATCATCCCGAGATCTCGCAGGGATTGGACTTGATGGCGGGACGCGCGACGCGACTGGTGTTCGTGCCGCATCTGACGCCGCTGATCCGCGGCATCCACGCCACGCTGTACGTGCAGCTCACGCGCGATGTTGAGCTCCAGCAATTGTACGAGCAGCAGTATGCAAACGAGCCGTTTGTCGACGTGATGTCGGCAGGCGCTCATCCTGAAACGCGGTCGGTGCGCGGATCGAATATGTGCCGCATCGCCGTGCATCGGCCCGGCGGCGGGGACATCGCGGTGGTGCTGTCGGTGATCGACAATCTGACCAAAGGCGCTGCTGGACAGGCGGTGCAGAACATGAATTTGATGTGCGGCCTGCCGGAGACGACCGGCCTGGAGCAAGTCGCATTAATGCCTTGATCAAAAGGCTCAAGCGGATGTTTGGCATTTCGGCGCCGCACATGGCAGTGCGCGCCGCGATGCCTTGGTATTTGCGCTGGTTGGGGCTGATCGTTCTGGCTTTGGTCGTGCTTTTACTGGCCCGCGCGACTTACGATTTCGGCAAGAAATTCGCGGGCTTCGACCAAAGCGAGGCCGATCGTGAGGTGCAGCGACTGGGCGAAATCAACGCGAAAATCCGCCAGGAAATCGCGGGCATACGCGGTGAGCTCGCGCTAAGCGAGCGCCAACTCCACATGGAACGTGCAACCCATACCGACTTAATCAAGCAAATGAAGACTTTGACCGCCGAAAACGCCGGGCTCAAAGAGGATCTCGCTTTTTTTCAGACGCTAATGCCCTCCGGCGGCAAAGACGGCGGGGTGGCAGTCAATCGCTTCCTGGTGCAGAATGACGTCCTGCCCGGCGAGTACCGCTACCGCCTGCTGCTGACCCAAACTGGTCAGCGCAATAAAGACTTCCAAGGCACGTTACAGTTCGTCGTTAATTTACAGCAGCAGGACAAAAAAGTCGTCCTGACCCTGCCCGCTGAAGGCGACCAGGCGGACAAGGCGTTCAAAGTGAATTTTCGCTTTTATCAGCGCGTCGAAGGCACGTTTCGAATCGATGCCGATGCGGTGGTCAAGAGCATGCAGGTCCGGGTATTCGAAAACGGCAGCAACGAGCCCAAGCTGACTCAAGCCGTGAATGCGTCATGACGGGGGATATGACCATGTTCGGAAACAGCAAAAGCAACAAGCCGCAGAATCGTATCGACTGCCTGATCGGCGCGGGCACCACGATCGAGGGCAGCATTACTTTCGGCGGCGGTTTGCGAGTTGACGGTCGCGTGCGCGGCAATGTAATTGCGGCGGACGATAAACCAGGGACGCTCGTGTTGTCGGAGCAGGCGCACATCGAGGGCGAAATACGCGTTTCGCATGCCGTAATCAATGGGACCGTCGTCGGCCCCGTGCACGCGAGCGAATACGCGGAACTACAGCCTAAGGCGAATGTCACAGGTGACGTATACTATCGGACGCTGGAGATTCAGCTCGGCGCGGTGGTGCAGGGACGTCTCGTCTATCAGCCTGAGGGCAAGTCCGACAAGGTCGTGCAGTTGAAACCGGCCACGGGCGATTGAAGCGCAAGCCGTCCCAGTAGTTGTATCGAAGGAATCAGAATTTAGGAGTACTGAACATGAACGCAGTTACGGAAATGCCCGCCCCGCTGGTCTTTACGGACAACGCGGCAGCCAAGGTCAAGCAGCTGATCGACGAGGAAGGCAATCTCGATCTCAAATTGCGCGTGTTCGTCACCGGCGGCGGCTGCTCGGGATTTCAGTATGGTTTCACCTTCGACGAAGCCGTCAGCGATGACGACACGACGATGCAGAAAAACGGCGTCACGCTCTTGATCGATCCGATGAGCCTGCAGTATCTGGGCGGCGCCGAAATCGATTATCAGGAAGGCGTCGAGGGCGCGCAGTTCGTGATCAAGAATCCGAATGCCACCAGCACTTGCGGCTGCGGGTCGTCGTTTTCGGCCTGACCCGGATTGCTGCGTAACCAAGGGCGCCTGCGGCGCCCTTTTTTATTTCACGCGCGATAAAGCGCACCGAGCACACGCGGGCCGCGCGCGCCGGTTACAGCGGGCAGATTGCCGGGCCGCGCGTTGAGCGTCTGGCAGGCAAGCCACGCAAACGCGAGCGCCTCGACATGTTCGGCGTTCACCCCCAGCGCATCGGTCGGCTCCACTCGCCGCGGGGCGAGCAGTCGAGCGAGCAGTCCGACCAGCGCGCGATTGCGCGCGCCGCCGCCGCACAGGTAGACGGCCGCCGCATTTGCGCAGAATCCGCCGATCGCATCGGCGATCGAGCGGGCCGTCAGCGCGAGCAGCGTCGCTTGCACGTCTGCCGGCTGCTCCGAACCGCTCAGGTGTTGCTCGAACCACGCCAGGTTGAACGCCTCGCGTCCCGTGCTTTTCGGCGGCGCGCGGCGAAAATACGCGTCGGCTTCGAGGCTCGCGAGCAAGCCGGGAATGACTTTGCCGGTGTCAGCCCACGCGCCATCGCGGTCGAACGGTTGCTTCCGATGACGTTGCGTCCACGCGTCGAGGAGCAGGTTGCCGGGTCCGCAATCGAAACCCGTAACCTCGCCGCTCGCCGGTAGATCTGTCAGATTGGCAATGCCGCCGATATTCACGATCACACGATGCTCTGTTGCCTGCGCAAACACCGCGTGGTGAAACGCGGGCACCAGCGGCGCACCCTGGCCGCCGGCCGCGACGTCCCGGCTGCGAAAATCGCAAACTACGTTGATGCCGGTAAGTTCGGCGACCAGCGAGCCGTTGACGAGCTGCAGCGTGTACCCGTCGGCAGGTTGGTGGCGCACGGTTTGCCCGTGACAGCCGATGGCTGCAATGGCGCTCGCATTAACCGAAGCTTGGGCGAGCAATGCCTGCACGACGGCAGCATACCCGCGCGAGAGTTCATTTGCCGCGAGCGCTGAGCGTTGCAGTTCGTGGTCGCCGGAATGATTGAGCGCCGCGAGTTCCGTGCGCAGCGCCGGAGTGAAGGGCTGGTGTGCGTGGGCGAGCAGTCGCGGAGCACGCGGTGCAAAGTCGGCGATTACGCCGTCGATCCCGTCGAGGCTGGTGCCGGACATCAGCCCGATGTAACAATCGGGCATTGAGCTTAGTCGAGTCGGGCGAGGTTGGTGGTGCGCAGCAGATCCAGGCGCTCGGTATACAGCTTGGCGGTCTGCTCGAACTTCGGCTTCATTTCGGGCGAGATCGGCAGGGCTGCCGGCATCGCAACTCGTAGCGGGTTCTGGTGCACGTCGTTGATGCGGAATTCGTAATGCAGGTGCGGCCCGGTCGCCATGCCGGTCGCGCCGACGAAACCGATGACTTCGCCCTGCATCACGCGCTTGCCTTTGTGCAGCCCCCTGGTGATGCCGGACAGATGGCCATACCAGGTCGTGAACTTGGATTGGTGGCGCAGAACCACGACGTTGCCGTAACCGCCCTGGCGCCCCGCGATGTCGACGACGCCGTCCGCGGTTGCTTTCACGCGCGTGCCGGTGGGCGCGCCGTAGTCGATGCCTTTGTGCGCGCGCCACGTTTGCAGCACCGGGTGAAAGCGCGCGGTGCTGAACCCGGACGTAATGCGCGAAAATTCGAGCGGCGAGCGCAGGAACTGCTTGCGCAGGTTCTTGCCGTCCGCGGTGTAATAGCCGCCCTCGTTTTCGGCGTAATTGAAGTACACCGCAGTGTAAGCTTTGCCTTGGTTCACGAACTCGGCGGCGAGCACGCGTCCGGACTTGACCGGCTCACCGCGATCGTAGAACACTTCATAGACGACGCTGAAGCGGTCGCCTTTGCGCAAGTCGCGGTGAAAGTCGATGTCGGTCGAGAATATTTCCGCGATCTGCGTCGCGATCGTGTCCGGCAGCCCGGCCGCATCGGTCGCGCCGAACAGCGAATTCCGGATTTCGGCCGACTTCATCAACACCCGCCGCTCGAGGTCGACCGCTTCCTGTTTGACGACGAAATTATCCGCGGCGCGATCGATCGACACCAGGTTGCTGCCGCTCAAATAACGCAGGCTCAGCAACTTGCCTTCGGCAGTGGCGGTCGCGCGCACGACTTTGCCCGGAATCAATTGATAAAGCGCCTTCGCCTGCGCATTATTTCGCAGCACTTGGGTGGCCGCCGAATCGTCGATCTGAAGCCGCGCGAGCAATGACGCGACAGTGTCGCCGCGCTGTATGCGTTCCTCGCGCGCGAAGCCGGCGTCGCGGTCCGCGACGGGCGCCAAAGTTGGCAGCGCCAGGTCCTCGACGACGTTGTTAAACGTGACCTTATCGACCAGCGTGTCCGGCGCGATGCCGAATGCGGCGACGACGCTGAAGCAGGGCAGTGCAATCGCGGCCGCGGCAAGCCGGTGGCGCGGCGAAAGTTTGCCTATCAAACGTCTAATTTTATGGGTTAAAATCATGCTTTTAGCATATTATCTTAACGCTCCCTTAGAGCGACGCGGCAAGCTTAGCAGAATTATACGGACGCGCAACCCTAAAATTTCACATCGTGAAAATAGTCACACTGGGCTCCACATGGCCTCATTGACCGATCAGCTCGATACCATCAAGCGCGGCAGCGATGAATTATTGGTCGAAGCCGAGCTCGTCGAAAGGCTGAAAACCGGCCGTCCTCTGCGCGTCAAAGCCGGCTTCGACCCGACCGCGCCGGATTTGCACATCGGGCACACGGTGCTGATCAATAAGCTGCGCCAACTGCAGGATCTGGGTCATGACGTCGTGTTTTTGATCGGCGACTTCACCGGCATGATCGGCGACCCCACCGGCAAGAACGCCACGCGCCCGCCGCTGACCCGCGAGGAGGTTGCGGCAAACGCGCTAACGTATACCGCCCAGGTGTTCAAAATTCTCGACCGCGCCAAAACCGAGATCGCTTTCAATTCGGCGTGGATGGACAAATTCACCTCCGCCGACATGATCAAGCTCGCCGCCACGCATACGGTCGCACGCATGCTCGAGCGCGACGATTTCGGCAAGCGCTATAAAGCGAACCAGCCGATCGCGATTCACGAATTCCTTTATCCGCTCGTGCAGGGCTACGACTCGGTCGCGCTCAAAGCCGATCTCGAGCTTGGCGGCACCGATCAGAAATTCAATTTGCTCATGGGCCGCGAGCTGCAAAAGCATTACGGCCAGCCGCCGCAATGCATATTGACGATGCCGTTGCTCGAGGGCCTGGACGGCGTCAACAAGATGTCGAAATCGCTCGGCAACTACATCGGCATCACGGACAGCCCGAACGATATGTTCGGCAAGCTAATGTCGATTTCGGACGACCTGATGTGGCGCTATATCGAGCTGTTGTCGTTTGCGCCGCTCGCGACCGTCAGGCAATGGAAGAAAGAAACGGAAGCCGGCCGAAATCCGCGCGACATCAAAGTGGCTTTCGCGCAGGAAATCGTCACCCGCTTTCATACGCCGGCCGCGGCGGCCAGCGCGCTCGCGGATTTTGAAACGCGCTTCAAGCAGGGCGAAATACCCGCCGATATCGCCGAAGTGCAGGTGAGCGCCGGCGCCGATGGCATAGTGATCGCGAACCTGCTCAAAGCGGCCGCCCTCACGGCGAGCACGTCGGAAGCGCTGCGCATGATTGCGCAGGGCGGCGTCAAGATCGACGGCGAAAAAGTCACTGATAAAGCGCTGAAGCTCACCGCCGGCACGACCGCGGTGGTGCAGGTGGGCAAGCGCAAATTCGCGCGCGTGACCCTGGTTTAATCCGCGGTTCGTTCAGGCGCGATAACGCCGGATGAATTTGCGGTCGATGTAATCCTTCCAGCGCCAAACCCACGCGCCTTCGAGCGCATAACGGCCGTACGACGCGACTGCGTAGCGGTTACCGGTGCTGATCAACGCCAACGCACGCGGCTGCGGAACGTAGCTGGCCAGGCGCTCTCCGGCCAGCACGCGGCGCAGATTTTCCGCGAGCACCGGCCCCTGGCGGACCGCGTAAACGCCCGACTTCGGGTACTGGTGTCCCTCGATGGTCGCGCAGTCGCCCGCCGCGAAAATTTCCGGATTCGACACGGACGCCAGGCGCTCGTCAATGCGGATGAAGCCTTGAGCGTCGAGCGTGAGCCCCGTATCCGCGAGCCACGATGGCGCCCCGGCACCCGTCGCCCAGATGGTGGCGTCGCTCGCGATGGCTTCGGCGGCGCCGCCCAAAATCACTTGCGTGGTTTCGACGCGCGTCACCCTGGAATTCAGATAGACGGCGATACCGCGTTGCGCCAGCGCGCGTTCAAGCGCCGCGCGCGTTTGACGGTTGTGATCGGGCAACAGCCATTGCGCGTCAGTGACGACTGCGAAGTCGATAGCATGCGGCATGGTTGCGTGGGCCAACCGGTGGTGCATCGCCAGCGCGAGTTCTACTCCGGCGGCCCCGCCGCCGATCACGATGACTTTGCGCAACGTGCCCCCTTGCGCTGCGGCGATCAGGCGGTCCCAGCGTTGCGCAAAAACGGTGAACGGTTTGGCGGCGATTGCGTGCTCGGCGGCGCCGGGAGTCCCTGCCGTCGGCGGCGTTGAGCCGACGTCGAGCGATGCGATATCGTAATCGAGCATCGTGCCGTCGCTCAGTGCAATTTGCCGGCGCGCAATGTCAATTCCGCACGCTGGCACCGGGATGAAACGCACGCCGCAATGCTGCGTGAGCCGCGCAAGATCGACGTGGCAATCGTTAAAGCTGTAATGGCCTGCGATCAGACCGGGGAGCATGCCGGAATACGTTGCGAACTGCGCCGGATCGACGAGCGATATTTCAGCGTGCGGTACGGGGTTCGCGCCGAACCGGCGCACGACTTCAAGGTGGCTGTGCCCGCCCCCGAGCAGGACTACGCGCTTCACGGAGCGGGCAGGCGGGCGCTATTCGGGCGCCTTGCCCCACAACTGCTTCAGGCGGGCATCGCGGCCGCAGCCGCTGCGGTAATACTTATAGCGCAGCGGATTCTTGAGATAAAAATCCTGGTGATAGTCTTCGGCGGGATAAAACTCACTCGCGCGTGTGATTTCGGTGACGATCGCGGCGCTGAACGGCTTGTTGCGGTCGAGCGCCGCCTTGGAGGCTTCGGCCAGACGCTTCTGCTCGTCGTCGGTATAGAAAATTCCGCTGCGGTATTGCGAGCCGTGATCGCAGAACTGCTGGTCCTTGACCGTGGGATCGATGTTGTGCCAAAACACGTCGAGCAGCTTTTCGTACGTCACTTTTTTCGGATCGTAGACGACCTGCACCGCCTCGGTATGGCCGGTACGGCCCGAGGATACTTCCTCGTACGTCGGATTTTTCTTCTGGCCGCCGATGTATCCCGACGTGGTGGAAACCACGCCCGGCAGCACGTCGAACGGATGCTCCATGCACCAGAAGCAGCCGCCCGCGAAGATGGCTTTGGCGGTTGCCGCGCCGGCGGCAGGCTTCGCCGTTTGCGCGTTCGCGGCCGTCGCGAACAGCAGCGACGCGCACAGTGCGAGCAATACATTGCGTAAGGTCACGATCATGCTCATCTCCTCAAAATGACTGCGGGCAGCCCGGCAGGTTCCGCTTAGTCGCGGCAGTCGGCCCATCCTTGCATGCCGCATAATATCAGTGTCGTGTCAGAAAACCGCCGCCGCGCGGACTAACCGGCGCGCGCATTCATTCGCATGGAAGGAGTTTAATGACGACCCCGCAACTCCCGGGCGGCGCCGAAGTCGCAACGCTGGGCGGCGGCTGCTTCTGGTGCATCGAAGCCGTGTTCGACAGCCTCAAAGGCGTGAGCTCGGTAAAGTCCGGCTATACGGGCGGCAACACCGTCAATCCGACGTACGAGCAAATTTGCAACGGCGGCACGGGGCATGCCGAGGTGGTGCGCGTGACGTTCGACCCCGCCGTGATTTCGTTTCGCGAGATTCTCGCGGTGTTCTTCGCCATCCACGATCCGACGACGCTGAACCGTCAGGGCAACGACGTGGGCACGCAATATCGGTCCGCGATTTTCTATCACACGGCCGCCCAAAAAGAGGCCGCCGAAAAATTCATTGCCGGGATGACCGCCGGAAAACTTTTCAGCGGCAGGATCGTCACTGAAGTCGTGCCGGCGCCGACGTTTTACGTAGCCGAGGATTATCACCAGGAATATTTCGCGAACAATGACAGCCAGCCGTACTGCCAGGCCGTCGTCGCGCCGAAGGTCGCCAAGTTCAGAAAGAAGTTCGCGGACCGCTTAAAGCCGTAAATCCTGCGGCCCGACCGTTTCGCTTGCGGCGGGCCGGTTGACCTGGCGCCCGGACACCGAGGTCTCCGTCTACCCCAGCCAGACCCTGCTGAAGGTCAAGGAGATCGGCGCCAAGCCGGTTCCGGTGAGCACCTCGCCGCCGTCCGCCACCGACCGGGCCGCGACCGGCACCGCACCGACCGCCACCGCCGACGACTCGG
>Ga0207683_10006166_pt1 | contig 10275 bp, 10 predicted proteins | sample KBSM73metaG_FD_184333 | JGI IMG/M metagenome (GOLD analysis project Ga0207683, IMG submission 184333) | Miscanthus rhizosphere microbial communities from Kellogg Biological Station, Michigan, USA - KBS M7-3 metaG (SPAdes) (version 2) | ecosystem: Host-associated > Plants > Roots > Rhizosphere >...
AGGAGCGGCCATCCGCGAGTGCCGCGCCGACAATCTTCCGCGCCGTGTCGGTGTCGGGAGCGAATTCGCTCGGCATCGCGGGCGGAACCTGCGCCAATGCCTCCACCACCTCGCGATGGCGAACCAGGTGCATGAACCCGAGGACGGCGTCGCCACCGGTCTGATAGTTCGGAATTCCCGCGCCGCTCAGCAAGGCGCTGATCGAGTGATCCGCCCCGACCCACACCGCCAGCACGAAGCAGCCGACGGCCGCCGATCCGACCCACCACCAGGCGCCGAGCCCGATGAGAAACGCGGTTGACGTCGCGCCGACCGTCGACCCTGCACCGATGTTGGCGGCGAGCATCGTCGAGAACAGGAGGCCGGGGCCCAGGCGCCTGCTTGCGACGAAGAAGTCCGAGGCTCCCCGCAGGTTGCGCCCGATCCACAGGCCGAGGCCCATCAGCGCCAGCGAATAGGCCGCGAGAACGACGAAGTGGAGATTCAACTACCTGAGGTCCCGCGCCGCCGGGTAGCCCGCAACCGCAGTGGCCTCTCGCGCGGCACGCACGATGGCGGATGCGATGACGTCGGCAGCGAGCGCACCGATTTGGCCCGTGTCGGCGGTGCCCGCGAGCGATCCGGTGGCGAGAACGAAGATGGCGTCGCCGTCAACCGGCGTGTGGACCGGGGCAATGGCCCGGGCATAGCCGTCGTGAGCCATTTGCGCCACACGCTTGGCCTCGGTCTTGGTCAGCCGCGCGTTCGTCGCGACAATGCCGAGCGTCGTGTTCTGCGCGCCGCCGCCAAAACGGATGGCGCCCGAACGGAGCATCGTGCGCGCGTCAACGAAAGACTTTCCGTCGGCCGCGCGAACGCCGGCAACCACCTTTCCCGATTCGGGATCGATGACATCGCCAAACGCATTGACGGCCACCATCGCGCTGACGATGACGCCGTTCGGCAGCGTCAGTGCCATGCTGCCGATGCCACCCTTCATTGCATGCGAACCGCCACCGGCCTTGCCGACCGTGGCGCCGGCGCCGGCGCCCACGCTGCCCTCAACGACAGGTGCCGTTGTTGCCGCCGTGGCTGCCTTGTAGCCGCACTCGGCTGACGGACGGATGAGGCCGTCGCCGACAGGCAGATCGAACAGCGCCGCCGCAGGGACGATCGGCACATGCGCCCGGCCGAACTCGAATCCGATCTTCTTCTCCTCGAGGTAGCGCATGACGCCGCTCGCGCTGTCCAGTCCGAACGCGCTCCCGCCGGAGAGCACGATGCCGTGAGCGATCTGGACCAGGTTGACCGGATCGAGCACGTCGGTTTCGCGTGTGGCTGGAGCCGCGCCGCGCACATCGACGGCGGCTGTCGCACCGGCTTCGGCCAGCACGACCGTGCACCCGGTCGGCCTCTCGGTGAGCGTAAAGTGGCCGACCTTTATTCCAGGCACTGCGGTCAGCGTCGCGTTGACGCGCTGCTGCGCGGATGGCACCGATGCCGTCAGCGCCGCAAGCGCCGCGACGGTCGTGAGACGGAGGGTTCGCATCGGTTGGCAATATTGTAGAACGCCAGCAGAATAGAAGGCATGCACAAGAAGGTTGCCCTGGTTGTTGCGACGCTGCTGATCACAGCGGCGTGCTCCACCAAGGAAGAACGGCCATCTGCGGAGCCGGCGCCCGGACCCACCCCGACCGTGCAGCGTACGCCAATCGGAGAGTTGCCGGAGCCAGATATGAATGCGGCCCTCGCGCACACGAGAGTGCTGGCTTCCGATGAGTTCCAGGGACGCGCTCCCGGCACCCGTGGCGAAGACCTGACGGTCGCCTACCTGGTCGATCAATTCAAGAAACTCGGACTCAAGCCTGGCAACACCGACGGGACGTACGTGCAGAAGGTCCCCCTCGTGGGCATCACGCCGACTCCCGCTCCGCTGATCTTTCGCAAGGGCAGCGAGGAACAACGTCTCGAGTGGAAAGACGATGTCGTAGCGTGGTCGAAGCATGTCGCGGACAGCGCGATCCTCGATAATTCAGAGCTCGTGTTCGTTGGCTACGGTGTCGTCGCGCCGGAGTTCAACTGGGACGACTACAAGGGCCTGGACGTTCGCGGCAAAACGCTGGTCATGCTGGTGAACGATCCGCCGGTTCCCGATCCGGCGAACGAGGCCGAGCTCGATCCGAAGACATTCGGCGGCCGCGCGATGACGTACTACGGACGGTGGACCTACAAGTACGAAATCGCGATGGAGAAAGGAGCCGCGGGTGCGCTGATCGTGCACGAGACCGAACCGGCGGGCTACCCGTTCAGCGTCGTGCAGTCGAAGGTGACCGAGCAGTTCGACCTCGTCACGCCGGACAAGAACATGAAGCGCCCGGCCATCGAAGGCTGGATCACGCTCGACAAGGCGCGCGATCTGCTCCATCTCGCAGGACAGGACTTCGGCACGCTCAAGTCGATGGCAGCCACGCGCGACTTCAAGCCGGTGCCGCTCGGTGTGACCGCGTCGATGACGATCATGAACACGCTCCGCACGATCGATTCCAGGAACGTCGTCGCGAGATACGACGGGCGCGATCCCCAGCTGAAAAACCAGTACGTCGCCTACACCGCGCATTGGGATCACCTGGGCATCGGTCCGGCTGTCAACGGCGACAACATCTACAACGGCGCCAAGGACAATGCGATTGGCGTCGCCGCGATCCTGGAACTGGCGAGGGCATTCACGAAGCTGCCGGTACCAACGAGACGGTCGATTCTGTTTCTCGCGGTCACGGCCGAAGAGCAGGGTCTGCTCGGCTCGGAGTACTACACCGTCGCCCCAATCTATCCGCTGGCACGCACCGTGGCGGACATCAACATTGACGGAATGAACGTGAACGGACGCACGCGCGATCTCACGCTCGTTGGATACGGAGCCTCCGATCTTGACGACTACGTCCGCGATGCCGCCGGCGAACAGGGACGCATCATCCGGCCCGATCCCGAACCAGAGAAGGGTTTCTATTACCGGTCCGACCACTTCAACTTTGCCAAACAGGGAGTGCCGGCGCTCGATCCGGATGAAGGGGTCGAGTACATCGGGAAGCCGAAGGAATTTGGCGAGCAGGTCCGCAGCGAGTGGACCGAGCGCGATTACCACCAGCCGAGCGACATGGTGCGGCCGGACTGGGATTTGGCCGGCGCACGCGAGGACCTCCAGGTGTTCTTTGCCGTCGGATACCGGGTAGCGGAGGCCGACAGGGCGCCCGACTGGAAGCCCGGCAACGAGTTCAAGGCAAAGCGCGATGAAACCCTCAAAGCGAATAAGTAAGATTGCGTTCAAAACTGACGTAGCTGGTCAGCTGAAGAGCGCGGCGACCCGTTTCGACGCGCTCAAGTACGCGAGAGCCGCGGCGTAGTAGACGAAAGTGCCGGCGACATAGGCGGTTGTCTCTCCGGGTAGCCGGTTGTTCGGGAAGTACGGCGTCACCGCAGCGAAGACCTTCACCGCGAGAGAGATCGCCAGCGCGATCTTCGCCAACGACGGACCTGCCTGCCGCCGATCGAGCAATGCGCGTCCTGCTGCAACGCACGCAACGGTTGCCGCAAGCCGTGAGGCGAGGACGAGTACAACCGGGATGCCGCGTACGGCGATGGCGTTGAACGATCCAGCTGATGCCACCGCAAACGAAACAGGCTCCCAGACCGTCAGCAGCAGCGCGAGCACACGCACCCATCCGCTGATCCCTGCCGGTGTCGGCGTGCCGGTCAATTCGCTGCCAGAATCTGCCAATCTTCGTCGCTGCGCTCCGAGCCAGACCGTCTGCTAGCATGCCATGCTTGCGCGTCCACCTTGTGCACCACGGCGAAGCAGTCGGTCCCGACGTGGACATCAGGCGGCCTCTCTCGGCGCGTGGGCGCGCCGCGTCCGAGCGGGTCGCGGAGGAGTCGGCCGCGCGGGGAATGAAGCCGCTGATTTTCTGGCACAGCGGCAAGCTTCGCGCGAAACAGACCGCCGAGATCTTCTGGCGCGCGTCGAATCCGCTTGCGGAGCTGTCCGCGACACGAGACCTTCAGCCGGAGGATCCTGCCGTCTGGATGCGCGACCGGTTGCGTCACGAGCCGAGGGATGTGCTCCTTGCGGGGCACTTCACGCACCTGCCGCGTCTGCTGGCCCTGCTGCATGGAGAGCAGGACGGCGTCATGGCCGATTTTCCGGTCCACGGTATCGTCACACTGAGCACCGACGATCATGGGCAGACGTGGACCGAAGAGTGGCGGATAGAATCACGCGAGGATTGATGACGTGAAGCCCCTTCACGCCGTAATGGCGGCCGTCGTAGCGCTTTCGAGCATCGCAGGTGTCGGCCTGGACGCCCAGAGTGGGCAAAACGACACGCCCTACGTCGCAACCAAGCTGATCTGGCGGTGGCGCGGCATCATGAACGCGACGCTCGAGGAGTCGAGGGCGTTCGCCTCGGAGCCGGTCCTCGACATGATGGAGGTGTTCGTTTCGCCGGGTGCCGTCCGGGCGGTGCAGGACAAGCTCAACGAAGAGCAACTGAAGAAGGCAGACGCTGTAGTGGAACGATTCGCGCTGGCTGTCGTGCGCCTGGCAAGCCGCCAGGACGATGGCAGCCGCATCGTCGAAGAAGAAGCGGTCCAGGCCGCTGAAAAGGCGACCTGTCCCGTCTACCCGTTCTGTTCCGAATGAGCGATTAGGGAGGCGACTCTTACCGAATCACCACCCCGATCGATCCGCGCCAGAAGTCGAAGCCGCCAAAGTCGATGTTCAGGCCGTTGTCGAAGGTGCTTTCGTTGTTGATGGTGCGAAAGTAGCGGACGTCGCCCCGCAACCCGAAGTGGTCGCTGAAGAAGCCCATCACGCCTCCACCAACGTTGAACCCGAAATCGTTGTTGTCAGTGTCCGCTATGCCGGTGAGTCCTGACTCGATCTTTGTCTGGATCAGGCCGAGTCCTGCGGTGAAATAGGGCCGAATGCCTGCGCCGTGCGTGCCTCCAACGGGAATGCCGATGATCAGGTTTCCCATCAGGTCCATGATGTGGTTGTCTAGCGGTTCATCGAACGGGTTGTTCGCGTACCCGAAGTCGAGTTCGATGCCGAAGACGCCAGCGCCCATGTAGCCGGCATCGCCGCCCCAGACAAACGTGTTCTCGATGTCATCGTTGCCGAAGTGAACGCCCGCAAACGGGCTGATATACCCTTCCGCACGTGCTTGAACCGGCGCCCACAGCACCCCGAGGACGCCGGCTACGATTGCTGCCTTGATTACGCCTCTCATCGCCTACAACTCCTTTGTGCGCTAGCGCTACTACAGATAGCGCGCGGTGAGAAGGCTGCAAGCAGGATGCCCCATGAGGCAGGGCGGAGCAGAAACCCGGGTTAATGGAGGTTGAGGCGGTGGGTGTGAGGTGCGTGCGCTTGAACGTAGAGCCTGCTCATCCGGATCCATAGCCCGGTTGGCATCACCGGACTGGGGATTCAGAAACGGCGGAAAAACGTTTGACTAGCGGTCGACCGTAACGGTGACGGGCGCCACGATCCGCGCTGTCACCTCGGCGCCCGAAGCGAACACCGCCTCGCTGCGATCGCTGGCCATCACTGCGGCTCCGCCTCCGGCGGCACCGGTAGTTGCCCCGATTGCCGCGCCCTTGCCACCGCCGATGATGGCTCCAAGGATTGCTCCGGCAACCGCGCCGCCGCCAATCTTCGCGGCGCTGCTGTTGCCCGGTGCGTCGCCGTAGCGATAGATGGTTTCGGTCGTGATCGGAAGCCTGGTTCCGTCGGCCAGTGCCAGCGTATGGAAGCGGATGCCGAGCCGCGCGCGTTCGCGCATCTTGCCGCCGCGTTCCACGACGACAACCGAGCCGAGCGCGCGCGAACCCGCGGGAATCGCCACGCGTCCACCCACGCGCACGTCGCGGACGACGCGCGCTTCAACGCGATCCTCAATCCGCGCGTGTTCGCTGCTCAGCGTCGTCTCCATCTGGACGCCGATGACTGAATCGGCCGATACCGTCAGTTCGTCCACCGTCGGTGCGGGCGGTTCTGGCGCTTTCGGCGCCTCGAACGGATGCTCGTCGACGCGCGCAGATGGCCCTGGGTCGATGGGCGCGGGTGCGACCGGAATGCCGACATTCGACGTGGAGTGCTCTGGCAGCGGTGCCGGCTGTTCGGCGCGCGCGACTGACTTTCCTTGCGACGCTGATGCGGGCGAGGGCTTGGATGCCGCTGCCGTCCGGGCCGCTGGCGCTGACGTGTGGGGCGCTGGTGCGGCTGCCGCTAACGTGGGCAGAGCCTCATTGTGAACGACCAGGTCTGGCGCGGGGTCGGAGGGTGGGAGCGGCACGTCTGCCGGCGTGACGAAGGCCGTTGCCGGCGTGCTGGACGTAACCGGGGAATTCGCCGCGTTGTCTCGCGTCGCCAGATAGCCGCCCCCGGCGGCCGCGGCTACGCACGCAATACCCAGTGCGGCAAAGGCGAGTCGATTCGAAATCATGGTGCCTGTCTCCCTGAACCGAACGGGGCAGACGCAAGGCGCGTACCCGGACCTTGGTGCGCGGGTCTGCGCTAACTGACGTAAAAAGAGGAGTTTACCAGAATAGCTCTACCAGGATTGCTGTCACCTTCCGGTGAATTGTCACCTCAGGAAGGCACGGCGCAGCCAGCGGTCCGCAGACGCCGAAGAGCTGCGGACCTGAAGTCCGCCGGGCAGCAGCACTTGGCAGGGCCGGCGCGAGGCACGCGCCGGCCCGACCGGATTAGTAGCGGTAGTGCTCCGGCTTGTAGGGACCGTCGACCGGAACGCCGATGTAGTCGGCCTGGTCCTGGGTCAGCTTCGTGAGCTTGACGCCAAGGTGATCCAGATGCAGACGCGCAACCTGCTCATCGAGGTGCTTTGGCAGCATGTAGACCTTCTTCTCGTACTTGCCGGTGTTCGCATGCAGCTCGAGCTGCGCGATCACCTGGTTGGTGAACGACGCCGACATCACGAAGCTCGGATGGCCGGTGGCGCATCCCAGGTTCAGAAGGCGTCCTTCGGCGAGCACCATCACGCTATGACCATCCGGGAACCGGAACTCGTCGTACTGCGGCTTGATGTTGATCCGTTCGACTCCCGCGTACTTCTTCAGGCCGGCCATGTCGATTTCGTTGTCGAAGTGGCCGATGTTGCCGACGATGGCCTTGTCCTTCATGCGGGCCATGTGGTCGACGGTGATGATGTCGTGATTGCCGGTCGCGGTGATGAAGATGTCCGCGGTCTCGACGACTTCATCGAGCGTGGTGACCTGGTAGCCTTCCATCGCCGCCTGCAGCGCGCAGATCGGGTCGATTTCGGTGACGATGACGCGTGCGCCCTGGCCGCGCAGCGCCTGCGCACAGCCTTTGCCCACCTCGCCAAAGCCGAACACCACGGCGACCTTGCCACCGAGCATCACGTCGGTCGCCCGCGCCAGGCCGTCCGGCAACGAGTGACGGCAGCCGTAGATGTTGTCGAACTTGCTCTTGGTCACCGAGTCGTTCACGTTGATCGCCGGGAAGAGCAGCGTGCCGGCTTCCATCATCTGGTAGAGGCGATGGACGCCGGTCGTCGTCTCTTCGCTCACGCCCCGAATGGACGACGCGAGGCGCGTCCAGCGGCTCTTGTCCTTCGCGATCGATTTGTTGATGCAGTCGAGAATGACGCCCCATTCCTCGGGCTCCTTCTCGGGGTTGAACGCCGGCACGACACCGGCCTGCTCGAATTCCTTCCCCTTGTGCACCACCAGCGTCGCGTCGCCACCATCGTCGACGATGAGGGTCGGTCCGCTGCCGTCCGGCCACTCGAGCGCCTCGCTCGTGCACCACCAGTACTCGTCGAGCGTTTCACCCTTCCACGCGAACACGGGCGTGCCCTTGGGCTCTGCCACCGTGCCGCCCGTCTCGGGCCGGCCGACGACCACCGCGGCAGCGGCGTGGTCCTGCGTCGAGAAGATGTTGCACGACACCCAGCGCACGTCGGCGCCGAGTTCCGAGAGTGTCTCGATCAGCACGGCCGTCTGGATGGTCATGTGCAGGCTGCCCATGACGCGCGCGCCTGCCAGCGGTTTCTTCGCGCCGTACTGCTTCCGCAGCGCCATGAGTCCGGGCATTTCCTGTTCGGCGAGGCGGATCTCCTTGCGCCCGAACTCAGCCTCCGCGAGGTTCCGGACCTTGTACGGCTCGCGTCCCGCCGCCTTCGCCGCGGCGAAGGGATGAAGTTTCTCAACAACAGTGGCCATGCGTGTCATTCTCCTTGTTCACTCATTTCTTTTCCCCGGTCGCCACGAAGAGCGCCGGACCTTTGGCTTTCGGGTCTGCGGGCAGCGGCACGACGCGCGTGTGCTCGAAACCGGACTCGCTCAACATCCGCCCGGTGTGTTCCTCGGCGAAGCCGAGCCACACGTGTCCCATCTGCTGCCGGTAGTTCTCGCGATCGTGCGGCAGCATGTCCACCAGGATCAGGCGGCCGCCTGGCTTGAGCGTGCGCGCCACCTCGGTCAGCGCACGCGCGGGTTCGGGAACGTGATGAAGTACCAGCATGACGGTGGCGGCGTCGAGCAGGTTGTCGTCGATCGGCAACGCCTCCAACTCGCCCCGGCGCAGTTCCACGTTCCGATACTCCTGCAACCGCGTGCGAGCTGCCTGCAGCATCGCCGCCGAACTGTCGACGCCGATCACCCGCGTGACGAAGGGTGCGAGCGCGACGCTGACCTGGCCGGTACCGCAACCGAGGTCGCCGACGACGGCGGCCGGATTGGCGAGCGCGGCAAACGCCGCCAGGTGGAACCGGTCGCCGAACATCTCGTCGCGCACGCGGTCCCACTGGCCGGCCGACGAGCTGAAGAACTCGATCGATTTTGAACGTCGCGCCGACAGCGTCGCGTGAAGCCGCCGCTGGTCCTGGCCTGCTGCCGCCGACGCGCCAACCTGCTCACGTACGAGCGACCAGAGGCGCCGCGATGGCGCGTCGAGTGCTTCGCGCGACATCGCGTAGACGTTGCTGGTCCCCTCGGCGCGCGCCGATACCCAGCCGGCCTCTGCCAGCGCCTTCAGATGGCGGCTTACCGTCGACTGCGGCAACTGGAGCACCGTACAGAGTTCCGAGACGCTCAGCTCTTGTCCATCGAGCAACAACAGGATGCGGCTGCGCGTGTTGTCGGCGAGCGATGCGAGCTGATCGAGAATGACCGGGGTATTCATCCGTGTAGCCGGATGAAAGGATAGCATCAGTTCTGGGTCGAGTCCAGCCGTTCCTGAAGCTCCCGAATTTGCGGGAACGATTGCAGCGCAAACTCAGCCGTGCCGCGTTTCGGCTGCTGGGACCGCGTGGACCGGTTGTCAGCGTTCGGGAGGCGTCGTACAGAGCGTGATGCCGTCGCGATCCGGGCGGCCGGCGCAATACTCCGCGACTGCCTGTTCCACTTCGCCGCGAGCCTCTGCCTCAGCCCGGGCGCGTTCCGCTGACGAGACACTGCTCAACACGCGTCCGCCCAGATACCTGGCGATCAGGTTCTCGACGGCAATCGTGATGAACTCGCCTCCGCTGAACGCTGCGTAAGGCTGCTGGAGAGGATGGTCGGTGGGGTTGAACAGCATTCGCTGTTGTTCGTAGCCGTAGAGCCCTCCGGCCGGTGCCGGTCCGCTCTTGAAGTCCAGCTTCGACATGATTTCGTCGATGCGCCGCTGTTCTGCGATCTGCATCGTGAAATCAGGCTTCACGTCGAGGTTGCGGAGCCGCGACTCTGCCGGCTTGTTCAACTGTTCCCGGATGCGGTCGAGCGACACCGGGAGGTCCCCAGCGACCTGGTTCGAGGCCGGCGTTGCGCCATCTGAGGAGGACGCAGCAGGTCCCTGCGCGGTCGCAGGTGCCGCCAGCGCCATCGCCGCAAACATCAGGAAAGCAAGCCGCATATCCACTTAGACGATACCGCCTGACGGGCAGTTTTGCGTCCTCCCGCATCCCTCGGCAGCACGACTCGCGCCACAATGGGCGCGTGCCAGAACTGCCCGACGTCGTTCTGTACGTCGACGCGCTGCGTGCGCGTATCTCCGGCCTGGTGCTGAAAAAGGCACTCCCGCTGAGCCCATTCGTCCTGCGCTCGGTGGATCCGCCGCTCGACGCACTGCACGGCCGCACTGTCTGCGGCGTCAGTCGGCTCGGCAAGCGGATCGTGATCGCCTTCGATGACGAGTTCTATCTCGTCCTGCACCTGATGATTGCCGGCCGGCTCCGCTGGCGCACCCCTGGTCAGAAAAACGGGGTGGGCCCA
>Ga0207683_10006170_pt1 | contig 10272 bp, 9 predicted proteins | sample KBSM73metaG_FD_184333 | JGI IMG/M metagenome (GOLD analysis project Ga0207683, IMG submission 184333) | Miscanthus rhizosphere microbial communities from Kellogg Biological Station, Michigan, USA - KBS M7-3 metaG (SPAdes) (version 2) | ecosystem: Host-associated > Plants > Roots > Rhizosphere >...
CTCGTGCAGGCTCGCCGCGCGCGCCTCTTGGAGCGCGAGCAGTACGTCGATGCCCCGTCCGAGCGACTCGATCGACTTGACCTGGTAGTCCCGCACGCCGCCGATCGTGCCACCAGGTGAAAAGCACGGCATCCACCGTTGAGGACGACGTGTGGCCGGGGCCACAGTGATCGCGCCGATCAACGACGACACCGGAGCGCCGAACGTGGACCCGCTGTCCCCCCAGGACGCCACCGAGCTGATCTCGTTGCTGGACCAGCTGCCGGTCGACGAGCTGGAGCTTTCGACCGAGCGCTTCACGCTGTCGCTGCGGCGCACCGGGACGGGTTGGGTCAGCCGGACCACGGTGGGATCGTCCACACCGGACGATCAGCCCGTTGCCGCTGCCGCCGTGGCGGTCCCGGACGGGCTGGTCGGTGTCCGCTCCCCGCTGCCGGGCACGTTCTACCGCTCTCCGCGCCCGGGCACGCCGCCGTTCGTCGGCGACGGTGACAGCGTCGAGTCCGACACCGTCGTCGGGCTGGTCGAGACGATGAAGCTGTTCACCTCGGTCGCTGCCGGCGCAGCGGGCACGTTGGTCGAGTTCTGCGTGCCGGACGCGACGTCCGTCGAGCAGGACGCGGTCGTGGCGCTGGTGAAGCCATGAGCGCATCGGAGCCGGGGAGGATCCGGCGGTTGCTGGTGGCCAACCGCGGTGAGATCGCGGTACGGGTGCTGCGGACGTGCCGCCGCCTCGGGATCGAGGGCGTCCTCACGGTCACCGACGCCGACGCCCGGTCACTGCCCGCGCGGTTGGCCGACCGCGTGGTGCGGGTCCCGAGCTACCTCGACGTCGACGCCGTGGTGACGGCCGCCCGGACCTGCGACGCCCTGCACCCCGGCTACGGCTTCCTCTCGGAGAACCCCGCCCTCGCCACGGCCTGTGCAGCCGCGGGAGTGCGGTTCGTCGGTCCGAGCGCCGCGACGCTGGCCGCGGCGGGCGACAAGCTCGCGGCCCGCGAGCACGCGGTCGCCGCGGGCGTGCCGGTGCTGCCCGGCGGGGCCGCCGACTCGGCGCGGGCGATCGCCGCGGAGATCGGGTTCCCGCTGTTGGTGAAGGCGGTCGGCGGCGGGGGCGGGCGCGGGATGCGGCGGGTGGCGGACCCGGCGTCGCTCGACGCGGCGCTGGACGAAGCCCGCGCCGAGGCCGGGGCGGCGTTCGCCGACCGACGGCTGTACCTGGAGCGCTTGGTTGATGCCGGGCGGCACGTCGAGGTGCAGCTGCTCGGTGACGGCGTGCGGGTCGTGCACCTGGGTGACCGCGACTGCTCGGTGCAGCGGCGCTACCAGAAGCTCCTCGAGGAGGCGCCCGCGCCGCACCTGGACGCACGCCTGCGGGCGGACATGCACGCCGCCGCGGTCGCCCTCGGCGAGCACCTCGGCTACCGCGGCGCCGGGACCGTCGAGTTCCTGGTGCACGCGGACGGGTTCGCCTTCCTGGAGATCAACGCGCGACTGCAGGTCGAACATCCGGTGACCGAGGCGGTGACCGGCCTCGACCTGGTCGCCGAGCAGATCGCGATCGCCGAGCGGCAGCCCCTGCGGATGGCCCAGGACGACGTCACGGTGACGGGCCACGCGATCGAGTGCAGGCTCAACGCCGAGGACCCGGACCGCGGGTTCGCCCCCAGCCCCGGAACGGTCACCGACGCCGCGTTCCCGGCGGGGGAGGGCATCCGCGTCGACACGCACGTACAGACGGGCACCGCCATCACCGCGGACTACGACTCGTTGCTCGCCAAGCTGATCGTGCACGGCCCCGACCGGGCCCAGGCGCTGCGCGTGCTCCGCGACGCGCTCGCCCGCACCACGATCGACGGCATCGCCACCACCATCGGCCTCCACGCCGCGATCGTCGCGGATCCCGACTTCGCCACGGGCGCCGTCCCGACCGGCTGGCTACCGGAGCCCGCCCGTGCCTGAGCTGCAACTCGTCGACGTGTCCTTCCGCGACGGCAACCAGAGCCTCTGGGGCGCGACCGGGGTTCGCACCCGCCACGTGCTGCCGATCGCCCCCCTGATGGACCGGGTCGGGTTCCGCGCGCTGGACTTCACCTCCAGCACCCACATGGGCATCGCGGTCCGCACGCACCGCGAGGACCCGTGGGAACGCATTCGGCTCACCCGCGCCGCGATGCCGTCCACCGGGCTGCAGTTCATCAGCCCCGGCTTCCGGTTCATCTCCTGGGAACTCGCGCACCCGGAGTTCATGGAGCTGGTCTACGCCCGGCTGGTCGCGAACGGCATCGACCGCTTCGGCGTCATCGACCCGACCAACGACCCGGACGCCGCGCTCGCGTCGTGCCGCCAGATCCGCGAGGCAGGCGGGGCCGAGATCGTCGCGGCGCTCACGTTCACCATCAGCGACGTTCACGACGACCCGTTCTACGCCCGGCTCGCCGCGCTCTACGCCGCGTCCCCCGACGTCGACCGCGTCTACCTGAAGGACCCCGGCGGGCTCCTCACGCCCGAGCGCGCCGCGACGCTGCTGCCCGCGCTGCGGGCGGCGTTGGGTGACACACCGCTGGAACTGCACTCGCACACCACGATCGGGCTCTCCCCGCTGTCCTACCTCACGGCCGCCGAGCACGGCGTGTCCGCGCTGCAGACCGGCTGCGGGCCGCTCGCGGGGGGCACGTCGCTGCCCGATGCGCAGCGCCTGGTGGCGAACCTGCGCGAGCTCGGCCACACCGTCGACGTCGACGACCGGCTGCTCGGGCTCGTCGCCGCGTACTTCCGGAAGATGGCGAGGGCGGAAGGCCTCCCGACCGGCGGGCCCAGCGACTTCGACGCGGCGTTCCTGCGCCACCAGATGGCGGGCGGCACGATGACCACGATGCGCCGCCAGCTCGCCGAGCTCGGGCTCGCACACCGCTTCGACGAGATGATCGACGAGGTCACGCGGGTCCGCGGCGACCTCGGGATGCCGATCATGGTGACGCCGTTCCCGCAGATCGTGATCTCGCAGGCGCTGGCCAACCTGGTCGGGGATCGACGCTACGACCAGGTGCCCGACCAGGTGATCCGCTACGTCCTGGGCCGGTTCGGACGCCCGGCCCGCCCCGTCGACGACGACGTGCGCGACCGGATCCTCGACCGCGACCGGGCCCGCGAGATCGCCGCCGAACCACCGCCGCTGCCGCCTTCGGAGCTACGCAGGCGGTTCCCGGCGAGCCTGTCCGACGACGAGTTCCTGCTGCGCGCGACCATGCCGCAGGGCGAGGTCGACGCGATGGTCGCCGCCGGGCCCGCGCAGCGGCACTACGACCCCGACCTCGCCGGTGTTCTCGCGTTGCTGCGCGGCCTCGCGGGCAGGCCGAGCATCCCGGACCTGACCGTCACCAAGCCCGGCTTCCGGCTCTCCCTGCGGTCGCGCGCATGACGGCACAGGATCGGCTGCGGGCCGCGCGCGGCTTCGTCCTCGACGTCGACGGCACCCTGGTGCTCGGAACGCGCGACGGCGGCGACTTCACCCCACTGCCCGGTGCCGTCGAGCTCACCGGGCTGCTGGCCGACCGCGGCGTCCCCTACGTGGTGTTCACCAACGGCTCGGCGAAGAGCCCCGGGTACTACGTCGACGCGCTGCGGGCGCTCGGCCTGACCGTCCCCGACGAGGGCGTCCTCACCCCCGTGAGCAGCGCGATCGACGTGCTCACGGCCCGGGGCCACCGTCGGGTGCTCGTGCTGGGCACGCGGGACGGGATCGGTGCGCCGCTGACCGACGCCGGTCTCCAACCGCTGTTCACCGGCGACCACGCCGGTGCCGATGCCGTCCTGATCGGCCTCTACCGCCAGTTCGGGATGGCCGATCTCGACGCCGCCTACGACGCCGTCTCCGCGGGCGCCGCGCTGTACACCTGCTCGGAAGCCCGGTTCGTCGCGACCGCGACGGGCGACAAGCTGGGCACATCGCGCGCCATCGCCGGCGCTGTCCACGCCGTCACCGGCGTCCGCGCCGAGCTCGTCGGCAAGCCGTCACGCCACGCCGTCGACACCGTCGCGCGTCGGCTCGGCGTCCCGGCGCACGAGCTGGTGATCGTCGGGGACGATCCCGACCTGGAGATCGGGATGGCGCGGCGCGCCGGGGCGCTCGGCGTCCTCGTCGGGAACGACGGCTCAGCCGACGCCGACCTGCGGATCGACGGCGTCGACGCGCTCGTCGCCATGCTCGAACCCACCCACAGGAGGTAGCCATGACCGCCGTCATCCCCGTCGACGACTACGTGTCCGACGAGTGGTACCCCGGCTTCAAGCAGGAGATGTTCGACCAGCCGTGGGCGATCGAGCAGACGCGGCCGCTGCGCAAGGAGGACGAGTCCCGCTTCTGGTTCCTCGATTTCCACTGGCCGCGGGGTTTCACCCCGATGGGGGCGGCGACCTGGTGCGAGGACGGCTACTGCTGGGGCACGCAGTACGCGGCGGAGACCCTGCCGCTGCCTCCGGGCAAGGGCTTCGTCGGGCGACTGGCGGGCACGCACCTCTACGGCACCGCCATGCCGGTGACCAACCCCCGTGAGCTGGCCGCGCGCGGCAAACGGCTGGGCCGCACGCTGCCCGGCTTCCTGGGGAACTTCGCCGAGAACTGGGCCGTGGCCCGCGACGAGGTCGACGAGGGCTGGCAGTACTTCCGCGGTCTCGACCTCACCCCGCAATCGCCCGCCGAGCTGGCCACGACGCTGCGCGAGGCCCGCGCCTACTCACGGCGTGCGTACGAGATCCACTTCGAGGTCATGTACCCGATGCTGGCCAACTTCCTCGGGTTCTACGGCGCCTGCGCGGAGATGGGCCTCGACCCGTCGCAGACCGGCCGGTTCCTCCAGGGCGAGGACACGAAGATCATGCAGGCCGACCGCGCGCTGAACGAACTGACCCGCTCCGCCCGCGCCGCAGGCCTGGCCCCCGTCTTCGCCGCGCACGAGCCGAGCGAGCTGCGCGCTGCGCTCACCGCGCACGGCGGTTCCGCGGCGCAGTGGCTGACCGACCTCGACGACTTCCTGCGCGTGCACGGCTGGCGCACCGAAGGCATCACCGACATCGCCCTGCCGAGCTGGATCGAGGACCCGACCCCGGTCTTCGGCATGGTGCGCAGCTTCCTCGAGCAGCCCGAGGACCACGACTTCGCCGCCGCCCACGAAGCCGTCATCCTGGAGCGCGACGCGGCCGTCGACGCCGCCCGGTCCGGCCTCACCCTCGAAGAGCAGCGGGTCTTCGACGCCGGGCTCGCCTCCAACCGGGCGGTCAACTTCCCCTGGTGGCAGGACGAGCACGCGTTCTACATCGACCTGCGCGTCGCGCTGCCGATGCGCTGGGCGAGCCTGGAGATCGGGCGCAAGGTCGGCGCCGACCGGCCCGACGACACCATGTTCCTGTTCTGGCCCGAACTGCTCGACGTCGCCGAAGGCCGCACGACCTGGTCGAGCGTGGCCGGGCTGGTGGGCGAGCGCCGCGATTACTTCCGGCAGTGGAACGCCCGGCGACCGAGCATGCCCAAGGTGCTGGGCACCGTCCCCGACGAGGTTGCCGACCCGATCATGATCGAGGTGTTCGGGATCAACGGCCACTCGCTGAAGGTCATGCAACGCGGCGTCGACGCGGACGCGACCGAGCTCACCGGCATCGCCGCCGCCAAGGGCACGGCGCGGGGTACCGCCCGCGTCCTGTCCAGCAGCGACGAGCTCCACCGGCTCTCCCCCGGCGACGTCCTGGTCTGCGAGTCCACCTCGCCGAACTGGACCCCCGCGTTCGGCAAGATCGCGGCCTGCGTCTGCGACGGCGGCGGCACCCTCTCCCACGCCGCGATCGTCGGCCGCGAGTACGGCATCCCCACCGTGACCGCCGCTGCCATCGCCACCGTCACGATCCGCGACGGCGACGAGATCGAGGTCGACGGCACCCGAGGCATCGTCACCATCCTCAAACGCGCAGACCAGACCGCCTCGGCAACCGGTCCGAGCAGCGGCGACCTGTCCGAGAACTGAGGGTGTCGGCGTGGCGGGGCCCGCTCAGCTGCGGAAAGCAGCTGCGTACTCGGCCGCTTGGGCGGGCGTGAGTCTGCCGGAGACGCGCAGCAGCGCAGGGCCGTTGGTGAAGGTGTATTCGCCTGCCGGCAGCGGGGCATTCCTTTCCAGCTGTCCGAGTCGTTGCCGGCGGATCGTGGCGCTGCTCGCGTCGGCGAAGACTTCAACCGAGCCGCCCTTTGGATGCTGCCGGGTCGAACGCCTGCGGTGTCGGCCGGGCTGATCCGGTTGTCGGTGAAGGTCGCCTCGGCGGTGTAGCCGTTGGGTTCGCCCAGCAGGTGGTTCGGATCGGTTTCGGCGTTGTAGACGAAGCCGGGCCTGGCTGTGGCAACCTTCGCGGCGATCGCCTTCACGATGGTGGCGTGCCGCAGCGCGCCCGGTCATCGAGACGATCGGCGAAGTCGGTGGATCGTCCGGCTAGAGTTCACCCGGTGACGCAGCGCCGACTGCCCGCTCCCCGCACCCCCGACCCGATGGCCGCCCCTCCCCTCCGCTGGGGCATCCTCGCTCCCGGCTGGATCGCCGGGCAGTTCGCCGCCGCGCTGCGCCGAGGTACCCGCCAACGGATCGCCGCCGTCGGATCCCGCAACCTCGACCGGGCCCGCGCCTTCGCCGACGAGCACGGCGCACCCACCGCCTACGGCTCCTACGACGAACTCGTCCACGACCCGCACGTCGACATCGTCTACGTCGCCTCGCCCCACTCCGAGCACCACCGCCAAGCCCGGCTCGCCCTCGAAGCGGGCAAACCCGTCCTGGTGGAGAAGGCGTTCACCCGCAACGCCGCCGAGGCCCGCGACCTGATCGACCTCGCCCGAGCCAACGGGCTGTTCGTGCTCGAAGGCATGTGGAGCCGGTTCCTGCCCCACTACGACGTCATCCACCAAGCCGTGCACGACGGTCTGATCGGCGAGGTGACCACCGTGTTCGCCGATCACGGCCAGCACCTCTACCCCGACGGCCCGGACCGGCTCGCCAGCCCCGACCTCGCAGGCGGCGCGTTGCTCGACCTCGCCGTCTACCCGATCTCGTTCGCCGACTTCGTCCTTGGCCCCCTCACCACGGTCACCGCCACCGGCAGCCTCACCGACCGCGGCGTCGACCAACAAGAGAGCGTCACCGTGGCCAACGCGGCAGGCGCGCTCGGCGTCCTGCACGCCTCCATGCTCGCCGCATCACCCTGCACCGCAACGATTTGCGGCACCGACGGCCGCCTGGAGATCGCAGGCACCTTCTACCTGCCCTCCTCGGTCACGCTCCGCGACCGCGACGGCCAGTTCATCGACCGCTACGACCCCACCGACGACACCGCCCACCAAGGCCTGCGCTACGAAGCCGCCGAAGCGGCCCGATGTCTGACCGCAGGAGCCACCGAATCGCCGCTGCACCCGCCCGCCACCACACTGCGGATCATGCAAGCCATGGACGAGGTGCGCCGTCAGCTCGGCGTCCACTTCCTTGGCGAATAGGAACACCACGAGCCGGCATGATCTTCGCTGACCTCCCGGCCGTCCCGGTGTCCGCAGGCGCGCTCATCTTCGACCAGGTAGGCCGACTACTGATCCTCAAGCCCACCTACAAATCCGGCTGGACGATTCCCGGCGGCGTCATGGAGGCCGACGGGGAAACGCCCTGGGACGCGTGCCGACGTGAGGTGGCCGAGGAATGCGGCCTCCACATCGGCGCAGGCCACCCGGCCCGACTGGCGTGCATGGACTTCCGCAGCCCCCGCCCGGGCAAGCCGGGCGGGATCCGGTACCTGTTCGACTGCGGCGCATTCGACGACGCCAGCCTCGCCGGAATCGCGCTACAGCCGGAGGAGATCGCCGAGCACCAGATCGTGGACCTGCGTACGGCCCTCAAGATGCTGAGAAAGCCCATCCGGCTACGAGTGCGGGCGGCAACCCGCAGGCGCGCGCTCTGCTACCTCGAGAACGGTCGGCCCAGATACCGCGACCGGTGACCGGTGGGCTCGCGCCGGCCCACCTCGCCGGGCCGTCCCCGCAGCGTCGGCCCGCTGTCTCGATGTGGGACCGACCGTGCTCCCCACCGATCCGACGCTCAGCGAGGACAGTTGGACCGCGCCACGCCGACTTCCGCACCGCCCAGAGCCACGGTTGCCGTCGGTCACAGGATCGGGCGCAGGAACGTGGTGATGTCGGCGGCCAACAGGTCGGGCTCCTCGTACGCCGCGAAGTGGCCACCGCGCGGCATCAACGTGTAGCGGCTCAGGTTGTAGGAGCGCTCGATCCAGCTGCGGGGCGGCTGGCCACCGAGGTCGGCGGGGAACCGCGCGTAAGCGGTCGGCACGTCGACGCGTTCGAAGCGCGGGGTGAACCGGTGGTGGCGTTCGTAGTACGGGCGGAAGGACGTCGAGATCGTGTTCGTGAACCAGTACAGCGACGCCTGCGTCAGCAGGAAGTCGTCGTCGAACCGCGTCGCCACGTCGCCGCCGCAGTCGCTCCACGCTCGGTACTTCTCGAGGATCCACGCGAGCAATCCGGAGGGGGAATCGGACAGGCCTTGAGCCAGGGTCAGCGGGCGGGTCGCCTGCTCGTGCGAGTAGCCGCGCTCGGCGACCGCCCAAGCGTCCTCGGCGTCGAGGTAGGCGCGTTCTTCCGCGGTCAGCTCCGCCGGGTCGTACGCGGGTGGCGCGGCGACGTCGAGCAGGTGGATGCCGACCACCGCCTCGGGGTAGGCCTGGGCGAGCCTGCTCACATCACCGGCGCCGATGTCGGAGCCGTGGGCGCCGTAGCGCTCGAAGCCGAGTTCGTCGTGCATGAGCCGGTGCCAGATGTCGTGGGTGTGCACGGTTCCGCCGAGCTCAGGGCGCTGCGGGGAGAACCCGAAACCGGGCAGCGACGGGACGACGACGGTGAACGCGGCCTCCGGTTCACCGCCGTGTCGCGACGGCGCTGACAACCGCTCGGCCAGGCCGGTGAGCTCGAGGAACGAGCTCGGCCAGCCGTTGGCGAGCAGGATCGCAGGCGCTCCGGGCCGCTCGGCGTCGAATCGCAGGTAGTGGACGGTGGTCCCGCCGACGTCGGCCGACCGCGACGGTAGAGCGTTGATGGCGGCTTCGTGCTTGCGCCAGTCGTAGGTCGACGCCCAGTGGTCGACCAACCGGCGCAGCACCTCCCGGTCGACGCCCGCGTCCCATCCGCCGAGCGGCCACGGCGTCGCCCACCGCGTGCCCCGCAGGCGCGCCCGCAGGTCGTCGAGCTCCGCCTCTGGCACGTCGATCAGGTGATGAGGTTGGGTCTTCTCGATGTTCGACACCAATGAACCGTAACAAGGGTGTCGCGCTTGAGCAACACCGATGAAGGGTTAAACTGGTGTCGTGAACGATCTGCGCCTGGTCGAGGACTTCCTCAACACCGTCGACGAGAGGACGTTCAGCCGACACGGGCAGGCCCACGTCGCAGGCGAAGGGCTCTCGTCGCCCCAGGCGTTGTCGGACTGGCTCACCTCGCACGAGCTCACCGCCACGGCGCTGCGACCGGCCGATCTCACGGCCGCCACCTCGCTGCGCACCGCACTGCGGCAGGCGATCGCAGGCGACGTCGACGCCACCACGGCGCTGGCGGATCATCCGCTGCGGCTCGTCGCGGATCCGGCGGGCGAGTTGCGGATCGCCGCCCGCTCCGGCTTGCCGTGGCTGGACGTCATCGTCGAGACGGTCGCGACGAGCGCGGCACGTGGCGACTGGAAACGGCTCAAGCTCTGCGCCGCACCGGATTGCCGGTGGGCGTTCTACGACACCTCCCGCAACGGTCGCGGCCGGTGGTGCGACATGGACGTCTGCGGCAATCGCCACAAGACCCGCACCTACCGCGAGCGACACCAGAAAGCCCGGTGAGCCACGTCGGCGACGACCCGACGCTCATCCCCGTACCGGCGGGCCCGCCACCGTTGCCGAGATCGCGCGATGATCTCCCACGCCCAACCACCGGGCGCCCTGATCGACGGCCGTCAGACCACCCCACGAGAGCAGGTGGTCCAGCTGCACCCACGGCCGTGACGCGGGGAACGTGGCCCCGCGGAACAGCCGCTCCCCACCGGCGATGACCGCCGGTAGCGCGCCTGCGAGGTTCAGATCGCCCGCCACCAGCACCGGACCGGGCAGGTGCCTGCTCCACGCCCGCAGCCGACGCAACTGCCGGGCCGCGGTGTGCGGGGCGAACGAGAGGTGCGTGCCGACGACGGTCAGCCCGTC
>Ga0207683_10006171_pt1 | contig 10272 bp, 10 predicted proteins | sample KBSM73metaG_FD_184333 | JGI IMG/M metagenome (GOLD analysis project Ga0207683, IMG submission 184333) | Miscanthus rhizosphere microbial communities from Kellogg Biological Station, Michigan, USA - KBS M7-3 metaG (SPAdes) (version 2) | ecosystem: Host-associated > Plants > Roots > Rhizosphere >...
ACAAATGGTGTCGATGACTCACCATTGATGGCTCGACGCTATCCAACTCGTTGTATTCTGCCGGAGCCGACTATTCCTGCACCCGATCCGCGGCCTCGAGCAGCAGCGGCATCATTAGGAAGTTCCAGTCGCTCTTGGTTCCGGCAGCGCGGTTCCAGCATTCCGACAGTGCGCAATGGGCTGCTGCCCAGAGCAGCAAACGCCGGTGGTTGAGCCCGAGGCGGCACGCGATCATTGCGGCACGCGCGTCGATGCGCTTGGGGTCACGGGCGATCTCGCCGCCACCATAGGGGTTGCGAAAGACGTTGGCGAACTCGTAGTGCCGGTCGCCGATCAGTCCCTTGGGATCAATGGCCAGCCAGCCGCGGCGGCAGCCTACGATATTGTCATGGTGGAAGTCGCCGTGGAGCGGCACGACGTCGGTCGTCGTGGCGAGCAGTTCACGCGCCAGCGAAATGGCCTGTGAGACGAGGAGGCGATGTTCCGGCTCCCAGGCCCCCGGACCCCGATCCAGCAAGGGACTGAACGAACGGGCGAGGGGATCGAGGCGCTCCAGCGCGACCGGGCGCGGACGATGGAGCTTTGCGGCAACCTCACACAGGATGGCGGTCGCATCATCGTCCCGCGCCTCCTTGCGAACCAGGTCGCCAAGCGGCGGGCCATCTAGCCATTCCATCAGGATCGTCCGGCCAGTGATGCCAATGATCCTGGCGGCGCCGTCTCCGCCCCACCATTGCATCAGCCGCGCTCCGGCGATCTCGTCGGCACCGTAAGGTTTGAGGATTTTGAGGGCGACCAGCGAGCCATCTACCCGCCGGGCACGGCGAACGACACTAGTTGGCGTGTCCGCGACGGCTTCGATGTTCGACAACGTCCATAGTCGGACCGCCTCAGCGAGGCTGTCGTCGGAGTCCTGTTCCATTGTCAGGATCAGCCGCCCGTGACGCTCATGTGCCGGCTCAGGGCCGGGCCCTTGTGGTCACGGTCGAGCATGAAGTCGTGCCCCTTGGGTTTGAGCACCATGGCGCGATCGAGCGCTGCGTCGAGAGCGGTCGCCCCCTCGCTGCGCAGTACTTCGCGCAGGTCGACCATGTCCTCCTGGCCAAGGCACATGAACAATTGGCCGGTGGCGGTGAGCCGGACTCGGTTGCAGCTCTCGCAGAAGTTGTGACTCATCGGCGTAATAAAGCCCAACAAGCCGTTGGTTTCCTTCACCCAATCGTACCGAGCCGGTCCGCCGGTGCGATGCTCTGTAGGCTCCAGCGTGTATTTAGCGGCGAGCCGCTCGCGCATTTCCCTGAGGGGCAGATAGCTCTCGACGCGGTCGATGCCAACCTCACCCAGCGGCATGCCCTCGATCAGCGTCAGCCCGAAGCCGCGGCGATGGGCGAAGGCCATCATCGCTTCGATCTCGTCGTCGTTGACGCCGCGCATCGCCACCATGTTGAGCTTGACCTTGAGCCCAGCGTCGGCGGCCGCGTCGATGCCATCCAGCACGTCGGCGATGCGGCCGCGTCGTGTGATCTCGCTGAACCGCGTTTCATCGAGGGTGTCGAGCGAAACATTGATGCGCCGCACGCCCGCCTTGGCCAGCCGATCGGCAAAGCGCCGCAACTGGCTGCCATTGGTGGTGAGCGTCAGTTCATCGAGCCCCTGTCCGATGAATGAGCCCAGCCGCTCCACCAGTTCCATAATGTCGCGTCGCACCAGCGGCTCGCCGCCGGTCAGTCGAATCTTGCGCGTACCGCGGGCGATGAAGGCCGAAGCAATCTCGACGATCTCCTCGAAACTCAGCACCTCCGACTTGGGCAGAAATTCCATATGCTCCGACATGCAGTAGACGCAGCGGAAGTCGCAGCGATCGGTGACGCTGATGCGTAGGTAGCTAATCTGGCGGCCATAGCGGTCGATAAGCGGCCGGGCGGGCCCGGTCGGGGTGATGTCGCGCTGCGAGAAGAGCAAAGTCATCGCGCCAGGATAACCGTCACTTGGGCAAACAAAAAGGCCGGTTCCGAAGAACCGGCCCTTTCGGACCGAGCCCCCTCGGCCGTGCCGTTATTGGTGCACCACCACCATCGAGCCGACCCTCACGCGATCGTAGAGATCGATGATGTCCTCATTGGTGAGGCGAATACAGCCCGACGAGACCGCCTGGCCGATAGTCCAGGGCTCCGACGTACCGTGCAGGCGGTACAGCGTCGCACCGATATAGAGCGCCCGGGCGCCGAGCGGATTGTCGGGACCGCCGGGCATGTAAGCCGGCAGGTCGGGGACGCGCTTGCGCATTTCCGCAGGCGGCGTCCAGCCGGGCCATTCCGCCTTGCGGGTGATGGTATGCTGGCCGGACCAGCGGAAACCGTCGCGGCCCACGCCGATGCCATATTTCAGCGCCTGGCCGCCGGGCAGCACGAAATACAGGCGGCGTTCTTCGGTCTCGACCACGATGGTGCCGGCCTTGTACTTGCCCTGGTACGGCACCACCGCCCGTGGGATCGGCGTGTAGCGGCCATGGCCACGCGGGGCCGGAGCGGTCTGCTCCTCCCACATGTTGGTATCGGTATTGTAGTAGAGCTTGGCCATCGCCGGGGCCGATCCGGTGACGGTGACAACAGCCGCGCCGAGCGCGGTGAGGAGCAATTGACGACGATTCATATCTTGCCTCTGAGCGATGCAGGAGCGAGGAACTCCCAGCAGATCGTACGAATTGCTTAGCCAAATTGCGTATTTCCCGGAAGTGTTGCTCCGCTGGATTTGAGCCAACTGGATTGCGCAAGTCCCTTTGGTGTTGCGGCAAAGCGACATTTCTTGTTCATCGACGAGGCAGGGGACGACGGTTGACAGGCTGGGGGGCGGCTTCTAGCACCGCCGCGACCGGGGGGAATCGAGTGGACGACGATCTCAAACGCAAAGCGGCGGCCGCGGCGCTCGCCGAGATTCGCCCTGGGATGCGGGTCGGCTTGGGCACGGGATCGACGGCCAAACACCTGGTCGACCTGGTCGGCGAACGCGTCCGCGACGGTCTCGACATCGTCTGTGTCCCGACTTCCGAGGCCACCGCCGCCCAGGCAAGATCGCTCGGTATCCAATTGACGACGCTGGATGAAACGCCCGAGCTCGACCTGACCATCGACGGCGCCGACGAGATCGGGCCGGCCCTGGCGCTGATCAAGGGCGCCGGCGGCGCCCTCCTGCGTGAGAAGATCGTCGCCGCCGCCAGTGTTCGGATGGTGGTCATCGCCGACCGCAGCAAGCTCGTACCCGCGCTCGGCCGGTTTCCGCTGTCCATCGAAGTCAATCGTTTCGGGTTACGCGCGACCACCCACGAAGTCGAGCAGGTTGCCTCCCGTCATCTCGCCGAGGGCGGGGTAAAGCTGCGCCTGACGCCTTCCGGCAATCCGGTTGTGACCGATGGCGGTCACCTCATTCTAGATGCTTTTTTTGGCCGCATTTCCACTCCAGAAGCGCTCTCGGCCGACCTGCACCAAGTGCCGGGAGTGGTCGAGCACGGGCTTTTCTTGAGGCTTTGCCAGCGGGCCTACGTCGCCGGACCAGACGGCGTGGAAACGATCGACGCGTGACGAGGAACGTCACCAACCGGGGGTTATTGGAGACCATGACTATGAACCTGTCGCGCCTGACCAAGTGGGCAGCAATGGCTGTGCTGGCCCTGGCGATGGCCTTCGGCGCTGCTGCGCCGGCCCTGTCGCAGGAGATCGCGCCTGAGACGCTCGCGCTCGCCCGCAAATATGTCGACCTTACCAACAAGGCACAGATCTACGAGGCGGTTCTCGCTCAGACCGCGGCCCAGACCAGCAAGCTGCTGAGCCAGTCGAACCCCGACATCACCGACAAGATCGACGCCGCTATCGGTAAGATTCTCGATCAGTACAAGACCAAGAGCGACGACCTCTACAACCAGTTCGCCCGCGTCTATGCCACCACCTTCACTCCAGACGAACTCAAGCAGATCGTCGACTTCTATTCGACCCCGACCGGCCAGAAGCTCGCAAGCTCAGCCCTTGATATCAACAAGGGCATCCAGGGCGTCATGAAGGTCTTCACCTACAATTTCGGGACCGAGTTCGTCTCCAAGGTGCGCGCCGAGCTCAAGGCTGAAGGCTACAAGCTCTAGGCGCACGCGCAGTTCAGACTTTCCGAACCCCGCCTTGTGCGGGGTTCTTTTTTTGCGTAGGCGAGGGGCCTCATGGCTCACGACTACGATCTGATCGTCATCGGCGCGGGGTCCGGCGGCGTCCGCGCTGCACGCGTCGCGGGTAACTACGGCGCCAAGGTCGCCATCGTCGAAGAGGACCGCATCGGCGGCACCTGCGTGATCCGCGGCTGTGTGCCCAAGAAGCTCTTCGTCTATGCCAGCCGCTTCTCCGACATGTTCGAGATCGCCAGCTCCTACGGCTGGACGACCACCGCCGAATTCGACTGGCCGACCTTGGTCCGCAACAAGGACAAGGAAATCGCGCGGCTCGAAGCGGCCTATGTCTCTGGGCTCAAAGGCGCCAAGGTCGAAATCATTCGCGACCGCGCCGGGCTCACCGGTCCCAACAGCGTCAAGCTTAGGAGCGGCCGCGAGCTCAGCGCCCGCTACATCCTCGTCGCGACCGGCGGCCACCCGCACCTGCCCGGCATTCCAGGCCAGGAGTTGGGCTTCACCTCCAACGAGGCCTTCCACCTCGAAAAGCTTCCACACTCGATTCTGATCGAAGGGGGCGGCTATATTTCGCTCGAGTTCGCGACGATCTTCTCTGGCCTCGGCGTCGACACGACGGTGATCTATCGCGGCGACAAGATTCTGCGCGGCTTCGATGATGATCTGCGCGTCGGCCTCGAGGCGGGCATGCAGGAGCGCGGGGTCAAGTTCATCTACGAGACCACAATCCATAGTCTTGAAAGGCACCCTCCGCGGCGCGCCGAGCGGGCCGGTTCCGCGCCGATCGACCAGAGCGGAAATGCAGACGATGTCCTCGTCCGGTTCTCCGACGGCGTCGAAGCGCCCTTCGGCGGCGTCATGTTCGCGACGGGTCGGCGCGCCAACACAGCCGGCATCGGCCTCGAGGAGGTCGGCGTCAAGCTGACCGAAAGGGGCGCCATCGAGGTCGACAAATACTCGCAGACTGCGGTGCCCTCGATTTATGCCGTCGGCGACGTCACGGGCCGTATGGAACTCACCCCAGTCGCGATCCGCGACGGCTGGTACTTCGCCGAGACCGTGTTCAACAACAATCCGCTCGCCGTCGACCACTCGCTGATCGGCACCGCTGTCTTCGCCGAACCTGAAGTCTCGACCATCGGCCTTACCGAAACCGAGGCGGTGACCCACGGCGACATCGACGTCTACGTCACCCGCTTCCGGCCGATGATCAACACACTGTCGACCAAGACGCAGCGGATGATGCTGAAGCTGATCACGGCGGCGAATGGCGGCAAGGCGCTGGGCGTCCACGTCCTCGGACCAGGGGCCGCCGAGATGATCCAGATGGCCGCTATCGCCATGGGCATGGGTGCCACCAAGGCAGATTTCGACCGCGCCATGGCGATGCACCCGACCGCTGGCGAGGAACTGGTGACCTTCAAGGCGCCGAACTACCGATATCGGGGTGGCCACAAGGTTTGACCGCAATCGGCGGAGGCGGTAGACCGCGCCACCACATGTTTGCGAGTGAAACCATGAGCACCTGGGCCCCGAACAGCTGGCGGCAAAAGCCGATCTCGCAGGTGCCGGCCTATCCGGACGCCAGCAAGCTCGCAGCGGCCGAAAAGCAGCTCTCGAGCTTCCCGCCGCTGGTCTTTGCCGGCGAGGCGCGCGAGCTTAAGTCCCAGCTTGCCGAAGTGGCGCACGGCAAGGCCTTCCTGCTGCAGGGCGGGGATTGCGCCGAGAGCTTCGCCGAGCACGGCGCCGACCACATCCGCGATTTCTTCCGCGTCTTCCTGCAAATGGCGATCGTGCTCACCCACGGCGCCGGCAAGCCGGTGCTCAAGGTCGGCCGCATCGCCGGCCAGTTCGCCAAGCCGCGCTCGTCCGACACCGAGACCATCGAGGGCGTGACGCTGCCCTCCTATCGCGGCGACATCATCAACGACATCGGCTTCACCGAGGGGTCCCGAGTCCCTGATCCAGAGCGTCTGCTGCTCGCCTACCGCCAGTCGGCCGCGACGCTGAATCTGCTGCGCGCCTTCGCCACCGGTGGCTACGCCAATCTGGCTCGCGTCCACGAATGGACCATGGGCTTCATGAAAGATAGCAACGCCAACACCCGCTTCGAGGAAGTCGCCCGCAAGATCGATGACGCGATCGACTTCATGCGCGCCCTTGGCCTTACCCCCGACAATACGCCGTCGCTGCGCGAGACCAGGTTCTACACCAGCCACGAAGCCTTGCTGCTCGGCTACGAGGAGGCACTGACTCGTCGTGACTCGATCACCAACGATTGGTATGCCACCTCCGGCCATATGCTGTGGATCGGCGATCGCACGCGCCAGCCTGATAGCGCGCACGTCGAATACTTCGCCGGCATCAAGAACCCGGTCGGCATCAAATGCGGGCCCTCGCTCACCAGCGACGATCTGCTGCGGCTGCTCGACAAGCTCAACCCCACCGACGAAGCCGGCCGTGTCACGCTGATCTGCCGCTTCGGCTCCGATAAGGTGAAAGAGCACTTGCCGCGCGTCATCGAGACCGTCCGCAAAGCCGGCCGGACTGTCGTCTGGTGCTCCGATCCGATGCACGGCAATACCGTCAAGGCAGCCAACGGCTACAAGACCCGGCCCTTCGACAAGGTCCTGAGCGAGGTCCACTCCTTCTTCCAGATCCATCGGCAGATGGGCACCTATGCCGGCGGCATCCATATCGAGATGACCGGCGACGACGTCACCGAATGCACCGGCGGCAGCGTCGGCGCAGTGACCGAGGCCAGCCTCAAGGACCGCTACCACACCTATTGCGACCCCCGACTCAATGCGAGCCAGTCGCTCGAGCTCGCCTTCCTCGTCGCCGAGGAAATCCGGGTACAGCGGCCGGCTCGACAGGCGGCAGTGAACGCGATCTGAGCTTGACGCCCCGGACCGCGGGCGCATACTCACGCGTGCACGTCGTGGATCGGAAGCGGGTGGAACTCCCGCGCGGTCGCGCCACTGTAACCGATGAACGCCCGCAAGGCGTATTGGAAGTCAGACCCGGCCACGGCATCGCGAAACTCAACGGGACGCGAAAATCCCAAGGAGACATGATGTCCGATATCGCTCTGGCGCCCGAGGCGCTGCCCCAACCCATCCCCGTCCGCGAGCTTCTGCCATGGGTGATCTTCGCCGGCCTGCTGGCGGTGATCGCTATCTACTTCGTCGGCGCTGAGCAGGGGGCCACCTCGCTCATCTCCGGCACCTGGGTGCATGAATTCGTGCATGACGGCCGGCACATGCTCGGCTTCCCCTGCCACTAGGGGAGATCCACATGGCCAGGACCTTCCTGATCCGCGGCATGCTCTGCGGCATCGCTGCCGGCTTGCTCGTCGTTGTCTTCGCCAAGATCTTCGGCGAACCCAATGTCGATGGCGCCATTGGCTTTGAGGAGCAGCTTGCTCATCTCGCCGGCGCGCATGGGCACGACGACGGGATCGTCAGCCGCGACATCCAGTCGAGCTGGGGCCTGTTCATCGGCGTGATGGTTTACTCGACGGCGCTCGGCGGCATCTTTTCGCTGCTTTATGCCTATGCCTGGGGCCGGATGGGCAAACTCGGCGCCCGCACCAGTGGGGCGCTGCTGGCCGGCGCAGCGTTCGTCGCGGTCTACGTGGTGCCCTTCGCCAAATACCCCGCGAACCCGCCGTCAGTCGGCAATCCTGACACCATAGGTTATCGCACCGAGCTCTATTTCGGCATGATCGTCATCGCCACCGTCGCGATGATCGCCTCGATCAATCTCGGCCGGGCTTTGAGCAGGCGCTGGGGCAACTGGAACGCCTCGATCGCCGGCGGCCTGATGTTCGTGGTGCTGGTCAGTATCGCCTACACCCTGATGCCGACGATCAACGAAGTTCCCGATGGTTTCCCGGCGGCACTGCTCTGGCAGTTCCGCACCGTTGCCTTCGTCCTGCAGCTGATCCTGTGGACCAGCCTGGGTTTGCTCTTCGGCTGGCTGACAGAGCGCTCGCTGGCGGCCCACTTGGCCACGAGTTCCCGCGTCATGGCTCCTGCGCGACGCTGACCTGCGGGATTTGCTGGAAACTTTGGGGCGCTTGCCCCATTTGGGGTGAGCGGCTAATCGTTCCGCGCACTTAACCGAGAATGTTCCAGTGGTGGACCGCCTCCGTATCGCTCTTGCGCAGCTCAATCCCAAGGTGGGCGACCTCAAGGGCAACCTGGTGCTGGCCAAGGACGCCCTGGCGCAGGCCATCGAGGCCAAGGCCGATATCCTGATGCTGTCGGAGCTGTTCCTCACCGGCTACTTCCCGGAGGATTTGTTCTTCAAGCCGCGGTTCATCGAGGACGCGCTGGCAACGGCGCGTGAGTTCGTCCGCCTGACCAAGGGGACCGGCGTCTCCGTGCTGCTCCCCACCGTCTGGCGCGAGAATCACCACCTCTACAACGCCGTGCTGCATGCCGAGGACGGCAAGGTCGTCGCCCGCCGCTACAAGCACGAGCTGCCAAACGATGATGTCTTCTACGAAAAGCGCTATTTCCGCGCCGGCCCGCTTCCCGAACCGATGGAGATCCGTGGCGTCATCATCGGCGTGCCGATCTGCGAAGACATCTGGCACCAGCCTGTCAGCGACTACCTCATGGCCCAGGGCGCGCAGATTCTGCTCTGCCCTAACGGTTCGCCCTACTGGGCCAACAAGCAGCATATCCGCAAGGACCTGATCCGCGCCCGCACGCACGAGACCGGACTGCCATTGCTCTATCTCAATCAGGTCGGCGGCCAGGACGAATTGGTCTTCGATGGCGCTTCCTTCGCCATGGAGCCCGGCAATAGACTGGTGTTCCAGGGCAAGAGCTTCGAGGCCGATTTCATCGTCTCGGACTGGGAGCGCACCAAAGCGGGCTGGCGTTGCGCCAAAGGCGAGGTGGTTCCGCTCGCCTCGACCGAGGAAGCCCCCTGGCAGGCGATGCTGCGCGGCCTGCGCGACTATGTCCGCAAGAACGGCTTCAAGAAGGTCGTGCTCGGCCTCTCGGGCGGCATCGACAGCGCCATCGTTGCGACGATCGCCGCCGATGCGCTCGGCCCGGAGAGCGTCCACACCATCATGCTGCCCTACCGCTACACCTCGGAGGACAGCCTTACCGACGCCAAGGACTGCGCCCAGCGGCTCGGCGTGCGCTACGACATCGTCTCCATCGGAAAGCCGGTCGACGAGGCACTTAGTGAGTTGCAGCCGGTGTTCGGCAATGTCCCCATCGACCTGACCGAGGAAAACATTCAGTCGCGCATGCGCGGTCTGGTGCTGATGGCTGTGTCGAACAAGACTGGCGCGATGCTGCTCACCACGGGAAACAAGTCGGAGATGGCGGTCGGCTACGCCACCATTTACGGGGACATGAATGGCGGCTTCAACCCGATCAAGGACCTCTTCAAGATGGAGGTCTACAAGCTTGCCGCGTGGCGCAATAGCCATGTGCCCGATGGCAGCCTCTGTCCGCACGGCGACGTCATCCCGCAGAGCATCATCGACAAGGCGCCCACAGCCGAGTTGCGTCCGAACCAGAAGGACCAGGACTCGCTGCCGCCCTATCCGATCCTCGACGAGGTGCTGACCGGCTTGATCGAGGACGAGCTCTCGATTGCCGAGATCGTCCAAAATGGACAGGGTCGTTTCGACCGTACGCTGGTCAAGCGCGTCGAGCGCCTCGTTCTGCTTGCCGAGTACAAGCGGCGTCAGGCCGCCCCGGGCGTCAAGCTCACCAAAAAGGCCTTCGGCATCGGCCGCAAATATCCCATCACCAACGGCTACCGCGATGAGAGCGAAATCGTGGTGCGCGAGCCCGAGCCTGTGAAGCAGGGCGTGCAGTGACGACGATCGTCCGTTACGCGCCGTCGCCGACTGGCCGCCTGCATCTGGGCAACGCCCGTCCGGCGCTGCTCAACTGGCTCTATGCGATCCGCACCGGGGGAACCTATATCCTGCGTCTGGACGACACCGACTTCGCGCGCTCGACCGACGAGTTCGCGCGCGGCATCGAGGAAGACCTTGCCTGGCTCGGCATCCGTCCGGACGTCAAGGTCCGCCAGTCCGATAGAATGGCGCTTTACGATGCCGCCCGCGA
>Ga0207683_10006172_pt1 | contig 10271 bp, 9 predicted proteins | sample KBSM73metaG_FD_184333 | JGI IMG/M metagenome (GOLD analysis project Ga0207683, IMG submission 184333) | Miscanthus rhizosphere microbial communities from Kellogg Biological Station, Michigan, USA - KBS M7-3 metaG (SPAdes) (version 2) | ecosystem: Host-associated > Plants > Roots > Rhizosphere >...
TCCAGGCCGCGACGAAGTCGTAGGCGAGCCCCAGGCTGTCCGCTTCGTTCCGCGGCAGCACGACGGTCAGCCCTTCCGCCTCACGGACGGCGGCCGCAATGGCCCCGGCCAGGGGCCTGCCGTGCGGCCACAGGGCGTAGACGTATTCGCCCTCGCGCAGTTCGGGGTGCATGGTGGCCAGGAGGGCGTGCAGGTCCTTTTCAGCTGTCATGGAGCCAGTCTAGGCGCGGGCCCCGCGCTCCGGTCCGCTCCCGGCGTCCTGGGGCGGCTGCCCGCCACGAAAACGGCGGCCGCTCCCCCTGAGGGGAACGGCCGCCGTCGAAGGCTCGGATCAGGCTACTTGGAGTCGGCCGGAACAGCTTCCTTGGTGTCGTTCTTGGCAGTGTCGTTCTTGGCAGTGCCACTCTTCGCGGCGTCGTTCTTGGCAGCATCCGCAGGCGTGCCGGCAACGGGAGCAGCGGCAGGCTTCGGGGCCGGCGTCGCTGCGGCCACGAAGGCGCCGCGCGGGTTGTCCAGATCCATCAGCTGCGTGGTGTCGCGGCCCAGGAAGAAGGCCCAGATCCAGCCGGAGATCACGCGGATCTTGCGCTCCACGGTGGGGATGGCCATGCCGTGGTAGCCACGGTGTGCCAGCCAGGCCAGCGGGCCCTTGAGGCCGATGCGGCCAAGCAGGTTGATGTTCGCCACGCCCTTCCATTCGCCGAAGCCGGCGACGGCGCCCAGGTTCTTGTGCTTGTAATCCTTGAGCGGCTTGTCCCAGCGGGAGGCCCACAGGTTCTTGGCGAGGCGCTTGGCCTGGCGCAGCGCGTGCTGCGCGTTCGGCACGCACGTGCCGTCCGGCAGGCCGCTGCCCGTGAGGTCGGGGACGGCAGCGACGTCGCCGGCTGCCCAGGCGTTCTCGATGATGCCCTCGTCGCCTGCGATGCGCAGATCGGCCAGGACGCGGACGCGGCCGCGCGGCTCGAGCGGGAAGTCGGTGGAGCGGACCATCGGGTTGGCCTGCACACCGGCAGTCCAGACCAGGGTGTCGGTCTCGAATTCCTGGGCCGGGCTCTTGTCCGGGAGGTTGATGAGCTTCAGGGAACCCTCGGCGTTGTCGAGGGAGGTGTTCAGCAGGACCTCGATGCCGCGGCTGCGGAGGTGCTCGACGACCCATTCGGCCTGCGATGCCGTGACCTCGGGCATGATGCGGCCCATCGCCTCGACCAGGACGAAGCGGACTTCCTCCTGCTTGATGCGCGGGTTGTTCTTGACCGCGGCGCGGGCCAGGTCTTCCATTTCGGTGATGCACTCGATGCCGGCGAAGCCGCCGCCGACGACGACGAACGTCAGGGCGCGGGCGCGCTCAACGGGGTCCGTCATGAGGGAACCGGTTTCGATCCGCTCGAGAACCTTGTTGCGCAGGGCGACGGCCTCTTCGATGGTCTTCAGGCCGATGCCCTTGTCCGCGAGGCCCTTGATCGGGAACGTGCGGGTGATGGCGCCGGCGGCAAGCACGACGTCGAAGTAGGGAATCTCGAAGGTGCCGCCACCGTCGGAGGGTGCGACCACTGCCGTGCGGTTGGCGTGGTCGATCGAGGTGACGCGGCCCTGGATGAGTTCCGTCTGCTTCAGGTGCTGGCGGTGCGAGACGACTGCGTGGCGCGCCTCGATGTTGCCGCCGGCAACTTCCGGCAGGAAGGGCTGGTAGGTCATGTAGGGCAACGGATCCACGAGGGTGACGATGCCACCGGCATTCGCGATCTTTTTCTGAAGTTTGAGGGCTACATACAGGCCGACGTACCCGCCGCCGACGACGAGTACCCGGGGACGGTCCTGGAGCTGAAGGGAGGATGCCATATCTCAAGAATACAGTAGTTTGTGAAAACCTTCACTAACTATGACGGCTTGCTGGAGTCCACCGGATTGACGGCCTCGGGTTCGGCCCTGCCGGTCCCGTCCGGCCCGTCCGGGCCGTCCTTCGGCGGCGTGCGCATGGCGGCCCGCAGCTGGAACGCGGCGGCCACAACGATTCCGACGAGCAGGGCTCCGAAGCCCAGGACCACCGCGGCCGGCACGGCACTGTCCAGCTGGGACGGCTTCTCCGCGACGGGCACGGTCGCTTCGGGCAGGGTGGGGGCAGCGCTGGAGGGTGCGGGCTCCGCGGCAGGGTCAGTCGTGGCGAGGTTTCCGCGCCGGTGGACCCGGATCCAGTCCGAAATGGACCCCAGCGGATTGACTTTGGTTTCCGGGACATCGGCCTTGAGGGCGGCCTCGGCGTTCAGCACGCCGAAGCCATAGAGCGGATCCTTCCCTGGCGCCCCGGCGTCCTTGGCCGTGGTGACGATCCGGTTGATGACCTGGCTGGCGGACATTTCGGGCCATTTGGAGCGAATCAGGGCCGCGACGCCGGACACGATGGGCGTGGCTCCGGAGGTGCCGGCCCAGTCGGCGTAGCCGCCGCCGGGCAGGCCGCCAACCAGGTCCTCGGCGGGAGCTGCGACGCCGATGCTGATGCCCTGGGAGGAGGAGTCGATGCTGGCCGCGCCGGTGCGGTCCAGGCCTGCAACCGTCAGGACGCCGGGGATGGTGGCCGGGGCGCCGACCTGGACGTTGCCGCCCACCCGGTTGCCCGCGGCGGCGACAATCACGACGTCCTTCTGTTCGGCGTAGAGGAATGCCGCGTCCCAGCTCTGCGGCCATTCCGGCGACGTGCTGCCGAGGGAGATGTTGATGACGCGGGCGCCGTTGTCCACGGCCCAGCGCACTGCCTCCGGGATCTGGTCCTGGTCGCTCTTGCCGCCCGGGTTGGCCGAACCGAGCCAAGTGGAGACGGACAGCAGCTGCGCTTCCGGGGCGACGCCGACAACCCCGTCAGGTCCAGCGGCCGGGCCAGCGTCAGGGCCAGTTGCGCTGGCGCTCGGTTTGGCAGTTGCTTCGGGCGCCTGGTGCCCCCGTCCGGCGAGCATGGTGGCCACGAGGGTGCCATGTTCGGGTTTGGCGCCGATACTCTCCTGGCCGTTGGCCTTGCCGGCGCCGGAAATGTCCGCGCCGCCAGCGAGCACGCCGCCCAAATCCGGATGCCGGCCGTCCACTCCGCTGTCAATCACGGCGACCTTGACCCCGGCTCCCTTGGAAACGTCCCAGGCTTTGGTGATGCCGGACTCGGCGAGCCAGTATTCCTTGTCCCGCCAGGAGTCGGCGTGGGCGGGCGCGGCCAGGGTCAGCGCCGCCGTGGACGCCCCGCCGGCGAGGGCCAAGGCCATCAACGCGGAGGCGGTCCGGCGGCGCCGGGCTGTTGCTCTGGTCATTCAGGTCCTATCGGCGGATGCACCAGCGGCACGGGCGCGCGCTGGTGCACGGCTGCTGGGGCGGGATCATCGGATGCTGAGGGCAATTCCGTCAAGAATATCGTGTTCGCTGCTCACGGCCGTGGTGATGCGCCCGCCGGTGACCTCGGCCAGGCGCTGCAGGACCCGCCGCCAGACCAGGCCACCGGCGCCGATCACGTCCACCCGCCCGGGGTGCATGTAGGGCAGCGCGGCCCGCTCTTCCCGGGTCATTTCGAGCAGCTCGGTGCAGGCTTTCCGGATCGCGTCCAGGTCCAGTTCGGTGCCGTGGATCGCGGCCGGCGAGTACTCCGGCAGGCGCAGCGCGTGCGCGGTGATGGTGGTGACGGAGCCGGCCACGCCGACGACGGCGGTGGTGCGTTCCAGCGGAACGGTTTGTGCCGCCTCGCTGATGGCGGCGTCGACGTCGGCCTCCGCGGCCGCGATCTGATCCGCGGTGGGCGGATCGCTGCGCAGGTGCCGTTCGGTCATCCGGACGCAGCCGACGTCGACCGAGCGGGCCGCGATGACGCCGCCGGCGTTGCCCAGCACGAACTCCGTGCTGCCGCCGCCGAGGTCCACCACCAGCACGGGGTCCTGCCCGCGGGAGGGCAGGACACTGCTGGCGCCGGCGAAGGACAGCGCGGCTTCCTCGTCGCCGGTGATCACCTCGGGTTCGACGCCGAGGATGTCGCGGATGCCGTCGACGAAAACCTGGCGGTTGCGGGCATCGCGGGTGGCGGAGGTGGCCACGAAGCGCACCTTTTCGGCGCCGTGCTCGCGGATGAGGGCAGCGTAGTCCCGGGTCGCGGCGAAGGTGCGCTCGAGCGCTTCCTGGGCCAGTTCACCCGTGGAGTCCACGCCCTGGCCCAGCCGGACCACGCGCATTTCCCGCACGATGTCGGTCAGCCGCGGTGTGGCCGGCCCTGTTGCGTCGCCTGCGCTCACATCGGCGATCAGCAGGCGGATGGAGTTGGTGCCGCAGTCTACGGCCGCGACCCGGGTCACTTGGACTCCCCCGTGCCGGTGGTACCGGCCGTCTCAGCAGCGCCGGCGGTAGCGGCGGTGTCAGCGACGCCGGCGCCGGCGGCGTCGACGCGGGACTTGCGGACCGGTGCGGGCCGGCCCACGATCTCCGGCAGGCCTTGGGGGCCATGGCGGCTGAGGTCCCGCGACGGGGCCTCCCCGCCGGTGTCCCAGGCGCCGTCGCAGTAACAGCGCTCCACGGTCCACCACTCGGCGATGGCCGCGATCGATTCATCCCCCAGCGGGTTCACGCCCGGGCCGGCCGCCAGCGAATGCCCCACGAGGACGTGCAGGCATTTAACGCGGGTCGGCATCCCGCCGGCGGAGACGCCGTCGATTTCGGGAACGGCCCCGATGCCGGAGCGCGCGCCGATCTCGGCACGGGAGGCCAGATATGCCTCGTGGGCGGACCGGTACCGGGCCGCGAGGCCGGCGTCGGCAGCGAGCCGGTCGTTCATTTCGTTCATCAGCCCGGCGGCCTCCAGCCGCGATACCGCCGACGTGATCACCGGGTGGGTGAGGTAAAACGTGGTGGGGAACGGCGTACCGTTGCTGAGCCGCGGCGACGTGGCGGCGACGAGCGGGTTTCCGCAGACGCAGCGGGCCGGGATTTCGACGACGTCGCGCACGGGCCGGCCCAACTGGCGGCTGAGGACCTCGAGATCGTGCGGTGACGGCTGGCGGGAGCCCTCCGGGGCGTCTGCCCTGTGCCGTGGTGCCGGGGTCTTGGCCCCGTCGTTGTCCTCGGCTGCTCGGTTCTGGTCCACTCGGTTCTCGTCCACGGGAGTGGCACCTTCCTGCCCTGTTCCGGATTGTCCGCGGGACAATCCCGGCGGCGGGCGCCGCTTCTAGTCTGTTGCCGATCGCCTGATGGACTCCCAGAGGGCGTCCACCCAGGGCAGGTTGGCCGGGTCTTGTGCTGATGCTGCACCCGCCGCGCCACCGGACTGCGCGGCAGGAAGATCGCTGCCGAATACCCAGTAGCCCGTCTCTCCGGGCATAACCATGTTAATGCGGTCGCGGGCCTGCTGTTTCACATAGTTGGGATCCTGCCACCGCGACACCTGGCGTTTGAGGTCCTCCTGCTTCGTCTGTTTGGCCGCAATGTCGGCCTGCAGCGCCGCGATTTCGGCGCGTTTGTCCAGGAAGATCTTGACCGTAGGGGCCAGCAGGATGGTGATGGCAATCATGACGACACCCAGGGCCAGCAGCCGGCCCGAGAACGCTTTGGCGGGCACGGGGTCCAGGGATTCGTCCGGCCCCCCTGCGGCGGTCCGGCCCTGGTTCTTGCCGCCGGTCCTGGCGTCGGTCCTGCTGCCGGACTTGGCGCCGTCCTTCCCGGCCGCCGGGCGGCTCTCGGGCTTTGCCGGAGCTCCTGCCGGGGCTGTTGCGGGACGGGGTTTGGCCGCAGATGCGGCGCCGGAGCTGCCCGGGGCCGGCTTGCCTGTGGAGGCTGATACCCGTGGCGGGGCAGGCGCAGCGCCGGCCGGCGCCGCCGTGCCGCTGCGGGCGCCGCCAAAGTCCGCCTGGATGACCTCGCCGCCGTCGGCTGCTGCCCCCAGGCCCGTGGCCGCAGGCTTGGCAGCAGCAGCCTTGGCGGCAGGCGTAGCCCGGGGAACATTGGGGCGTCGGGTTGCCATGTCACTCCTTCAAAAGCGGACCAAAAAAAGAACCGGTGGCCATGGTCTTTCAACCATAGCCACCGGTTACCGGTTTTCGCGGCTAACTAGCCCTTGAAACGCGGGAACGCGCTGCGGCCGGCGTACCGTGCGGCGTCGTCGAGTTCCTCTTCGATGCGCAGCAGCTGGTTGTACTTGGCAACGCGCTCGGAGCGGGCCGGGGCACCGGTCTTGATCTGTCCCGCGTTGGTGGCAACGGAGATGTCAGCAATGGTGGTGTCCTCGGTTTCGCCGGAGCGGTGTGAGGTGATGGTGGTGTAGCCGGCACGCTGGGCCAGGGACACGGCGTCCAGGGTCTCGGTCAGGGAACCGATCTGGTTGACCTTGACGAGCAGCGAGTTCGCGGTCTTGGTGTCGATGCCGCGCTGCAGGATGGCCGGGTTCGTGACGAAGAGGTCATCGCCCACGAGCTGGACCTTGTCGCCGATGGTGTCGGTGAGGGTCTTCCAGCCTTCCCAGTCGTTCTCATCCAGCGGGTCCTCGATGGAAACGAGCGGGTAGTCGGCCACGAGCTCGGCGTAGTAGGCGCTCATCTCGGTGGCGGAAAGTGCCTTGCCTTCGAACTGGTAGGCGCCGTCCTTGAAGAACTCGGAGGAGGCGACGTCCAGGGCCAGGGCGATGTCCTTGCCCGGGGTGTAGCCGGCGTTCTTGATGGCTTCCTGGATCAGGTCCAGGGCGGCACGGTTGGACGGCAGGTTCGGCGCGAAGCCGCCCTCGTCACCCAGGCCGGTGGACAGGCCCTTGGCCTGCAGGACGGACTTGAGGTTGTGGTAGACCTCGACGCCCCAGCGCAGGCCTTCGGAGAAGGTCTCGGCGCCGATCGGGACGATCATGAATTCCTGGATGTCCACGTCGGAGTCGGCGTGCGAGCCGCCGTTGAGGATGTTCATCAGCGGCACGGGCAGGACGTGCGCGTTGGGCCCGCCCAGGTACTTGTACAGCGGCAGGTCAGCGGAGGCGGCGGCGGCGTTGGCCACGGCCAGGGACACGCCCAGGATGGCGTTGGCGCCGAGCTTGCCCTTGTTGGGGGTGCCGTCCAGGTCGATCATGGCCTGGTCGATGCTGCGCTGGTCGGTCGCGTCGAAGCCGGTCAGGGCCGGGGCGATCTGGTCGATGACCGCGTCGACGGCCTTCTGGACGCCCTTGCCGAGGTAGCGGCCCTTGTCGCCGTCGCGAAGTTCAACGGCCTCGTGCTCGCCGGTGGAAGCGCCGGAGGGAACTGCTGCGCGGCCGATCTGGCCGTCCGAGAGCAGGACTTCAACTTCTACGGTCGGGTTGCCACGGGAATCGAGGATTTCGCGGGCGTGGATGGCATCGATAAGCGCCATGGATATGCTCCTTTGGGTGAAGCGATCTGCAGGGAATCTGACTGCTTGGACTCTGGCTGAACATCAAGCGGAAAAGCCGACGTCGTCGTCGCTACTAGCGTAGTCGAGAGCGGGATAAGTTACGGAAACCTATCCAATCCCCGGACGTCATGATGGTGCCGCTACCGTGCCGACTCTAAGTCTGCCAGCACTATTGTGCCGAGGGCCTGGGGCCGGTGCTGTCCTGGAACCGGCGCAGGGCGCCGCGGAGGGCGCGTTCGGCGTCGAGCCCGCCGGCCCGGGCAGCGGCCACGATCCCGAACAGCAGGTCGCCGAGTTCCTCCTCGGCGGCCGGGAGGTCGACGGCGGTTCCGGCGGCGGTTTGGCCGGCGGCCGCTGCCATGCCCGCGCGTTCGGCGCGGTCCAGGAGCTTTTGGGCCCGTGCGAGGGCCGGCAGCGCGGCGGGAACCCCGTCGAAGACGTGGCCGCGTTCGGGCATCTCGGCCTTCTTGACGGCGTCCCATTTCAGGACGATCTCCTCCACCGTTGCCGGGAAGGAATCCTGCAGCGAGCCGTCGGGCCGGAACACGTGCGGGTTGCGCCGGATCATCTTGGCCCTCAGAACCCGGGCGACATCGTCCAGGTCAAAGGCGCCGCGTTCCTCGGCGAGCCGGGCGTGGAGCACCACCTGCAACAGGACGTCCCCCAGTTCAGACTGCAGTTCCGCGTCGCCGGCGCCGGTCTCGATGGTCTCGGCCACCTCATAGGCCTCCTCCAGGAGGTACTCCACGAGGGACTCGTGGGTGAGGGCACCCATCCAGGGGCAATGCTCGCGCAGGGCCGCGATCAAAGCGACGAGCCCCTGGACGGGTGATGTGTCCTCGTTAGCCAAGATCGGAGTAGGCCTCGTTGATGTATTCGACCAGGGCTTCCTTCTCCTCGAGCGGCAGGAAGGCGGCCTCGGCCGCGTTCAGCGTCAGCTCCAGCAGGTCATCGAGGTCGTAGTCGAACGTCTCAACCAGGAGTTCGAACTCGTCGGTCAGCGTCACGCCGCTCATGAGCCGGTTGTCGGTGTTGATGGTGACGTTGAAGCCGAGCTGGTAGAGCATGTCCAGCGGGTGGCTTTCGATGCCCTCACCGAAACCGGCAATGGCACCGGTCTGCAGGTTGGAGGAGGGGCAGATCTCCAGGGCGATGCCACGGTCCCGCACCCAGCTGGCGAGCTCGCCCAGGGTCACCATGCCGATGGTGTCGTTGACGGAGTCGTCGAAGCCTTCGGCGTCGGCGGCCTCTTCGTCCTCTTCGAATTCGATCGTGACGTCCTCGGCGATCCGGACGCCGTGGCCCAGGCGCAGGGCCCGGCCGTCAACGAGGGCCGACTGGATGCTTTCCAGACCGGCGGCTTCGCCGGCGTGGACGGTGGCCGGGAAGTTGTGCTGGGCCAGGTAGGTGAAGGCGTCCTTGAAGCGGGACGGCAGGAAGCCGTCCTCGGCGCCGGCGATGTCGAAGCCGACGGCGCCGTTGTTGCGGTGGCGGACGGCCAGTTCGGCGATCTCCTGGCCGCGGTCGGCGTGGCGCATGGCGGTGATGAGCTGACCCACCTGGATATCGCGGCCGGTCTCTGCCACGGCGTCCACTCCAGCTTCGAGGCCGGCCTGCACGGCTTCGACCACGTCGTCCAGGCTCAGGCCCTTCTGCAGGTGCTGTTCGGGCGCCCAGCGCACCTCGCCGTACACGACGCCGTCGTCGGCCAGGTCTTCGACGAATTCCTTCGCGACGCGGAACAGGCCCTCCTTGGTCTGCATCACGGCGATGGTGTGGTCGAAAGTCTCCAGGTAGCGGACCAGGGAGCCGGAGTCGGCGGATTCGCGGAACCACTCCCCCAGTGCGACGGGGTCCGTGGACGGCAGCGTGTGGCCGACGGCCTCAGCAAGTTCAATGATGGTGGCCGGGCGGAGTCCGCCGTCCAGGTGGTCGTGAAGGGAAACCTTGGGAAGGCCCTTCAGGTCGAAGTCGAGGTCAGGGGCAGCGTCAGGAATAGTCTCAGTCACGTTCCAACCATAGGGTCGCCGGGCGCCGGAAGCTACTTTCCGGACGCTCCGGACTCAGCGGACGGACCGGCCAGCATCGTGCCGTGCAGCTCGGAAGCACGCTCACCGGAGGCGGGTTCGGCGACGTATTCGGTCTCAGACGGGACCGGACGGGCGTCGTGGCGGCCCAGGCGCTTGTGCCACCAGCGCAGGAGATGGTCGATGAGGACACCGAGCACAATGGCGAATACCACCGCGATGCCCGCGCTGAGCAACGGGTTGTGGTGCAGCCACGGGAAGGAACTGGCCAGGACGCCGATGCCGATGGAGTAGGCGACCCACGTCAGGCAGGCGAAGCCGTCCAGGAAGAAGAACCGGCGGTGCGGAAACGCCGTCGTGCCTGCCACGTAGTTGACCGCGACACGGCCCCACGGAATGTACCGGGCGGTGAAGATCAGGACGGCGCCGCGCTTCTCGAGTTCGTAGTGGGCCCAACCGAACACCTTTTGGACCTTTGGCTTGCGCATCCAGCGGAACCGCTCGAGGCCAATCTTGCGGCCGAGCATGTAGGCCATGTTGTCGCCGGCCATGGCTCCCACGAGCGCCGTGAGGCCCAGGATCCACAGGTTGGGCTGGCCGCTGTGCACGGAGTACGCCGCCAGGGCAACGATCAGGGTCTCGCTCGGGACCACCATCGCGAAGCCGTCCACGAAGAAAAAAACCAGCAGGAGGGGGTAGATCCACCACTGGCCAGCGGCATGGAGCACGGCCTCGTTAATGAACTCCATGCAGGTGGTGCTCCTTGATGACTGGGAACGGACAACTAAGCCGTAACGTACTCGCGATGACAGTGGGTAGAACTATGGACGAAACTTTGCACGACGTGCGGCCAACAAACGTGACCCAAATCGCTCCTAAGTG
>Ga0207683_10006174_pt1 | contig 10269 bp, 5 predicted proteins | sample KBSM73metaG_FD_184333 | JGI IMG/M metagenome (GOLD analysis project Ga0207683, IMG submission 184333) | Miscanthus rhizosphere microbial communities from Kellogg Biological Station, Michigan, USA - KBS M7-3 metaG (SPAdes) (version 2) | ecosystem: Host-associated > Plants > Roots > Rhizosphere >...
CGACGCGGCATTCTGGCAAGTCCTCCGCAGGAGTTCGAGACTGGTCCACGAATATGAGCAACATCCTGTTGTTGCAATCACGCTGAAGCTGCAATACCATCTTGGTTACACCTCAACCAGCATCCCGCGAGGACACATGGCTCAGCAACCGGGCGCGCCCGATACTCACGAGCATGACGATCATTGTGTCTGCGATATCGAACTTCAAGACGACGAGGTCACGTCGGACGCGGACTTGCCGGCCGCGGCAGGCGGCGTCGCGGCCGCGCAGGCGCAGGCGCCGGCTGACGATGCCGACGGATGCGATGAGGATTTCACCAAGGCCGAACCGACCACGGATGAGGAGTTGCCCGCCGCCACAGGGGGAGTTGCTTGACATGGCCTTTTCATTGACATGGTTGCCCGAGGTTCTGGAAAACGCCGGTCTCAAGGTGGCGGAACAGCCGGGCTGGCGAACCCGCGGACACGGCGAAATGGGAACGGTGCGCGGTGTTATTTGTCATCACACCGCCGGCCCGAAGAACGGGAACATGCCGAGCCTGGGCATCGTAACCAACGGGCGGCCCGGGCTCGCGGGGCCGCTCCTCGGCCTTGGACGCGATGGCACGTACTTCGTCATCGCCGCCGGGCGCGCCTCCCACGCGGGAGTGGGGACGTGGCAAGGCATTACGAGCGGCAATTCGAGCTTCATCGGAATTGAGGCCGAGAATACCGGCGTTGACAACGATCATCCGTGGCCGGATGTGCAGATGGATGCGTATGCGCGCGGGGTCGCCGCGATCCTCAAGCGCATCGGGGCTCAGCCGATCATGGCGGCCGGGCATCTCGAATACGCTACCAACCCGGTCGGGCGTAAGGTCGATCCGAGCTTCTCCATCGGCAAACGTCAGCAACGCATCCAGGCGATGGTTGAATTCCGCGCCAAGGTCGCCGCAATCATGGGCGGCACGGCGCCGGCCCCGGTTCTTATTCCGCCGACAAGTCCCGGAGGTTTGCCGACCCTGAGGCGCGGCGCAAGGGGCGACGCAGTCAAGCAACTCCAGTCCAAGCTCAAGCTATCGTCTCCGGACGGTATTTTCGGTCCGGGCACCGAGGCCGCCGTGAGGCAATTCCAGCGCGATCACCGCATGGTTCCCGACGGCATTGTCGGTCCCAAGACGTGGGAGGCGTTCGACTAGGGGTCGCAAGCGGCGACTACTGACACGCCGCTACCGCAGCGCCGCCGCGATATTTCCGCCGTCGACGGTAGTCACGTCGGCGGTTGTTTTCAACGCCAGTGCCTGTGACAGAAACGCCTGCGCGACGTCCTCCGCCGTGACCTCGCGCTGCAGCAGGTTGCCGCTCATGTAGTCTTTTTCGGAAAGGCCGCGCGCCTTGGCGCGCTCGGCAATGAAGTCGCCGGTCAGCAGCCCCGAGCGGATGCGGTCGGCGTTCACCGCGTTGGCGCGGATGCCGTCGGCGCCGTAGTCGAGCGCGTATTGGCGCACGAGCAGCAGCGTGGCGGCCTTCGGCAGGCCGTAGGGACCGAAGTTCGGACCCGGGTTCACCGCCTGCTTCGAGACGTTGAACAGCAGGCAGCCGCCGGTGCCTTGCGCGAGCATCACCTTCGTCGCCGCCTGCGCGACACGCTGGTGGCCGTAGAAATTCAGTTCGAAGCTTTCGCGCAGGATCGCCTCGTCGACCTCGCCGATGCGGCCCTGCCACGCCGCGCCCGCGTTCGAGACGACGATGTCGACGCCGCCGAAGGCCTCGACGATCCCGGCGAAAGCGGCTCTCACCGAAGCGGCGTCGGTGACGTCGCACGCGATTCCGATCGCGCCGCCGATCGTCTTGGCCTTTTCCTTTGCGGCCGTCTCGTTCACGTCCAGCAGCGCGACTTCGGCGCCCGCGGCGGCAAAGGCCTTCGCAGTCGCGGCTCCGATGGTGCCGCCGGCGCCGGTGACCGCCACGATCTGTCCGGCCAGCGGCTTTTCGGCGGCGGACCCAAGCTTGGCCTGCTCGAGCGACCAGTATTCCATGTCGAACAGATGCGCGTCGCCGAGCGCCTGGTAGCGCCCGGTCGCCTCGGCGTCGGTGATCGTCTCGATCGCGGCTTCGGCCAGGTCGGCGGCGACGCGCGCGTCTTTCTTCGAGCGTCCGAGCCCGAACAGCCCGAGCCCAGGCACCAGCACGACGCGCGGCATCGGATCGAGGCTCTTCTTGATGCCGCCGCAGCGCGCATTGTTGGCGGTGAAATAGGCGCGGTATTTGCCGACGAAGGTTTCCACCGCCGCGGCGACGTTGGCTTTGAAATCCGCGAGCTTTGCGCTTTCCGGCGCCGGCGCGATCAGCGGCCAGTTTTTCGTGCGGATCGTATGGTCCGGTGTCACCACGCCGGCTTGGCTGTAGCGTGCGACCTCCGTGCCGTTGACGAAGTCGAGCACGGCATCGCCGCCGCGGAATTCGAGGATGAAGCGCTTCCATGCGCCTTCGATCTTATCGTCCTTCAGGCTGCAGGCGCCGCGCACGATCGGTGCGACGTCGGCGAGCGAAGCCGCCTGCTGCGGCAGTTGCGCGGTGACGAAGACGGCCTTGCGTCCGCGCTTCAGGCGCTCCTCCGCGAGCGTCACCATCTCGATCATGCGCTCGTAGGATTCGCGCGCATCCGCCCCGAAGGTGAAGATGCCGTGCCGGTGCAGGATCAGGCCTTCGACTTTCGTCTCGCGCTCGAAGGCTTCGGCTGCGGCCTTGGCGAGCGCGAAGCCCGGCATGATGTAGGGCACGGTGCCCATGCGCTCGCCGTAGACCTCTTGGCACAGCGCGTCGCCGTCCGGCTGGTCGGTGAGGCTCAAGACCGCGGTTGAATGGGTGTGGTCGACGAATTTGTGCGGCAGGAAGGCGTGCAGCAGCGTCTCAACGGAAGGATTCGGCGCCGACGGATCGATCAGGTTGGCGCGCTGCAGCCGCACCATGTCTTCGTCAGTGAGCGCCTCGCGCGCGCGCAGCTTCCTTAACGGCTCGAGCCGGACCGCGGGCAGCCCCGGCGGCTCGATCGTCGCCATGTCCCAGCCGGAGCCTTTGACGCAGAGCACCTCGACATCGTCGCCGTTGAGATCGGCGACACGCGTCTTCACCGACGTATTGCCGCCGCCGTGCAGGACGAGCTTCGGGTCCGCGCCGAGCAGCCGCGTGGTGTAGACGCGCAACGCGACATCGCGCGGCACGTCGGCGTAGCGGGCGACCGCGGCTTCAGCCTCGCGATCGGCCCACGCGCTTTTCATCTATCCGCGTCGCGACCACCAGCCGAAGCGGCGGGGTTTTGCTTCTTCGGCCGGAGCGGCCGGTGCTTCCGCAACGACAGGCTCGGACGGCATGACCGCCGGTTCGGGGGCCGCAGGAGCGGGTGGCTGCACGTCGCTCATCGCGCCGGAGGAGAACATCGGCGCGGGCTCGCGCACGGTCGAACGGCGCTTCGGCTCGGCCGGAACCGACACGGGAGCAGGGGGTTCGACGGCAGTCTCTGCCGGTGGCGTCTCGCGTGCGACCGGCTCGAACGGCTGCGGCGAGTGCATCGCGGGCGCGACCGGCGCCTCCTCGTGCGTCCGTCCGCCAAGGTCTGCGACCGCGTCGGCGACTTCGGGCTCGACGCCCTGCTGGTGCTCCTGGCCTTCGGGCTGACCTGACTGTCCGCCATTCTGGCCCGCGTATCCGCCTTCCTCGCGGTCACGCCGGTTGCGGCGTCCGCCGCGGCGTCCACGCCGGCGGCGGCGCCCGTCGCCGTCGCGCTGTTCGCCGGGATGCGGCGGACGACCGTTTTGGCCGCTTTGCCCTGCTTGGGCTTCCTGTCCTTCCTGGCCCTCATGCGCTTCGGTGGGAGCGCCTTCGGTTTCGCCGGCGTCCTCGCCTTCATGAGAAGCGGCGCGCTGCGGCGTACCCTCACGCTGAACGCCGCCTTCGCGCGGCTCGTGATCGCGTCCGCCGCGCCCGCGGCGGCGGCGGCGCCGTCCGCGCCGCTGTCCGTTCTCGCCAAGCGTCTCGGTCTGCTCGGCCGAAGAGTCGGCGGGCTCGCGTTCGGTGTCGCCTTCGCTCTCGCCTTCGTCGTCAGCTTCGTCGTCGGCCTCGCTCTCGGCCTCGCTCTCCTCGACCTCGTCCTCGACGCTCTCGTCGAGCCTGTCTTCTTCGTCCACCACCGCGGGTGCAGGCTGCTGCTGTTGCGCGAGGATCGCCTTCGCGGCCTCGACGCTGTGCACCATCTCGCCCTTCTCGATCAGGAACGGCTGCGCGGCGCCGACGCTCGCATCGGCATTCACCGTGATGGTGATCTGGAACCGGCTTTCCAGGTCGCGCAGATGCGCGCGCTTGTGATTGAGCGCATAGAGCGCGACTTCGCTGCGCGTGCGCACGATGATGTTGTGCGTCGCGCCCTTCAGCAGCATCTCCTCGATCATGCGCAGCATGTGCAGCGTGACCGACGAGACCGAGCGCACGTGCCCGGTGCCGCCGCAATGCGGGCACTTGTCGGTCGAGCTTTCCAGCACGCTCGAGCGGATGCGCTGGCGCGACATCTCCATCAGGCCGAAATGCGAGATGCGCCCGACCTGGATGCGCGCGCGGTCGTTCTTCAGCGCTTCCTTCAGCCGCCGCTCGACCGTGCGGTTGTTGCGGTGCTCGTCCATGTCGATGAAGTCGATCACGATGAGACCCGCAAGGTCGCGCAGGCGAAGCTGGCGCGCGACCTCTTCGGCCGCCTCGCAATTGGTCTTGGTCGCGGTGTCCTCGATGTGGTGCTCGCGCGTCGCGCGGCCCGAGTTCACGTCGATCGCCACCAGCGCCTCGGTCTGGTTGATGACGATGTAGCCGCCGGAGCGAAGCTGCACGGTCGGCGTGAACATCGCGTCGAGCTGGCTCTCGATGCCGTAGCGCGTGAAGACCGGTTGCGGGTCCTGGTAGAGCTTCACGTTCTTGGCATGGCTCGGCATCAGCATGCGCATGAAGTCGCGCGCTTCGCGGTGGCCGTGTTCGCCCGCGACCAGGATCTCCTCGATGTCCTTGTTGTAGAGATCGCGGATCGAGCGCTTGATCAGCGAGCCTTCCTCGTAGACCAGCGTCGGCGCGGTCGACTTGAGCGTGAAGTCGCGCACCGTCTCCCACATGCGCAGCAGGTACTCGAAGTCGCGCTTCACTTCGGTCTTGGTGCGGTTCGCGCCGGCGGTGCGCAGGATGACGCCCATGCCCTCCGGCACTTCCAGGTCCTGCGCGATCTCTTTCAGCTTCTTGCGATCGAGCGAGTTGGTGATCTTGCGCGAAATGCCACCGCCGCGCGCGGTGTTCGGCATCAGCACCGAATAGCGGCCGGCGAGCGAGAGGTAGGTGGTCAGCGCTGCGCCCTTGGTGCCGCGCTCTTCCTTCACCACCTGCACCAGCATGATCTGCCGGCGCTTGATGACCTCTTGAATCTTGTACGAGCGGCGATAGCGCGGCGTGCGCTCCTGCACTTCCTCCAGCGCGTCGGCGCCGCCGACCGACTCGACCGCGTCCTCGCCGTTCTCGGCGGAAGTCGGCTCCTCGACCTCGACGATATTGTTTTCGCCGCTGGCGGCGAGCGCTTCCTCGCCTTCGGCGGTCAGCGCTGGCTCGGGAGTGGGCGATCCGTCCGTCGGGGACGTCACCGCTTCGGCCTGGTGATCGTAGTGTTCCGCCTTGGGCTCCGGCGACGGCTCACTCGCGGCTTGCACGGTCACGGCGGGTTCGCTGGGCTGAGCTGTTTCGGCGGCCGGCGGCTGCTCGGCCTGATGAACGTCCGGCACCGCTTGCTCGGTGCTTTCCTGCGCGCCAGCGCCCGCGTCGTGACTCTCGTGGTGCCCCGTGTCCTCGGCGTGCTCGTGATGCTCGCCGTTCGCGCCATTTGTCTCGGAATGAGCCTCGGAGGACTCCGCGGCTTCGCTGCGCGTGGCGTCGTGACGCTCATGCGCGGCTTCGCGCCTCGGGCGCCTGTTGCGGCCACCTCCGCTGGCGCGGCGGTCGATCTCGTCCTCGGCGTCGCGATGCGCGCGCTCTTCCTCGGCGATCAGCGCCTGCCGGTCGGCGACCGGAATCTGATAATAGTCGGGATGGATTTCCGAGAACGCCAGGAAGCCGTGGCGATTGCCGCCATAGTCGATGAAGGCGGCCTGGAGCGAAGGCTCTACCCGCGTGACCTTGGCGAGATAGATGTTGCCGCGCAACTGGCGGCGGTTCGCCGACTCGAAGTCGAATTCCTCGACGCGGTTGCCGCGCAGCACGACCACCCGGGTCTCCTCCGGGTGGGTGGAGTCGATGAGCATTTTGTTGGCCATGAAACTGTCTCTTGGCGGCGGGCCATAGCGCGTCCGCGCGGTGTCGCGAGCGACACGCGCGGCGGGAAGGCAGCGCCGAATACGGGGTTGAAAGGATGGCATCGGGCCACGCGGGCGGAAGCGAGCGCCGCGGCGCCGCCTACAACCCTTATTTGCTCGCCGGGGCGACGCGGATGACCCGCGTCTGGCGCCTTGAGCATGACCCTCAACCTGAACTTTGGCGGCCACATACGCGGCCGTGGTTTCTTCGACTGCTGACCGTTGGGGGGCGGTACACCGCCGGTAACCGGATGTCCTTAAAGGGCGTTGGCCGTCCGCGAGGGCGCCTTGGCGTCACGCGGGTTGGCCTCTGGCAGGCCGCTATGTGTCCGTTTCCCTTGCGGAAGCGGGGCTTTCAAGCGGTCGCCGGATGCCCGAACGCGGCAAATCCGGATTCGCAACCGTCAGCAGCACTTACATACGGCGGGTGCGGCGGGTTGGCAAGCGACGTGTCGCAGGCTCGGGGTGTTGCAGAAGCCGGATTTCGCTCTGCGGTAAACGATTTGCGCCGCACGAGTTGAGGCGGCAGGCTCGGGGCGATGGTCTCGGTGGAACGCATCGGCATCACCGGATCGAGGCCGCGCCCATCACCATCACCATCGGGCAACCTCACGCGTCCGAGGTCCGTGCGAAAATCGATGCGTACCAGACCTGTACTTCGACGTCGAAATAGATTCTGGCGCCATTGACTTGGACGAATATGCTCAACCTCTTTGTCAATGATACTCTTGATTGGTAGATTAAGATATTACAATTATCAGTTACGTTTGGCAGAACGAACCCATCGCCTCGGCCGGGCCACAAAGCAGTTTAAATCCCGATTAACCATGCAGGCTTAGTTCTGTATGCGGGCAAGTGTGTGAGGGTTTTCGAGTGTTCCCGCGGAGGTGCGTTTTCGCGCTATGCGGTGTGCTGCTGGCCGGGCCAGTCGGCGCGCAAGAACGTGTGCCCGAACGTGCGCCCGAGCATGCCAATCTGGCCCGGCCGACGGCGCCTGCGGTGGATGCGTTTCCGGTGGCGAGCGAGGCGCGGCTCGGCGGTGATGCGGCGCGCACCCGGCTGGTGATGGATTTGAGCCGCAGCATCGACATCGCGGCGTTCACCCTGGCCGACCCTTACCGCGTCGTGATCGACCTGCCGCAAGTGATCTTCCAGTTTCCCGCGCGCACCGGCGAGCAGGCGCGCGGCCTGATCAAGGCATTCCGCTACGGCCTGGTGATGCAGGGCGGCTCGCGCATCGTGGTCGACGCGACTGGCCCGGTGCGCATCGACAAGGCGTTCGTGGTCGCGGCCGCGGACGGCCAGCCGGCGCGGCTGGTGGTCGATCTCGTCTCGACCGACCGCGCGAGCTTCATGCGTACGCTGGCGCTGGAAAACCGCCCCGTCCGCGAGGCGAAGAAGCCCGAGCGCGACACGTCGAAGCGCCCCAATGACGGCCGGCCGCTGATCGTGATCGATCCCGGCCACGGCGGTCCGGATACCGGCACCGTCGCGTCGAGCGGCGAGATGGAAAAGGCGATCGTGCTCGAATTCGCCCAGGCGCTGTCGGAGAAGCTGGAGAAGAGCGGCAAATACCGCGTGCTGATGACGCGCACCGACGACCGTTTCGTGCCGCTCGGCGAGCGCGTGCGATTCGCGCGCCATGAAGGCGCGGCACTGTTCGTCTCGATCCATGCCGATGCGCTGGCCGCGCGCGGGGAGGCGGATGTGCGCGGCGCGACCGTCTATACGCTGTCCGATACCGCTTCGGACAGCGAGGCCGCGCGGCTTGCCGAAGACGAGAACAAGGCCGACGCGATCGCGGGCGTGGATCTTTCTTCCGAGCCGGAGGAGGTCGCCGGCATCCTGGTGGACCTCGCGCAGCGCGAGACGAAGAACTTCTCCCATCATTTCGCCCGCACCGTCGTCGCGGAGCTCAAAACCGCCGCGAAGCTGCACCGCAACCCGCTGAAGTCGGCCGGCTTCAAGGTCCTGAAGGCACCCGACGTTCCCTCGGTCCTGATCGAGCTCGGCTACGTGTCGAACAAGCAGGATCTGAAGCTGATGACCTCGGACGCGTGGCGGACGCGTACCAGCGAGGCGGTGGCGCTGGCCGTGAACACGTTCTTCTCGACCCGGCTCGCGGGTTCCGGACCCGCGCGGGGCGCAAACTGAGGTGTGGCGATGAAGCCGCAGAAGTCTGCGAAGCGTTCGGCCAAGCCTAAGTTTGACCACAAAACCGGCGGAGTTAGCCGGCTACCTTACTTGCTAACGGACTGGTTCGGGGCGCATAAGGCGGTTGCCGGGGTGGGTGCCGTATCATCCGGCCATGACGGGAGATTCGCTGGCCGAAAGGGCCGGGCGAAAGGGCGGCAATGAGACTTCTGCTTCGTTTCTTCGGCTGGATTTTCGCGGTCGGGACCGTGCTGTTCCTCGTCGGCATCGCGGGTGCGGCCGGCCTGTTCTGGCATTTCTCCAAGGACCTGCCGGACTATTCGCAGCTGCAGGACTATGAGCCGCCGGTGATGACGCGCGTGCACGCGTCCGACGGCGCGCTGGTCGCCGAATACGCGCGCGAACGGCGCCTCTATCTGCCGATCCAGGCGATCCCGAAGCTCGTCCTGCACGCGTTCATCGCGGCCGAGGACAAGAGCTTCTACGAGCACGGCGGGCTCGACTTCTCCGGCATCGCGCGTGCGGCGCTGCTGCTGGTGCAGAACTACGGCTCCGGCAAGCGCCCGCAGGGCGCGTCCACCATCACGCAGCAGGTCGCGAAGAATTTCCTGCTCACCAACGAGGCGAGCTTCGAGCGCAAGATCAAGGAGGCGCTGCTCGCGCTGAAGATCGAGCGCACCTATTCGAAGGACAAGATCCTCGAGCTCTATCTCAACGAAATCTATCTCGGCCTCGGCGCCTACGGCGTCGCCGCCGCCTCGCTGCTCTATTTCGACAAGTCGGTGCATGAACTGACGGCAGCGGAAGCCGCCTATCTCGCGGCGCTTCCGAAGGCGCCGAACAACTATCACCCGTTCCGTCAGCGCGAGCGCGCGGTCGAGCGCCGCAACTACGTGCTCGACCGCATGGTCGAGGACAATTACCTCAAGCGCGACGACGGCGAGAAGTCGAAGAAGGAGCCGCTCGCCGTCACGCCGCGCCCGACCGGCGCGCACATTTTCGCGGCGGAATATTTCGCCGAGGAAGTGCGCCGCGACCTCAACGACCGCTACGGCGAGAAGAAGCTGTATGAAGGCGGGCTGTCGGTGCGCACCACGCTCGATCCGAAACTGCAGTCGATGGCGCGCAAGACGCTGACCGACGGCATGGTCAAGTTCGACGAGACCCAAGGCTATCGCGGCGCGATCCAGAAGGTCGACGTCTCGGGCGACTGGGGCGTGAAGATCGCCGAGGTGAAGGCCTATTCCGACGTGCCGTGGAAGATCGCGGTCGTGCTCGAAGTGAGCGATCAAGCCGCACGCATCGGACTGCAGCCGGCGCGCGATCCGGGCGGCGCCGTCTCCAAGGAGCGCGCGATCGCCAATCTCCCGCTCGAGGGGGTGAAATGGGCGCGCGCCGCGACCGGAAACCGCGCCACCCCGACGAAGGTCAGCCAGGTGCTTGCGCCCGGCGACGTCATCTATGTCGAGGTGCTCGACAAGGACGCCGGCAAGTACCGCCTGCGGCAGATCCCGGAGATCTCCGGCGGCATGGTGGCGATGGACCCGTGGACCGGCCGCGTGCTCGCGATGGTCGGCGGCTTCTCGTTCGACCAAAGCCAGTTCAATCGCGCGACGCAGGCGCTGCGCCAGCCGGGCTCGTCGTTCAAGCCGTTCGTCTACGCGGCCGCGCTCGACAACGGCTACACGCCCTCGACCGTGGTGATGGACGCCCCGATCGAGGTCGACACCGGGTCTGGCGGCGTGTGGAAGCCGGCAAACTA
>Ga0207683_10006175_pt1 | contig 10269 bp, 9 predicted proteins | sample KBSM73metaG_FD_184333 | JGI IMG/M metagenome (GOLD analysis project Ga0207683, IMG submission 184333) | Miscanthus rhizosphere microbial communities from Kellogg Biological Station, Michigan, USA - KBS M7-3 metaG (SPAdes) (version 2) | ecosystem: Host-associated > Plants > Roots > Rhizosphere >...
TCACCGGCCCGACCACCGTCCTGATCGGATCCAAGGGGTAGACCGACACATGAGCTTTTCCTGGGCCAAGCGTTACGAACCCAAGCATCCGATGATGAAATGGCTGGACGAGCGCCTGCCGCTTCCGCGCCTCGTCTATGGCGCGATCGGCGGCGGCTATCCGGTACCGCGCAACCTCAATTATTTCTGGAACTTCGGCGTCCTCGCCGGAATCTTCCTGACGATCCAGATCATCACCGGCATCGTCCTCGCAATGCATTATTATGCGACGACGGACGGGGCGTTCCTGTCGGTCAACCAGCTGATCATGCGCGACGTCAACGCCGGCTGGCTGCTCCGCTACGCACACATGAACGGCGCGAGCTTTTTCTTCATCGTCACCTACATCCATATCTTCCGCGGCCTTTTCTACGGTTCGTACAAGGCGCCGCGTGAGCTCGTGTGGATGCTCGGGCTGGTCATCTACCTCCTAATGATGGCGACGGCGTTCATGGGCTATGTCCTGCCCTGGGGGCAGATGAGTTATTGGGGAGCTCAGGTCATCACCGGCTTCTTCTCCGCCTTCCCGCTGGTTGGGGAGCCGATCCGAGTCTGGCTGCTCGGCGGCTATGCGCCTGACCAGGCGGCGCTGACCCGCTTCTTCTCGCTTCACTATCTGCTGCCGTTCGTGATCGCGGCGGTGGTGATCCTGCACATCTGGGCACTTCATATTCCGGGCTCGGGCAACCCGACCGGCGTCGATGTGAAGGAGGAACGCGATACGCTTCCGTTCCATCCCTTCTACACGGCGAAGGACGGCTGGTTCGCAGCGGCATTCCTGCTGGTCTACGCGCTCGTTACCTATTTCGCGCCCAATTATCTCGGCCATCCGGACAATTACGTCCAGGCCAATCCGCTGGCCACGCCGGCGCACATTGTACCCGAATGGTATTTCTGGCCCTTCTACGCGATACTTCGTTCGTTCACGGTCGACTTCATCCTGCCGGCTAAGCTGTGGGGCGTGCTGGCGATGTTCCTGTCGATCCTGCTGCTGTTCCTGCTTCCTTGGCTGGACAAGTCACCGGTTCGTTCGGGAAGCTATCGTCCGGTGTTCAAGCGCTTCTTCTGGCTGCTCGTCGTCGACGTCGTCATCCTTGGCTATGTCGGCGGAGCGCCCATCAGCCCAGCACGGATCGCGCTCGGTCAGGCCGCGGCAGCTTATTACTTCCTGCACTTCCTCGTGATCCTGCCTTTGGTTTCGGCGTTCGAGACGCCGCTGCCGCTGCCGAGCTCGATCTCGGAGAGCGTGCTGCATGGCGAGCAAGCCGAGGCGGCGCCGGCCGGACAGACAAAGAGGCGCGGCGGCTCGACCGTCGTTGCTGCTGAATAAGGGGCGGGAAGACAGATGGTCCGTGTAATCGCATTCGTTGTCGGGGTCGTCTTCGCGGGGGTCCTGCTCATCTCGCTGATCGGCAACGCCGCCAGCTACTTCAAGAGCCCGCCCGCGCCGCTCGCTGCCGAGGAGTTCCACAAAGAACCGAGGGCGCTTCACCTCGCCTCGGATGGCCCGTTCGGCAAATTCGACAAGCGCCAGCTTCAGCGCGGTTTTCAGGTCTATTCGGAAGTCTGCTCGGCCTGCCACAGCCTGAAGCTGGTGTCGTTCCGCGATCTGAAAGAGCTCGGCTATAATGAGGCCGAGATCAAGAAGATCGCATCGGACTGGAAGACCCAGGTCCCGTCGATCAATCCGGACACGGGTGAAGCATCGACGCGCAAGGCGTTGCCGTCGGACAACTTCCCGGCGCCCTTCGCCAATGAAGTTGCCGCACGTGCTGCGAACAACAATGCGCTTCCGCCTGACCTTTCATTGATGACGAAGGCGCGCGAAGGCGGGGCAGCCTACGTTCATTCGCTGCTGACCGGATACGCGGATCAGGCAGGCTACAAGAACGAGAAGGGCGAGGAGCTTCTGAAGAAGTTCCCGGACGCAAAGACGCCTGAAAACCTTCACTTCAATCCCTACTTCGCCAACCTCAACATCGCGATGCCGCCGCCGCTCACCGCCAACGGCCAGGTAAGCTATGAGGACGGCACCAAGCCCACCGTCGACCAGATGGCGACGGACGTCGCGGCGTTCCTGGTGTGGACGGCGGAGCCTAACCTCGAAAGCAGGCACGCGGCCGGTCTCGCGGTCGCAATCTTCCTGCTGATCGCCAGCATTCTCGGTTACTTTGCCTACCAGCAGATCTGGTACGAAGCGAAGCGTGCGGTGCGGATCACCGGACCGCTGGACCCCATCAACCAGGCGAAGACCCGGCGGGCGAAGGCCAAGCAGGGCGTCGCCGGCTAAACGAACACAAGAAAGGCGGCGTCGAGCATCTCGGCGCCGTTTTCTCATTTCGATACGGCTGCAAACCGAAATTCAGCCGCCATTCACTCGGTGAGGAGCGTACGCGAACGAGTTTCCTCCGGAGTAATGGAGTCTCGAAGATGCGCCTTCCCAAATTTCGCCTCGCCGCAATCGCGCTGACCAGCGGCCTCGTCCTTAGCGGCTGCGCCTATGGCATGTACGGCGATCCCTACGGATACGGTTACGGGCCGCAAAGCGGCGTTTCCATCGGCGTGGGCTATGGCGGCGGCTACGGTGGATATTATGGCGGCTACGGATACGGTTATCCGTATGCCGGCTATGGCTATGGCTACGGGTACGGAGACCCGTTCGGCTGGTACGGCGATTATTATTACCCGGGCACAGGGATCTACGTCTACGACCGCAGCCGCAACCGGCATCAGTGGAACGACCAGCAGCGCCGCTACTGGGAGCAGCGTCGAAGCGAGTGGCAAAGCCATAACCACAATGACAGCACTGGCACGTCGACAGCGACCGAAAACTGGAGCGGGTGGGACCGCTCACGCTGGCACAACCGCAATTCCGGTTCGACGACCGGCTCCGTCACGACGGAAACGACCGATCGGGGCTCGCACAACTGGAGCCGCAGCAACTCGCAGGATCGCTCTTCGGCAAGGACGAGCGGGGAGCGGACCCGAAGCTCGGCCAGCGAACGGTCGAGCGAAGGGTCAGCGCCGCATCGCTCGAGCGAGACGGAGGCCGAACGCCCGAATTAATCGGCGGGGCTGTCGCCATCGGGCCGACGGCGGATCAGGACGATTGACACGAACGTCATGACGACCTGGTCGTCCTGGTTGGTGACGATCGTCTGCGTCCTGAATGACCCAATCTCCGGCCGGCTGCGCGACGGGGTTTTTTCGAGGATCTCGCCGCGCACATGAAGCGTGTCGCCGGGATAGACGGGCCTGCGCCATCTGAGCTCGTCGATGCCTGGCGAGCCTAGCCCCGCCTGCTTCTGATCCACGACGTGCCGCGCGATGACCGCCATGGTCATCGCCGCAGTATGCCAGCCGCTCGCCGCGATCCGCCCAAAATGGGTCTTGGCCGCCTCCTCGTCCGACAGGTGGAATGGCTGGGGGTCGTATTTGCGCGCGAATTCCAGCACTTCTTCACGCGTGACTTCGTAGCTGCCGTAGTCGGCTATTGTGCCGACCTTCAAATCTTCGAAATAGATCATGGAAGGCCGCATAGCGGCGCCGCAAGCTTGGCGCTACGGTGAGACCGTGGCCACTCAGTCTCCCATTGGCAGCCGCTGGCATCCGCGCCTGATCGAGGCAGCGATGGCGATGAACGAGAATCGTCTGGATGTCGCCGAGCGGCTCCTGAAGCCGCACCTCAAGGAAGACCCCTTCGACCCCGCGGCTATCCGAATGCTCGCCGAGCTTGCAGCGCGGATCGGACGATGGAGGGATGCGGAAAACCTCCTGCGCCGGGCGGTGGAGCTGGCGCCCGGCTGGACTGCCGCCAAGGCGAACCTTGCGTTGGTGCTCGGCCGGATGGGCCGACCCGCGGAAGCGCTCGACCTGCTTGACGACATTTTCGAGGCAGAGCCCGAAGATCTGGGGCACTGGAATCTCAAGGCCGCGACGATGGGCCGCCTCGGCGACTTCGACGAAGCCATTCGCCTTTATGAGAATGTGCTGGACCACTCGCCCCGGCAGCCGCGAGTGTGGCTGAGCTACGGCCATATGCTGAAGACTATCGGCAGGCAGCCGGAAGCCGTCACGGCTTATCGGAAGTCGATCGAGATCAGGCCGACGCTCGGGGAAGCGTGGTTTAGCCTCGCCAATCTGAAGACGGTCAAGCTCGACCAGAATGACATTTCCGCGATGCAGGAGGCGCTCGGATCAGCCGGCATCGACGATGAGGACCGCGTCCATCTCGACTTTGCGCTCGGCAAGGCGATGCACGATGCCGGCCGAGTGGACGATGCATTTGCTCATTATTCGAGCGCAAATGCTCTGCGTCTCAAAAGCCACCCTTATCGGCCCGGCGAGATCAGTGCGACCGTCGATCGCTGCATCGAACAGTTCACCGCGGAAGCACTCGCAGAGCGCATTGGAGGGTGCGATGCCCCCGATCCGATCTTCATTGTGGGAATGCCCCGGGCGGGCTCTACATTGATCGAGCAGATCCTTTCGTCCCACAGCCTTGTCGAAGGAACGTCGGAGCTTCCCGACATTCCCGCGCTTGCACGGAAGCCGGGCAACTATCCAAAGGGGATTCTCGACGCGACGGCTGAGGAGCGGCGCTCCCTCGGCGAGGATTATCTCAGGCGATCGGGCGTGCAACGCCGGACCGACCGGCCCTTCTTCATCGACAAGTTGCCGAACAACTGGCTGTTCGTGCCCTTCATCCAGCTGGTCCTCCCAAACGCGAAGATCATCGATGCCCGGCGCCACCCGCTGGGCTGCTGCTTCTCAAACTTCCGGCAACATTTCGCGCACGGCCAGGCGTTCACGTACGATCTTCACGATGTCGGCCGATATTATTCGGATTACGTTCGCCTGATGGCGCATGTCGACAATGTGCTGCCGGGCAAGGTGCACCGCGTCATCTACGAACGGATGGTGGACGACACCGAAGCCGAGGTCAGGAGGCTGCTGGATTATTGCGGGCTGGCTTTCGAACCTCAGGTCATGGAATTTTACAAGACAGAGCGCGCGGTGCGCACCGCCAGCTCGGAGCAGGTCCGTCGGCCGATCTATCGTGACGCGACGGACGAATGGCGAGCGTATGACGCTTATCTGACGCCATTGAAGACGGCTTTGGGTTCGGTACTCCAATCTTATCCGGACGCTCCTGCGACCTTCAAGCAACGGTAGTGTAACAATCGTCCCTCCCTCCGCCGAGCGGTCGTTGACAAGCTGCAATGCCTCTGTCGCAATGACGACAGAAAAAGGGGAATGGGAGCGTTGTTATGACGACTGTCCGCGCGCTGGCTTTGGGGCTCCTCGCGACGACGGCACTTGCCACACCAGCATTGGCTCAAAACACGCAAGGCGCAACGGGCACCACCCCGCCGCCCGAGCCGGTCAGGCAGGCGCAGGCCAACGCCAACACTCCGGATCAATCCGAGATCATCATCACCGCGACCAAGCGTGAGGAGAACGTCCAGAACGTTCCGATCAACGTCATCGCGCTCGGTACCCGGCGCCTCGATCAGCTGAACATCTCGAACTTCCAGGAATATACCAGGCAGCTGCCATCGGTGAGCTATCTTACTGCCGCTCCCGGCTCCACCGTTGTCTACATGCGCGGAATTTCCGCCGCGGGCAGCGGCGCCGAGGGCAACCACTCCGGCCCTCTGCCGCAGGTTGGCTCCTACCTCGACGAACAGCCGATCACGACGATCGGTGGAACGCTCGACGTTCACATCTACGACATCGCGCGCATCGAAAGCCTTTCCGGACCGCAGGGCACGCTCTACGGCGCGTCAAGTGAGGCGGGCACGATCCGCATCATCACAAACAAGCCGGAGCTTGGGGTGACGACCGGCCGGGTCGATGCCCAGTTCAACTCTGTCGCGCACGGCGGTGTTGGCGGCTCGCTCGAAGGAATGATCAACATTCCCATCGCGAGCCGGATCGCATTCCGGGCGGTCGCCTTCTATCAGCACGACGCCGGCTACATCGACAATATCCACGCGTCGCGCAGCTATTACGCATTCCCCGACGACTTCACCGGCCCGAGCGCTGACGCTCCGGATGCTCCACCGGCATCGACCGTTCCCACGCTGACGGTGACGAACACAGGCCTGGAAAAGAACAATTTCAACGACGTGGATACATATGGCGGCCGCGCCGCACTGAAGATCGACCTCGATGACAATTGGACCGCCACACCGACCTTCATGTACCAGAAGGCGAAGTCGCACGGCGTCTTCTTCTACGATCCCAATCTCGGCGACCTCAAGATCGACCGCTTCTTCAAGGAGCCTGGCAAGGATCGCTTCTGGCAGGCGGCCCTGACGGTCGAGGGCAAGATCCACAATTTCGACATCACCTATGCCGGCGCCTACATGGATCGCCCCACTTCGGGCGTCTCCGACTACACCGATTATGCCGATGCCTATGACCAGCTGTACGCCGATTATTATGGCGGCGCCTATGGCCGGGGCCTGGCTTACTTCAAGTATCTCGACGCCAACGGGAACCGCACGATCAGCCCGCAGCAGTTCATCGAAGGCGGCAACCACTTCAAGAAGTTGAGCCAGGAGCTTCGCTTCGCATCGCCCGCAGACAAGCCGTTCCGGGTGATTGGCGGTGCGTTTTACCAGGTCCAGAAGAACTTCATCCACCAGGATTACAAGGTCGCGGGCCTGGCCCCGTTCTTGTCCGTCAACGGCTTTCCGGGAACCTTGTGGCTTACGCAGCAGAAGCGTGAGGACAAGGACTATGCGCTGTTCGGCGAAGCAAGCTACGATGTGACCCCGCAGATCACGCTGACCGCCGGCGGCCGATGGTATAAATACGACAACTCGCTGATCGGTTTCTTCGGATTTGGCCGCAACCCGGCATTCATCCAGGGGCAGGACAACACGGGCATTCCCGTGAACCCGGCGAATAGCTCCCGTACCGGTGTTGCCGCTTGCTTCACCCAAAGCGGTGACACTTTGCGCAATTCGCAGCTGAATGGGACGGACACGGTGCTCTTGCCGCCGGTCGTCTCGGGAAGCCCTTGCACCAACCTTGCTGATTTCGTCGACGGGAAGCTCGTTCCCAAGCGCACGAAGGACACCGGCTTTATCCACCGCCTGAATGCGCAGTGGAAGCCGCAAGAAAATCTGATGTTCTACGCAACCTGGTCTCGTGGTTTCCGGCCAGGCGGAATCAATCGCCGCGCCGACGTTCCTCCTTACGCCGCGGACTTCCTCAGCAATTACGAGCTAGGATGGAAGACAACCCTGGGACCGGTCCGTTGGAACGGCGCCATTTATCATGAGCTGTGGAAGAAGTTTCAGTTCGCCTTCCTCGGAGCGAACAGCTTCACCGAAATCCACAACGGCAAGGATGCCCGGGTCAACGGAATTGAGACCGACTTCAATTATGTGCACGGCGGCCTGACATTGAATGCTGCGGGCGCGTACACCGACGCCAAGACCAAGGGAAACATCTGTTCGGACGCTCTGGACCTCACGCCTGACTGCGCCGACAGCTTCATCGCTGCTCCAGGTGGAACGCGTCTTCCGGTCACGCCGAAGTTCAAGGCTTCATTCACGTCACGCTACCAATGGCCGGCGTGGGCCGACGTGAAGGCCCATGTCCAGGGCGCGATCAGCTATCAAAGCTCCGCGCCATCGTCGATCCGCACTGAGATCGAGCTGGTCGGGACTCACGAGCACGTGAATCCGAACGAGTTCCAGGGGCGCATCGGTGCAGCCACGCTGGTGGACCTTTTCGCGGGACTCGACTGGCCGAAGTGGAACCTGGAGCTGTTCGGGACGAACATCTTCGACAAGCGAAATGACATCAGCCGGTTCACCGCCTGCGGAAGCTGCACGCGAACGCTTGTGGTACCAGGACGACCTCGAACCATTGGCATTCGGGCCGGAGCGAAGTTCTAGAGGGCGGCAGCGCGCGGCGTGCCGCAACGCGCCGCGCGCTTCGCCGTTGTTCCGCGCATGATTGAAGGTCCGCATGCAGCGCGAGTGCAATGGCGATTCATCGCCGTAATCCTTGCCCTTTCAACCACCTGGCTCGCGATGCTGTTGCTCGGCGGCGGGTGGCTCGATCGCGCGATCTACGAGGCTCTCTACGCAGGACATCGGCCCGCCCTTTTAGAAGTCGCCCGAACATTCACCGCGCTTGGTGAGCCGACTTTCCTGATTGCTGCCTGCATCGCTTGCGCTCTCTGGCTCTGGTACGCCGGGCGAGGGCGGGTGGGCCTGGTCTTGCTGCTGATCGCGCTCCTTGGCCGAGGGCTCAGCGAACTTCAGAAATATTGGGTGGCGCGCGTGCGTCCGGACCTCGAACCGCATCTGGTGGTGGTGAAGACCAGCAGCTTCCCGAGCGGCCATGCCGCAAGCTCGATGATTTTCGGCCTTACGCTTGCCCTGGCGCTGACGGCGCACACGCGCTGGCGGCGCGAGGCCGCCGGGGCAGCCGTACTGCTGTCCATCATGATCGGCACCAGCCGAGTGATGCTGGGCGTCCATTGGCCGAGCGACGTTATCGGCGGCTGGGCGTTCGGCCTGCTCTGGGTTCTGGTGACCTTCAGGCCCGCCGAACGGCTGCTGCACGCGAATTCCGCCCGAGCCCCAAATGAGCTATGAAAGTCCGGGGCAAAGGGGGAGAGTACAATGACCCGACCGTTCACGCTCATCGCCGCGATCCTGTTCGCGCTCGCCGTGCTCGTCCATGTCTATCGCCTGTTCAAGCAGGCGCCGATCATCGTCGGGAGCCATACGATCCCGATGTGGGCGAGCTATATCGGGATCGTCGTCCTGGCAGTGCTCGCGTGGGGTCTGTTTCGCGAAAGCAAAAGCTGAGCGGGCAGTCCGCTTCGTTCACACGTTGAAGCGGAACAGCATCACGTCGCCGTCCTGGACGACATAGTCCTTGCCTTCGGATCGGAGCTTGCCCGCGTCGCGAGCGCCGGCTTCGCCACCGAACTTGATGAAGTCGTCATAGGCGATGGTCTCGGCGCGGATGAAGCCTCGTTCGAAGTCGGTGTGGATCTCGCCGGCGGCCTGGGGCGCCCGCGATCCCCTGTGCACGGTCCACGCGCGGGCTTCCTTCGGACCAGCCGTGAAGAAAGTGATGAGGCCGAGGAGCTTGTAGCCCGCGTGGATCATGCGGTTGAGGCCGGTTTCGTGGAGACCGAGGTCGGAAAGGAATGCATCACGCTCATCTGCGGGAAGGGTCGCGATTTCCGCTTCGATCGCGGCTGAAATGACGACCGCCTCGGCGCCTTCCGAAGCGGCCTTGGCAAACACGCGCTCGCTGTGCGCATTGCCGGTCGCGGCTTCGCCCTCGTCGACATTGCATACGTAGAGCACCGGCTTCGCGGTCAGCAGCTGGGCACGCTGCAGCGCCTTCTCTTCCTCGACATCCTTGGGCTTTGTGAGGCGTGCCGGCTTCGACTCTCGCAAAAGCTCGAGTGCCTGGCTCAAGACCGATGCCTCGATCTTGGCCTCCTTGTCGCTTTGCTGGGCTTTCTTGACGAGGTTCGGCACGCGGCGTTCCAGGCTGTCGAGGTCGGCCAGCATCAGCTCGGTTTCGACGGTTTCGGCATCGGCGATCGGGTCCACCCGGCCTTCGACGTGAGTCACGTCGCCGCCCTCGAAGCAGCGCAGAACGTGCACGATCGCGTCCACTTCCCGGATATTCGCGAGGAACTGGTTGCCGAGCCCTTCACCCTGGCTTGCGCCTCGGACAAGACCGGCGATGTCGACGAACTCGATCTGCGTTTCAATCTCCTGCGCGGACTTGGCGATTTCCTTGATCTTGTCGAGGCGCGGGTCGGGCACCGCGACGCGGCCGACGTTCGGCTCGATCGTGCAGAAGGGATAATTCGCGGCTTGTGCCGCGGCGGTTTCTGTAAGTGCATTGAAAAGCGTCGATTTGCCGACGTTCGGCAGGCCGACGATGCCGCAGCGGAAGCCCATGAGTTCTCCAGTGATGCGTCATTGCGAGGAGCCGAAGGCGACGCGGCAATCCAGCTGGATTGCCTCGCTTCGCTCGCAATGACGGAAATTTGAGCTCCTTTAGGCGAAGTTGAACGAAATGCTCAACCGTTCGCCTTTGCCGGTTCCGGGCAAGACCTCGTGGCGCAGCCAGCTTTCCCACATGAGCAAAAGGCCAGCACGCGGTTCGACCTTGACGAAACTGTCGGGCCGTGTCGGCGCGGCCATCATCAGTGGCAGGCGCGGATCTTCG
>Ga0207683_10006177_pt1 | contig 10265 bp, 10 predicted proteins | sample KBSM73metaG_FD_184333 | JGI IMG/M metagenome (GOLD analysis project Ga0207683, IMG submission 184333) | Miscanthus rhizosphere microbial communities from Kellogg Biological Station, Michigan, USA - KBS M7-3 metaG (SPAdes) (version 2) | ecosystem: Host-associated > Plants > Roots > Rhizosphere >...
CAGCCGCGCGAACTCGATCAGGTCCGGCAGCCTCGCCATCGTGCCGTCGTCCTTCATGATTTCGCACAGCACCGCGGCCGGCGAAAAGCCGGCGAGCGCCGCCAGATCGCAGCAGGCTTCTGTGTGACCGGCGCGGGCGAGCACGCCGCCGCGATGAGCTACCAGCGGAAACACGTGACCGGGCTGCACGATGTCGGCAGGACGTGCGTCAGGCGCACAGGCGACGCGAATTGTGTGCGCGCGGTCGGCGGCAGAGATCCCGGTGGTCACGCCGCTGGCGGCCTCGATCGAGACCGTGAAATTGGTGCCGTGGACCGACCGGTTCACCGGCGTCATCGGCGCGAGATCGAGCTGCCGCGCGCGCTCCTCGGTGATCGGCATGCAAACCAACCCGCGGCCGAACCGCGCCATGAAATTGACGATATCGGGCGTCACGACGTCAGCCGCGATGACCAGATCGCCTTCGTTCTCGCGGTCCGCCTCGTCGACCAGGATCACCATGCGCCCGGCTCTGATCTCGGCGATGATTTCGGGGATCGGACTGATCGCGCGCGACTCACCCGCCGAGGGCGTGGCGGGCTGATCGATCGCGTGCAGGCGGGTGGGCTTCACGATGGCTGTCAGGATCGCAAGGTCAGCGCTCATTATACTGCGCCGGCCTGCTGCCGCGGCCGGCGGCGGCCGCATGGAAACACGCCGACGCACGACTTCAACCCAGCAGCATCGCCAGCGTGGCGGCGGTCAATTCGCTCTTTCGATCGCCGAGCTCGGACATGACGCTGTAGTGATGTCGATCGGCAATGAACAACGGACTGTGCGCGGTTGCCGGACGACATTCCGGCCAGCGCTCCCACAGCAGCCACGATTGCCGGCTGAATTCGCTGGTCTCGCCGCTGCCCACGGCCAGCAACAGCGGTGCGCGCACCTCCGCCGTGCAATGGATCGGGCTCATCGCCCGCGCCTTGCCATTATCGAGCTTCAAGTCGGCGTTGAACGAAACCTGGATCAGCGGCTCGAGATCGAAAACGCCGCTGATCGACAGTCCGCCGCGAATGGCGTCGACCGGCACGCCGTAGCGACGCCAGTCGGTCGCGTAGAGCATCGCGACCAGATGGCCGCCCGCGGAGTGACCGGCGATGAACAGCCGCTCGACCGGCACGCCCTGGCTCCGGCCTTCGCGCCACAGCCACGCGACTGCCTGCCGGCATTCCTCGACGATGCGCGCGATGCTGACGTTGGGACAAAGGTCGTAGTTGATGACGACGACGCCGACGCCCTGGTCGACAAACGCCGGCGCGACGAACGAATGGTCGTCCTTGTCGAGCGCTCGCCAGTATCCGCCGTGAATGAACAGCAGCACGCCGCGAGGCGATTCGGCCGGAAACAGGTCGAGCGTCTGCTTCGGTCCGCTGCCGTAGCGAACGTCCAGTCGCGAATCGAGTCGCGATCGGGCGGCGGCGCTTTCCGCAGACCATCGCGCGAACCACTGCGGGTGGTCGGGAAAGGCCTGGCGGAGGTTGTATTCGCGCTCGACGAAGTCGGCTGAGAGCATGATCAAACGATGCGTATTCGCAGCTCGCCCAGGCTTTCGATCCTGCCGATCAGCATGTCGCCGGCCACGACCGCAGCGACGCCCGCGGGCGTGCCGGTGAAGACCAGATCGCCGGGCAGCAATTCGTAATATTGCGACAGGAAGTGCAGCATGTGCGGCACGTCCCAGATCATGTCGGAAAGATCGCCCTGCTGCCGGATCGCGCCGTTGACCTCGAGGCCGATGCGGCCTCGCTTCGGATGCCCGACTTCGGCGACGCGGTGGATCGGGCCGATCGGCGCCGCCTGCGCGAACGACTTGCCGATGTCCCACGGACGCTTGATCTCCCGCATCGCGCTTTGCAGATCGCGCCGCGTCATGTCGAGCCCGACCGCGTAGCCGTAGATCAGCGCCTCGGCGCGCTCCGGCGCGATGCCGGCGCCGCGTCCGCCGATCGCGACCACCAGCTCGATTTCGTGATGATAGTTCTTGGTCGCGCGCGGGTACTGCACGTCAGCGACCGCGGGCGGCACCACCGGGACGATCGCGTCGGCCGGCTTGGTGAAAAAGAACGGCGGCTCCTTCGCAGCGTCTCCGCCCATCTCCTTGGCGTGCTCGGCATAGTTGCGCCCCACGCAATAGATATGGCGGACCGGAAAGACAAGGTCGCTGCCGGCGACCGGCACCGAAGGGATGTCCCAGAAGGGAATCGCGTATTTCATCGTCGGCTTGCCTGCGGATAGAAATCGATGACTGTTGCCGTCACGCGCTCAGTCCGCATCCGGCTGGCGCTCGGGCGCGGCGCGGGCGAAGGCATCCAGCGCCCGGCAACTCGCATCGATGCGCAACAGCGTCGGATAGCTGTCGAGCGGAATGTCGGCGCGCCGTGCATTGGCGAGCTGCGGGACCAGGCAGACGTCGGCCATCGTCGGCACGTCGCCGTGACAGAACGTTCCCGTCGAGGCATCCGATGCGAGCTGCCCTTCGAGCGCCGCAAGGCCCGTATCGATCCAGTGGCGGTACCAGGCATCCTTGGCCTCCTCGCCGATATTGAGCGTGTGCACCAGATAGCGCAGCACACGCAGATTGTTCAACGGATGCATGTCGCAGCAGATCGCCAGCGCGATCGCGCGCACTCGCGCGCGTGCGGCCGGCGTCGAAGGCAGCAGCGGGGGTTCCGGATGAAGCTCGTCCAGGTATTCGATGATCGCCAGCGACTGGGTGACCGCCGTGTCACCGTCGATCAGCGTGGGCACGAGCGCCTGCCGGTTCAGCGCCCGATACGCTTGCGCATTCTGCTCGCCCTTGCGCAGGTGTACCGGCACGTAGTCGAACGCCAATCCCTTCAGATGAAGCGCGATCCGTGCCCGGTACGCCGCCGACGAGCGGAAATAGCTGTACAGCTTCATCGCTGTTGCCTAACTGAACGCCGAGATGCCGGTCTGTGCGCGGCCGAGGATCAGCGCATGCACATCGTGCGTGCCCTCGTAGGTATTGACGGTCTCGAGGTTCAGCAGGTGGCGGATCACATGGAACTCGTCGACGATGCCATTGCCGCCGTGCATGTCGCGCGCCATGCGCGCGATATCCAGCGCCTTGCCGCAGGAATTGCGCTTCATTATCGACGTGATCTCCGGCGCCGCCTTGCCCTCGTCCTTCAGGCGCCCGAGCCGCAGGCAGCCCTGCAGGCCGAGCGTGATCTCGGTCTGCATGTCGGCGAGCTTTTTCTGGATCAGCTGGTTCGCCGCCAGCGGCCGGCCGAACTGCGAGCGGTCGATCGTATATTGGCGCGCCGCGTGCCAGCAGAATTCGGCGGCGCCCAGCGCGCCCCAGGCGATGCCGTAGCGCGCGTTGTTCAGACAACCGAACGGCCCGGCCAGTCCCTCGACGCCGGGCAGCCGTTGCGCCTCGGGAACGAAGACTTCGTCCATCACGATCCCGCCGCTGATCGATGTGCGCAGGCTGAACTTGCCTTCGATCTTCGGTGCTGAGAGCCCCGGCAGCCCCTTGTCGAGGATGAAGCCGCGAATGATGCCGTCGTCGGTCTTGGCCCAGACGACGAACACATCGGCGATCGGCGAATTCGAAATCCAGGTCTTGGCGCCCGACAGCTTGTAGCCGCCGGGTGCGGATTTGGCGCGCGTCACCATCGAGCCGGGGTCGGAGCCGTGATTCGGCTCGGTCAGGCCGAAGCAGCCTATCGATTCGCCGCTCGCGAGCATCGGCAGGTATTTTCGGCGCTGTGCATCCGAGCCGTAAGCGTAGATCGGGTACATCACCAGCGAGCTCTGCACGCTCATCATCGAGCGGTAACCGGAATCGACTCGCTCGATCTCGCGGGCAATCAGCCCATAACAGACATAGTTCAGCGCGGCACCGCCGAACTCGGCCGGCAGGGTCGCGCCGAGCAGGCCCAGCTCCCCCATTTCGCGGAAAATCGCCGGGTCGGAGCGCTCGTGGCGAAACGCGTCGGTGACGCGCGGCATCAGCTTGTCCTGGGCGTACGCATTTGCCGCGTCGCGAACCATCCGCTCGTCCTCCGAGAGCTGTTCGGCGAGCAGCAGCGGATCGTCCCAGACAAAAGACGGCTTCGATTGCCGGGACTGGCGCAAGCGTTCCGGGGCGTTGATCGGGCACTCCGATGGGCGGCGCTTCAAGGCCGCGGGGGCACTTTTCGATTATCGCTTGGCGCCGGCAGGCGCGCCAGCGCCATCGCGACACCTTCTTGTGGCCACTCGACCAACGGCTTAGGCAATCCGACGCAACCGTCCTTGCACCGCCCGGCCTAGGATTTTTCGCATCGACCGCGGTGGGCATCCGGCCTCCGGCGGTGGTCGGAAAGGGGCGCGTTATGGCGGGTCGAGACGATGCGGGTGCCGGCCCTGACCCGAGCGCCAGACTAGGCTTTTCGCTGGTCGAGTTCCTGATTGCCGTTGCTATCTTCGGACTGCTCGTGCTCGCCGCAGGCCCTTCGTACCGCCATTGGATCGCGTCTCAGCAGCTTGCCAACCACGCTCATTTCCTCGCCGGAACGCTGAATCTGGCCCGCAGCGAGGCTATCAAGACCGGATACCGGGTCAACCTGTGCAAGTCGCCCGACCGGCAGCAGTGCGCGGACGACGGCAGCGGTTGGGAGCAGGGCTGGATCCTGTACGTCGACGAGAACCAGGACGGCGAAATCAGCGCCGGCGAGACCGTCATCCGCATCGAAGGCTCTCCCGGCAATGGCATCACCGTGCGCGGCAACCAGCCGGTTTCCGACTATGTGTCCTACACCAGCCTCGGCCACGCCAGGATGCTTTCCGGCGCGCTGCAGATGGGGACATTCGTCGTCTGCAAGCCCGGTCAGGACGCGTTGCAGGTGGTGCTGGCCAACAGCGGCCGTGCCCGCGTCCAGCCGACCGGGCAACGCTGTCCGTAGCCGTCGCCGACCGCGCCCAGCAGGGTTGTCGACGACATCTTGCCGGGGGGTTGCACGCACATAACCGTTTGTTCCGTTGGCAATACCTCACATCGGGCCGCTTTGCCTGTCTCTGGACGGCGACATACTATCCGCTGCACCGAACTGGGAGGTCTTCAATGGGAGAAGTCGCAATCCGGCCGAGAACGCGCCTGCTCACCCAGCGCGCGCGCGGGTTCACGCTGATCGAGCTGATGGTGGTGGTCGTGATCGTCGGCATCCTGGCCGCGATCGCGCTGCCTTCGTACGCCGACTACGTCCGGCGCGGCAAGATCATCGAGGCAACCACCGGCATGTCGGATATGCGGACGCGGATGGAGCAGTACTTTCTGGACAACCGCCGATACGACAACGGTGGCAATTGCGGGGTCAACCCCGCAACCGCCGAAAAGAACGTCAAGAGCTTCACGATAACGTGCGTGGGATCGGCCACCGGCTACGTGATCTCTGCGACGGGCAAGGCTGCCGAGGGCATGGGAAGTTTCGTCTACGTCTACACGAATACCCTGGCCAATCCCGACCTCAAAACGACGACATCGACGGGGCCCTGGGGCAAAAGCAGCGCCAACTGCTGGGTCACGCGCAAGGACGGCTCGTGCACATGATGCAGCGCGCATCCGGGCAGGGCTTTTCGCTGATCGAGCTGATGATCGCGATCGTCATCTTTTCAATACTCATTCTACTTGCCGCACCGATGTATACCGAGTTCATCGGCAATTCGTATATCCGCAACGCCGGCGAGGCGGTGCTGAACGGCGTCCGGCTGGCGCAGACGCAGGCGGTCAAGGTGAACACCAGCGCGGCCTTCGTGCTCGATCCGGCGACCGGCTGGACCGTGCATGCGCCCGATCCCGACGACGCGAGCGACAAGGTGATCGCGACCTACGTCTTCAGCGAAGGCGCGTCGAAGGCGACGATCACGACCAATTCCAGCGCGACGACGGTGACGTTCGACGGCCTCGGACGCCTGCTTCCCAACACCGACGCGAGCGCGCAGCTGACCCAGATCGACATCACGAACGCGAATGTGCCGACGCCGCATCCGTTGCGTGTCGTCATCAATACGATTGCCGGCACCAACGGCATCAAGCTGTGCGACCCCGCGCTGTCCTCGACCGACCCGGCAGGATGCCCATGACCTCGACTCGCTCGAAACACGCACAAGCCGGCGGCTTCCTGCTGGAAGCGCTGATCGGCGTCCTGATCTTCTCGTTCGGGATTCTGGGCATCGTCGGTTTGCAGGCGGCATCGCTGCGCCATACCGGCGATTCGGAATACCGAGCCGAAGCGGTTTATCTGGCCAATTCGCTGATTTCGAAAATGTGGACCGACGATCCGGCAGTGCTCAAGGCGAAATACGACAGCACGGTCGGCGGCGCGGGCTATGTCACATTCAAGAACGACGCGGCCAGCCTCCCCGGGGTCGTTGTCGCCACCAACACCAATATCCCGATCGTGCTGATCGATCCCGCCGCGCCGGTTCCGCAGTCGCCGTCGGTGCAGGGCCACGTCGTGCTGGTCAGCGTGTTCTGGAAGACCGCCGGAGACACGGCCGTCCACAACTACACGACGACCGGCGTCGTCGGATCGAATCCTCCGTAGAGCGCCCGATCATGGCTCCGATCCCCATTCAGCGCCGGCAGCACGGCTTCAGCATCGTCGAGATCATGGTCGGCGTGGTCATCGGCATGATCGCCGTGCTGGTGATCTATCAGGTATTCGCCACGTCCGAAGGCATCAAGCGCAACATCAGCGCGGCCGGCGACGCGCAGCAGAACGGCCTGCTGTCGTCGTTCATGCTGGGCATCGAGATTGCGAATGCCGGCAACGGCCTGGCCGTCGCCGCGCAGGATCTCGGCAGCTGCACCGCCGCCGCCGCAATGAAGGATTCGCTGCGCCCGATTCCGCTGCTGATCACCCCGGGCGCGGACGACGCCACTCCCGACAGCTTCGTCGTCTATTACAGCGTCGCGCGCACGCTGCTGTCGCCGGCGTTGATCCAGACGGCGCCCGACGTCAACACCTACACCGTGCAGAGCACCAACGGCTTCAAGAAAGACGACGTGATCGTCGCGGTCTCGAACCCCTCGGGAGCCGGCCCTTGCTACAGCTCGATAATCACCGATCCCGTTCCCGCTCCGGATGCGGTTACCGGCGTAGTGACGATCACCCACTCGGCCGTCGCGGCCGCCGTAGGGGCGACACTGGTCAACCTCGGTCCGGCGAAGCTGGTTCAGAAGATGGTCTACGACGTCAACGGGGGGAACCTGCGCAGCACGTCGCTGCTCGACGCCAACGGCGCCCCCAGCGGCGTGCAGGCGTCCAATCCGATCGCATCGAACATCGTCAACATGAAGATCCAGTACGGCATCGACGATGTCGGTGACGGGCTGATCCACCACTGGGTGCCGGGAATCAGCGGGACGGCTTACGGCGACTGGGATCCGGCGACGCTGCTGGCAGCGTCGATCCAGAAGCTCAACCGGATCAAGGCCGCGCGCATCGCGATCCTGGTCAGAAGCGAACAGCCGGACAAGGAGCTTGCCGGACAGGGATTCAATCGCCCCGTCTTCAACGATTGCGCCGATGCCGTGGCCGGCAGCTGTGGCGTCACCTTCGACATTCCGGCAATCGCCGCCGGCACGCAACCCTACGGCTGGCGCTACCGGGTTTACGAAACGGTGATTCCGCTGCGCAACGAAGTGTGGAACAAGGAAGTATGAAAATCGAACACACACCGGGGATGGGACGCCAGCGGGGCGTCGTGCTGTTCATTGCGCTGATCGTCATGGTGGCGATGAGCCTCGCGGCGATCGCGCTGATCCGGTCGGTCGACACGACCAACATCCTGATCGGCAACCTGGCATTCCGCCAGGCGTCGATCCTGCCCGCGAACATCGCGATCGAGCAGGCCGCGGCCGCGCTGTTCGCCGACGCGGCGATCGGCGGCGTGCCGGCGATCGCCGACACGACTGCGGACTTGCCTGCGGAGAACTACTACGCGAAGTGGCAGAACAGCGACGATGCCCGCGGCATTCCGCTGCAGCTGCAGACCAAGAGCGCCTGGACGCTGGCCAAGCAGCTCGACGCCACCGACAACACCAACGCCAGCGTCGCGCCGACGACGGTCCGCTATGTCATCGAGCGCATGTGCATCGATGTCGGCCCCGCGAAGGCCGGCATCTGCGACATGATGCCGCCCAAACAAAATCCGGGGACCACCGTGCATGACGACTCGGTGGCGACACTGAACCCGATTCCGTTCTATCGCGTCACGGTCCGGGTCGATGGACCGCAGAACACCGCATCGTTCTTACAGGCGATGCTGCGGTAAAGGCCGCACAGGGAGAATAAAACATGCTGTACCAACCGTTTCCTCCTCTAGTCCGCCGCTTGCTGGCAGCGTTTCTTGCGCTGCTGATAGGCCTCGGTCCGCTGGCCACTCCCGCCTACGCAGCGCTGACGCCGCTCGCCGACGAGCCGCTGAACATCAAGAACCAGGCCAAGCCGAACATCGTGCTCACCATCGACGATTCGACGTCGATGTTGTCTGACTTCCTGCCCGACTACGTGGCTACCGGTTTCTTCTGCCGCAACGGATTGGGTGCGGGCAGCGCCGCTTGCGGAAACATCGGCGCAATCAGCGATTTCACCTTTGTCGGTGGCGGCAAGTATTCGTCGCCCGGATACATTTTTTCGCAGTACGGCGTGCCATACAGTAATTACGCAACCGGCTTCGATGCTTCCGGCCCCGGCGCCGGCTGCTACGGCGGGGCTCCGCCGACCTGTTCGCCCGGCATCGACCCGGGCCCGCTGCCGGGCATCGCGAGCTACCCCGCGGGGCCCGCGGCAAGCTGGCCGAATTCGCTGCGGCCCTACCAGTACTGGCTGATGTGGCCGCCGGCGGTGCATAACAGCGCGCTGAACCACATGTACTACAACCCGCGGCTGACCTACGATCCGCCGGTCGATGCGACGGGTAAAAGCTACGATCAGATGGACGCCGCGCACACGTCGACCTGGACGCAAGTGCCGGCCGACCCGTGGGCCTCCCCCATCGTCTACGTCGACCTCACGGCGACGGTCAACATCGGCAAATGGTGCAATTCCGACTGGTCGATCGGCGCGGCGACCGATCCAACGCAGTGTCGGGTCAACGGGGGCGGCGGAGCCGCTTTCGGGACCGTCGTGACCGCCGACGGCCAGGATTACACCTATCCCTGGGCGCCGCCCAACTTCACCGTCAGCGCCTCGGCGGGTGCGACGACTTCATCCAGCTATGCCGCGCAGAAGGTCACGCTCAACGGCTCCCTGGTCGGCACCGCGATCAGCGCCAACTGGACCAGCGCGCAGCAGGATCAGAAGTATTTCTACGAAAACGAAAACATCCTCTGGTGCGACATCACCAGCCCGTCGTGGCCGCAGACCGGGCCGGCCATGGGGCAGACCTGCGCGAATCTCCAGAGCCAGGTATGCAGCGCCTTTGTCCAGGCGTGTACCAAGACGCCGGGCAGCTGTAACAACTACGTTGCGCCGGCTTGCAACAACCTCACTGTGGGGCAATGCAACAACTTCGCTCCGTCGGCCTGCTCTGGCGGAGCCGGCTCCTGCAACGGCGCCACGGTCGCCGTATGCAGCTTCGGGACTTGCGGCAATTCCCGGCCCGAAACCTGCAACGGCACGTTCCAGACCTGCCCCACTGCGCCGCAGACCTGCAGTGGCCCGTTCGCGCAGGTTTGCAATCTGCCGGGCACGCAGACCTGTGTATCCGGCGGCGCCTGTACGGTCAGCTACGAGCCGCTAGGATGCGAGCTGCTTCCTCCGAGTCCCGAAAACACCTGCACGCCCGTGCAGAACTGCCCGAACCCGGTGTGCACGCCGGACCCGGGCAAATGCTCGATCCAGACGACCCTTTCCTGCACATCGAACGCCAACTGCGTTGCGCAAGCCGGTGCCTGCAGCGTCAGCGGCAAGGCCTGCATGGGGCAGGCCGACTGCGTCGACGTCGGCCATTGCAGCAGCCTCGGCAACCTGTGCACGTCGGTCAACGACTGCGCGGTCCTCGGCGGACATTGCAGCCTCAAGCCGACGCAGACCTGCTCGAGCAACAACGATTGCCCGCAGTTCGCCTGCAGCAACACCGGGAATGTCTGCCTCTCCGCGGCCGATTGCGGCACGTGCAACAACCCGCCCGGTCAGGCCTGCACCTCGGTCGCGCAATGCACGACGATCAACGGCGCCTGCAACCAGAAGACATGCCCCAACGGCACGACC
>Ga0207683_10006180_pt1 | contig 10262 bp, 9 predicted proteins | sample KBSM73metaG_FD_184333 | JGI IMG/M metagenome (GOLD analysis project Ga0207683, IMG submission 184333) | Miscanthus rhizosphere microbial communities from Kellogg Biological Station, Michigan, USA - KBS M7-3 metaG (SPAdes) (version 2) | ecosystem: Host-associated > Plants > Roots > Rhizosphere >...
GCTGGCCGGCGCGTCGGAAGAGCCCTCCGACCCCGCTCGGCAACACGAACATGAGCAGGATCAGGACGACGCCGTAGACGATCGAGGGCCCGCCCGGCTTCTGCGTCTCCTCCACGATCCGGTCGGGCAGGAGCGAGCCGAGATCCTGTCCCTGTGCCCAGAGCGGGACGTACGCGACGAAGATCGCGCCGAACACCAGACCCGACAGGCCGCCGAGACCGCCGATGACGATGCCAACGAGCAGGAAGATCGAGAGCGCGACCGGGAACGAGTCGGGGTTGATGAACGCACGGGAGATGACGAGGAGACTCCCGGCAACGCCCGCATAGGCGGCGCTGATGCCGAACGCGAGCGTCTTGTAGCGCGCGAGGCTGACTCCCGACGAGACCGCCGCGATCTCGCTGTCGCGCACGGCGCGGAAGGCGCGTCCTGTTCGCCCGCGCAGGATCAGCCAGGCGACCGCGAACGAGACGAGCGCGATCGACCACGCGAGGTAGTAGATCCAGTCGTTGGGTGTCAGCGTGCGGCCGAGCACGTGGACGTTGCTGATCGAGCCGGTCAGCTCGGGCGTGCCGAAGAGCTGGATCCCGGTGCCGCCGCCCGTCCACTCGGCGAAGCGCTTCGCCGTCGACGGCATGGCCACGGCGATCGCGAACGTCGCGAGCGCAAGGTAGAGACCGGACAGCCGGAGCGCCGGAAGCCCGAACGCGAGGCCGACGAGCCCCGCGACGAGACCCGCGATCGGAATCGTCCAGACGTCCTTCATCCCGCCTCCGACCGGGCCGCCGAGGCTCTCGTTCCCGGCCATGAGGATTGCGGTCGTATAGCCGCCGATCGCCATGAAGGCACCGTGGCCGAGGGAGATCTGACCGGTGTAGCCGGTGAGGATGTTCAGCCCGAGGAGGGCGGTGAGGTAGATGCCGACGTCCGACCACTCCCGCGCCTTGAAGTCGCCGATGAACGACGGCAGCACGGCGACCGCGACAACGAGCGCCGCGAAGGCGACGAACCCGATGACGGTCTGCGTCCGCGGCCTCATACTCGCTTGACCTCCGGCTTCCCGAAGATCCCCTGCGGGCGCACGAGGAGGACGACGAGGATGATCAGGAGCGCGGCCGGGAGACGCAGTTCCTCGGTGAACCAGCTGACCGCGTCGTACTGGCTCAGGTAGCCGAGCAGGTTGAGGAGCACGCCGACGATGAGCCCGCCGACGACGGCGCCGATCGGGGAGTCGATCCCTCCGAGCACCGCAGCGGCGAACGAGTAGATGAGGACGGCGGCCATCATGTTCGGGTCGAGCCCGACCGTCGGCGCCGTGAGCATCCCGGCGACGGCGCCGAGTAGCGCGGCGAGGCCCCAGCCGAGCGCGAGCATCCAGCTGACGCGCACGCCGACGAGTCGTGCCTCATCGGGATTGACGGCTGCGGCACGCAGAGCGAGGCCGACCTTCGTGAACCGGAAGAGCACCCAGAGGAGAAGGACGATTCCGAGCGCGACCGCGATCGTGCCGATGTCGTGGGCGGCGATCACGACGCCGCCGATCGTGAACGTGTCGGTGCCGAACGGGCTCTGGAGCTGCTGCGGCTCGCCGCCCCACTTCCAGATGACGAAGCCGTTGATCGCGACCAGCAGGCCGATGGTGACGATGACGATCCGCAGCACGCTTCCGCGCTCGACGGGTCGGATCACAACGCGGTGGATGGCGAAACCCCCGACGAACGAGATGACCAGCGTCGCGACGAACGCCGGCGCGTAGCGCCAGCCGTGTTGGGCGATGAGTGTCCACGCGATGTAGGTCGAGAGCGTCGCCATCTCGCCCTGCGCGAAGTTGATGACCCCCGTCGAGCGGTGGATGATCACCAGGGCGAGCGCGAGCAGCGCATAGATCCCGCCCGACGCGAGTCCGGACACGATCTGCTGCATGAAGTCGGAGAAGGCGGCGAGGACCACGCCCTAGTACCCCAGGTAGCTGCGTCGGATGGACTCGTCGTCACGGAGCTCTTGGCTGGGGCCGGTCAGCGCGACGCGGCCGACCTCGAGCACGTACGCGCGCGTCGACGCGTTGAGCGCGATCCGCGCGTCCTGCTCGACGACGAGGACGGTGAGGCCCTCGTCCTCGTTCAGCTTGCGCACGATGCGGAAGAACTCGCGCACGATGAGCGGCGCGAGCCCGAGAGACGGCTCGTCGAGGAGCATCAGCCGCGGGCGGCTCATCAGCGCCCGTCCCAGCGCGAGCATCTGCTGCTCGCCGCCGGACAGCGTTCCGGCCCGCTGGCCGCCACGCTCGAGCATCCACGGGAAGTACTCCGCGACGCGCTTGACGTCGGCCTTCACGGAGCGGTCGCGGCGCGTGTACGCGCCGAGCCGGAGGTTCTCGGTGACGGTGAGGTCGACGAACGTGCCCCGGCCTTCGGGAACGTGTGCGATCCCGGCGCGAGCTGCGGCTTCCGGCCCGCCCTTGAGCGGCTTTCCCTCGAGCTCGATCGACCCGGTGCGCGACACGACGCCCGAGATCGCGCGAAGTGTCGTCGTCTTCCCGGCGCCGTTTGCCCCGAGCACGGCGACGATCTCGCCCTCGCGCACGACGAGGGAGACGTCGTGCAGTGCCTGCACCGGGCCGTAGCGGGCGGCGACGGCGTCGAGCTCGAGCAGCGTCCTCACGCGTCGGCGGCCTGACCGTCGTCACGGTCGTCCGTGAGTGCCGACGGCGCGGGCTCGTCGTGTTCGTCGGAGCCGAGATACGCCTCGATCACCGCCTCGTCCGCCTGCACTTCGGCGGGAGTGCCGTCTGCGATCTTGCGGCCGAAGCTCATGACGTTCACGTGGTCCGAGATGCTCATGACGAGGTTCATGTGGTGCTCGACGAGGAGCACGGAGAGCTCGAGGTCGTCGCGGAGCCTCTTGATGAACTCCCCGAGCTCGCCCACCTCCTCGTGGTTGAGCCCGCCGGCAGGCTCGTCGAGGAGGAGAAGCCGCGGCTTCGCGACGAGCGCACGCGCGAGCTCGACGCGCTTCTGGATCCCGTACGGCAGCGCCGCCGCCGGGAAGAGCGCACGGTCGCGGAGCCCGACGACGTCGAGAACAGCCCACGCGTCGTCCTGAGTCGCGCTGCGCCCCCTCCCGTGCGCGCCGACGAGCACGTTCTCGAGGACGGACATCGTGCGAAAGAGCTGGATGTTCTGGAAGGTTCGGGCGACGCCCTTCCGCACGATCTTGAACGCGGGCTGCTTGAGCAGCGACGCGCCGTCGAGGAGCACGGTGCCGGAGTCGGGCGTATAGAGGCGCGTGATGACGTTGAACGCCGTCGTCTTGCCGGCGCCGTTCGGGCCGATCAGGCCCGAGATCTGCCCTTCCTCGACGTCGAACGACACACCGTCGAGGGCGACGATGCCGCCGAAGCGCAGAGTGACGTCCCGTACCTCGAGGAGGGCCATCGGTCGGACAACCCTAAACAGGCCCTGCGCAGATCGGAAGTCCGCGAGTGCGGAGTTCCGATCGCGCAGAGTCGGAGAGGCGCTCGTCGCGAAGGGCGATGTTCGTGTCGGCCGTACCGACTCTGCAGAGACGCGTGAGCTAGCGCACGAGGAGCTCGTACCCGTACGCGCCGTCGCGAGGAGACCAGATCCGGACGCGCGCGCCCGGCGGCGCAGCGACCGAGATCGAGAAGAACCCGTTCTCGTCGGTCCAGCGAGTGCCGCCGATCCAGCCCGTCCGCTCGTCCTCCTCGAGCTTCACGCGGAACGGCTGCCTCCCGGAGCGCGGGCGCACCTGCCCCCAGAGGTCGACGGACCCGCCGTGCCGGGCGGTCTGCAGCACCGGCAGCCGGAAGGCGGAGTACGAAGGCTTGACGGCGCCGTCCACCGTGAACAACCCGCTCTGCCAGCCGTCCGGAGACCGGTCGTCACGGACCATGAAGAAGATCAGCATCTCGACCGACGCCGCGCGGTAGACACGCAGCGCGGCGTTGGCGACGTACGTGGCCTGCTGCCCGGGCGAGACGCCGAGGAACAGGTCGGGCGGATTCGTCTGGTAGCCGTACTCGGTGAGCCAGATCGGCTTGCGACCGAACGCGCTGCGCACTTCCCGCTCGAGGCGCTCGAGGTCGGCCATGGTGATCGTCTGGCAGTTCACGCACTTCGGCCCCCACGGCGTCTCACTCTGCGGCCGTCCCGGATACGGGTGATGGGCGTAGACGTCGAGCCTCGCGCGGGCCCGCGCCATCGCCCGGATCCAGGCGACGGGCGCCACCCCTCCGCCCGATCCGGCCCGAGGGGCGGTAACGCCGCCGGCGACCTGGACTCCGTCGATCGCGGCGTGCAGCTGCGCGTAGGCGGGGTTGAGCAGGGTGCCGACGTACGTCGAGGCAGTCGTGGGGCGAAGGAACGTCGAGCGATTCGGCTCGTTCCAGATCGTCCAGCGGGTTATCCACGGGTATCGCCGACCGGCGGCGTACGCGAAGTCGGCGAACGCCTTGCCGGACGACGGCGCCCAGTTGGCGGCTCGGCCCCCGTTCGCCCATGCCGGCGTCCCGAAGAGCGTCACCACCGGGTCGATGCCGTGCCGGCGCAGGCCGCGAACGACGGGGTCGACTTCGCCCCACGAGTAGGTCGGGTCCGCCGGATCACGAGCGTCGAGGGGTCGCCGATCGGCGACCCGGTCCCATCTGATGGTGAAGCGGACGACGTCGACGCCGAGGTCGGACAGCTCGTCGAGCCTCGACTCGAGCGTCCCTGGTCCGTGCGCCAGCCAGGCGTCGTCCGCGACGCCGAACGCGACGTCACGCGTGGAGCGGCTGGCTCCCGAGCCGGCCGTCGACAGGGCGAGGCCGGCGCACGCGAGGACCGCGGTTGCGAGGACGACACGGATCGTGCGCGTCATCGTCCACGCCGTCGTCGGAGGAGCGCGGCAGCGAGGCCGCACGAGAAGAGCATCGTGAGACCGCCGACGAGGACAGCGACCTCGGTGGGGAAGCTGCGGAGCTCGCCGCCCTCGGCCGGGATGTCGGCGAGCTGCCGTTCGCTTCGCGAGCCGGTCGCGACCACGTCTTCGTTGCGGTTGGCGTCGATCGCTGCGCGCGTGATGTCGTCTGCGGCGGATGTGTACGCGCGCAGGTCCTCGGGCAGAGAATCGATTGCGGCCTCGTAGCACTCCGGTGCGTAGCCCGACCCGAGAGCTCCTCTCGTCCAGTCGGCGAGGACGGCGTCGGCGCACGCCGTGCTTCCGTGCGCGGAGCCCCCAAACGCGAGCGCCGCGAGGCCGACGACCAACGGCACACTCAGGCGCCGCACAGCGACTCGCTGGCGCCACATCCTTCGGATGTACCCCCCGACGGCCATTCTCTACCGTTGCCCGGAGGCTTAAGGCCGAGCTGATGTTGCCGTAAGGGCTTTGTAAGACGTTGTGACCGCCTGGCAAACGGCCGCGACGCGATTAGGATCGCTTCGGATGAATCTGCGCGACACCCCCGAGGAGGCCGCGTTCCGGGTCGAGCTCCGTGCCTGGCTCGAGGAGAACCTCCCTGCCGGGCTGCAGGGCCATCGCGGTGGAGCGACGCGTTTCGAGGGTCCGGAGATGCGTCAATGGAGCCGCGCGCTCTGCGAAGCCGGATACGTCGGCCTCACGTGGCCCGAGGAGTACGGCGGCGGCGGCGCTCCGTACACGCACCAGGCGATCTTCCTCGAGGAGATGGCGCGAGCCGAAGCTCCGCCGCACGTCGGCGTCATCGGGATCGGCATGGCCGGCCCGACGATCATCGCCCACGGCACGGAGGAGCAGAAGGCGCGCTACCTCCCACCGCTCCTCTCCGCCGAGGAGATCTGGTGCCAGGGCTTCTCGGAGCCGGGGGCCGGCTCCGACCTCGCGGGCGTCCGGACGAGCTCGACGCTCGAGGACGGCCACTTCGTCGTGAACGGCCAAAAGGTCTGGTCGTCGTTCGCGCACATCGCGGACTTCTGCATCCTGCTGACGCGCTCGGATCCCGACTCGTCGCGCCACGCGGGACTCACGTATCTCGTCGTCGACATGCACGCGCCCGGCGTCGAGGTCCGCCCGTTGCGTCAGATCACGGGTGAGGCCGAGTTCAACGAGATCTTCTTCTCGGATGTTCGCGTACCGGCCGAGAATCTCCTTGGCGATGTCGGCGGTGGCTGGCAGGTCGCGATGACGACGCTCCTACACGAGCGAGGGACGCTCGGCTTCGCGTTGCAGGCGGCGCTCGAGGTGCAGATCCGCAAGCTCGTGGCGCTCGCCCGCGACCGTGGGGCCGATCCCTTGCAGCGCGACCGCATCGCGCGCGAGTGGATCGAGCTGCAGGCAGTGCGCTACACGAACTACCGCTCACTGTCGGCGCTCATGAAGACCGGAATGCCGGGGCCTGAGGGCTCCATCTCGAAGCTCGTCTGGTCGGAGGCGAACCAGCGCGTCACGAAGCTCGCACTCGAGATCCTCGGACCGGACGCGGCGCTGGGTGAGGACAACGCGCCCTACGGCGGCTACTGGCAATACCAGCAGCTGCGAAGTCGCGGCAACACCATCGAAGCGGGCACGTCGGAGGTGCTCCGCAACATCGTCGCCGAGCGCGTACTCGGCCTCCCCTACTCGCGCTAGCCAATGGACTTCACCTTCACTCCCGAGCAGGACGCGCTCCGCCAGCAGGCACGCGAGTTCCTCGCCGCGAATCCTGAGCCGACGTGGGCGCAGCTTGCCGAACTCGGGTGGACGGGCGTCTCGGTGGCGGAGGAGGACGGCGGCGCCGGCCTCTCGTTCGTCGAGGAAGCCGTGCTCTTCGAGGAGCTCGGGCGCGCGCTCTACCACGGACCGTATTTCGCGACGATCGGATTGACGCTGCCCGCACTCCCCCCGGAGCTGCGCGCCGAGGTGGCCGCCGGTGAGACGAGCTGGACGCTCGCGTTCGGCCCGCTCGTGCCCGACCTCGACACCGCCGAGCGCGTTGCGATCGTCGGCGGGGACGGCATCTTCGAGCTCGAAGGCGGCGAGCGTGAGGTGCTCGCGACGACCGACTCCTCACGACCGCTCGGCGTCGTCCGCGGCGGCGAGCCCGGCCGGCGCCTGTCCGACTCCGGAGTCCTTCCGGAGGTCGAGGCCCGCTCGCAGACGGCGCTCGCTCTCGAGGCATCCGGGGTCGCGCGACTCGCACTCGAGGACGCCCTTGAGTACGCCTCTTCGCGCGAGCAGTTCGGAAAGAAGATCGGCGTCTACCAGGCAGTCTCCCACCCGCTCGCGGACTCGTACACGCGCGTCGAGCTCTCGCGTTCGCTCGCGCTCTGGGCGGCCTGGTGCGTCGCGACCGGAGATGCGCAGGCGCCGATCGCTGCGTCCGCGGCGAAGGCGTACGCAGGCGAGAGCGCGGTTTGGGTCTGCGAGAAGGCGATCCAGTCCCTCGGCGGCCTCGGCTTCACCTGGGAGCACCGATTGCACCGCCTCTACAAGCGCGCGCTCGCGATCGAGTCGTTCGGAGCGTCCGGGACGCGCCTGCGAGCCGAGATCGCCGCCTCGCTGCTCGAGGGCGACCTGTCCGGCCCGACCGAACTGCAGGACTCCGTCGCACTGACTCGAGGAGGCTAGAACCGGTGGACGGCCTGATGATGGACTACCAGCTGAACGTGCCGGCGATCCTGCGCCGGGCCGATGAGCTCTACGGCGACAGCGAGATCGTCAGCCGCCTGCCCGACAAGAGCTGGCACCGCTACTCCTACGCGGACTTCGTCTCGCGCACGAAGAAACTCATCGTCGCGCTCCGCTCACTCGGGCTCGAGGACGGCGACCGCGTCGGGACGTTCATGTGGAACCACTCGCAGCACCTCGAGGCGTACATCGGCGCTCCGGCGGGCGGGTTCGTGACGCACACACTGAACCTCCGCCTCCATCCCGACGACAACACCTACATCGCGACGCACGGCGGCGACCGGGTCCTCATCGTCGACAAGGTGTTGTGGCCACTCGCGGAGCAGTTCGTCCCGCGCTGCTCCTTCGACCACGTCATCGCGACCGGCGACGGGGCGGCTCCCGACGGAACCATCGACTACGAGGATCTCCTCGCGGACGCCGACGAGTCGGGGTTCGCGTACCGGGATCTCGACGAGCGATCGGCGGCGGCGATGTGTTATACGAGCGGCACGACCGGCCGCCCGAAGGGCGTCCTCTATTCCCACCGTGCGATCGCGATCCACGCGCTGACGGTCAATTCCTGCCTGGGGGTCAGAGCCGACGACGTCAGCCTTCCGGTCGTCCCCATGTTCCACGCGAATGCCTGGTGCTTCCCGTTCTCGAGCACGATGGCCGGCTCCAAGCAGGTCTTCCCCGGCCCGCACATGGACCCCGTGACGCTGCTCGACGGCCTCGCCGAACAGAAGGTGACGATCACCGCCGGCGTACCGACGATCTGGATGGGGATCCTGCAGGCGCTCGACGCCAACCCCGGAGCCTGGGACCTGTCGTCGATCCGGATCATGACCGTGGGCGGAGCCGCCCCACCGCGCGCGATGATCGAGGCGTTCTCCGAGCGCCATGGCCTGCACATCGTCCACGGCTGGGGGATGACCGAGATGAGCCCCGTCGGGACGATGTCCGGAATCCCGGGCCAGGAGGCGGGGCTCGAGCCGCAGGAGGCCTACACCCGCCGTGCGCTGCAAGGCGCACCGATCCCGTTCGTCGAGATCCGCGCCCGCGGGGCCGACGGGCTCGTGGCCTGGGACGGGGCGACGATGGGCGAGCTCGAGGTGCGCGGCCCGTCGGTCGCATCCGCGTACTACGAGTCGGACGAGGGCACGGATCGCTGGACCGACGACGGTTGGTTCCGGACCGGCGACGTCGTGTCGATCCACCCCGATGGCGTCGTCGAGGTCCAGGACCGCGAGAAGGACCTCGTCAAGTCGGGCGGCGAGTGGATCTCCACGGTCGCCCTCGAGAACGCGCTCATGGGTCATCCGTCCGTCGCCGAGGCGGCAGTCATCGCCGTCCCGGACGAGAAGTGGTCGGAGCGGCCGCTCGCGGTCGTCGTGTTGAAGGAGGGAGAGGAGCCCTCGCCGGACGAGCTGCGCGAGTTCCTCGCACCCGATTTCGCGAAGTGGTGGCTTCCGGAGCGCTTCGAGTTCGTCGACGAGATCCCGAAGACCGCCGTCGGGAAGTTCCGCAAGACCGCTCTCCGCGAGCAGTTCGCACAGCAGCCTGCGGAGACAGCCTGAGGAGCGTGAGGGTGAAGTCGACACCACAAGGGCGCGAAGCGACCGTCTTCAGGGGTCGTTGCGCGACCGGAGTCCGCGTCTTCGCGGATTCCGGTCTTGCGCCATGACCCAGTACATCTCGACCGAGCAGGACGGATTTGTCGCCGTCGTCACGATCGAGAACCCGCCCCTGAACCAGCTCTCGGCGCCGCTCCTCGAGGAGCTCGAGACGGAGATCGACCGCCTCGACCACGACGACGGCGTGCGCGCGATCGTGCTCGCCGGCGCGGGAGAGCGGGCATTCGTGGCCGGAGCGGACATCAAGGAGTTCCCTTCCCTGCGGCAGGCAGCTGCGGATGCGCAGGAGCAGGGTTCGGCGCGCGGGATCCAGAAGCTCGGTCACCGCATGGACGCGGCCCGCACGCCGTTCGTTGCAGCGATCCACGGCTTCTGCCTCGGCGGCGGCCTCGAGATCGCGATGTGCTGCGACATCCGCATCGCGTCCGACGACGCCCAGCTCGGACAGCCGGAGATCAAGCTCGGGCTGATTCCCGGAGGCGGCGGCACGCAGCGGCTTCCCCGCCTCGTGGGGATCGGTCGCGCGATGTTGTTGAACCTCACGGGCGACTTCATAGACGCTCCGACCGCGTCCGACTGGGGGCTGGTGGAGAGGGTCGTGCCGCGTGACGAGCTTCGCGACGCTGCGCTCGGGATCGCGCGGACGATCGCCGCCCGCTCGCCTGTGTCGGTCGGCATCCTGCGCGAGCTCGCGCGGACCACCCGCGACCTGTCGCTCGAGGAAGGGCTTCGCCGCGAGGCCGACGGCTTTCGCCGCTGCCTCGAGTCCGAGGACGGTGCGGAAGGCGTCGCCGCGTTCCTCGAGAAGCGCGAGCCGAACTTCATCGGTCGTTGAGAGCCGCAGTTCTGAAAGGCGTCGGCACGCCGGAGCAGCTCGTCGTCCAGGAGGTGCCCGAGCCGGAGGCGGCCGACGGCCAGACGATCGTCGACGTACGCGCCGCGGGGATCAATTTCGCCGACGTCCTCATCCGCCTGGGGATGTACCCGCAGGCGCCGGAGCTG
>Ga0207683_10006181_pt1 | contig 10261 bp, 9 predicted proteins | sample KBSM73metaG_FD_184333 | JGI IMG/M metagenome (GOLD analysis project Ga0207683, IMG submission 184333) | Miscanthus rhizosphere microbial communities from Kellogg Biological Station, Michigan, USA - KBS M7-3 metaG (SPAdes) (version 2) | ecosystem: Host-associated > Plants > Roots > Rhizosphere >...
GGCTACCTGCTATAAAGGGCAAAAAAATAAACGCAGGAAATGTGGAATTGCCTTCTGCAAGTATCACCTTCATAGCGTTTGAAAAAGCAGGAAAATAAAAAATGAAATAGTTTAAGATTGGTTCCACCCATTCCCTTGTATCGCCTGTACAACAGGATGAAATTGACAAATTAAAATTTAATAGTCGGTCTTAACCGTCAGTGAACCTCAACCCAACACCCTCGACGTCTCCCCAATCAACACCCCATTATGATACAATTTCATATTGTAATTCCCTTTCTTAAAATCGCTGTAATCGAGTGAGAATACCAATCTCTTCTGCTCATTCTTTGTATAATCAAATTTCAGTTTCCGGGTATAGATCTTTGTGCCTTCTTTTTTCGTTTGAAAATTTCCCGATTCCCATCCTTCATTGGTGATCACTTGTCCGTCGGGGTTAGTTAATACGACGAGAATCTCGGTATTTGCAAATTCAGCAATGCTGTTCTGCACAATAAACGATACAACGATCTTATTCGCCTTTTTTGCTTTTGAGGTTTCTGTGTCTGCATCACCGGATTCTTTTGCATTCATAAACGCGAGCCGCACAGCTGTGGCATTAAGGGTAGATGCATCAATAATCTTTTCTTTCAGCTCTTTATTTTCCTCACCAAGATTACTCAGGTGATCTTCGAGGTCCTTCATCTGTTCGTTCAACTGCTTTAGCTGTTCCGTTAACTTCTGCTGCTGATCTTCAAGCGTGGAGTTCTTCACCTGCATTTCTTCGATCTTCGCCCGCAACTCGATGATCTTATTTTTCGCATCCGTTAATTCCGCCCTTGATATTTTTTTGCTGCCGAGTATGGTGCTGATCTCTGTTCTGAGCTTATTTATTTCCACCATACGGTTGTCCAGCTGCGTCTTCAGCGAATCGAAGGCAGGTTGACGGGAAGAGTCAGATATGTCTTTTATTCCATTCACTGTAGCCGCATAGATCTGCTGTAATGAATCCCGGATAGCTTCTGCGAGTGCAATGGTGTCTTTTTGGGAGTTGTTGCCGTTAGCCGCGTAGTGACTTTTATCGTAAAGATGATACACCCACGTACCGATCATACCCACAATAAAAAGGATAAGTAATATTGACTTTGCGTCTCTCATAAAAAATAAAAGTCGGTTGATAAATTAAGAATACGGAATGGGTACGATCAACGCAGGTATTTTTCGGAGGTCAGGGCCGCACAATATTACATAAAAAAAACCGTCCTGCTGGAGAACAGGACGGTTGAAGTTGTAGGAGTTAAAACTTCAATTAACCGAATAAACCACCTTTTTTGAGGGTTCTTGTGCCTTCGCCAATTTTGAACCCGTTATGATAGACTTCTATCTTATAATCACCTTTCTGGAAATCATTCTGACGCAAAGGAACCTGCAGGTTTTTGCGTGTACCCTGATCATATTCAGTAGAGACCTTGGTAGTGAATGATTTTTCACCATCTGTACGTGTTGTTAAAGAACCTGAACCTAAAGAAGGATCAGAAACCACTTTACCATCAGGAGCTGTAACGATCACATAAAGGTCAGCAGAGCCTGATTTTGCAATGCGGTTTTCAACATCGAAAGAGATAACCAGTTTGTCTACGCGTTTGTAGCTTGAGGTTACTTTTTCTTTACCGTTTTTCTTTTCTTTGATCGGAGTGATCTGGATGTTAGAAGCACTGAAAGTAGAACCTACATCAACTGTAGATTGCAATTCCTGCTTTTCAGAAGTAGTTGTGGCAAGATTTTGTTCCAGTGTTGATTTTTCAGCTGTAAGCTGTGTGTTGTTAGCTGTCAACTGCTGGTTTTCACCTGTCAGGCGGGAAACTTCTGCTTCCAGGCCATCGATTTTGCCATTCAGTTCAGCGATCAATGTTTTTGCCCTTGCCAGTTCAGACTGGGTAGCATTCTTATTTTTAAGAATGTTGTTGATCTCAGTTTTCATTTTAGCAATTTCAGACTGCCTGCTGCTAAGCTGGCTCTGAAGATTGTTGTTGGAACCGGTGAGAGAGTCCAGGCGGATGGTGACGTCATCATACATTTGTTTCAGAGAATCTCTCTGAGACATGTAGCTGACGCTTTGCTGTTCTGTTTGCTGAAGCTTTTCGCCTGTTTTGTTTTTATCATATAACAGGTAACCCCATGTACCTAATAAACCGGCCGCCAATATACCAATAAGTATATTTTTGTTACCACGTTTGGGTTCATCGTACTGCGGTGTAGCAGATGGATAATTTGTTTCTGTCATTGTTGAAAGTTTTAGTCCTGAAAATTTTGTTTTAGAGAGATTGTGATTTTTGAACGTTTTTTCAATTCCTGCCTCTTTTCAGAAGATTGAAAATCGAATTCGAACCGATTATTTCGAAAACCGTGCCAGATTCCGGGGTCTGTTATTAACCAATGTCAATAACCTGTTCTTTAAAAGCATTTTAAGGCTGTATCTTAGCGGCTTATGAGTGCGGATAAGATTATACAGGATTGGAAAAAGGGGACGTTTAAACCCATCTATTGGCTGGAAGGCGAAGAGGAATATTTCATAGATAAGGTGGTGAATTATGCCGAACACGAAATACTGAATGAAAGCGAAACGGGCTTTAATCTCACTGTATTTTATGGAAAAGATGCAGACTGGCCGGCTGTAATCAATGCCTGCCGGCGCTATCCCATGTTTGCAGAGAAACAGGTAGTGCTGTTAAAAGAAGCGCAACAAATGCGGGATATCGAAAGGCTGGAACCCTATATCGAACATCCATTGACATCGACCGTGTTCGTGGTTTCCTATAAAGAAAAAAAGGTTGATGGCAGAACCAAACTGGCGAAACTGCTAAAAGAAAAAGCGGTGGTGCTGACCACCAAAAAAATTTACGACAGCCAGTTACCTGAATGGACAAAAGACCTTGTAGAAGAAAAAGGGCTTACCATTTCCCAAAAAGCATTGCGACTGATCGCCGATCATATCGGCAATGACCTTAGCCGCATCGAAAATGAAATCGAAAAACTGTCGGTCAACCTGGGCAAACGGAAAAATATAACCGAAGAGGATATTGAGGAATATGTGGGCGTGAGTAAGGATTTTAATGTTTTTGAATTGCAGTCTGCACTCGCGGCAAAAGACCTGGAGAAAGCTATCCGGATCGTTCAATACTTTGAAGCCAATCCAAAGTCGGCGCCCATCCAGTTGATATTGCCGTCACTGTATGGTTTTTTCAGTAAAGTGTTCATGGTATATGGTGTAAACTCAAGAGATGAAAAAACGGTGGCTCAGGCGATCGGTGTCAACGCCTGGTTTGTGAAAGACTACCTGAAGGCAGTACAGGTATACAATTATGCAGGCGTGGAAAGGATATTACTATTGCTCCACAACTATAACCTGAAAAGTATCGGCATAAATAATAACGGTACGCCGGATGCCTCCCTGCTGAAAGAAATGATCGTAAAAATGATCGCTTAAAGAATAAGGCAATTGTGTCAAATCGTTTTTCTTTGTGTAATCATTCAACCTTTGTAAACAGCTTTTAAAAACCCTGATAGTAAATATGAAAAAAAGTATCCTGATAATGCTGCTGGCTGTATCTGTTTCGCTGACCGGTTGCCTGGAAATAACGCAGGAATTGACGGTAGCCAAAGACGGCAGCGGTACCTTATCCAGCACCACCGACATGAGCCAGGTGATGAGTATGTTTATCCAGATGGCGGGCGAAAAACTCGGCGATCAGAAACTTAATATGGATACGACGATCCAGTTTAAATCCTTACTGGATTCTATAAAAGATATGTCGCCCGCAAATAAAGAACTATTAAAAGATGGGTTGGTACATGTAACTATGAAAATGGATGACAATAAATACATGATCAATTCATCCGTTCCATTTAAAAAAATGGGAGATGTTGAAAAGATCAACCAGGCGATGCAGAAAGAAGTGAATGGAAAATTCCTCGACAATGCGATGAAAGAAGCGATGAAAGAAAATAAGGGCCTTGGCGATTCCTCAATGATGAACAGTGGCCAGGCAACGCCTCAAATGAGCCTGCCGGAAAATTATTTTACACTCAATTGTAAAGATGGAGTGATCAGCCGCACGGCAAACAAAGAAAAGATGAAAACACTGGCTGATGATGAAACATTGAACCAGATGAAACAAATGAGCTCCATGGGTGCCCCGCTGAAAACAAATTTGGTCATCAATCTTCCAAGACCTGCAAAAAAAGTGGAAGGAAAAAACGTGAAGCTGTCTGACGATAAAAAGAAGCTGACGATAGAAAATGAATTGAATGATCTTTATGATGATCCGTCGCTGTATGAATTTAAGGTGGAGTATTGAAGTGAATAGTGTCCCGGTAGCTATCGGGAAGTGAACGGTCAAGCGTTGCAGGTATTTTCTTTAGTCGTTGCAACGGGTTGAAACCTCCCGTATAAAGCGGGATTACAAAATAAATCCGTGCCTGCGGCACTGCATTCATGTAACCGCATTGATACCCGTAATAAACACCAGCTAAAGGACTTTCAAACTATCTTTCTTATCCTCGTCTATTTGTTTTACCAGCTCTTCGAGACTGTCAAACTTAATCTCCGGGCGGAGATATTTCTTTACATATACTCTCAATGTTTTGCCGTAAATGTCTTCATCGAAGTCAAAAATATTTACTTCTATTACCCTTTTTGTACCGCCAACAGTAGGACGTACGCCGATACTCATCATACCTTTCATTTTGTTACGACCATCCACTTCCCGATAGCTAACCGGGGACCATTCATCATTCACGTTTGCATACACCGCGTAAATACCATTTCCGGGGATAATCTTTTCTTCATCTTTTATATGAAGATTAGCGGTGGGGTAGCCCAATTTACGGCCCAGTTTATCACCATCCACCACCTCGCCTTCAAAGAAAAATTCATAACCCAACAGTTTATCCGCTATATCGATGTTACCGTTCAGCAGCGCATTGCGGATACCGGTAGAACTGATCGCAATTTCATCCAACACATGTTTGGGAATTTCTTTCAGTTGATAATTGTATACCGGCGCCATTTGCTCCAGCAGCAGGTAATCGCCTTTGCGGCCTTTACCAAAACGATGATCGTACCCGATGATGATCGTGTGCGGATGAAATTTACTGATGAGGAAATTGCCGATATAATCTTCTGCGGACTGGTTGGAAAATGCTTCATTGAAAGGGACGACGACAAGGTGATCGACACCGAGAACATCGAGCAATTCAATTTTTTCGCTGAGTGTGTTAATTAACTGGATACCCGCGCCTGTATTCACCACTTTTCGCGGGTGCGGGTGAAAGGTGATGATGACAGTTTCCCCGTTTATGGTCCGGGCTTCTTCTTTTAATTTATCCAGAATTTGCCGGTGCCCCATATGTACGCCATCAAAGGTGCCAATAGTTATCACAGCATTACGGAAGGTCGGCAGATGATCAATGTTGTAATGTACCTGCATAAAAAGTGTTGCAAATGTATAGAGAAGCGGCGAAGTACAAGTCATAAGCTTTAAGCTATAAGCTATAAGCCTTAGGCGATAGGCAATAAGCTTCAGGCTTTAAGCTTTAAGCTATGACCAGTCGATGGGCGCTGTAAAAAAAGTAAGTCTCTTAGCTTATAGCCTAAAGCCTACAGCCTACAGCTTACCGCTATTTCCTTTTACCATAATTTCGCACCACAATGGCAACTATGGATTTGTACGCGCAACGCGGGGTTTCAGCACAAAAAGAAGAAGTGCACGCAGCAACGAAAAACCTGGATAAAGGTCTCTTTCCAAAAGCATTCTGCAAGATCTACAAAGATGTGCTTTGCGGCGACGACAACTGGGTAAATGTGATGCATGCCGACGGCGCCGGCACTAAAAGTATTTTAGCCTATTTATATTGGAAAGAAACCGGCGATATAAGCGTATGGAAAGGCATTGCCCAGGATGCGATCGTTATGAACCTTGACGATCTGCTTTGCGTGGGTATTTATGATAATCTTATTTTTTCATCCACCATCGATCGTAACAAACGCAACGTACCCGCCGAAGTGCTTGAAGCAGTTATCAACGGCACACAAGAGTTTTTTGATAAAATGAAAGGATTTGGTGTCGGCATTACCTATATGGGTGGTGAAACGGCGGATGTGGGTGATGTTGTGAGAACGATCGCGGTGAATGGAACGATGACTGCAAGATGGCCGAAATCAAAGATCATCACGAACGAAAAAATAAAAGCAGGAAATGTGATCGTCGGTCTTGCCGGGTTCGGAAAAGCAAGTTATGAAACGGAATATAACAGCGGTATCGCGAGTAATGGGCTGACCAGTGCCCGCCACGATATATTGCATAAAACATATGCCGCCCGGTATCATGAATCATATGATACATCGCTGGACGAACAGGTAGTGTATATCGGTCCGCACAAAGTGGAAGATGAAATTGAAATTGGTGAATTCGGGAAAACCAATATCGGTAAATTGATATTATCGCCTACGCGAACGTTCGCACCCGTTATACGTGAGATACTGGAAAATCATTTTGACGCGGTGGATGGGATGATCCACTGCAGTGGCGGGGGACAAACAAAATGTCTTAAATATATTCCGGACAATGTGCGCATCGTAAAAGATAATTTATTCGAACCTCCGGTTATCTTTAAACTCATTCAGCAGGCAAGTAATGCGGACGATAAAGAAATGTACCAGGTGTTTAATATGGGAACCCGGTTGGAGATCTATACAAATGAAAAAGACGCTGAGAAAATGATCAGCGTCGCGAAAAAATTTGGTGTGGATGCGCGGGTTGTAGGCAGGGTAGAGGAAAGCGATAAAAAAGAATTGCAGATACAAACGAAAACCGGGACTATTGCATTTTAGTCATTGTCATTTCTTCCTGCACAACAAAAGTGACCGGTTGTTTTTTATAAGCACTTACTTTATGTCCGTTCTTTAGCGCCGGCAACCATTTTTGGCCATTGGTAAATAATTTTTTTACTTCTTCTTCCATGCCGAATCCGTTATCTGTTAGTGATCGAACATTACTCACTGTGCCGTCTTCAGCTACTTTAAATTCAACCCAAACGGTGTACGTACCTCCCGGTGCATTGTGATCAACCGGTGTATTGGCGTTTAGATTTTTTTGCAAATATTCAATCCAGGCATATTCGCCACCCGGAAACGCCGGGTCCGAAACACCCGAACCGTCTTTTTTGGCATTTTTATTCTCCAATCGCTTAACTCCTTCCTGTGATGCTGCATAATCATTGACAAATTCGTACCATAACTGTCCATATTTTACTTCCAATAAATGCAGATGTTCCTGGTTAATTACGGTCATCCTTCTATCTTCAAGTATAAATCCCGCGGCACCAATTTTTTTGTCGATCATAATGCTGCTTACGGCTACGCCGTCAACTGTAGCAGATATCTTGCCGGTGCTGCTCTTATTTAATTTAATATCGGGCAGCGTAGTATCGGCAACCTGTTTTTTCTTTTCATTAAAATCAGGCAATGACTTTTGCAATGAAAATTGCTCAATCGACTTTAATATCTCCCCGGCAATCTTATCCTGGTTAGCAGGATTTTTTACAAAGGCAAGGTCATTGGCGTTCGTCATGTAACCACATTCCACTAACGCCGACGGGCACTTACTGTTATCGAGCACCCATATTCCCATATCCCTTTGCTGTATTTTATTGGTGGTTTGATACAGGTTCATAAAATAGTTCAGCAGAATGCCACCGAGAATTTTGTTTTCAGCGAGATAAGAAGTATTCTTTTTGGAAATATATACTTCAAATCCTGAATTGTGCTGTTGATCGGCTGGATTATCCGCCGCAGACACATGCAACGAAATAAATAAATCCGGCTTCTGTGCATTCGCGATGTTGCTGCGGGTGGCAAGATCAACTGTTTCTTTGCTGTTCCTTGTTAATACAACATGAATCCGGTCATTCTTATTCAGCAATTTTATTTTTTGAGCAAGCTGCAAGGTTAAATCACATTCCCTGGTACCATCGCCGGCGATTACTCCCGGATCGCTGTCTCCATGTCCGGCATCTACTACAACTGTTATGGGTGGTGCGAGCGGATCATTTAATGAAAAAGAACGCTCCCTGGCTTTGTATTTAAATGCAAATAAAGCGGTAATCATTATGGCAACAGGTAATACGAATAGTTTTCTCAGGTACTGGTAACTCGGGTTTTTGGATGTTGTGATCATGGCTATACGTCTTTTTATCTGGTTATGAAAAAAATGGTTTGTCAATCGATTGGGGGATCCTAACACCTGCATCAGCAATAACTCCGCATAATCCCATTCCTCATTTTTATTTGCGGCAAAACTGTCGGCAAGAAATTCATGAATGGCTTTGATTTCTTTTTTTAGTAAAAAGAAAAATGGATTGATCCAGAAGATCACGGTAATTATTTCAGCGAACAAAATATCTGCACTATGCTTTTGCCGGATATGATACAGCTCGTGCCGGAATATTTGCTGGCCATTGCCTGAATTCAGTTCGATCTTTTGATTCCAGAACAGGTTTTTGAAAAATGAATAAGGTGTGCCCGGTTCATTTGTATTTACAAAATCGATGTCGTCGATTTTCTCTACCGGGTATTTTCTTTTTAACTTGAGGATCCTGGTTATACCGGTTATAAACGCCGACAGCATGAAACTGAAACCTATAAAATAAATACTCCACAAAATGTTGCTCCTGGTAAGCAAACTATGCGTTGTTGTCAATGGCGACTGGTTCTGAATATTCTCTTCAAAACCTCCCGACGATACGATGGTTAACGTTTTGATAAGCGGAGATGGACTTACAGTTTCTTCAGTGAAATATACCGGTATATTCAAAAGAGGTACCACAATACTTATCATCAATGCACACAACAAAAAATACCGGTTGTACGTGTGAAATTTTTTATTGCGTAAAAAGAAATGATAATAACAATAAAATATGCCGGATACTGTAATGCTCTGCAGCAGGTATAAAAAGATCGTTTTCATTTTTTTGGATTTTTTTGTTTCCTGATCTGCTGAAGTAATGTTTCGAGTTCTTCAATACTGATGTTATTGTCTTTTACCATGAACGAAACCACATTGCTGAACGAACCTTCAAAATATCCTTTTACTATTTGCTTGATCGTTTTACGGGAATACTCTTCTTTACTGGTCAGTGCTGCATACTGATGCTGACGACCCAATACGGTGATCTTTACAAACTCTTTTTCTACGAGGATTTTTAATAATGTAGCGACTGTATTCTGATGCGGTTTCGGAGCAGGCATCGCATCGACAATATCGCGGAGAAAAGCATGATCCAGTTTCCACAATACCTGCATCACCTGCTCTTCCGCTTTGGTAAGCGTCTTCATAAAGACATTTAATTTTAATAAAACGAAGCTATAACTAAATGTTTAGTTTTACAACTAAATTCTTAGTTATTTTAAAAAAATGCTTTTATCCTGCCCGAGTTTGCCTTATTTTGCAGCAAATAAAGGGAATGAGCGAGCCAATAATTGAATTAAAACACGCCAATATCTACCAGGGGCAAAACCTTATTTTGTCTGATGTGAATCTTGTTGTGAATAAAGGAGAGTTTGTTTATCTCGTGGGTAAAACAGGTACAGGTAAGTCAAGTCTTTTAAAAACATTGTATGGTGAGTTGCCGCTGAACGAAGGAGAAGGTACTGTTACTACATATAGTCTTAAAAATCTCGATTGGAAAAAAGTGCCTTACCTCCGCAGGAATCTCGGCGTTGTGTTCCAGGATTTTCAATTATTGACAGACCGGAATGTAAATGACAACCTGAAATTTGTTTTGCGTGCTACCGGGTGGAAAGATGAAAAACTGATGGACCAGAAAATTGCGGATGTGCTGGATAAAGTAGGGTTGAAAGCAAAAGGATTTAAAATGCCGTTTGAACTAAGCGGCGGCGAACAACAACGTGTCGACATTGCAAGAGCTTTATTAAATTCTCCCAAACTTATATTGGCTGATGAACCTACCGGCAATCTCGATCCGGAAACTTCGGATGAGATCATGAACCTCTTATTTCATATCGCCAGGGATTTTGGAACCACAGTCGTGATGGCTACGCATGATTATATTGTCATTCAGAAATTTCCTGCAAGAACAATACGTACCGAAAGGGGAAAGGTTATTGATAATGCCCAAATAGCCATTGATTAAGTTGCTCCGCGCTCCTGGAATTATTATACGTACTGCAAAATATCTTCTTCCGTTTTTCGATTTCATCGCC
>Ga0207683_10006182_pt1 | contig 10259 bp, 9 predicted proteins | sample KBSM73metaG_FD_184333 | JGI IMG/M metagenome (GOLD analysis project Ga0207683, IMG submission 184333) | Miscanthus rhizosphere microbial communities from Kellogg Biological Station, Michigan, USA - KBS M7-3 metaG (SPAdes) (version 2) | ecosystem: Host-associated > Plants > Roots > Rhizosphere >...
CGACGTTCTCCGTCTCCATGATGATCGGTGGTGTGATCCGCTCGCGCGCGAAGAACTCTTCGACGATCCGGCGTGTGATCGAACCCGTTTCGAACAGCACGAACGGCTGGCCTTCCAGATCGGCGGGCACGATTCGTCGTTGCGCGGCGAGCGGGTGACTCGGGTACGTGGCGAGCAGCAGCTCCTCTGTCAGGAGCGGCACTGACACCAGATCCGAGGCGTCGATCGGAAGCGTCAGCAACCCGAGGTCGCCGGCGCCCGATCGCAGCATCTCAATCGAGCGCTGCGTGCTGCCGACCGTCACGCGCATCTCCAGATTAGGGTGGGTGCGCCGGACCTCGGCGAGCAGAGTAGGGAAGACGTAGAGACACACGGTCATCCCGCCGACGAGCCCAATCGACCCGCGCAGCGCCTCACGTGTGTCGCTGATCGCCGACACCGTCTCCTGCAGGTCACGGAAGACGCGGTGGCTCAGTTGGAGCAATGACTCGCCGGCCGGCGTGATTCGGATGCGGCGGCCGATGCGATGAAAGACTGGCTCTCCGAGCTCGTCCTCGAGGATCAGGATCTGCCGGCTGATGGCCGACTGGGAGACGTGGAGCTTTTCACCTGCAGCCGTGAACGATCCGGTCTCCGCAATGGCCCGGATAATTTCGAGCTGCCTGAGGTCCATGAGTCAGCATACATGCGGACTCGTCATGAATCTACTTGCGACGATTCGGTTTCGCGATGCGGGCGGGCGGTTCTAGCGCTGCGCGGGTTCGTTCGACTGCTTCATTGAGATACCCCTCGTCCATCTCGATGCCGATGAAGTTCAGACCGAGTTGCGCGCACGCGATGGCGGTGGACCCGAGCCCGAGGAACGGGTCGGCGACCAGCTTCGTCCGATCGAGTCCGTTCATCCTCAGGCACATCTCCGGCAACTTGGGTGGGAAGGTGGCCGGATGGGGCCGGTCTTTCGCGCGGCTCTGGATGGTCTCGTAGGGAATGAACCACGTGTTGCCGCGGCAGCGCACGCCTGACGCCGCTCCCTGCCAGCGCGCGATGTTCGACCGATCCTGATACCGCACGCCAATCGCCTGGCGGTCGATGGGCGTCTGGCCCCCGTTGGTGAAGTGAAAGACGAACTCGTGGCAGTCGTGGAGAAACCGCCGGCTGTTGATTGGTTTGTAGTGACCGACCGCGAGATCGTCGGCAAGGTTGGCGTTGGTTCCGGCGAGTGACTTCTCGATCGCGATCGACTTGATCCAGTGAATGGTGTTCTGTAGCTGCAGATGCGGGCGAGTAGCTTGGGCAACGTCGATGGCGGTCCACGGGTTGGTCGGCTTTGCGCCCACGTTCAGGAAGAGCGACCCGTCGGCGGCCATGGCGCGAGCCGCACGGCTGACCCATTCGCCAGTCCATTCGAGATACTGACTGCGCGGCATCGTGTCGTCATAACTCCGATACCGGATGCCCAGGTTGTAGGGTGGTGAGGTGACGATCGCGTCGATGGAGCCCGGTTCGAGCTGCTCCAGGATGTCAACGCAATCACCGAGATAGAAACTAAAAGTCGCGCTGTTCGATGTAAAGCGCGTGTGTGGCTCGAGGGTTCGCGGCACCACGGAGATTGTACCCGTGGCGCTTCATGATCAACCCGAGTTCGCGCTCAGGAGGCGCGAAGTGAAGCCACTGCCCCGAGCGAGGGAGCGATGCGTTCAGGAATCGTGTGATTCCGCCGGTGCACGTGCACGTCGCAGCCGCCGCCCTTCTCCTCGACGTACGACACTTCGCGGCTTGTCGCCAGCTCACGATACCGACCCACTACACATCCGCACATCAACGTCCGAAACCCAAGGAGTCGCACCAGACTCATACCCTGTTCCCCCGACGCTCACTCTAGCAATCTGTGTGCCGCGTATTTCGCAGCAGCTGCGTGAGTCGTTGACAGGCGAATCAACGATAAATCCGAGGAGATCGAACGCGAGGGCGCGAGCAGTGTGAGGGAGCCGTGTGCCATTTGCGCCCCGCGGTGTTCCAAACAGAACACACACGTTGGATCGCGTTCCAAAGAGTTGGACCGCGTTGCGGGACCGGCTTGATGATGTGCCGGTAAGTGTCACCCGTGACAATTAGTGACCGCCCGCGACGCTCTGCGGCAGCTAGTCCTTGCCGTTCGACATCCGCATTTTCACCGCGCGGTAGCTTTCGAGGTCCAGGGCCCGCTGCCGTGTCGCCGCCCAACGGGCTCGTGCGAGGCGCACCAGAAAGGCTCCGTGCATCAAGCCGATGACCGAGAGCTCGAGCCTGGTGGGTCCAGGGACAACCGCTGCCATCACATTCAGCAGCGTCGCCAACGTAAAGATCACGCTGAAGAGTGGGTCGACTCCGCCGCCAGGCAGAGCCGGGCCGATGGCCATCGCTGTTGTCTCCCATCGCGGAACGTCGGCCGATCCTTCATAGAAAACCTGGAGATATCGCCCGATGCGCTCGACACCAACATGCATCGCGTGGATCGCCTCGAAGCCTCCTGCCAGGACCGCCAGCGAGAAGAGGGACATGCCCGGATTATTCCCGAGGAGCGCGAGGGTCCCGGCGACGAGGGCCCACCCAATCAGCGTCACCGGCAGCAGGGTGATTCTGGCCGTTCCCCGGCTGGCGATGGTGTGGCGGAGCACCGTGTACTCCGATTCGGCTAGGCTCATGCGCGATGGCACCTTTCTTGGACCTGTCGTCAGCGACGCACAACACTCTTGCACACTGCAGTAGGTTTGTTAGAATGCCGATACAACTTATAACCAGCTGTCACGCAAAGGGTTGCCTGTGATTTTTCCCGGTTTCTCGAAGACATCCCGCGTTTTGTGCGTCCTCACGGCGTTTGTGTGCCTTGGCATGTCCGTCGACATGGCGTCCGCCCAGTCGAACACGGCCAGCCAGGCAGCCCCAAAGAAGACTACTTCCAAGAAGACAATTACCCGGAAATCGACGACCTCCAAGGTTTCTACCAGCCTCTCGACCAGCAGTGCCCGACGGAGCCGGGCGCGTTCTCGCGCCGCCGCTCTGGCCCGTGCCGTCCGGGAGGTCCAGGAACCCAGGTTCCGGCTGGACGAATCGGGAGCCCTCGTTCCCGATGTTCGAGCCGAGGCCGCAATTATCTATGACTCGGCCACTGGTCACGTGCTGTGGGAGTCGAATTCCCAGAACCAGCGCTCAATCGCCAGCATCACGAAGGTGATGACTGCGGTCGTGTTCATGGAGGATTCTCCGAACCTCTCCGACGAGATCGTGGTTCAGCCGACCGATGTCCGCGCTGCATCGACCACCTATATTCGATCGGGCTATCGCATCACGAAGGGCGACTTGCTGCATCTGACGCTGATCGCGTCGGACAATGCTGCGGCGCGCGCGCTGGCTCGTGTGTCGAGCCTGGGGTCCGAGGCCTTCATTGCTCGCATGAACAGCAAGGCCGCCGAGCTCGGTCTCACGAATACGAGCTACGCGGATCCTTCCGGGTTGCTGTCGGCGAACGTGTCGTCCGCGTACGACATGGCCAAGCTCATCACGTACGTATCAGGCGACGAGCGCATTGCGAGCGTCATGCGGACGCCGACGTACACGGTGACCGCGGGACGTCGCGTCATCAACATTCACTCGACCAATCAACTCGTCATGAACGGCGATGTTGATGTGCAGGCCGGGAAGACCGGCTTCATCACCAAGTCCGGCTACTGCCTCGCTACGCTCCTGCGCTTGCCGCAGGGTGGACCCGAGGTTGCTGTCGTTGTGCTTGGCGCCAAGTCCAACGCCGGACGTTTCTGGGAAACGCGTCACCTGTTCAACTGGTTCGCAAGCAAGGCCGAGGATCTGCTCGGCGCGCCGCTCCAGGCTGCGACAGCCACAGCGAACTGAGTTCAATGGCCGCGAAGACCTTCGCGGCCTCCGCAATCTTCGTGGTCTTCGGGTTTTAGGAAGAGTAACCGCGCTGGATCGCCGCCGCGTCCAGCGGGAGTGTCGCTACGGCATCCACGATCGGCATCACCGGTCGAGATGCGCGACGCCCATCGTAGGCCTTCAGGTATCGGCGGCACACATCACACGCGTACACGCGATACTTCCCGTCGGATGTCGCAAAGGACGTGATCTTCGAGCGCTCGCTGTTCCGGCAGTATGGACACGCGAGCGATTCCCACTTCCACCGCAGCTCGCAGCGTCCGCAGATCAAGTGTCGCTCAGCAGACGGCGTAATCACTGCGAGGTCCGGCTGACCACCGCAGAGCGCGCAGTGCGAATGCGTCCAGAGCGAGAGCTCCGAACGCTGCTGCACGACCTCGGCGCATCGCGAGAGGAAGGGTCTCATCGAGACCGTGAGCACCTGGTCGATCACATCGGCGCCATCCAACTCGGCAAACGAGTTCGAGGCTGTGATGCCGACGCCCGCAACCTGCTGTGCGAACCCGCTTCGAAACCACTGTCCAGTTACCTCGATCAGCCGCATGTCGCGGCCGAGCGACTGAATCTTCCGGTAGTCGCCTTCTTCGAGCGCCCCGTAGCGGCGAAGCACATCAGCGGTCTGTCGCACCATGAGGCGAAGATCGCTCAGGTCGAGCGGGATGTCTTCGAATCGCAGAAGAGGTGTCGCAGTCGCCTGATGGCGCTGCATCGACTCGCTTGTGATCTCGAGTTGCGGCAGCGTGACGCGACCCTGCACGCGCCGTTGAACTTCCAGGATCTCGAGATGAAGATCGACGGCGGCGGCGAGCTGCGGCTGCTGAGACCGAATCGTGCGCAGTTCGGATGCTTCCCGGGACTCCGGTCGGGTACCCCGGGCTGCGCGAGCCGCGGAATCAGTCACCGTGAGATCATATCAAGAGTGCGGATTCTGATGGTTGCGTCCGAAGTGCACCCTTTTGCAAAGACTGGGGGCCTCGCGGACGTACTTGGCGCACTGCCGCGGGCATTGGCGAAGCTGGGACACCACGTCGATGTCGTGATGCCGCGCTATCGCGGGATCACGGCCGGGTCCCCGATCGGTCAGATCAGTGTTTCACTCGGCGGGCAGGTCGATGTGGTGGACGTGTCCGCCGTCATCGAACACGGTGTCCGCATCGTCTTCATCACGCACGCCGGATACTACGAGCGTGAATACCTGTACGGCGCGTCATCGCGCGACTTTCCAGACAATCCCGAGCGCTTCGCGTTTCTGAGTCAGGCAGCGCTTTCGTGGGCCGCCTCAACCGGGCAGAGATACGACATCGTTCATGCGCACGACTGGCAGACCGGGCTCGTGCCGGTCATGCTCCAGCGGACCGTTCCGGCCTGGCGCGGACCCGTCCGTCCTGCCACGGTCTTTACGATTCACAACCTCGCGTATCAGGGAATCTTCGACGCGAGCTGGTTGCCACGGCTCGGCTTGGGATATGACCTGATGCGGGTGGACGCGCTGGAATACTGGAACCGCATCAGCTTTCTGAAGAGCGGCATCGTTTTCAGCGGCTTCATCACGACCGTAAGTCCCCGATACGCCGAGGAGATCCAGACGCCTGAGTTGGGGTTCGGCTTCGATGGCATCCTGCGCGCGCGCTCGGCCGATCTGGTCGGCATTCTCAACGGAATCGATTACGATCAGTGGGATCCTGAGCGGGACCTGAACCTTCCAGTACCCTTCAGTGCGTCAAAGATGGCAGGGAAAGCAGAGGCGAAGCGAAGAGTTCTCGAAGCGTTCGGATTGTCGAGATCGCCGGACAGCCGACGTCGTCCGCTGGTGGCCATGATCTCGAGATTGGTCGATCAAAAAGGGTTCGACCTGCTGGATCAGATCGCTGACGCGTTGCCGGCTTTGGGCGCATCGTTCGTACTGCTTGGCTCGGGTGAGCCTCGCTTCGAAACGCAGTGGCGGGGGCTGGCAGATCGGCACCCGGGGCGCATAGGTGTGCGAATCGGTTTCGACGATGGGTTGGCGCATCTCATTGAAGGGGGAGCTGACATCTTCCTGATGCCCTCACGGTTTGAGCCGTGCGGGCTCAATCAGATGTACAGCCTCCGATACGGGACGGTCCCGGTGGTACGTGCGACAGGAGGGCTCTTCGACACGGTCCACGATGCCGACGGGAAGTCGGGCAAAAGAACTGGCTTTACCTTCATCGAGTACACGCCCGGTGCTTTGCTTGGCGCGCTCGGACGCGCGCTCGAGCTGTTTGAGAATCGACCCGCGTGGCGACGCATTCAGCGGGCCGGCATGAGGGAAGATTTTTCGTGGGACGCGTCGGCACGAGAGTACGTCAAGGTATATGAGCGTGCGGTCGCCGCGAATCGAGCCGGAGCGGCGTGAGTTTCAAGACAACGGCAATGGGCGGGAGCAATAGTGGACGACCGTCAGGTCAGTCCGTTCGCGGAGAAGAGATTCGATGGCATCCGAAAAAGTAAAGACGTTCACCGACAACAATTTCGACGATGAGACAAGCAAGGGTGTCGTGCTGGTCGATTTCTGGGCAGAGTGGTGTGGACCATGCCGGCGTCTCGCGCCGACGGTCGACGCGCTCGCATCAGAGTTCGATGGCCGCGCGACAGTTGCCAAGCTGAACGTCGACGAGAACCCGAGTGTGCCCGGACGGTTCGCCGTGCGCGGAATTCCCACGTTGCTGCTCTTCAAGGAAGGACAGTTGGCCGAAACCATCGTTGGCCTGAGAGCGAAGGAAGACATCGCGCAGATGATCGAACGTCACCTGGGAGCGTAACGTGGCGGATCGTAACGTCGTCATCATCGGATCCGGGCCGGCTGGCCTGACTGCGGCGCTCTACACGGCGCGCGCGAACCTCAAGCCGTTGCTCGTCGAGGGACTCGAAGCGGGCGGCCAGTTGATGCTCACCACGATGGTCGAGAACTGGCCAGGCTTTCGTGACGGGATCATGGGGCCGGATCTGATGACGGAGATGCGCGCCCAGGCCGAGCGATTCGGCGCGGAAGTGATGCAGGGTAATGTCATGAAGGTCGATCTGCAGAGTCGGCCGTTCACAATGACGTTCGCCAACGGCAAGTCGGTGACCACTGACTCGCTGATCATTGCGACCGGCGCCTCGGCTCGGTGGCTCGAGATTGGATCGGATCGGAAGTTGTCCGGGCATGGTGTGTCGACCTGCGCGACGTGCGACGGCTACTTCTTCCGCGGACGGCCGATCGCCGTGGTGGGCGGCGGAGACTCGGCGCTGGAGGAAGCGATCTACCTGACCCGCTTTGCCTCCAAGGTCACCGTCGTGCATCGACGCGACACCCTGCGCGCATCGAAGATCATGCAGGACAAGGCGTTCGCCAACCCGAAGATCGAGTTCATCTGGGACTCCGAAGTCGCCGACGTCCTCGACGGCGGCAAGGGTGAGGTCGAAAGCATCGTGGTCCGCAATCTGAAGACCGGACAACAGACGACGCTACCGCTCGATGGTGTGTTCATCGCCATCGGCCATACGCCGAACACGTCGCTGTTCGTGGGGCAGATCGATCTCGACGAGAACGGCTACATCCGCACTCACGCCGGATCCAAGACGAACGTCGAGGGTGTGTTTGCGGCGGGTGACGTCCAGGATCACATCTATCGGCAGGCGATCACCGCCGCCGGTTCGGGCTGCATGGCGGCGCTCGACGCCGAACGGTATCTCGAAGGGCTCTCGCATCATCATCCGCCCGAGGCGGCACTACAGACAACGACTTGAACCAGCCGCTGCTGTTTCTGATCGACAGCGCGTACGACCACGTCTCGTGGCATGGGACCAACCTGCGCGGATCGATTCGCGGGGTGAGTCCCAGGCAAGCAGCCTGGCGGCCAGCCGCCAACCGTCACAACATCTGGGAGCTCGTCGTGCATGCCGCGTACTGGAAGTACGTCGCATGGCGCCGGCTGACCGGCTCGAAGCGCGGATCGTTTCCGCTCGAAGGGTCCAACTGGATGTCGCGTCCGCAGGAGGCGAGTGCGAAAGCGTGGAAGGCCGATATCCAGCTGCTCGCCGATATGCATCGCACGCTGCGTGATGCCGTTGCCGCTCTTCGACCCGCCGATCTCGCACGGAAACCGAAGGGGAGCAAGGTGACGAACCTCGTGCTCGTGACCGGCGTGGCGGCACACGACCTCTATCACGCCGGACAGATTCAGTTGATCAAGAGGCTGATGCCCGGACGCTGACTGTTGATTTTGATGATTTTGGATGGATGATTCGTTGTTGATTGGTGACTGCAGATTGTTGAGCTTTGCTGATTCAAGCACCAATCAGAAATCAAGATTCAACGATCGAGAACGAATCACCGAATCACCAATCCGCAAAATCAACAATGGAAGGATTCACTCGATCCAGCCACCGCCGATGACGACATCGCCGTCGTAGAAGACGGCAGCCTGACCGGGCGTGACAGCCGGCTGTGGCTCGTCGAACTCGAATTCCGCGCGACCGTCGTCACATGCACGCACGCGACCCGATGCCGGCCGATGACGGTGGCGGATCTGCGCGGTCGCAGGAATCCATGCTGTTGACGCATCGCGACCGATCCAGTTCATCCCCGACGCGGTGAGGCTCGCGCGATCGAGCGCCGAACGCGGTCCTACCATGACGGCGCCAGAGTCGGCGTCGATCTTCAAAACATAGAGCGGTGTCTGTGCCGCGACGCCGAGCCCCTTGCGCTGACCGATGGTGAAGCGGTGCACGCCCGCATGCGTGGCAAGTTGCTCGCCGCGCTCATTGACGATCGCGCCTGGCCGGACCGCCGCCGCGCGCGACTCGACGAATGTCGCGTAGTCGCCGTTGGGGACGAAGCAAATCTCCTGGCTGTCCGCCTTGTCTGCGACCAGCAACCCGAGTCGATGAGCCTCGGACCGCACTTCCGGCTTCGAGAGCGCCCCGACGGGAAACACGGCGCGTGCGAGTTGATCCTGCGTCAGCGAAAACAGGAAGTACGACTGATCCTTGTCTCTGTCCAGACTGCGGCGGAGATGGAACCGTCCATTGGCGGCCTGCTCGACCCTGGCGTAGTGACCCGTTGCCAGATAGTCCGAGCCGAGCCCTCGCGCGCGGTCGAGCAGCGTCGCGAATTTCAGATCGCTGTTGCAATGCGCGCACGGAATCGGCGTGCGGCCGGACGTGTACTCGTTGACGAAGTTCGAGATCACCGTGTCGGTGAACTGCCGCTCGAAGTTGACGATGTAATGGGGGAATCCTCGTGCAGATGCGACGCGCCGCGCATCGTGCAGATCATCGAGCGTGCAGCAACTGCCAAACGACTGCGTGCCGCTCTGGTCGTACAGCTGCATCGACAGACCGATGACGTCATGACCCTGCTCGGCGAGCAGGGCCGCGGCGACCGACGAGTCGACGCCACCCGACATAGCCACGACGATGCGCATGTGAACTGTGAACCGCCTACTGCCTACTGCCCACCGGGGAGCGTGTCAGACTCCGAAGCTTTTCGACGATGCCCGGAAGGACGGCGACGACGCGTTCAATGTCGGCGTCGGTATTGGCGGCTCCCAGACTGAAACGAATCGAGTTCTGCGTGCGATGCGCGGGCAGTCCCATCGCCTTCAGCACGTGAGACGGTTCGAGCGTGCCCGACGAGCAGGCCGAACCGGTGGACACCGCGATGCCTTCCAGGTCGAGCGCGATGAGCAGAGACTCCGCTTCGACTCGATCGAAACTGATGTTCGTCGTGTTTGCGACTCTCGGCTCGGCCACTCCGTTGCGCGTCGTCCCCGCCACGCGACTCAGGATCAACGACTCGAGCGTGTCACGCAGAGCAGCCAGTCTGGTCTGTTCTGCTGCCATCTTCGCGAGCGCTTCGCGAGCGGCCACACCCATTCCGACGATGCCCGCTACGTTTTCCGTTCCGGATCGCCGGCCGCGCTCCTGCTTCCCGCCGGTGAGCGCCGGGTTCAGGCGGACGCTCCTCCGGATCCACAACGCGCCGACGCCTTTCGGTCCATAGAACTTGTGAGCCGAGATCGAAAGCAGATCCACACCAAGCGCTTTGACGTCGATCGGGATTTTGCCCGCCGTCTGCACCGCGTCCGTGTGGAAGATCGTGCGCCGCGCGCGCGCGAGTTTCGCCAACTCCGTAATCGGCTGGATGGTTCCGATTTCGTTGTTGGCGTGCATGATCGACACGAGCGCCGTGTCATCGGCCAGTGCCTTGTGCAGCTCGTCTGGCGATACGATCCCGCTTGCATCGACCGGCAGGAGAGTGGTTCTCCAGCCGCGACGGGCGAGCGCCTTGACGGTATTGAGCACGGCCTCGTGCTCGATCG